>Ga0307286_10000700_pt1 | contig 9646 bp, 9 predicted proteins | sample ER_DNA_140_FD_194478 | JGI IMG/M metagenome (GOLD analysis project Ga0307286, IMG submission 194478) | Bulk soil microbial communities from the East River watershed near Crested Butte, Colorado, United States - ER_DNA_140 | ecosystem: Environmental > Terrestrial > Soil > Floodplain | place: USA... | reverse complement strand
GACCTCGTGGAGGACCGAACCCACCAGGGTTGAAAACCTGGGGGATGACCTGTGGGTAGGGGTGAAAGGCCAATCAAACTCGGTGATAGCTGGTTCTCCCCGAAATGCCTTTAGGGGCAGCCTCGGGTGTTCAGTCGTGGAGGTAGAGCACTGATTGGGCTAGGGGGCCCACAAGCTTACCGACCTCAGTCAAACTCCGAATGCCACGACTCCAGAACCCGGGAGTGAGGCTGCGGGGGCTAAGCTCCGTAGCCGAGAGGGAAACAACCCAGATCGCCAGCTAAGGTCCCTAAGTTCGTGCTAAGTGGGAAAGGATGTGGGATCGCCCAGACAACCAGGAGGTTGGCTTAGAAGCAGCCACCCTTGAAAGAGTGCGTAACAGCTCACTGGTCAAGTGGTCCTGCGCCGATGATGTAACGGGGCTCAAGCACGACACCGAAGCTGCGGGATCCTTCGTATGGCTCGGCCATGGGGGGCGACCTCCATGGTCCAGGCCGAGGGATCGGTAGGGGAGCGTTCTGACGCGAGTGAAGCGGCGGGGCAACCCAGCGGTGGACGCGTCAGAAGTGAGAATGCCGGCATGAGTAGCGAAAGACGGGGGAGGAGCCCGTCCGCCGAATGCCCAAGGGTTCCTGGGGAAGGTTCATCCGCCCAGGGTTAGTCGGGACCTAAGGCGAGGCCGAGAGGCGTAGCCGATGGACGACTGGTTGATATTCCAGTACCACCTCATCCGCGCCAAGCCCGAATCCGAGGTACTAAGGGAACCCCTTCGGGGGCTACCGACCAACTCGGTACTAGGGCAGCGAAGGGGGGACGCAGGAGGGTAGGTCGACCCACGCGATGGTCGTCGTGGGGCAAGTGCGTAGGGGGGTTCCCCAGGCAAATCCGGGGAGCCATCAACCCTGAGGCACGATGCCGAGCCGCTCTAGGTGAAGCGACTGATCCCATGCTGCCGAGAAAAGCCTCTAGCGAGTGGTTGAGGTGCCCGTACCCCAAACCGACTCAGGTGGGCAAGTAGAGAATACTCAGGCGATCGAGAGAACCCTGGTTAAGGAACTCGGCAAATTGCCTCCGTAACTTCGGGAGAAGGAGGACCACGGTAGGGTGACGGCCTTCGCGGCCCGAGCTCGATGTGGTGGCACAAACCAGGCCCAAGCGACTGTTTACTAAAAACACAGGTCCGTGCGAAGTCGTAAGACGATGTATACGGACTGACACCTGCCCGGTGCTGGAACGTTACGGGGAGGGGTCAGCTCCCTTCGGGGGGCGAAGCTCCGAACCTAAGCGCCAGTAAACGGCGGCCGTAACTATAACGGTCCTAAGGTAGCGAAATTCCTTGTCGGGTAAGTTCCGACCTGCACGAATGGTGCAACGACTTGGGCACTGTCTCAACCGGGGACTCGGCGAAATTGCAGTACGAGTAAAGATGCTCGTTACCCGCGACAGGACGGAAAGACCCCGGGACCTTTACTGCAGCTTGGTGTTGGGTTCTGGCAGATGTTGCGTAGGATAGGCGGGAGGCTTCGAAGCCCGGGCTCCGGCTCGGGTGGAGCCAACCTTGAAATACCGCCCTTCATCTGTTGGGACTCTAACCTCGGTCCGTGATCCGGATCGGGGACAGCGCCTGGTGGGCAGTTTGACTGGGGCGGTTGCCTCCTAAAGCGTAACGGAGGCGCCCAAAGGTTCCCTCAGCCTGGTTGGCAATCAGGCGTCGAGTGCAAGGGCACAAGGGAGCTTGACTGCGAGACCGACGGGTCGAGCAGGTGCGAAAGCAGGGCCTAGTGATCTGACGACTCCTTGTGGAAGGGTCGTCACTCAACGGCTAAAAGGTACCCCGGGGATAACAGGCTGATCGCTCCCAAGAGTCCATATCGACGGAGCGGTTTGGCACCTCGATGTCGGCTCGTCTCATCCTGGGGCTGGAGCAGGTCCCAAGGGTCGGGCTGTTCGCCCGTTAAAGAGGCACGCGAGCTGGGTTTAGAACGTCGTGAGACAGTTCGGTCCCTATCCGTCGTGGGCGTAGGAGACTTGCGGGGAGCTGCCCCTAGTACGAGAGGACCGGGGCGGACGAACCTCTGGTGTGCCAGTTGTCGCGCCAGCGGCACGGCTGGTTAGCCACGTTCGGAAGAGATAAGCGCTGAAAGCATCTAAGTGCGAAACTCGCCCCTAGATGAGGTCTCCCACTGGGCAACCAGGTAAGGCCCCTCGCAGACTACGAGGTTGATAGGCCGGAGGTGTACGCGTGGCAACACGTTGAGCCGACCGGTACTAATAGGCCGAGGACTTGACTTTGCTCGCGCTCGCTATCGCAGTTCCCGAGCTCTGCTCGGGGGCTCGCGTTCCCGCTTGCTTCCCGGTCGAACGGATCGGGAGACACCGTTTCGGTGGTCATAGCGGAGGGGAAACACCCGGTCCCATCCCGAACCCGGAAGTTAAGCCCTCCAGCGCCGATGGTACTGCCCGGGCAACTGGGTGGGAGAGTAGGTCGCCGCCGGACACCTTCGAAAGAGCCGCCCCCCCCGGGGGCGGCTCTTCTCGTTGGGGCCACGCCGCCGCGGCCCGGTACGCTCTCCGACATGCCGAAGGCGATGCGCCCGCGACCCGGTCCCAAGGGACAACCGAACGCTCGCCGCCCCGGGCTGCCGCCGGACGTCCTTTCCGAACTCCGGCACATGTCCCGGACCGGGAAGGCGGACATGGCCATCGCCCGGCTCGAACGCGCCGTGGCGCTCCTGGATCGCGGCGACGCCCGGGGGGCGGCCGCCGAGGCGGCCAAGGCCAAGGAGCTCGCCCCGCGGGCGCCGGGCGTCCGCGAGGTCCTGGGGCTCGCGCTGTACCAGCTCGAGCGGTACCCGGAGGCGCTGTCCGAGATGCAGGCGTACCGGCGGATGTCCGGGCGCGCCGACCAGAACCACATCATCGCCGACTCCCTGCGTTCGCTCGGCCGGCCCGACCGCGCCGTGCCGCTCGCGGAGGAGGCGCTCGCGTCCGGGGGGGTGCCGCTCGCCGCGAAAGCGGAGGCGGTGATCGTGGCCTCGAGCGCGCTCGCGGATCAGGGCAAGTTCGACCAGGCGCTCGGGATGCTCCGCCGGATCCGGACGCGCGACGACGTGGCGGGGCCCGAGGTGATGCGCGTCTGGTACGTGACCGGGAACATCCTCGAGAAGGCCGGCCGGCGAGCCGATGCGCTTCGCGAGTTCCGCAAGATCCTCCGACACGATCCGAGCGCGTTCGACGCCGCGGAGCGCGCGTCTCAGCTCGCCTGACCCGCGCCCTCGGCCTTCCGTGTGCGCCGCCAGTAGCCGAGGATCCCCATCGAGTTCAGGCGGATGCTGGACATCGTCTCCATCGCCTGCAGGTCGAGCTCGGCCTCGGCGCCCGTCGTCGCGTCGGTCCGAGCGACGTCCCGCAGGACGCGCAGGACCTCGTCGAGCGCGTTGTCACGCTCCGGATCGAGTCCACGTTCGAGCGCCTCGCCCACGGCCTGGGTCCACGTTCGGAAGCGCTCGGTCGCCAGGTCGCAGATCCACTCGACCTCGTGGACCGGGCCGAAGTGCGAGAACAGGACGATCGCGCCGCGTGCCCTTTCGCGGATGCGCTCGATCGAGCCGAGCGCGAGATCGAGGTCGTAGTCCGGGGGTGGCGTGGCGGGCCGCAGCGAACGCGCGTCGGGCGGGTGGATGCCGAGCGCGTCGCCGGTGAAGACGGCCCCGGTCGAGGAGTCCGCGAGCGCCACGTGGTGCTTGGCGTGGCCCGGCGTGGTGAGCGCCTCGAGGCGCCGGCCGCCGAGCTCGATCCGATCACCGTCGGCTAGCGCTCGGATACGTTGGGCCGCAACGGGTTCGACCGGCCCAAACAGCGTCGCGGTGGTGTCGGGGCCGTAGATCGACGTCACGCTCTCGAGGAGGCGGGTGGGATCGGCGAGGTGTCGGGCGCCGCGTTCGTGGACCCACACGGTGGCGTTCGGGAAGCGTTCGGCGATCCGCCCCACCCCACCGGCGTGATCCAGATGGATGTGCGTGACGGCGATGTGGGCGAGGTCGGCGGCTCCGATCCCGAGCCGTTCCAACCCCGTGACCACGGGCTCGAAGGAGGTGCTCGGTCCGGTTTCGACGATGGCGGGCTCGTCGGCGTCGAGGAGGTAGGCGGCCGTGGCGCGTTCGCGGCCGCCGTAGAAGGTGTCGATCGCCGTGATCCCTCGAGCGACCTCGAACACGATCGGCTCCACGTCGCGAGTCTACGTGGCGTGTCCTCGGGCGGTGCTACGGTCCCACGCGAAGGGGGGAGTTGGATGGTGACCGTCAACGTCGTGGTGCTCGCCGGCACCGTGGCCGCCGACCCGGTCGAACGCCGCATGCCGTCGGGCGACGAGGTCACCGAGCTCCGGCTCTCCGTTCCGGAAGCGGGGAAGCGTCTCCTCCCTCTCCCCGTCGCGGTCTGGCACAAGGACGTGGGCAAGCGGGTCCTGAAGCCGATCGCCAAGGGCGACGACGTGCTGGTGTACGGCCAGCTCGTCCGTCGCTTCTACCGGAGCGGAGCCGGGGCTCGCAGCCTGACCGAGGTGGTCGCCGCCGGCATCAAGAAGCTCGAGCCGGTCCAGGAGGCGGACTGAGTTCAAAGGTCACTCGGTGGCGTCGAGGTCGAGCGGCCGGAGCACGAGGCCCGTGCGCGGCTTGGGCCAGAAGTACGTCGACTTGCGAGGCAGCCGTTCGCCCCGGTCGATCACGTCGCGGATCCGTGCGGCGTCGGTCGGTGGCAGGAAGTACGCGGCAACGGCTTCCCGGTTGCGAACGGCGTCCTCGGCCTCGACCGCGTCGGGCGTGAATCGGAGCTCCGCGTCGACGCGCTCCAGAACCCGTTCGTGGAGCGCGCACACCGCCGGCGGAGCGCCGGCGAGCTCCCCGATGCGGTGGACGAGGAGCCCGTCCTCGATCGAAGCGGAGCCGTAGACGAGCTTCTCGTCGCTGACGGTCTCGAGGACCTCGGCGAGATCGCGGACCCGGGTGCCGGTCGCCTCGTGCGGGCCACCCGTCTGGATCCGGTGGAACGGGAGCACGGGGGGGGCCTGGAGCGCCGCGTCCGCGATGAACATCATCACGCGGTCCCACGGCCCCGGGCCGTGCTCTGCGCGCATCTCGTCCCGATACCGCAGAGCCATCGAGTAGCGATGATGGCCGTCGGCGATCATCAGGGACTCGGGCGCGAGCCACGTCGCAACCTTCGGGTTCGGCTCGCTCACCCAGAGCGTGTGCTCGACCCCGGCCTCGTCCGTGGTCGACCCGGCGGGCCCCCTCGCCATCGCGTCGTCCAGGAACTCGGCGAACGCTTCGCTCGGCCCCCGGAACACGGCGTGGATGCTCGACAGGTTCGTCCTTACCGCGCGCATCAAGCGGAGGCGGTCCTCGATCGGCCCGGGCATCGTCCGCTCGTGCGGCACGATCGAGCCGCCCGGGTCCTCGAGCTCCACCGCGCAGACCATGCCTCTGATCGCGCGGCGCCGGCCGTGCAGGGAGAACCGCATCTCGTACGGGTAGAAGGACGGACGCTCGGTCGGGACGAGCGCACCCCGCTCGCGCCACGTCTGGAGTTCGGACGCCGCCTGCCTATACTTGTCGGCCGTTCCGCCCTCGCCGGCTTCGCCACGTCCGAGGACGAGGCGGATCACGTTGTACGGGCTCGCCTCCAGGTAGTGCCGCCGCTCGTCGTCGGAGATCACGTCGTAGGGCGGGGTCGTGACCAGGTCGTGCGAGCCGACGATCGAGCCGTCGAACAGCAGGCCGACGAAGGGCGAGACGAGGGACATGCACCATGTATAACAGCAGCCCCGAGAGCGACCCGCCTGCGGAGAGTGCCTACGAGCTCTTCTCGCGCGGCATGGGGTTCCTCCGCGACGGGCACCCCCACCAGGCCGCCATGCTCCTCGGGCGCGCCAAGCTGATCGAGCCCGACAAGGCGTCGATCCGTGAGGCTCTCGGACGGGCGCTGTTCATGTCCGGCCGGACCGTTCGTGCGCGGCGAGAGTTCGCCAAGGTCGTGCAGATCGAGCCGGCGAGCGACTACGCGCACTTCGCGCTGGCGCTCGCGTGTGAACGCACGGGGCAGCGCACGAGGGCGATCGGCCACCTGAAGCTCGCGATCGCCATGCGCCCCGGGACGGGGGACTACGAGCGCGCCCTCGAACGCCTCGCGGGCTGATGCTCGCCGACCACTACGGCTGCATCCTGTTCGACCTCGACGGCGTCCTGTACCGAGGGGACGAGGCGGTGCCCCAGGCGCCCCCCACCATGGTCGAGCTCCGGCGACGCGGCGTCCGCCCCGTCTTCCTGACCAACAACTCCTCGCGGACGCCACGCCAGGTGGCCGACAAGCTGCGGGCGATCGGGATCGAGGCGGACCCGGCCGAGGTCGTGACCTCCGCTCTCGCGACCGCCGAGCTGCTCGCGAAGCGGGGAGGGGGACGAGCGTTCGTGATCGGCCAGGACGGCGTTCGCGAGGCGTTGACGGACGCCGGCATCCACGTCCTCGAGGGGGAGCCTGAGGAGGCCGACCTGGTCGTGGTCGGCTTCGATGGCGGTGCCACGTACGGGTCGCTCAAGCGCGCGTCGCTCTTGGTCCAGCGCGGGGCGCGTCTGATCGCGACGAACGCGGACGGGTCGTACCCGGCGGCCGATGGGCTGTGGCCGGGTGCCGGCGCGCTCCTGTCCGTCATCACGACGACGACGGGCGCCGAGCCCGAGATCGTGGGCAAGCCGTTCTCCCCGCTGTTCGAGGCCGGTCGCCGGAGGGGGGGAGGCGGCAAGCCGCTCGTCGTCGGGGACCGACTCGACACGGACATCGAGGGGGCGGCGCGCCTGGGGTGGGACACGATGCTCGTGCTCACCGGCGTCTCGAGACGCGAGGACGTCGAGCGCACGGGTATCCGAGCCACGGTGATCGCGGAGGACGTCTCCGCGCTGCTCGAGGGCCCCTAGGGAGGCGGGCGGCCGCGGCGCTATCCTGGGTCGTGGCGCCGGGAGGGGCGCCCCTGTGACCGAACACCCGGGATCGAGCAACGAAGGAGTGATCGAGATGGCGGTTGGAGTCGAACAGGTCCGCCAGTACATGGAGGCGGCGATCGGGAAGCTGTCGCCCGCCAAGGCCCAGGAGCTCGCGAAGTCGCTGACCAAGAGCAAGAGCCAGGGCCGCGACCAGGTGAGCAAGGCCGCGAAGGACCTGCTGGCGTGGTCGAACAAGAACAAGGAGCGTCTGACCTCGATGGTGCAGACCGAGGTCAAGTCGCAGCTGAAGACGATCGGCGTCGCGTCTCGCGACGAGGTGGATGCGCTGCGAAAGCGCGTACGCGAGCTGGAGCGCGATCAGGGCAAGAAGTCCACGCGCAAGCGGTCCACGGCGAAGCGGTCCACGGCGAAGCGGTCCACGGCGAAGCGGTCCACGGCGAAGCCCGCCGCGTCGAGTCCTCCAAGCGAGCAGGCCTGACGCCGGGCGCCGTGGCGCGCCGGCGACTCGACGCCGAGCTCGTACGCCGCGGCCTCGTCGCCACCCGCAGCCAGGCGCAGAGCGCCGTCCGCGATGGGTTGGTCCTGGTCTCGGGGCGGTCGGCGAGCAAGCCTTCCACCCTGGTCGACACCGCCGAGCCGCTCGAGCTCGTGGGGGAGCCGCGACGCTTCGCCTCTCGCGCGGGCGAGAAGCTGGAGGCCGCGCTCGAACGGTTCGAGATCGACGTGCAGGGTCGCGACGGCCTGGACGCGGGTGCGTCCACCGGCGGCTTCACGGACTGCCTGCTCCGTCGAGGCGCCGCGCACGTCGTGGCGGTCGACGTCGGCTACGGGCAGCTCGCCTGGTCGCTCCGAACCGACCAGCGCGTCACGGTCCTGGATCGGACCAACGTGCGCGACCTGCGGCCCGAGGACCTGCCGTACGCTCCCGGGATCGTGGTGGCCGATCTGTCCTTCATCTCGCTCGGCCTCGCGATCCCGGCGCTTTCCGGGATCGCGTCGGGCGACGCCGACCTGATCCTGCTGGTCAAGCCGCAGTTCGAGGTCGGTCGAGTGCGGGTGGGTTCGGGCGGTGTCGTCCGCGACCCGGACGCCTGGCGCGACGCGATCCTCGGCGTCGCGGACGCCGTCTCCGAGCACGGTCTCTCGCCGATCGCCGTGATGGCCTCTCCGCTTCCGGGGCCGGCCGGCAACATCGAGTTCCCGCTGCATGCGACGGTGGGCTCGGCCGCGACCGTCGTCCTCGACGTGGAGGGCGCACTGGAGGAGGCCCGCGCCATCGCCAAGGTGCCCTCGTGACGTCCTCCGGCGACGGGAGCGTTGGGTTGAAGGCCGCGGGGTTCGTCGTCCACCCCGCTCGCCCGGCCGCGGCCGAGGCCGCGCGCGCGATCGGCACGTGGCTCGAGGAGCGCGGGGTCCGCACCCGGACGATCCCGGGCGACGACGCCGAGGACGAAGAGGCGGCGCGGGCGTTCGCCCGCGGCCTCGATCTCGTGTTGTCGGTCGGCGGCGACGGCACGTTCCTGCGGGCGGCGAGGGTCGCCTCGGTATCGGGGATCCCGGTGCTGGGCGTCAAGGTAGGCCGTATGGGCTTCCTCACCGAGGTCGAGCCCGACCAGGCAACGCAGGTGCTCGAGCGGATGCTGGATGGCTCGGCCCGGATCGAGGAGCGGCTCGCGGTCGTCGCCGAGGGCTCTTCGTTCGAGCCGCAGTGGGCGCTCAACGAGGTCATCGTCGAGAAGAGCGCCCGGCACCGGCTGATCCGCCTCGCGGTGTTCGTGGACGACGCGTACGTGACCACCTTCTCCGCCGACGGGGTGATCTCCGCGACGCCGACGGGTTCGACCGCGTACTCGTTCAGCGCCGGGGGTCCGATCGTCTCGCCGTCCGTCCCGTGCATCGTCGTGACGCCGGTCGCGGCCCACATGGTGTTCGACCGGTCGCTGGTGCTCGCGCCAGACCAACGCGTGCGCCTCGAGGTGTTGGGGGAGGAGCCGGGGCTGCTCTCGGCGGACGGCCGGCACAGCCTCGAGCTCCCGGTCGGCTCCACGGTCCGGATCGAACGCGCCCCGACGCCCGCGCGGTTCGTTCGGCGCGAGGACGCGCCGTCGTTCCACGACCTCGTCCGCGACAAGTTCGACCTCCCCGGGAACGTCGGCGGAGCGGTCTAGGATCGCGGCGTGCTCCGCGAGCTCCACATCAGCGGTCTGGGCGTGATCGACGACCTCGACCTCGAGCTGCATCCGGGCCTGAACGTCCTCACCGGCGAGACCGGGACCGGCAAGACGATGGTGACGGTGGGGCTGCAGCTCGCGCTCGGCCGGCGCGGGGGTGCGTCGCTGGTTCGCGCCGGCGTGCCGGCGGCGAAGGTGCAGGCGCGGTTCGACGCGCCGCCCGCGGCGGTGAGCTCGGGCTGGGCCGAGGACGGCGAGGTCCTGCTCGCGCGGACGGTCACGGCCGAGGGAAGGAGCACCGCACGCGTGGGCGGACAGCTGGCACCGGTCTCGGCGCTCGCGGAGCTTGCCGGCGAGCTCGTCGAGGTCCACGGCCAGCACGACGGCCAGCGGTTGCTGTCGACGATCGCGCAGACGCGGTTCCTCGACCGCTACGCCGGGGGCGAGCACCTTGACGCCGTCGAGGCCCTCCGCGTC
>Ga0307286_10000694_pt1 | contig 9685 bp, 8 predicted proteins | sample ER_DNA_140_FD_194478 | JGI IMG/M metagenome (GOLD analysis project Ga0307286, IMG submission 194478) | Bulk soil microbial communities from the East River watershed near Crested Butte, Colorado, United States - ER_DNA_140 | ecosystem: Environmental > Terrestrial > Soil > Floodplain | place: USA... | reverse complement strand
CATGGATATCAGTAACCACAGAGTTCCAGGCGAAGTTGATCTTCACATTCTTGAACGCCCGGGCGGCCATGATCTTGCTGGCGCGCAACTCCTCGCGGCGATGCACGATCGTCACGGATTTGGCGAATCGGGTCAAGAAGATCGCTTCCTCGACCGCTGAGTCGCCGCCGCCGATCACTGCAATGTCCTTGTCGCGGAAGAAGAACCCATCGCAGGTCGCACACCAGGAGACGCCGTGGCCGGATAGCCGGTCCTCGCCCTTGAGCCCCAGCTTGCGGTAGCCAGAACCCATAGCCAAGATCACCGTATGCGCCGAGAACATGTCGCCGTAGCTATCCTTGACGATCTTGATGTCGCCGGTCAGATCGACTTCGGCAATGTCCCTGGTGACCAGCTCCGCGCCAAATCGCTCGGCTTGGGAGCGCATCTTGTCCATCAGCTCCGGCCCCATGATGCCGTCGGGGAAACCGGGAAAATTCTCTACCTCAGTGGTAGTCATCAGCGCGCCACCCCCGTCGATCTCGCCTTCAAAGACGAGCGGCTTCAGATCCGCTCGGGCCGCATAGATAGCGGCGGTGTAGCCGGCTGGCCCGCTGCCGATGATGATGACATCCCGTACGGATTCGTTGCTCATTGTTCCCTTCATGCCTGACTGATGCTGGCGTGTAACCCTACCTTCGCAGAACGGCCTTGGTAGGCAACGTATTCCAATGAACTGGCGACCCGAGGATCGCCCAAGCTCGAGTCACATGAGCCTCTTGTGCTCGCGGAATCATCACCCGGTGATGCGGCCGTCAGTCATCTTCTGGGCACAACCCCATCGATCGTCAAGTGCTGCACGTTCATGTGATGAGTCCCCGGGTCTTCAGCCGGGCCACGGTCTTCTGAGAACCGTTGTCAAGGTTTGCCTGAGGTGCTCGAGTCAGTATCCATGTGAAGAGGGCCGCATGCCCACCGCGCAGCAGCGCCACCGGTGCCACGACGCGTGTGGTGTGTCCGTCGGAGCCGCGTGCGGTGAGCCGATAACTCGGGCCGTTGGGCGTCAAGAACTCACTCACTCCGATCAGGTCCACGGCCTCGATCGTGACAAATCTCCGGAAGCGTCGCACCGTGAGCCGTGCGCCGTCGACCATCAGATAAGCCCTGGTGCGCAGATAGATGACGCCGACGACCAGCGCCCACAGCGCGACAACCACGACGAGCGCAGGCAACCAGCCACTGACCTGGCCGTGGACCAGCGCTCCGACACAGATGACGGCGGCGATGCTGGCGAACGTCGCCGGGGTTCGCCAGTTGTAGGACTGCTCGAGCGGATGAGCCACTATGAACCCTCCTCCGCCTTGAGGTGACTGAGCAGTAGCAGCAAGCGCGCCCGGCCGCGGACGCACCGGCTCTTCACCGTGCCCGGCGCGCAGCCCAGAATCCGGGCCGCTTCCTCGACCGAGTATCCCTCCATATCCACCAGGGTTCAGTTCCACCTTCGATCAAGCCATGACCTCGACCTCGTAGATGCCGCCGCGATAGCCCGTCCCCTCCTTCGGCAGCGAGGTCAGGTACACCAAGACGTACCGGGTGGTTACAGCCTCATCTGCGGTCAGCGTCGCCGATCCGCCTGCCTTCGACTCGGCGCCCACCGTGCGCCAGAGCTTGTCGGAGCGCATCGGCGGCTTTGAGGTCTGGGGCGGATCGGACTTCGGCACCCGGAACTGGACGCTCGTACCGGTGCCGCTGAGGGTCAGCTGCAGCGACCGCACCGATTGCGGCGTCCCAAGATCAAGAACGAGGCCGACGCCGCGCTTGAGGTTGCCCAGTTTGGGATTGCCGAAATATTGCACGGTACGCCAGCGCGTGGCCGAGTCACCGTCATAGGCGAACTTCACCTCGTCAGGATTTTCGGTCTGGTCATCGCCCTGCGGGTCGAAGTCGCGGGCATTTGCGATGATCAACTTGGTCGGCTGCGCGGTCGAGCTTGCTGGTGTGCTGCTTCGTTGATCACTCGAAGTTTGCGATGCAGGTGCCGCAGAGATGCGGCGGTCCAAGATCAGCGCGGAGATAATGCCTGCTGCGATCAGCAGCACTGCAAGCACCAGCAGTAGGCCGATCCAGCGCCGCCGCCGCTGCTGGGTGCCGGGCGACCGGCCCGCCGGTCCGGCCTGCGCTGGACGGGTCGCGGTCGGCGGTCCGGAGGGTCGCCCGCCTGTTCGAACTCTGGCCTGCGCGGTGGTCGGTGGTGCGCTGGCGGCGGGAATCTGGCGGGTGGATATAGCGCGTTGCCGCGCGGTCGTCTGGTCCAAGAGCGAGGAAACGGGCTGGGCACCAGCCGTCGCGTCGAGCGATTCGGATTTTCCAGCCACGGTGGGGATCGGCTGTCGCAGCCGGCGCTCCAGATCGGGTGCTGCGTCCGCACTCCCGAGAACCTTCGTGAGCGCCGTGACGAGGCCACCAGCCGTGCTGATCGGTGCCCCATGATGTCGCGGCGGATCGCTGAGAATCTGATCGCAGACATTGTCCAATGCCGGGGAGACGCCAGCTCGCACCTGGCGCGGGCTCATCAAGCGCCGCCCCACCATCGGGGCGTTGGGCAGTCCGAAGGCCGGGCCGCCGGGCCAGCGGCACACCAGTGAGGCGTAGAGCAGTCGACCGAGGTCGGTCACATCGACCTGCTCGGGGCTTGTCGCGTTAGGTAGCCCGGTGTCCGCGCCCGGTCGCAGTGCCGCCTCGATCAACAGGCCGACGATTTTGACATTGCCGCTCGGGGTGATGATCACTGTCTCCGGGCTGAGCCTGCGGTGGTAGAGGCCGAGACTGTGTACGCCGGCGAGCGCGTCGGCGACCTCGCGGGTGATCCAGGCCGCCTCGAGGCCGGAGAGCGGGCCATGGTTCACCATCACCTGGAGCGACTGGCCGGTCGCGTACTCACACACGATGTATGAGCCGACCTCTGGGTCGGTGCTGTGTACGGCATCAAGCACTCGAAGGAAGCGGGAATCGGTGGCTACTGATGCCTTACGAGCCGCGCTGAGCAGCACCTCCTCGCCGGGATCGCCGGGCGCCAGCAGGTGCACCAAGACCGAACGCGACAGCACCTGGTCGAACGCCCGCCAAGTCACCGTCGGCTGGGATTCGGCGATCAGCTCTTCGAGACGATATCGAGACGCCAGTACTGTTCCGGCGGGTAGGGCCGCCGCCCGGGAACTCTCGCCGCCCTGCCCGAAGGTGGGCTCGACGCCCTGGTCAGCCGCCACCTGAACCATGGATTCTGGATTCTCCTCAACTGCTTCTTCGATGCTAGGAGAAGGCGGCCTGATCACCGTTGGCGAATCGCCGGACGGCGTAAAATCTCCGAACCGATCAGCGCTGGCCTCGATCACAGACTCCTCTCGTACTTCCCGCGCCTCAGGTGAGGAATCGCTGCCACGCCTCAGCACGGTGCCGATGATCTGGGTCACCTCACTGATCCGCATCAGCCGGGCCAGCAGCACAAACAGCCCGACCGCGACCACGCCGGCGATCACCAGACCCAGGGCCAACATCCACTTCGAGTCAAACTGCGTCGTGAACACCCAGGTGATCAGCCACGCTGCGATTGCCGCCGGAGTCACCGCGAGTATCAGCCGTACGCAATGCCGCACCAGCTCTTCGGCGTCAAGATCTTCAAGTTTGCGACGTAGCCGGGAGAAGGAAACCGGCAGGCCGATCAGGTATGCCGCCGAATACGCCAAGGCCAGGCCCGTAGCAACCAGCGCCGGGTTGTCGAGGAGGAGGACGACAGCTACCCCGAAGACGACATTGGCGCCGGCGATCAAGCACTGCAAGAAGAAGGTGGTCCGGGTGTCCTCAAGCGCGTAGAAGGCGCGCAGACACACGTATTGCACGGTGAAGGGTACGAGCCCGATGGCCAGAGCCATCAGGGCCCCGCCGACGTACGAGGCGTCCTTGGCACCCTGCCCGAAACCGAACACCAGATGGGCCAGCGGCAGCCCTAACGCCAAGAACGCGACTGCCGCCGGCAGTAACGCGGTCACGGCCAGCCGGATGGCCCGCATAGTTTCCGCGGCAACCCCGGATCGGTCACCGGCAGCGGCGAGCCGCGACGCCGTCGGCAACATGGCGGTAGCCAACGAGACGGTGATCAAGGAATGCGGCAGGATCCACATCGCGTACGCGTTGCTGTACGCGGTCAGCCCAGCGCCCTTGCCGCCGACGGTTGCGCTGCTTGCCAGCCTGCTGACCACGACCAGCGCGGCCTGCGTGACCAGTACGAAACCGAGGGTCCACTTGGCCAGCCGAAAGGTCTTGCCCAGCCCGGTGTGCTTGAAGTCGAAGCGGGGTTGGAAGCGGTACCCGCTGGCACGTAGAAACGGAATCAAGACCGCAGCCTGCGCCGCGATGCCCAGTGTGGAGCCGATGCCGAGCAGCAGCGCCTGATTTGTGGTGAAGGGCGCTCCGGTACTGGTCCGTTCGAAGACGATCAGGTACAGCAGCAGCACCATGATCGAGACGACATTGTTCGCGATCGGAGCCCACATCATCGGCCCGAATCGATCACGTGCGTTAAGCACCTGCCCGGCCAGGACATGTACGCCGTAGAAGAAGACCTGCGGCATGCAGTAGTAACCGAGCATGATCATCGACTGGTACTGGTCATCCAGCTTCGGGGACTTCCAGCCAGCAGCCGAATAGAGCGAGATGATCGCCGGCACGGCCAGCGTCAGCAGCACGGTGATCAAGCCCAGCGCAAGAAGGCCGGCGGTCATGATCCGGTTGGTGTAGGCCTTGCCGCGGTCGGCGTCACCGCGTATTGCGCGCACGATCTGCGGCACCAGGACCGTGTTCAGGACTCCGCCGGCCAGCAGGATGTACATGCTGTTCGGCACGGTGGTCGCGATCGTGAACATCTCAGCCTGCCGGGTGCCGTTACCAAACAGGTAGACCAGCAAGATGAGGCGGAAGAACCCCATAACCCGGGACAGGGCCGTACCTGAGGCCATCAGAACGCTTGCCGAGACCAGTCGCCTGGTGTGCCTCCGCTCCTCCGTCGATGGCCCCGGGTCGGACTCCGACGGGATGATCTTGGGGGTCGACGTCTCAGACATCAAGTCTTTCGGCCGGTGCCGAACTCAGCGCGGGAAGGGTGTCTGGAGGGCCGTCGCCGGGCGCTGTCGGGCCAGGCGGTTTACCGTTCGTCGCCTTGGTCCGTTCCTTGGCCACCTGGCGAATACGCAGGAAAGTAGAGGCGACGAGCACAATGCCGGCGGCAATCGCGATCGCCCAACCCGTGGTGCCGTTCTGAGTGACTTGCACCTCGATGTCGAACGGGTGCCCGACCGGCCGGCCGGAGTCCGTCATCAGCTGTGCAGTGACCGGCACGATGCCATTCGCCTTGGCGGTGACCTCGGCATTGGCGGTGAACGTGTCCTGCGCCTTGATCTCGGTCGTCTTGATCGGTTTGATCGTGAGCCGCTGGTTGTTCTCTGAGTTGAACACCAGTTTCACCTTGACGGCGCCGGGATTCGGGCCAGACCCGTCGGCGTCCAGGGTGTTCTTGATCGTGATCGGAAACTCAACGCCTTGCTGTGCCACCGTCTGGACCCGTGCACTACTGCGAATCTGAATCTTGTTCAGCAAGATTTCGTCCAGCGCTGCCTGCTGCGGACCCAAGAAAGCTCGCCGGGGTTTGTCGTGCCTGCGCCACTTCACGCTGGCAGCCCGGGCGACGGCCGCGCTGCCGTCGGCGCGGGCATTGGTGGCATCGACCAATAGGTCGCCGTAGGTCTCATTGCTCCAGTCGAATTTTCTCAAGCTGCTGAGTTGTTCGGGCGTAAGTTCGGCCTCTCGTGCCGCGGAACTGTAGCGATATTTCTCTGCCCAAGCCGCCGGTGTGGATTTGAGCAACTCGCTCAAGGTGCGCTCTTTCAGCCACGGCGCCTGGAGATTTCGATCACTGCTCGCTGCTTGGGCGGCGTTGCTGATCAGCCGAACCTTTCCGTGGTCCAGGCCGTCTCGTGCTGCTGTGGCCTCGATCCAACTCTCCGCCAGCATCCGTTGATGAACGTGGACGGCGGTTTCCCGCGGGTCCGGTCCGGGTCCGCCTTTGTTGGCAGCTGCTGCGAATCTGATGATCGGTACGCCATCCGGACCCGCGAGCACAGGCGCCGGACCCCGCGCCGAGGTGTCGGCTAGCAAGATCGCATCAGGGTGCAAAGCCGCAGCGGCCTTGGCAACGGCTGCATCAGCAGCACCTCCGCCAGGCAGCACCAGCAGCGGTAGTGATCGGGTGGATTCGACCAGTTTGTTGGCGGTCGCTGAGTCGTTCAGCACGCTCTCTTGCCCGTCATGGACGAGCGCCGCAACGTCTGGCGAGCCGTAAAGCAATCGATATCCGTCGTGTGAGGCCTGCAGCGCCTCGAAGCCTTGGAGCCATCTGGCCGCGTCGGCCTGCCCGGTGCCCGCCGTGGTGGTCCCCTCGGAGTCCAGCACTTGGTAGCCGGCCGACATGATCTTGAGTTCATCGATCAGCGCCGGATCTACGGCGAAGGTGGTTTTGTTCGTGTTCGCTGCCTTCAGCAAGGCCGTCAGTCGGCCGTTTTGGCCGACCTCGGCAGCGAGATGATCATCAGAGAACATCCCTTTGCGCACCAGAGAAGGGCGGGAGTTGAGGGCGACGACTGTCGTCGTGGTGAGCTTGTTGCTGGGCTTGCCGGCGATCACCGGCACGAACACCCGCGCCCGTCCCACCGCAACGTTATTGCCCCGGTGCAGGACATGAACGCCCATCAAATAGATGCCGTCGGTGGGGGAGAGCTCTAAGTCTGAGACCTTGACGCGCAGCGAAAACTCGACTGACGCATCGGGTGCAATGAAGGGGTTCTGGGGTGTGGTGAGATCTTGAAAGACTCCGGTGTATCGAGCGCCGAGGGGGTCATTGGAAGCAGACGCCAGCGCCTGCTCCAGACCTGCGCGGCCGAGAATGGGTGCTTGGTTCCTCCAGAAGAGGGCTTCTAACCGATAGAGCCGCTCCTTGGTGATGTTGGTGACCCGGCCGGTGACGGTGATCTCGCCGTCTTGGGTCGGCAGGTCAGGGCTCATCGACGTGATGGTGATGGAGACCGAGGGAACAGGTTCCGCGGCGGTGGCGGGCGGGGGCATAAGAAGCATGCACAGACCGGAAACCGCGACTGCCAGCAGTACGCGGGCCGCACGCACCGCATACCACCTCCCCACCCACTCATGGTAATTCCAGGAATAGAATCGCTCAGCGTGTCCACTTTCCAGCTGAACTCGGTGCAGGCCGCTGCGGTGGCCGAAGTGCTGAGAATCGCACCAGTCGCTGATCGGCTGGGCGAGCTGTTCAATACGGCTGGACATGAACTTTATCTGGTCGGCGGGAGTGTCCGAGATGCTCTGCTGGGCAAGCTCGGTCACGACCTGGACTTTGCGACATCAGCCCGTCCGGACACGGTCGAGAAGCTGCTGCGGAAGCTCTCTTCTGCCGTGTGGACCATCGGCAAGGAGTACGGGACGATCGGCTGCAAGGTTGAGGTCGGCGATGCCAGCTGGGTGGTCGAGGTCACTACGTACCGTTCTGATGTCTACGCCGGTCATAGCCGCAAGCCTGCGGTGGCATTCGGTGACACGCTCGATGGCGATCTGCTGCGCCGCGATTTCACGATCAACGCTATGGCGCTGTCGATCCCGGACAAGAGGTTCGTCGACCCGTACGGCGGACTAGGCGATCTCGCCCGCCGGGTGATCCGGACACCGGCGACGCCGGAAAGCTCCTTCAGTGACGATCCGCTACGGATGATGCGCGCGGCGCGCTTCGTCGCCCAGCTAGGTTTCACGCCGGCCCCCGACGTGATCACTGCGATGCGGGGCATGGCGGACCGGATCTCGATCATCTCTGCCGAACGGGTGCGCGACGAACTCTGCAAACTGCTGCTGACGGACCGGCCACGTGCTGGTCTAGACCTGCTGGTGTCCACTGGGTTGGCGGCGAGAGTGCTGCCTGAGCTGCCTGCGCTGCGACTGGAACGGGACGAACACCATCGGCATAAGGATGTCTATCAGCACAGCCTCACCGTGCTGGAACAGGCGATCGACCTGGAGGATCGGCTGCCGGCCCGGCCGGATCTCATCATCAGGCTGGCGGCGCTGCTGCACGACATCGGCAAGCCGGCGACTCGACGGTTCGAGCCGGACGGCAAGGTGTCGTTTCACCACCATGACGTCGTCGGCGCCAAGCTCGTCCGGAAGCGGTTGACGGCACTACGGTTGAGCGGCGACGTGGTCAAGGCCGTCGCGGATCTGGTAGCGCTGCATCTGCGCTTCCACGGTTACGCCGGGGAGGGCCAGGCTCCCGGCGGCGTGTGGACCGATTCCGCGGTTCGACGATATGTCCGCGATGCCGGTGACCAGTTGACCAGGCTGCACGTGTTGACCAGAGCCGACTGCACGACCCGCAATGTGGCGAAGGCGGAACGGCTGCGCAGGGCGTACGACGACCTGGAACGCCGGATTGCGGAGCTGGCGGCTCAGGAGGAGCTGGATGCGATTCGACCCGACCTCAACGGGAAGCAGATCATGGAGATCTTGGGCATCCCGCAGGGCCGCAACGTCGGTCGTGGATACGCGTTCCTGATGGAACGTCGGATAGAGGAGGGTCCGCTCGGCGAGGACCGTGCCCGGGAGGAGCTGCTGGTCTGGTGGGCCGATCAGCAATCATGAACCCGCGCGATGCGATGAGAAGCCAAGTAGGCAATTTCTAGATCACAGAATGATTCACGGCATATTGCGGTACCTCCTCTGGATCGCCAAGATGAGGATGGTGACCTAGACATGCCGGATTTATTGATCCCATTGTCATGTCATTTTGACGATGGTGGGTATAAAAGCCTCAGATGCTTATCCAGTGAACTCGGGAAGAAGGACCATCGTGGCGACCAAGGTTGTGACCACTCTTCAAGATGACCTCGACGGCTCGGCCGCGACTGAGACCGTCAGCTTCGCTCTAGACGGTGTTGAGTGGGAGATCGATCTCTCGGAGCGCAACGCCAACCGGCTGCGAAACAGCCTCAGCGTTTTCATCGAACATGGCCGGAAAGTCGGTGCGACGCGAGCGCGCAAGCCCGTCTCATCCAATCACGTCGATACCAAGGCGGTGCGGAAGTGGGCCGAGGCGAATGGCATTAAGGTCAGTACCCGTGGGCGCGTCCCGGCCGTGATACTCCAGCGCTATAAGGCCGCCGGAAATTAGCGGCCCCGATAACGGCTGAATTTCTCTTCTCTGTCAGCCGTGGGTGGTTGCCTCCCCACGCACCCTCGGCATTGCCGTCTGCGTCCTCTTCGGTACCCGAAAGCTGGGAGTTGGCCCCAGCTGGGGCGCCCGGTACGCCGGTTGGCGATGGCGGCTTGGCAGCGCCGACCATGGCAGACTATTCATCCGTGGTTGCCGTAGGTGCGCCCAAAGACGTGTACGACCGCGAAAGACGCGTAAGACCGGCAAGCCACGCACGACCAGATGAGACGACTTAAGTGAAGGTACGAGAGATCAGCAGCGATGGGCGTCAGGAAGACAGTGTCGCGATGACTGCGACCAGCCGCCCCCGACACGCGGAGTTCGAGCCCGTCTACCACCATTACGGACCCCATCGGGCCGGTTTGCCTCCGCTGATTCCGTACTTCC
>Ga0307286_10000689_pt1 | contig 9713 bp, 8 predicted proteins | sample ER_DNA_140_FD_194478 | JGI IMG/M metagenome (GOLD analysis project Ga0307286, IMG submission 194478) | Bulk soil microbial communities from the East River watershed near Crested Butte, Colorado, United States - ER_DNA_140 | ecosystem: Environmental > Terrestrial > Soil > Floodplain | place: USA... | reverse complement strand
TGATGTAGCGCTTGTAGGCGCCGTAGTCCGCGACGAGCCGACGCACCTTCAGGTCGCGACCGTCGTACTTCTTGTTGATCAACGCCTGCACCGATATCGGATTTGGCTTGGGCGTCTTGGTGGATCTCGGGGTTGGCGTGGCGCTCGGCCGAGCCGGGGTTGCAGGAGATGCGGGTGACGACGTCGACGCGAGGCTTGGACCTGGCAATGTGGTCTGCCTGCTCGGCTCGATCGTCGGTTCGCCGGCGCTGCAGGCCACCATGAGCAGCGCGACTGGCAGCACCCCAAGCCGCTTCATGTAGCCAGTATTGGAGGAGCTTCAATGCCGTTATCTGGCTGTGACCTTCCTCGGCTGCAATAGCTCTGGTCACAACTTCGCATCGTCCCTGCGTGTCGTTCCGCAGTGTCGCGATGACCTCAGAGTTTCGCCGGCTTGGCCGCGCTCGAGCGTGTTAGCGTGCGGGCTGCTGTGGCGTTAGCCGGGGTAGCAAAACGGGGAAGGCCGGGGACTGACACACGCAAGGTCAGGTCCTTCCCCCACATCACTAAATCGGGGGTTCGGTACTTCATGAAAAAGCTCGTCCACCCTTTGGTGGCACTCATGATCTTGGCGCTGGGGGCCTTCATCGTGTCGCCGGCACAAGCCAAGGTGTACATGCCGACAATCGGTGCCACCTTCAATGATCCAACTGGACGGTATGGCGGCAGCCCGACCGCTTTGATGGACCAGATCATCACCGCAGTGGACAACGTTCCCAAGGGCTCCATCATTCGGGTCGTGGCCTATTCCTTCGACTATGAACCGATGAAACTGGCATTGCTCCGCGCCAAGACGCGGGGTGCCCAGGTACGGCTCCTGATCGACAGTCACACCGAGACTCAACAAATCAAGGACTTGAGGAAGGCGCTCGGCACGGGCACCAGCGATGGCAGCTACCTCCGGACTTGCAAGTACAGCTGCATGGCGAACAAGCCCTCGTTCATTCACTCCAAGCTCTACTTGTTCTCCCGCACCGGTGGCGCGACGCGCGTATCCATGAACTCCTCGGCGAACCCAGCCTGGACCGGCGTCAACAAGTCGTGGAATAACACCTACACGACCGTTGACAAGACCCTCTACGACGCGAACGTCGACAACTTCAACGACATGCTGCCGGACAAGACGAATACCGACTACTACCACACCGTGGAGAGTCCTCCGCTGAAGGAGTACTTCTTCCCGCGGGCTGGCTCAACGAAGAATTCGGACACGATCTACAACATCTTGTCGGATGTCGGCTGCTCCAAGACGGGCCCCAGGACCACCGTCAGGCTCACGACCTACTTCTGGACGAGTGCGCGTCTCTACCTGGCAGAAAAGCTCTCGGCGATGAGGAAAGCGGGCTGCAACGTCGAGGTGATCTATCCCGATGGTTCGGGAAGCCAAGACACTATCTATCCCGAAGTAACTGCTGAGCTTCGCAGCGGCGCCATTGACACCTGGAACACCCGTCCTAACGCCGGTCTCTATGTCCACAACAAGGTGATCTTGATCGAGGGCACGTATCAAGGTGTCGGAGGTCAGCAGCTCGTCTACGCCACCTCGCAGAACCTCACGCTGACCAGCCTGCGGGAGAGCAACGAGGTCATGCTTCGAATTCCGAATCTTCCGGCTTATGGTGCCTACTTGGGCAACTTCCAGCAGATCAAGAGCCAATCAGTGAAGATTATCGGGAGTGCTGCCAAGACCACCGAGAAGACCGCTGGTGTCGACAGCGCCAGCGAGAAGCGCAGCAAAAAGGCGCCAAAAGACAATAGCCCTGACCCTGACGAGTAACCATCCTTTGTTGCGACGCGTCACCGCGGTAGTTCTCGCAGGTGGCGCGTCGCGCCGTTTCCGCCCTGACAAGCTCGCTGAGCGGTTGGATGGTGAGCCGCTGCTCGACCATGTGCTCGCCTCACTGCCAGACCAGGTCACCACGGTCATCGTCGTCGGTGCCCCCCGTGAGGTCACCCGGCCGGTGGTCTTTACCTCTGAAGAGCCTGGTGGAGGGGGACCGGCAGCAGCCCTCGTTGCCGGCCTACGCCGAGCAGTGGACGAGGCGAGCGACGCCATCGTCACCCTCCCCGGGGACGCTCCGCTTGCCGGGAAGGCTGCCAGCATCTTGCTCGGCCGCATAGAGAGTGAGCCGAGCACTGAGGCGGTCGTGGGGGTCGATGCCAGCGGCCGGGAGCAGCCGCTACAGCTTGCGCTGCGGCCCGCTGCGGCTCTCAACGTGGTGGAAGCTGCCGGGCCTAGCGGCGCTGCCGGCGTATCAGCGCGACGACTGCTCGACGCGCTGCGACCCGGATTGGTGTCGCAGCGGCTCGAGCCCGCCGAGCTGTGGGACATCGACACGCGTGATCAACTGCTTGGCTGGCAGCTGCAGTCCTCCGCGACCGTGTCATCCATCCTGGATCTGGTGGCTGAACGAGCGAAGACAACCGACCCTCCGGTGGTCATTGCCATAGACGGGCCCAGCTGCTCGGGCAAGTCGATTTTGGCAGCTGCGATTGCACTGCGATCGGGTGCCTCGATCCTGGAGGGCGACGACTTCTACCGAGACACGCTCCCGAGTCTGAGCGCGGCACAGCGCGAGGCGATGTCGGACGCTGCAGTGGTTGATGCCGTGATCGACTGGGAGCGGCTTCGAGACGAGGGCCTGCTGCCGCTACGAGCCGGTCACGCCGCCACCTTCCGGCCGTACGACTGGGGCGCCAACAACGGTCGGCTGGCATCGGCCAAGACCGTTCCGGCGGCAAAGCTGATCATTGTGGAGGGCGTATACGCTGCACGCCAGGAACTCGCCGACCTCATTGATTTCGCCATCTACCTCGGCATTGATCCCGACGTGCGTGCGAAGCGGTATGCCCAGCGTGAAGATGACCCGGGTTGGCGAGGCTTCTGGGAGCGCGGCGAGGTCTACTACTTCAGCGACGTACGCCCGCCAGCCAGCTTCGACCTGCAGCTGGATGCCGAAGCATTGACCTGACGCCCCACCACGTACGCTCACGCGCCACTTATTTATGGGGCGTCAGCGAGATGGTGCAGCGTGAACGAAACCTCGACGGCGATGCGACAAGCCTTACAGGGTTGAGATCTAGCGGACCAAAATGTCTTCCTACCCATCGCGACGAGCCGCGTGTCGAAAGTCGTAGACTCTGCGTAAAGACTTAGTGAAGTTTTTCACTAAGTCCCGCGGAGGTTCACAGGAGAAGCTTTGTCGGTCATTGATGCTGACGTGGTCGTGGTCGGTGCTGGCCCAGCAGGGTCGGCGACGGCGACGCACTTAGCTCGTCATGGGCTGCGGGTTTCGCTACTGGAAAAGAGCACGTTTCCACGTGAGAAGGTGTGCGGGGACGGTCTCACACCACGTGGCACTCGGCAATTGATCCGGCTCGGCATCGATACCTCGACCGACGCCGGCTGGCTGCACAACCAGGGCTTGCGGATATACGGCGGTAAGCGGCCCTTCCAGCTGGAATGGCCCGCGCTGGCGGACTTTCCGCCGTACGGCCTGGTACGACCACGCGCAGACTTCGATCAGCTGCTTGCCCGCCATGCGGTAGTGGCGGGTGCCTCGCTTTATGAGCAGGCGAACGTGGTCGAGCCGATCATCGACGACCGCAGCGGGCGCGTTGTCGGAGTGATCACCAAAGACGGCCGCCGCTTCACCGCCCCCATGGTCGTGGCGGCGGACGGAAATTCGACACGGTTGAGCCTTGCCATGGGCCTCAACCGGCGCGAGGACCGGCCGATGGGTGTCGCCGTACGCACCTACTACGCCAGCCCTCGGCATCGGGACGACTATCTGGAGTCCTGGCTGGAGCTCTGGGAAGGTAAGCCGGGCAAGAGTGCGCTACTCCCCGGCTACGGCTGGATCTTCGGCATGGGTGATGGCACCTGCAACGTCGGACTGGGCATCTTGAACACCTCGTCCGCCTTCGGCAAGACCGATTACAAGGATCTGCTGAAACGCTGGCTGGACAACACACCGGATGATTGGGCCTTCCGGAGTGAGAACATGATCGGTCCGGTACGCGGTGCCGCGCTGCCCATGGGCTTCAATCGGCAGCCGCATTACGAGCGAGGGTTGCTGCTGGTGGGCGACGCAGGCGGCATGATCAACCCCTTCAACGGTGAAGGCATCGCCTACGCCATGGAATCCGCGGAGATAGCGGCGACCGCCATGGCCGAAGCGCATGAACAGGGACCGGGCAGCCCAGCTGCCGAGCGCGCGCTCGCGTCCTACCCGATCAAGCTGAAGGCGCAGCTCGGCGGCTACTACACGCTGGGGCGCACTTTCGTGAAGCTGATTGGCCATCCTCAGGTGATGCGTGTCTGCACCAGGTACGGGCTGCCGCGCCGTACCTTGATGCAGTTCACTTTGAAGCTGCTCGCCAATCTGACCGACGCCAAGGACGGCGACGCCATGGATAAATTGATCAACGCTCTGTCCAGGATCGCACCTGCGGCATGATCAACTCGCAGAGCTGCGGAAAGGGAGCCGGTAGGTGAGTCCTTACGTCGGAATCGTGATCTTGCTCGTGATCGCCTCCGGATTTGTGGCGCTGACCATTCTGACCAGCGTGCTGGTGGGTCCCGGGCGCTTCAACCGAGCCAAGTACGACTCGTACGAGTGTGGCATCGAACCGACCCCCCAGCCGGTGGGAGGCGGTCGGTTCCCGGTGAAGTACTACATCACCGCCATGCTCTTCATCGTCTTCGACATCGAAATCGTCTTCCTCTATCCATGGGCAGTGGCGTTCGATCAGATGGGGTTCTTCGCCCTCGTCGAGATGATCTTGTTCATCGTCGCAGTCTTCATTGCCTACTTCTATGTCTTGCGACGCGGTGGGCTGGATTGGGATTGACAATGCAATCAACCAGGAGTGTTGCCTGAAATGGGCGTGGAGGAGAAACTTCCCAGCGGCGTCTTGTTGACCACGCTGGAGAACTTGTTTGGCTATATGCGCAGCGCGGCGTTCTGGCCGGCCACTTTCGGGTTGGCTTGTTGCGCCATCGAGATGATGACCTACGGTGCACCGCGATACGACTCCGGTCGCTGGGGGCAGGAAGTCTTCCGAGCATCGCCTCGGCAGGCCGATCTGATGATCGTCGCCGGCCGGGTCAGCCAGAAGATGGCGCCGGTGTTGCGACAGATCTATGACCAGATGCCGAATCCGAAATGGGTTCTCGCAATGGGTGTGTGTGCCAGCACCGGAGGCATGTTCAACAACTACGCGATCGTGCAGGGAGTTGATCACGTGGTACCCGTGGACATGTACTTGCCTGGCTGCCCACCGCGCCCCGAGATGTTGATCGACGCCATGTTCAAGCTGCGCGAGAAGGTGCGTAACACCCCTATCGGTCTCAATGCGATCGAGGCCGCTCAGGAGCAGGAGCAGCGGCAGCTCGAGGCACCGACACTGGTTGAGCAGAAGGGCCTGCTCCGATGAGCGACATACACGAAGAATCGGATGAGAAGGCGCCGATCAAGGGCGCTGAACCCGAGGGCGAATCCGAGCCGGATGCCCGGACCAAGCCCGAGTCGCTCACCGGAGAAGCTCCTTCGGTCGATTCCGGCGCGACCGAAGCCGAGGAGGATGAAGCGCAACTAGCCACCACGGAGCCGACTGCGGAGGTCCTTCAGGTCCGACGCGGCATGTTCGGGGTCAAGGGCAGCGGCGACACATCCGGCTATGGCGGCCTGACGCGGGTGGTGGAATTTCCGGCTGCGGCAACCCCGCCTTTTGGCGGCTGGTGGGACCAGGTTTATGACCGAATTGGCGCACTGATTCCCGACTTCAGCGATGTGATCACCAAGGTTGTTATCCACCGCGGCGAGATCACCTTTCATGTCGAGCGGCACCATCTGCCGAACTTGGTCCAGCACCTCCGGGACGACGCTCGGTTGCGTTTTGAGTTCTGCAGCAGCGTTTCGGGCGTGCACTACCCGGCCGATAAGGGAGCCGAGCTGCACGCGGTCTACCACCTGCAGTCGATGACCCACAACCGGCGCATTCGGCTCGAAGTCTCCGCTCCCGACAGCGACCCGCACATCCCATCGGTGGTGGCGACCTACCCGACGGCGGACTGGCACGAGCGCGAGACGTACGACATGTTCGGCATCGTCTTCGACGGCCATCCAGCCCTCACCCGGATCCTGATGCCGGACGATTGGCCCGGCTACCCGCAGCGCAAGGACTATCCGCTGGGCGGCATTCCGGTGGAGTACAAGGGCGCAACGATCCCTCCCCCAGATCAAAGGAGGTCGTACTCATGAGCACAACCGACACGACCGACGAAGCCACCGAGCAGGATCCCTTTGCCGCTGGCGGCGATGCGGCCGAAGGCCACGTTTACACCGTGACCGGCCAGGACTGGGACTCCCTGGTGTCCGAGCAGGCCGAGCGTGGCGACGAGCGGATTGTGGTCAACATGGGTCCGCAGCACCCCTCCACGCACGGCGTTCTCCGGCTGATCTTGGAGCTAGAGGGCGAGTCCGTTACGGAGGCCCGTTGCGGCATCGGCTACTTGCATACCGGAATCGAAAAGAACATGGAGTTCCGTAACTGGACTCAAGGTGTCACGTTCTGCACCCGGATGGATTACCTCGCGCCTCTGCACAACGAAACGACCTACTGCCTCGGCGTCGAGCGGCTGCTGGACATCGAAGCGGAGATTCCGGAAAAGGCCAGCGTCCTTCGGGTCTTGATGTTGGAGCTGAATCGCATCTCCTCGCACCTGGTCTGCATCGCTACAGGGGGGATGGAGATCGGCGCGCTGACGGTGATGACCATCGGATTCCGCGAGCGCGAAAAGGTCCTGGACGCCTTCGAGTTGATCACCGGCCTGAGGATGAATCACGCCTACATCCGACCCGGTGGCGTCGCTCAGGACCTGCCAGACAAGGCGCTCGATTTCGTGAAGGACCTCGTCGTCTGGATGAAGAAGCACCTGCCGGAATACGCCGCCTTCTGTAATGAGAACCCGGTCTTCAAGGCTCGGCTCTCCGGCGTCGGCCATCTCGATCTTGCTGGCTGTCTCGCCCTGGGCATCACGGGCCCGCCGTTGCGAGCGACCGGCTACGACTGGGATCTACGCAAGAAGCAGCCTTACTGCGGCTATGAGACCTATGACTTCGAGGTGCAGACCTGGGACACGATGGACGCGTACGGCCGGTTCCGGATCCGGCTGAACGAGATGTGGCAGAGCCTCACGATCATCGAGCAGTGCGTCGAGAGGCTGGAGAAGATGCGCGGCGCGCCGATCATGATCGCCGACAAGAAGATCGCTTGGCCGGCGCAACTCTCCATCGGCTCGGATGGCATGGGCAACTCCAACGAATACATCAAGCACATCATGGGCCAGTCGATGGAAGCGCTGATCCATCACTTCAAGCTGGTCACCGAAGGTTTCCGGGTGCCGCCGGGTCAGGCGTACATCCCCATCGAAAGCCCGCGCGGGGAGCTTGGCGCCCACGTAGTCTCCGACGGCGGAACCCGCCCGTTCCGCGCTCACTTCCGCGACCCCAGCTTCACCAACCTGCAAGCGATGCCGGTGATGTGTGAGGGCGCAATGGTCTCCGATGTCGTGGTTGCCGTGGCGTCGCTGGATCCCGTGATGGGCGGAGTTGATCGATGACGCGGCCTTACGCGAGCGATGCACGGTCGACGGTCGTGGAGCGACCTCCGGGCCGGCTAGGCAAACGTGGCGCCTGGGTTGAGCAGTCAGGTGCAGTTTGCTTGTGGTCTGGATTCACGCATCTTAGGTTTGCTACGCCGGCCCGACGGTCGCTCCACTCCCTTCGGTGTGGATGGCCGAGCTCGGGCCCACTGCCACCAAGGCGATCATTGCGCACTGTTCGGGCGGGCGTAGCAAACCTAAGATGCGTGAAACCTACGCACCGCCCCTTCAACTACGTGCCGCCAAACTCGAGGGCCAGTTTGCCTAGCCCGCCCGAACAGTGCGCAATGATCGTCGTCGCCAACCGCCATCGAGGAGCGTGGGCGTCAAGCACGAGTACACGAGGCTGGAGGTTGGAGGGAGGTGCAGCCAAGTGAGTGAGCTCATTGAGCCGCAACCGCCGTCGCCGAACGGACATGCCGGTGGTGACGTCGCATCGGAGGAGCTGGTCGGTCACGGGCACTTCGTGACGCACTTCGATGAGCCGAGTCTGGACTACGCGCTGTCTGAGACCAAGATCACCGAGGCGACTCTGGAGGAGCTGCGTCTGATCGCCGCGAGGTATCCGCAGGCCAGGTCGGCACTGCTACCAATGCTGCACCTGGTGCAGAGCGTCGAGGGACGGGTGACGCCGGCCGGGATCGAAGCTTGCGCCGAGATCTTGGAGCTGACAGCTGCCGACGTCAGCGGGGTCGCCACCTTTTACACCATGTACAAGCGGCGCCGGGTGGGGGAGTACCACGTCGGCGTGTGCACCACCGCACTCTGCGCAATCATGGGCGGCGATGAGGTGTATGCCACGCTGCAAGATCACCTAGACATTGGCAATGACGAGACCACGGAGGACGGCAAGATCACGCTGGAGCACATCGAGTGCAACGCAGCATGCGACTTCGCGCCGGTGATGATGATCAATTGGGAGTTCTTCGACAACACCACTCCGGAGAACGCGACACAGTTGGTTGATCAACTTCGGGCTGGTGACCCGGTACATTCCACCCGCGGAGCGCGGGTCTGTACCTGGACGGAAGCCGAGCGGGTGCTCGCTGGCTTTCCTGACGGACGAGCGGACGAGGGCCCTACGGCAGTTGGTCCGTCGCTCCTCGGTCTGCGTATCGCGCAACAGCATGACTGGGCTGCGCCAGACCCTGAGCACATCCAAGATCGACCGGGCGAGGAGGGGTAGGGCGTGACCGATCCTTTGACACCTGTTCTTACAGCGAACTGGGCAGACGAGCGCGCTTGGAAGTTGACCAATTACGAAAGGCGTGGCGGCTACGACGCCCTGCGGGCTGCGCTGCAGATGGAGCCGTCCGAAGTCGTCGCCGTTGTCAAGGAATCCGGCCTGCGGGGCCGCGGGGGGGCTGGCTTCCCGACCGGAATGAAGTGGAGCTTCATCCCACAAGACAACCCCAAGCCCAAGTACCTCGTGGTCAATGCCGACGAATCCGAGCCGGGGACCTGCAAGGACATTCCGCTGATGATGGCCTCCCCCCACACTCTGGTCGAGGGAGTGATCATCTCCGCGTACGCAATCCGAGCCAACACGGCGTTCATATATGTGCGCGGTGAGGTGCTGCACGTGGTACGCCGCCTGCAGCAGGCTGTGCGTGAGGCTTACTCAGCCGGGTACGCCGGCAACAACGTCCTCGGCACCGGGTATGACCTGGAGATCATCGTGCACGCGGGCGCCGGGGCGTACATCTGCGGCGAGGAAACTGCACTGCTGGACTCGCTGGAAGGTCGCCGCGGCCAGCCGCGGTTGCGGCCGCCGTTTCCGGCCGTTGCCGGCCTGTACGCCTGCCCGACGGTGATCAACAACGTCGAGTCGATCGCCTCAGTGCCATCGATCATCGCCAACGGTGCGGACTGGTTCTCCTCAATGGGCACCGAGAAGTCGAAGGGCATGACCATCTACTCGCTCTCGGGGCATGTCATCCATCCAGGACAGTTCGAGGCGCCCTTGGGCATCACGTTGCGCAAGCTTCTTGATCTTGCCGGTGGC
>Ga0307286_10000683_pt1 | contig 9767 bp, 7 predicted proteins | sample ER_DNA_140_FD_194478 | JGI IMG/M metagenome (GOLD analysis project Ga0307286, IMG submission 194478) | Bulk soil microbial communities from the East River watershed near Crested Butte, Colorado, United States - ER_DNA_140 | ecosystem: Environmental > Terrestrial > Soil > Floodplain | place: USA... | reverse complement strand
CTTGTCCCGTGTCTCCTTCAGCAGATCCGCGCCGTCGCGCGCCGCGACCGCGTTGCCGGCGTCCAGCACCACCTTGCCGGCGAATTGCGGCGCGTAGTCCTTGGCGAGTTGCGGCACCCCCTTGTACGGCACCGCGAGCAGGATCGCGTCGCCGAACGCCAGTGCCTCCGCGACGGTCCCGGCCTTGGCGAGCGGTCCAAGCCGGTCGGTGAGCGGCTTCAGCTCTTCCGGATGGCGCGAGGAGAACATGACGGGATGGCCGGCCTTGACCCAGAAGCCGCCGATGTTGCCCGCGCCGATAACGCCGATCTTGATTTTGTCCGCGGCCGGCTGCGCGGACGCGAGCCGGGGCAGCGCACAGGTCGCGAGCAGCGCGGATGCGCCGATGCGGAGCAGGCCGCGGCGGCCGTGGTCGACGACATCGTCGGTCATGATCGATCTCCAGCAGGAAACACCTACCTGAAGAGGCGAACCATCGTGGCAGGGCGATGGTTGCCGCCATCACGTCAGTGTGACGCGATGTCGGCGCGAGTGATGCCGGCGGAAGAGAGAGGCCCGGCTACCTGCCGGCGTCCCACTCCGCGATGATGCGCTTGAGCAAGGCGGCGTCGGGCAGCGGTCCGAGACCGGCCTTGCAGTTGTCCGCCATGTGCGCCGGATTGCCCGTGCCGGGAATCACGCAGGTCACGGCCGGATGGGCGAGGACGAATTTCAGCAGGATCTGGGCCCAGCTGGTGCAGCCGATCTCGGCCGCCCACTCCGGCAGCGGCCGGTCGCGCAGGCGCCGCAGCAGGCCGCCGCCGCCGAACGGCACGTTGACCAGGATGGCGATACCGCGCTCGGCCGCCAGCGGCAGCAGCTTGCGCTCCGCCGTGCGGTCGTCGAGCGAATAGTTGAGCTGGACGAAATCGAGCGCCTCCTTGCGCATGACGGCTTCGAGCTCGTCATAGGCGCTCGAGGTGTAATGCGTGACGCCGAGGTAGCGGATGCGGCCGTCCTGCTTCCACTTCCGCAGCGTCGCCAGATGCGGCTGCCAGTCGAGCAGGTTGTGCACCTGCATGAGGTCGATGTGCTTGACCTTGAGCAGCGCGAACGAACGCTCCATCTGCGTGATGCCGGCCTGCCGCCCGCGAGTCCACACCTTGGTGGCGATGAAGGTGCGTGCGGGGTCAGGCGCGGCCGCCAGGAGGTCGCCGAGCACGGCCTCGGCGCGGCCATACATCGGCGAGCTGTCGAACACCTTGCCGCCGGCATCGCGCAGCGTGCGGACCACCTCGGCCAGCGCCGCAAGCTTCGTGCTGTCGGCGCCGATGTCGAAGCCTACATAGGTGCCGCAGCCGACGACCGGCAGTGCTTCGCCACTCGATGGGATCGGACGTGTCTGCATGGCTGTTCCTTCACCGCGGGTTTGCGCGCCGGCGAGCTTATCAGCGAGCAGGGCGGCGCCCAGGCCCGCGGTCATGCCGGCGGCAAGCCGCAGGAAGCCCGCGCGCGACAGGCCAGCCGTGGGCATGCGCCCCGGACCTGAGTTGTTTGCCATGCGATGATTGCGCTTCCTGAGCATCAGCACACCAGTACGACCCTTGAGTACCTAGCGCGTAGATGAGCCGTCCGTCTGGTCGTGTTCCGCGCGCGCCGGCTGGAACACCCGGCCGAGATGCGCGAGCAAACCCGCATCCCGCCACGACCGCCCGCGCCAGCCGATATAGCCGTCGGGTCGAACCAGGAAGACCGCCGCCTGCGCGCCATAGGCGGCGGACAATGCACCCTCGGCATCGCCATAGGTAGCGACGGCGAACGGTTCCGCAAGCGGAGCGCCCGCGGCAACGGCGACCACCCGCAGTCGCGAACCGAAGCGTGTTGCCGCATCGCGCGCGAACGCCGCGAGATCGGTGATCACTTGGTCGGAGCCGGTCTGCGCGAGGTGCGCCAGCAGGACGTGCTCGGTACCGTGCAGGACGTCGAACAGCCGAAGCGGAAATCCAACTCCGTGCCGCCGCAGACCGTGTGCATCCGGCGCGCGGTCGCCGGCTGCCGGCACGGCGGCGTCGAGGCCGGCGCCGTCGTCGCGCACCCACGGCGTCCCGCGGTAGGACAGCAGGATTTGCGTATCGGAGAGGCGATCCGGCTTTCCGCCCGGCTCGCGGCCGTAGCCTTCGCTGGCGGCGCGCGTGCGTGCGATCACGTCGGCGCCGACCGGCCGGCGTTCCGCCTGGTAGCTGTCGAGCAGCGCTTCGGTTGCGGCGCCTTGCAGCACCAGGGCGAGCTTCCAGGCGAGATTGTACGCGTCCTGGATTCCGGTGTTCATGCCCTGCCCGCCGGTCGGGGGATGAATGTGTGCGGCATCGCCGGCAATGAACACGCGGTCGCGGCGGTAGGCATCCGCCAGCCGCATGCTGATGCGAAAGATCGACGACCAGCGCAGGTCCGACAATTTTGGTTTTTGCGGCAGGAGGTCATTGGCCACCGACTGGATTTGAGAGAGCTGCGGGCCGGGAAGCTCGGATTGAATGCCGTGGCCGGTGCCGCCGGGGGCCGCGAGCTCCGCCGGTGCGAGCATCGATACCCGGTAACGGCCGGGCTCGGGGAGGGGAATGGCGATGAACATGTCCGGCGCGGCGTTTTCGACCAGGCGCAGCGCCCGCAGCGCCATGCCACGCGGAAGGTCCCAGTCGATGTGGACATCGCCGAGCATGAACATCATCGGGAAGGCTTCGCCTTCGAACGGGATGCCGAGCGCGCGGCGCACCGCGCTGTGCGCGCCGTCGCAGCCGACCACGGTGCGGAACGTTGCGGTCTCCGCCGTGCCGTCGGCGCGATCGAGCCGCACTTGCACGTCGCGCTCGCGCTGATCCAACGCCGCCAGGGTGACGCCGCGCTCGACCTTGATGCCGAAGCGGCCGAGATGGTCGGCCAGCAGTCGCTCGGTCTCGTATTGCGGCAGGCCGAGTTCGCCATAGGGCAGGTCGTCGAGCTCGAGCAAGTTGTCCTTCGGCGGATGACCGTGGATGAAGGAGCGCAGGCCGTCGATCCAGAGGCCGGCATCGATCATCTCGCGCGCGATCCCCATGTCCTCCCACACCTCGAGCGTGCGCGGCGTGACGCCGATGGCGCGGCAATAGGGCAATGGCTGCGCCAGCTGATCGATAATGCGGCAGCGCGTGCCGTGCCGCGCCAGTTCCGCCGCCATCGTCAGGCCGACCGGCCCGGCGCCCACCACCAGAACGTCATCCATCACGCACTTGCCTCCTCGATGTATCGCCGCGGTCGCCGCGAGCCGTCAGTCGGAACGTCAGATCCATCCACACTAAAGGAGCACGCGCCTACCGGCGAGGGTAACCGGTTGCTCCCGGTTCGTGCGCAACGCGACGGCCGGTCAGGCTCTGATCCACGTTCGAGCGTTGACACCCGGGAGATCGCGGCTTCTACTCTCGGCTGCGTCAAGGTCCACGGTCGCGCGACTGCAATGGTCGGGGTGTACCAGATGGCATCGGACATCTTCGCGAAGATTGGCGACATCAAAGGCGAATCCCTCGACTCCAAGCACAAGGACGAGATCGAGGTACTGTCGTTCTCCTGGGGCCTCACCAACGGGGCGAGCATCGGTGCCGGCAGTGGCGCCGGCGCCGGCAAGGCGACCTTCCAGGACCTGACCATCGTTCACACCATCGACAAGGCGTCTCCCTTGCTGATGAAGGCATGCGCGACGGGTGAGCACCTGAAGGAAGCGACCATCACCCATCGCAAGGCCGGCAAGGGCCAGCAGGAATATCTCATCGTCAAGATGAACGACGTCCTCATCACCGGCGTCGTGCACGGCGGCCCCGCCGGCAGCCCGGCATCGGAGTCGGTGAGTCTGGTGTTTGCCAAGGTCGACCTCGAATACAAGCCGCAGAAGGCCGACGGCTCGCTCGATGCGGGCATTCATTTCAAGTACGACATTAAGGGCAACAAGGTCGGCTGACACGAACGTCAGGCCGGAGCTGACGGGGCAGCTCATGGAGCCGTCGGACTCGACGACGCGTGAGTTGACGCTCGAGGAAGCGGTGTCGTTCGCGATCCTGCTGCAGAAGAACGAGCAGCTCGCCGAGGCCCACGCGGTCTACCGCCGCGTGCTCGAGCAGGCGCCCGATCATCCGCGTGCCCTGCACTACGCCGGCTTGCTCGCGCATCAGCAGGGCCACAATGGCGAAGCCCTCGCGCTGATCGAGCGCAGCCTCGCGCTCGCACCCGACCAGGCGGACTGGTGCAGCAACCGCGGCGTTGTCCTCCAGTCGGATGGCAGGCTGGAAGCCGCGATCGAGTCTTACCGGCGCGCGATCGCGATCGATCCCGGTCACGCCAACGCCCACAACAATCTGGGCGTGCTGTTGCGCGCGACCGGACGTCCGGTCGAGGCGGAAGCCGCTTATCGCGCCGCCATCGGGCTGAACCCCGAACATATCGACGCCTACACCAATCTCGGCATTCTGCTCAACGGCTTGCAGCGCACCGAGGAAGCCGCGGCCTCCTACTGCAGGGTGATCACGCTGCGCCCGAAATATCGCGAGGCGCGCAAGCTCTTGGCGCTGGCGCACTGCACCCTGGGCGAGTTCGGCAAGGCCGCGGAGATCTTCGAGCAATGGCTCGCGGAAGAGCCGGAGGATCCGATCGCGCGGCACATGCTGGCGGCGTGCACGGGCCGCAACGTGCCCGCGCGCGCAGCGAATGGTTTCGTGCAGGCGACCTTCGACAGCTTCGCCGCGAGCTTCGAGGCCAAGCTCGCCACGCTGTCCTATCGTGCGCCGGCGCTGGTCGCGGCCATGCTGGAGGATGCGGGCCTCGTACCTTCCCAGCGTCTCGACGTGCTGGACGCGGGATGCGGGACCGGGCTGTGCGGCGTGCTGGTCGCGCCGTTTGCGCGCCGGCTGGTCGGCGTGGACCTTTCCGATGGGATGCTGGCGCATGCCAGGGACAAAACCGTCTACCACGCGCTGATCAGAGCCGAGTTGACGGAATACGCCGGCGCTAACAACGCGTCCTTCGACCTGATCGTGTCGGCCGACACGCTGGTTTATTTCGGCGAGCTCACGGGCATCGTAGCGGCGTTTGTGCGAGCGCTGCGCCCGCGCGGGCTCCTCGTGTTCACGCTCGAGCACGCGGTCGGGAACGGCGGCATCGACTACCGCCTGCAGCCGCACGGCCGTTACAGTCATGGCCGCGGCTATGTCGAGCGGTTGCTGACGTCGGCGGGTCTGCGGCCGAAGATCGTCGAGGCCGAGTTGCGCATGGAGGCCGGCGCACCGGTGCCGGGGCTGGTGATCCGTGCGGAGAAGCCGGTCTCAGCGAAACCTGTCTCGGCGCCTGGCTAAGCGCGGCGGCCGTATCCCTTATCGGCCGCAGCCTTCCCAGAACCCGTCATCCAGTGCCGCGAGCACGAACTCTCGCGTCACCAACAGCAGCCGCCGTACCTCGCTCACGATCTGGACCATGGAACGCCCCCCTTACCCCGCAGGCCTCAATCAACGCGCCGTCGATCTAACGCGTCATGGGCTCCAACCCACGATGTCATTGTCGGTTCCGCCATGGCCGCGCAATCGTTGCGGTGTGGCTTTTGGGCTACAGTCAAAGGCGATGGATGCATGACGACCTCTGGTGTCCCCAGGTTTGGAACGGATGACGCCCGCCCGGCGCGAAAAAAAGGTTCGGCGGGATGTCGATCCCGGCGCCGCTCGTTCGTCGTCCGGATAGGGGGGCCGGTGCGGCCTCGACAAGCAGAGGAGACAAGGCGATGCGCGTGATGGTGATGGTGAAGGCGACGAAGGACAGCGAAGCGGGCGCCATGCCCTCGACCGAGCTGCTCGAGGCCATGGGCAAGTACAATGAGGAGCTGATCAAGGCCGGCGTCATGCTGGCCGGCGAAGGTTTGCGCCCCTCGGTCAAGGGCAAGCGCGTGGCCTTCGACGGCGCCCGCCGCACCGTCATCGACGGCCCCTTTGCCGAGACCCGCGAGCTGGTCGCCGGCTTCTGGCTGTGGGAGGTCAAGGACATGGCCGAGGCGGTCGAGTGGGTGAAGCGCTGTCCCAATCCGATGCCCGGCCCGAGCGAGATCGAGATCCGGCCGGTCATCGACATCGCCGAGTTCGGCGACGCCGTGACCCCGGAGGTCGCCGAGCTGCACGACCGCAATCGCGAAAAGACCGCCGGCCGCTGAGGCCCGCCGTCCCCCGCCGCGGCTTGCATTGCCCCTGCGCCTTCCCCTAAGCGGGAGAAATGGCGGCAGACGAAACCCATCACGCGATCGAGACGGTGTTTCGGATCGAACGGGCCCGGCTCATCGCGGGCCTGGCGCGGATGGTGCGCGACGTCAGCCTGGCCGAAGAGCTGGCCCAGGACGCTTGCGTGGTCGCGCTGTCCGAGTGGCCGAAATCCGGCGTCCCGGACAACCCCGGTGCCTGGCTGATGGCCGCGGCCAAGCGCCGCGCCATCGACGCCGCCCGCCGCAGCCGCATGCTCGCGCGCAAGCACGAAGAGATCGGCCGGGACCAGGAGGGTGCGCGCGATACCGGGGTCGAGGACATCGAAGCGGCCATGGACGACGACCTCGGCGATGAGCTTCTCGGCCTCATCTTCATTGCCTGCCATCCGGTGTTGTCCACTGAGGCGCGCGCGGCCCTGACGCTTCGCCTGGTCGGCGGGCTCACCACCGACGAGATCGCGCGCGCTTTCCTCTCCAGCGAAGCCACGATTGCCCAGCGCGTCGTGCGCGCCAAGCGCACGCTCGGCGATGCCGGCCTGAGCTTCGAGCTGCCGCGCGGCAAGGAGCGGGAGCAGCGTCTCGCCTCGGTGCTGGAGGTCATCTACCTCATTTTCAACGAGGGCTATGCGGCCACCGCCGGCGAGGACCTGATCCGCCCGGCGCTGTGCGCCGAGGCCCAGCGCCTGGGCCGCATCCTGGCCGGCGTGGCATCAGACGAGCCCGAGGTCTTCGGCCTGCTCGCGCTGATGGAGATCCAGGCCTCGCGTCTGCCCGCCCGCACCGCGCCGGACGGCGCGCCGATTCTTCTCACCGAGCAGAACCGTGCCCGCTGGGACCAGCTCCTGATCCGCCGCGGCCTCGCCGCCCTGCAACGCGCCGAGGCCCTCGGCGGCGTCAATGGACCGTACGCGCTGCAGGCCGCGATCGCCGCCTGCCACGCACGCGCGCGCAGGTTCGCGGATACGGACTGGACGCGGATGGCGGCGCTCTACGACACGCTGCGTGCGGTCATGCCGTCGCCGGTGGTCGATCTCAATCGGGCCGTGGCCTACAGCATGGCCTTCGGGCCGGAAGCTGGCTTGAAGCTCGTCGACGAGATCGCGCAGGCCGCCGCCTTGCGCAACTACGCCCCGCTGCCGGCAGCCAGGGGGGATTTTCTGTTCCGCGCCGGCCGGCTGGCCGAAGCCAGGGTCCAGTTCGAACGTGCCGCCGAGCTCACCCGCAACGCGCGGGAGCAGGCGTTCTTTCTCAAGCGGGCGGCGACCTGCGGCGACTGACCGTGATCGGATCGGAGTTTGCCCTGCCTGTCGGCCGTTCTATTTGGCGTTCATCAATATCTCGGGCCGGTACTCGAAATGCATGGTGTCGTAATGATACCACTTGCCGCCCCACACGAAGCCGTGCGCCTCGAACACGCGCACGATCTCCCATGGAATCTCGTTCTTGTAGGCGACGCGGCCGCTCGCATCGGGCTTTGACCACAGCCAGTAGTGCGAATGCGCCGCGGCGATATCGACGGCAATCCCTAGTCCATGTCCGCTGAGACGCTTCGTGCCCGCGATCGGCCGGCAATTGTAGCTGCCTTGCAGCGGTCGCAGGTACTCCAGAAATTTGTCCGGCAGCTGGTCCAGTTCGTCCGAGACTTTTTGCAGCGCCGCCGCCGCGCCGTTGATCTTGGAGAACTTGACGGTCTTGCCGTACTTGCTGCGCAGCCAGACAACGTCGGCGGCGCCGGCGGCGAGATTGGTCTTCTGGCAGTCGCCGTACATCTTGAGGAACAACGGCATGTACCTGATCCGGCCCGGATCGAAATTCACCGCCGGTGCGAGGCCCTTGTCGCCGGCGGGATACGTCATCGCGAACATGTCCTTGATGTCGGGGTCGTCGAGCATCGCCTCGAAGGTCTTGCCCGCCTTGCCGTCGTCGATGCGCTGGCGCGTGCCGTCCTTCCACACGAGGTCGTTGCCCTCGATCTTCTCGAGGAAATCCGGATAGGCCTTGACGAGGGCCGCGACCGCGCTGGATTGCGTCTCGTCAAGCGCAGCGGCCTGGGCGATTCCAAGAGCGGTGATCAGAACAAAAGACGCGAACCGCAATGCGATGCTCCTGATCGCGCTTGACGTCACGGTCGCCGGCACAAGCGGGTCACGGCTACGGCGGGCCGTCGTCCGTGGGCGCTTGGCGCCCGGACCTGTGGACACTCCCGCACCCTCGCGGGGATATCAACCGCCCTTTCAGGTCGACGACGCCGTGAGAACGGTCGTGATTATTGGCCGAGATGTGTCCGTCGGGTGGCAACTTTGCGCCCAGCGCAGGAGGCGTCCGCTTCTGCCGGATGAAGATACCGCTGCGACGCCGCCGCAAGCCGCTGCCCCGGATTCCTTAACGCGCGCACGGGAACTTTTGCTACGTGCCGGCATTGGTCTGCATGCGGACTTGTCGGGGGTTTGCACGAAGTTCCGGGTTAGGCGCGGTCGCCGGTTTTGCCGGTGCCATCGTGTGCGCTGCCGTTCTATGTTTCGGTGATGGCGCTGCAGCGGCGCAGAAGCCGTCGAAGCAACCGCCATCGAAGCAAGGGCCGTCGAAACAGGCGACGCTCAAACAAGCGCCGCCGAAGCATGGGCTCGTCCGACAGCCGCAGAAACAAGAGCCACTCAAAAAAGAAACGAAACAAGACGCTAAACAGAAGCAAGAAGCAAAACAGAAAGAAGCGAAAAAAGAAGCGAAACAAGAGTCGCTCAAACAGGAATCATCGAAACAAGAGCCGTTGAAATCCTCCGGCAGCCAGTTCGAGCCGCTCAAGTGGAGCGAGCTCACGGGCTGGGCGGCCGATGATCATCTCGCCGCGTTCGCGGCCTACCAGGCCGGCTGCCGCGTCGCGCGCAGAAAGCCGCGCAGCGACGAGCGCGGATTGATCTTCGGCGCCTTGTCGAATGTCTGCCGCAAGGCGCTCGCGCTCGCGCCGCAGGATTCCGCGGCCGCGCGCGCCTTCTTCGAGCAGAACTTTCAGCCCGTGCGCGTCGCGCGCCTGGGCGAGGGCGAGGGTCTGGTGACCGGCTATTACGAGCCTGTGGTCGCCGGCTCGCGCTTTCCCAGTCCGGAATTTTCGGTGCCGATCTATCGCCGGCCGCGCGATCTGGTCGCCGACGGCTACAAGCAGGGTTCGACCGCGTTTCCAAACAAGGGCGGCCGCATCGGCCGCCGCACCGAGAACAACGATCTCGTGCCGTATCACGACCGCGGCGCCATCGAGGCCGGCGCGCTCGACGGCCAGAAGCTCGAGATCTGCTGGATCAAGGATCCGCTCGACCTGGTGGCGATCCAGATCGAGGGCTCGGCGCGCGTGATCCTCGAGGATGGCACGCCGCTGCGCATCAGCTATGATTCACACAACGGTTATTCCTACAGCTCGATCGAGCGGGTGCTGGCCGACCGCAATCTGATCGCGCGCAAGGATCTCTCCAAGGAGCGCATCCGCGCGTGGACGGCGGCGCATCCGGAGGAAGCCGCGAAGGCGCGCGACACCAAC
>Ga0307286_10000681_pt1 | contig 9772 bp, 8 predicted proteins | sample ER_DNA_140_FD_194478 | JGI IMG/M metagenome (GOLD analysis project Ga0307286, IMG submission 194478) | Bulk soil microbial communities from the East River watershed near Crested Butte, Colorado, United States - ER_DNA_140 | ecosystem: Environmental > Terrestrial > Soil > Floodplain | place: USA... | reverse complement strand
AAACGCTCCAAGAGCCTCATCCGTCAGGGGCTTAGTCACAAAAGCGGCATTAAGTTCCCTGGCTCGGCCAATAATCTCGTCCTGGACGTTTGCGGACACCACCGCCACGGGCATTTTGGGGTGAGTCTTCCGAATCCTTGCCACCAGTTCCAACCCGTCGGTTCCGGGCATGTTGAAATCAATCAGCGCGATATCGACGGCGTGGGATGCAATGACGTTGATCGCATCGTCGGCGTTGGTCGCCTCAATCAGTTCCCATTCCGGTCCGAGGCGCCGAAAGGCGCTCGCCATCACCATGCGCGCAAGCTTGCTGTCATCCACAATCAAAGCTTTGTATTGCATCTCTCGCCTTCTTGCGGAGCTGGCGCCGCCGCCGTGGGCGGGGCCCTCAACTGGTTGTGGATCTCTTATAGGGCAGATTGCAGAAATGTGAACCGATTCCAGGGATGGAACTCGCTCTCACAGCCGCGCAGACCTTGCAAAAATCATTCAAATCTCACAGCGCGTTAGATGCCACCCAGCGTTGGACCCAGGCGTCACCGCAGGGGCCGATCAGTTGCGGCTGGGCCGCCAGGATCACTTGCAAGACTGCGGTATGAAGGTGGGTGCATTGCCGCCAGTCCAGACACGCGGCAGGGCTCGCCTGCAGGAGCTGCAGCAAGGGCTCGGCCTCTTCCACCGCGAAGCGGCCGTCCAGCACGATCGTCGCCCCGTCGTCTCCTCGGCGCACGCTCACGGCAGAATCTCCTTCAAATCCAGAACCAGCAGTACCCGGCCATCGCCCAGCAGGGTCGTGCCGGCATATCCGCGGGCGTTGGACAGCAAGCCCTGCAGCGGCTTGAGAACCACCTCGAGCCGATCCTCGATGGCGTCGATCTCCAGCGCGATCATCTTCCCGCTGATGTCGGTGACGACCACGAGCCTCGCATCCAACCCGGGTGGCCGCGCCTGCGGTAACTTCATCAACTCGGCGAGAGAACAGATCGGCACGATGCGGTCCCGCAGGACGAACCCATCGTTGTTCTTGATCCGACTGACCCGATCAGGCGCCAGGCGCACGGTTTCCGTCACCGCGTCCATGGGAATGCCGAAAATCTGCCCGCCGGCCGAGACCACCATGATGCGCGACATCGCGATGTTCATGGGCAGATCGAGCCGCACGGTGGTTCCGGCGCCGACGCGGCTGATGACGGAAGCCCGGCCGCCGATACGCTCGACCGTCGCCCGCACCACATCCATGCCCACGCCGCGCCCGGAAATATCCGAGACCTCGGCCGCGGTCGAAAATCCGGCCGAGAAGATCAGATCGATGACTTGATCGTCGGGCAGCGCAGCGAGTTCATCGTCTCCGATGACCCCGCGGTCTCGCGCCCGGCGCCTGACGATCGCCGGGTCGATACCGCGGCCATCGTCAATGACCTCGATGATAAATCGGTCGCCCGCGCGCGACGCCCGCATCGTGACGGTCGCACCTTCAGCCTTTCCCGCGGTGCGGCGCTGTTCCGGACTTTCAATGCCGTGATCGAGCGCATTGCGCACAAGATGCAGCAGCGGCTCGAACAAGCGATCGACAATGGCCTTATCGGCCTCCGTCGTTTCTCCGTCGGTCACAAGCCTGGCTTTCTTCGCGAGCCGTTGCGACATGTCGCGCACGAGCCGGGGAAACGACCGAAAAACCTGTGCGACTGGCACCATCCGGAGCTGCAGGACGGCGGCGTGCATTTCACCGGCGAGCCGTTCGATCGCATCGTGTTCACGCCTGACTGCCCGGGCAAGCTCGCGGTCCTCGAGTTCGTCTTGCAGTCGCCTCGCGAGATGCGAGATGCCGTTCTTGGCGACTATCAACTCCCCCGCCAGATTGACCAGTGCATCGATCTTCCCCTCGTCCACGCGAATGGCGCGGCTCGCCGGGCGCTCTGCCTCCTCCACCTGCGCATCCGCAGGTCTTGAAACCACAGCAGCATCGGGAGCGGCGGCCGACAGATGTCTGGGCAACGAGGCCTGCGTCTGATCGAGTGCAGACAGCAGATGTCCTGCGTTTCGCTCGGACATCGCCGCGACGTGGGCCCGTTCGATCGCGTCGGCGAGGTCCTGGAGCCCGCCATAACGCAATGCGTTGGCGGCCGTGCGCGATACGGCCCCGATGCGGCCGATCATGTCGTCGCTCTGATCCGCAGCCCGAAGAACCTGGCGTTGCTCCTCGATCACAACCCGGATCAGTTCAGCCCTGTCGTCATCGCCCGCGCCGCGAGCCTGACCCAACCGCAAAGCCTCCAAAGGTACCTTGATGAGGCGCACCTGGTCCGGCACGAGACGGAAAATGTCTGCAAGCTCGGCATGGCCTCCCGCTGAAATACCCTGCAGCCGCAGATTGCACGCAAACGGATCCAAGTCCGCAACCGCCGGCCAGGTTTCACGCGCTTTCGCGTGAAAGGCGAGAAGGCGCGAAACTTTCCGGATCAGATTGAGCGGATCATCGCCGTTAAAGAAGCACTGGCTGTCCGGCTCATAAGAAAACGCAAACAGTTCGGCCGGAGACTGCCGCGCCTCGCCGACGCTTCGCCCCTGCTGGCTTTCGATCAGCCGGGATACCCACTTCGGCAATCGCCCCTCCGCTGCCGTCGCGGACGACCCCTGAGCGGACTTTTTCACCGCTTCAGTGACGCCGCTCTCGGACAGCAAGCTCCGGAGCGCCGCGGCCATCGACCGCGCGTCTTCGCCGGCGGAAGGTGGCAGAGCGCCACCGGTTTCGAAGTCGTCCACCCACCGCGCCACCTGATCGAGGCAGGCTAGCGCCTGATCAATGATGACCGAGCCGGTATCGAGCTTCCCGGCATGGATGGCGGCGAGCAAGTCTTCGGCCGCGTGAAGCGTCAGACCCATCGCCGGGAGCGCGACCACACCGGCGGAACCCTTGAGCGTATGGAAGGCACGAAAGACGCGATCGATCCGTTCGAGCGCAAATCCCTCACGCTCTACCGCGATCAGGTCGTCGGTAGCCTGATGAATCAGCTCCCGCGCTTCGGCAATGAATTGTTCGTGCAGCGCGTTCACGTTGGCGCTCCCGAAAGAATCGCGACGTGACGCACCAGGTCTTGTTGCGATACCGGCTTGACCAGGTAGAAATTCGCGCCGGCAGCTCTGGCAGCGTAGAGATCTTGTTCGCCGGCTTCAGTCGTTATCACCAGCGCGGGCAGGGTCGCGACATCCGCAGCGCTGCGCCTGAGCGTGTGAAGAAATGAAAAGCCATCCATCCTCGGCATGTTGACGTCGACGATCGCGAGGTCGAAGGGCTGCGCCAGGACTTTCTCCATTGCCTCGATGCCGTTGATGGCCTGCTCGACCTCGAAGCCGGACGTTTCGAGCGTGTCGCGGTAGTAGAGGCGCACAAGTGCGGAGTCGTCGACGACCAGAATCCGTCTTCGCGATGGGGTGGCGGCCCGTTCAACGTCCGTCATTGTCCGCCTCCGGCCTCTGATAGACGATCGCGTCGGAAAACCGGCAGACGCGGAACAGTGGAGAAATCCGGCTCATCGTTTCCGAGTGCCCAAGGCAAATGTAGCCACCCGCCCCAAGGCAGTCATAGAGGTTTTCCGCCGCTATCCGGCGTGACGAATCGTCGAAATAGATCAGCACATTGCGACAAAAGACGATGTCGAAACCGCGGTAGCGCGCCATTTCCGACGGGTCGATCAGGTTGGCCCGGGTGAATTGGATGGACTCTCTCAGGCCCGGATCAATCTGGTGCTCGCCGTCCGCCACCGGCTCGAAATAGCGGCCAATCACATCCCGCGAGAGCCGCATGAGGGCACGGGCGCCGTAGATGCCCTCGGCGGCGGCCTTGAGCGCGCGCGTGTCGATGTCCGAGCCGACGATCTCGATATTGTAGCTGTCGACGAGCCGCCAGTTCTCCATCAGCCAAATCGCGATCGAATAAGGTTCCTCCCCGGTCGAGCAGGGTATCGACCAGATTCGGATCGATTCCCCCGGTCTCTTCCCGCGGATAATGTTGCCGAGGAGATCCGAGGTCATGCAGCGCAGCTGATGCTCCTCACGATTGAAGTAGGTCTCATTCACCGTGAAGGCGTTGATAAGCTGTTCGATCTCGTGGTCGGCGTCCGACCGCAGGACGGCGAAATACGCCTGGAACGACTCGGATTTGGTGGCACCAATTCGCTCGACCAGGCGACGATCGATGTAATAGCGCTTGTTGTCGTCAAACAACATTCCGGTGCGGCGATAGAGAAATTCGCACAGACGCCGAACGTCCTCCGGGGTAACGCGGACGGCACGGGATCCGTGGGGCTCTAAGCCTGCCATCCCGCCCTAGCGGTCCGTACCTGAAATCCGGGCGATGGCTATCGACGCCGCGAATGGCAGAAACGGCGTTCCGGCAAATCGCTCGGCACAGGCATGAAGCGCGGGGACAGCATCGAGCGTCCCAACCTCCGCCAGCACATCGATCGCGGCCGCACAGACATTGGGATGCTGCTCGTGCTCCAGCAGACGGCACAGCAATTGGGTGGCATTTTCCGCCGGCATGTTGCGCGCCAGTTCGGTGGCCAACAGGCGCACGTCGGAATCGCCATCCGAGAGGAGCGGCGCCATGAACGGCAGGATCGCTCCCGGCAGGGCCTGCAGCGCCTCGATGCTCGCCCCACGCTCGGCAGCGTCCTGGGACCGAAGATAGGGCAGCAGCGCCATGACACTGGCCTCGTCGCCCACGCGCATGAGCGCAGTCATGATCGCTTCTCGGACCCGGGGGACCTGCTCCACGCCCAGCGCCGTCGCAAGCGCCGGGACCGCGTCGACACGACCGCCAAGCGCCCGCGCCGCACTCCACCTGACCTCGATATCGAGACTGCCCAATGCCGCAATATGCGGCGCCAGATCGGCATGCGGCGCAAGATCGTCGGCGGGCCGCCCGCCCGTCGACGCTGGAGCGGTGACATCGCGCTTAACGAAGGGCATATGCACCCACCAATCCGACGATCGCCTCGGCGATCTCTTCGACCGGCCGCACCTGCTCGGCTCCTCCATTTCTTACGAGTTCGCCGGGCATGCCCCAGACAATGGCGCTCGACTCCGCCTCCGCGATGGTTCGCCCGCCCTGCTCGCGCAGGCGCGTCATCGCATCCGCTCCGTCGCGCCCCATCCCGGTCATCAGCACTCCGATCAATTGCGTGGCGTCGTAATGCTCAAGCGCGCTGGTTACCATTCGTTCCACGCTCGGATGCCAAGGATAGTCGCGCTGCGATGGCACGGACATGGCGATCATGCCCGTCGAGCGCGGGGCCACGATCAGGTCGGCGTCGCCGCGACCGATATAGATCGTGCCTGCCCGCAACGGCATCGGACGGTTCACTTCAACCACCTGAAGTTCGCATTGACGATCGAGCCGTTTGGCGAAGGGACCGGTGAAACCTGCCGGCATATGCTGCGCAACCAGCACGGGCCAAGGAAGTCCGAGCGGCAACTGCGGCAGCACGACATCGAGCGCGGCCGGGCCGCCGGTCGAGGTCCCGATCAGCACCAGTCCCAGCGCCGGGTCGGCCTTGCTTGCCGCCGCCGACGCGCGCTGCGGTAGCACCGGGCGGCGCGGCAGAACGCCCGCGCCCCTGAATTGGTGGCGGATGCGCTCGGCCAGCCGCAACGTTCGACGGATCCGCACACCGGCGGCGCCTCGCACCTTCTCGACCAGCAGCGGCCGCAGCCGGTCGATCTCCAGCGAAACGGTCCCGCCCGGCTTGGCGATGAAATCGACCGCACCGAGTTCGACGGCTTCCAGCGTCGCTTCGGCACCCTCCTCGGTCAGGGCTGAGATCATCACGACCGGGCGCGGCGACTCGATCATGATCTGACCGAGGCAGGCCAGCCCGTCCATGCCGGGCATCTGAACGTCCAGGGTCACCACCGCCGGATCAAACGATCGGACCAGCTCAAGTGCCTCAGCGCCGTTTCGGGCCAGCCGGATGTCGAAGTCGCCTTCCTCGCGGAAAATTCCTTCGAGCAATTTCCGCATGAGCGCGGAATCGTCGGCGATGAGCAGCTTGATCACGAAGCCTTCGATGTGTGATCGAGGCCGGCGCGATCGAATTTGGCGAGAATGTCGGCCTCGACTTGATCGAGCAGTTGCGCCGGATCGACCAGCAGAATCATTCGGCCTTCCGCGTCCAGGTTCGCGACGCGGCTGATCAGGCGCATCTGCTCCGGCGATAGCTCTGGCGCGGGACGAATCGCGTCGAGCGGCACCCGCATGACCTCCGATACACCGTCGACCATGAAGCCGGTCTTTCCGCCTCCGAGCGCCAAGACGAGAATGCGCCGCGCGTTGCCAAGTTCCTTCGGCGCGAGCTCAAACCGCCGCCGAAGATCGACGATCGGAACGACGCTGCCGCGGAGATTCATCACTCCATCGATGAACGCCGGCGCCCGTGGGAGCCGGCTGACGTGATCCGGCGGCCGGGCGATCTCGTCCACCGCCGCGACAGGCAAGCCGTACTCCTGATCGCCAAGCCTGAAGATGACGAACTGCTCCTCGGCCATCGCGCTTCCATCCGTTGGTGGCTCCAGATCACCGCTCCCCTCACCCTGCTCCGAAAGGACGCGGCGCACCAGATCGGACCGGAACAGCCGGTCTGGTGAAAGTACGGCGACGAGGCGCTTGCCATGGTCCAGGCGGCAGATCGACGTGATCTCCGCGTCCCCTGCTCCGCGCGTGAGCAGCGCGGGGGCCGGGTCGATCAAGCCGGGTGCGATGCGGATGATCTCGCGGGTCCGGTCCGCCACCATGCCGACGGCGCCGCTGCCCATCGACAGCACCACGACCTTGCCGCGCTCCTCGCGATGAGGATCGTTCGGCAGTCCGAGCAGCGCGCGCAACGATACCAGCGGCAGCAAACGGTCACGCAACGTCACGACGCCCAGCACCGCGGTCTCGGAGCGCGGGATCTCCGACACCTGATCCGGCAGCGGAATGATCTCGCGTACGCGGTCGAGCGGCAGGGCGTATTCCTGCGCTCCCAGCTCGAAGCTCACCAACGACAAGTGATCCGATTCGGCAGGTGCCGGGGGTGATGTTGCAGCCGGTATCGAAGGCTGGGTCGCGGCGCGTGGACCGGCGGCGCCCAGCCGGGCGAACGTGTCGCCAAGCAGCCGCTGCGGATTCAATATCTTGACCGTGCTTTCGCCTTCGGCCCCTTTGACCACGCCATCCAGAAGCTGCGGGTCGATGGCCCCCGCGCCGGCATCGTCGTCCTCGACCCCGCCCGCCGGAAGCGTGACCAGATCGTCGATGCTATCGACCATAAACCCGACGGCCGCCGCCCGCTCGATCACGATCACGCGCGTCGCCTGGTCCAGCGGCGCGTCCGGGAGACCAAGCAGGCGTCTCAGGCTGACGATCGGAAGTACCGCGCCGCGCAGGTTAGCCAATCCCAGAAGGCTTCGCGGTGCCAGCGGCATATGGACGAGCGCAGGCATCCGGACAATCTCGCCGATGTCGTCGAGCCGGAAGCCGAGCAAATCATCCGCTATCCGAAAGACGACCAGATGCTCGTGCTCGGCCTCCCCCATGATCGCGGCCACCGCCGGCACCGCGGTCTCGGCACCCGTTGCGTCGATCTTGGGCGGTGCCGACTGTCGGCTTCGCTTAGCCATTTCGGCGCTGGATGTCTTCAGCGAGCGAGGCGATCTCTTCAATCGCCGCCGCGAGATCCTCGGCACCGCGCGCTTGCTGCCTGGCGGCGGTCGCCGCCTGCGACGACGCGCTTCCCGCTTCCTCGGCCACGGCTGCAACTTGCTGGGCGCCGCGGACCGCCTCCTTCATCGATGAGAGAATAGCCTCGGCACCGGCGAGGATCTGCTGGTTGCCCACCGCGATCTCGTTCATATCGGCCTCAACGACACCGAGGCTTGATAGCACCGCCCCGTACTTTTGATTTTCAACCTCAGCAGCCGAAATAATTTGCTCCAGGTCGCGCCGCACCGCCGCGATCTGATCCTGGATGGCTCGTACGGTGTCCTTGATGCGCCCGGCATTCTCCCCGGAGTCGTGCGCCAGGCTGCGGATGTCCTTGGACACGACGGCGAAACCCTTGCCGAAGTCGCCTGCGCGCGCCGCCTCGACCGAACCGCTCACGGCCAGCATGTTGGTCTGGATCGAAACCATGCCGATCCCGTCGACAATCTTGTCGATGCTGCGGCTGACGCCTTCCAGCCTGGCAATCAAACCCAGACTTTGCCGAGTCGTTTCCAGCGATCGCGCGACGCCTGCCGATAGAGCGCCGATCGTCAATCGAATTTCGGCCAGCATTCCACCCATCCGCCGGGCGCGATCGAGCGAGTTCGTGGCGTTCTCCGTGGCGGCTCGCGCCGTCTTTTCGATCTGATCCAGCGCCGCGCTGGCTTCCTGCGTCGCCGAAGCCTGCTGCTGCCCGCCCCGGCTGATCTGCTCCACTGCGGCCATGATCTGCGCGGCGGAGCCGGATATTTCCTGCACCGCCGTCGACAACTCCTCGGCTGCCGATGCAAGCTGATCCGCATCTCCTTCGGCCTTCGAAACATTGCCGAGGTTGCCGGCCATCGCTGCCAACGATTGTGTGGCGGTCTGGCTTTCCTCGAGCGCCGTGCTTTGCTGCTCCACGCTGCGGAGAGCTTCCGCCGCAGCGGCTGCCTGCTCCTCGGCCGCGGCCGCAATGATTTCGGCGCCCTTTTGCGCCTCCCGCGCTGCGGCTTCCGCTTCCAGCGCCGCCACCGCAATCGATTGGCCACTCTCGGTCAGGAATCCCACTTCCTTGCGAAGCTCGCCCAGCGCCAGGATGACGGTCTGGCTCTTCTGCGCCTCCGCGGCAGCGCCGTCGGCTGCCGCTTTGATCATCGCGGCGACGGAGGTCACCTCTTCCTGGATCCGGCCCGCCAGATTTTGTGCCTCACGGGCACTTTTCTCCGACGCCTCGGCCAATGCGCGCACCTCGTCGGCAACGACCGCGAAACCGCGGCCGTGGTCGCCGGCGCGCGCCGCCTCGATGGCGGCATTGAGAGCGAGCAGATTCGTCTGGTCCGAGACGTGTCCGACGGTTTTCGTCACATCTCCGATGCTTGCCGCTTGCTGGCTCAACTGTTCGATGACGGCGACCGAACCCGCCTGGCGCTCGCCGTTATGTTTGATGTTGCTCGCCCACGCCCCGATCTGGTTCGACGTCTCCACAAGTTGGCCTTGCAAGATCTCGGTCCGCCGCCGCGCCGAGTCGGCCCGATCACGGGCCTGGGCCAGCGTCGCAGCCGTCGTGCTGGCGACCGCGAGGGTCTGCTGTGAGGCGCTGGCAGCTTCCTCGGCACCGCTGGCGATCTGTTCCATGGCGCGTCGCAGCTCTTCGGCTGCCGACGCCGATTGGGTAATTCCGCTTGCGAGCTCCTCGGTCGCCGCTGCGATGCGCTCTTCGATCTTTTGCTGGCGACTGGCCGAACTGCCCGACGGCGACGGCTTCCGCTGTCGTCCGTTGGCACTTGCCGCGACGGCCGCCGGGGCCACTCCCGCACGGCCCGACACCATTCCTCTGGTTGCGAGGTTGGTCGTTTTCATGAGGGACTTCGTTCCCCGGCTCGCAAAATGCGCAGCCGCATCCGGCGTGCCGGACAACCTTTGGGGTCCTGTTTGGGCGTGCGGCAGCGATCGATCTCGTTCGACGTTGGACCGAGCGCCTTTCTGTCCGGCCCGCTCCACGCCATACGGTTTCTTGCGCACAGAGCACCTGTTCGAAATGACGCGCTA
>Ga0307286_10000680_pt1 | contig 9777 bp, 5 predicted proteins | sample ER_DNA_140_FD_194478 | JGI IMG/M metagenome (GOLD analysis project Ga0307286, IMG submission 194478) | Bulk soil microbial communities from the East River watershed near Crested Butte, Colorado, United States - ER_DNA_140 | ecosystem: Environmental > Terrestrial > Soil > Floodplain | place: USA... | reverse complement strand
CGCAGCTACCGCTGCGGGGAGCTCTTCGGCCTTCGTCCGGGCCGCCACCAACGCGGTCTCCCTGTCACCGGCCCTCGCCGATGGAGCGGGGAAGGCGTGTACAAGAAAGATGTCACCGCCGCGCATCTCTGCAGCAGCGACTGCGTAGCGCGCCGCCGCCAACGACTCGGCAGACCCGTCCACGCCAACCACCAGCGTTCTGTCTGGGGTGTTCGGCTCTTCAGCCCGTTCTCCTGCACTTCCGCTCTGCCGCACCACCCCATTGTCAGTAGGCGCAGTCGTGCCGGACGGTCCGCTTTCTTCATCTCCGGAAGGACGCTCAGGAAGCGGAGCCGGCACCGCGACTACCGGACATACGGCACGGCTAAGGCAGTAGTGGCTCACTGAACTGGTCAGCACCCGCCCCAGGCCAACATGCTCACGGGTTCCCACCACGAGTAGACGTGCGTCTTTAGACTGGCGAACCAGAACCGGACCGGCGTCCCCAGTAGCAAACTGCATGATCCAGTCGGAGTCAGGTGATGCGGCATCGAACACTGCAGTGATGGCCTGCCGGTAGGACTCCTGGATCTCCTCCATGGTCACATTCGTAACGTCCATCGGGCTTGGGAATCCCGCGGAGCTGAGCCCGTATGGCCAGTCGAGTGCGTGTACGGCTCGCAACACAGCACCGGTGCTCCTGGCCTGCTGAGCCGCCCAGTCCAATGCGGCCTTGCCCGACGGCGAATCGTCCAGTCCTACGACGATTTCGTTCCTCATCGCGCACCTCCATCGGCAACGTCGCCATCCCTACACTTCCGACGGTGGCGGCGCCCTCATCCGCGCACAACTGCCCTTAGTCGTCCCCTGGGAGGACCTTCGTCCCGCACGCAGGTGCAGCTCCCCGGAAGGGTGTCAGTCGCAGCCACCGCTCGTCTCGGTGCCCCTCCGTAGCCGGCTTGGGCTAAGTCAGTCTCCGGTCTCCGAAATGATCATGGTCAGATCGCGTCCCTTCGAGGCTGGCGTTGGAGCGGCTTGTCCGATCCGCATCAACAGAAGTGGATGAAACTCATCGGACTCTCTAACGTATTGGCGCGCGTCAAGGACTGCTGGGCATCGTTGTATGGCGAGCGGGTGTTGGCTTATCGGGCCGAGCAACATCTGGCGGAGGAACCAGAGATTGCGGTGATCATCCAGAAGATGATCTTCTCCGAGGTGTCCGGGGTGATGTTCACTGCCGATCCAATCAGCGGAGCCCTCGACCGGATGATCATTGAGTCGGTGTTCGGCCAGGGTGAGGCCATCGTCAGCGGCCGCGTCGAACCGGACACCTACATCCTTGACAAGGCAGGCCCGCAGTTGATCTCGGTCCGTCAAGGTAGGCAGAAGTTCAAGATCGTACGCGGACCGGACGGCGCTGACGTGGAGCAGCCGCTTGCCGACAGCGAAAGCGACCGTCGCACGCTCGCCGGAGCTGAGATCATCGCGATTGCTGAGCTGGGACTGCGTGCCGAGCGGTACTGCGGCGCCCCGCAAGACCTGGAATGGGCTCGGGCAGCAGGCGGCACCTATCTGGTCCAGTCTCGCCCGATCACCACCCTCAGCGCTCAGGCGACATCCGAACCGCGCCCTGCGGCCTCGACCGCCCTCACGCTCTTGCTCTCCGGCCTGGCCGCATCTGTAGGACGCGCGTCAGGGCGTGTGCATATCCTCACCTCTCCCGACCAGCAGACCGAGTTCTTGGATGGCGAGGTCCTGGTTGCGGAGATGACAAGCCCGGACTGGGTACCGGCGATGCGGCGCGCTGCCGCGTTAATCACCGATGGGGGCGGCGTCACCTGCCATGCGGCGATCGTCTCTCGCGAGCTTCGGTTGCCCTGCGTTGTCGGCACTGGCAATGCCACCACCAGCCTGAGTACCGGCCAGCTGACGTCCCCGCCGGAAGCCGGACCTGTCGGACGAAGCTGCCGTAGCGGAACTCGCTGCGATAGCCCTTCTCAAGCTTCTCCCGATTGCTTTCTTGGCGCTCTGCCGCGATGGTGAGGACGCCATTCTCGACCGACACTTCGATGTCACGATCAGGATCAACCCCTGGAAGCTCAGCCCTGATTACCAGATGGTCGCCATCGATGAATTCTTCGACCTTGATGTCTCGAAAGGGCCACCCAATGGCGCCGAACGGTGCCCAGCCGGGCCATAGGTCTGTTAGCTCTCGTGGCCACCGAGTGAGCGCGCCCGGAGTCTTGCTCTCCTGCGATTCGCTGGGTTCAGCCTGCTCGGTCATCAGAACTCCTTCCCGATGCGAGTGTTTCTCGCTTCTTGCTCACCATGGCGTGAGAAATCAGCGCAGCTCAAGGGCGAAAGGTCCCGACTGGCGAAGCCGAAAGGGCGGTCATTGAGTCGGCTGATGCGCACTTGGCCTAGCCAGACTCCGGGCGTACGCGTCTGGTTCATCTGCGGCGGGCGCTAAGTTGATCTTGATGTCCAGAGCCGCAACCCCGGAGGGAACTGCGACCACCGGATTCAGGTCGAGCTCTGAGACTTCTGGGAAGTCGTTCGCGAGCTCGGCAACCCTGAGGATCAGCTGCTCGAGCGCATCGGTGTCCATGGCTGGCGCGCCCCGATAGCCCGTGAGCAGCGGGGCTGCACGGAGCTCACTCCACATCGCCGCAGCATCCTGATCAGTGAGCGGCAGCGATCGGAATGATCGATCGCCGAGCACGTCAGTGTGTACGCCGCCCAAGCCCACCATGACGAGGGACCCAAAGAGCGCATCGTGCACTACGCCAACGACCAACTCCACGCCGGTCTGCACCATCGGCTGCAAGGCAACTTCCGGCTCTGCTTCGTCCAGGGAGTCTGCAATGCTCGAGTACGCAGCGCGTACGGCCGGCTCGTCGGGGAGTCCGAGGCGGACTCCGCCGGCCTCAGTTTTGTGCACAAGCCCAGGCCTGGTTGCCTTCATGACCACCGGAAAGCCGAAATCACGAGCCACGTTCTGGGCTTGCTGAGCGTTTGTCGCGAGTTGCGTGTCGAGGAGCGGGATACCGTAGCAGGCCATCAACGCGCGGGTGACGGCAACGGGTTGCCACCCGGCATCCCCAGCAAGTGCCGCTGCAACGATTCGATGAGCACCCTTACGGTCGATTCCGCGTAAGGCCGGCTTGCTGCCGGCGGGCTCTCGGCGCCACCGCGCGTACCTGCACGCGTGCCCTAGCGAGCGAACTGCGTCTTCCGGCAGCTCGTAGACAGGGAGATTTCTCCGACCAAGTTTGAGCGGCGAATCGGCACCGACAACAACCGCGACGATCGGCAGATGAGGCTGGTCATGGGCCGCTTCGGTAAGCGCGGCCAATGCTCCCGGCAGATCGTTGGTACGAGTTGCGACCAGCGTGACTACCAGGGCGTCAGCCTCGCCCGAGGAGGCGACTTCACGGATGGCGCGGCCGATTGTCGCGGGTGGTGCATCAGCGCCTAGATCCACCGGATTGGAGACACCGGCCAAATGCGGCGCAGCGTCTGCAAGCGCTTGCTGAAGGGCCGCAGACAATTCGACAATCTGCAGCTTGGCCGCGGCCGCGGCATCAGCGGCAAGGACGTTCAGGCCACCGGCATTACCGACGATGGCAATTCGATCACCGGCTGGTAGCGGCTGTTCGGTAAGCAATCGAGCGGTATCGAGCAGCTCGCCCAAGGTGTTCATGCGCAGCACACCGGCCTGCCGAAACAAGCTGTCAACAGCCACATCGGGAGCCGCAGCGGCCGCCGTGTGCGACGTGCCTGCTCGGCGACCGCCGACTGACCGGCCACTCTTGACGACCAAGATGGGCTTCCTCGTAGACAGGGCCCGCGCCAGCCAGGTAAACCGGCGCGGATTTCCAAATGACTCGACATAGAGCGCAACCGCCCTGGTGCTGACGTCGTCGTACCAATAGGAGAGCAAATCGTTGGTACTCACATCGATCTTGTTGCCGAGCGACACGAAGGTCGAAATGCCGACCCCATTGCGTTCCGCCGAATCAAGAATCGCCACCCCGACGGCTCCGGATTGAGAGGCGACTGCCAGATGACCCGGGAGCGGGGAGGTCGGTGCAAATGTCGCGTTGAGGCGGATGAATGGATCAGCGTTGATCAGTCCAATGCAGTTGGGCCCCACTAGCCGGATGTCGTGCCTGCGGGCCGAGGCCAGAACCTGCGATTGCGTCGCCGCACCGGATGGGCCGGTCTCGGCGAACCCGGAGCTGAGCACCACGGCCGCGCCCACGTGAGCAGCCCCACACTCCTCGACGACCTCCGCAACGCGCGCGGCCGGCACGGCGATGATCGCCAGGTCCACCTCAGCGGGAATCGCACCAATCGACGGGTAACACGCAAGTCCGTCAATCGTCTTGGCGTGTGGATTGACCGGATATGTCCGGCCCGTGAATCCGCCGGCGAGGACGGCGCGGAGAACCTCGTACCCAACGCCGCTCTGAGAACGGCTCACACCGATGACGGCCAGCGAGGCTGGTGCTAGCACGGGGCGTAGGGAATTGTGTTCGGCCGTGCGGTCGCGAGCACCGGCTGCGGCAAGCGCTCGCTCGTCGGGCTGTGTGGGGATCTGGATGCGAACAACGCCAGGATCCTCACCGTGCTGGCGGGCGATTCCTGGAGCCAAGCCTGCGCTGGTTCGCAGCATGTTGACGTTGGTAGCGAGCACGTCGCCAACGAGTTCTTGAATTCCGTCCCGTCGCGCCACGGCCGTCAGGTGCTCGATGAGCAGTGAACCGATACCGTCACTCTGCCAGGCGTCGTCGACCAGAATTGCCATCTCGGCCCGATCAGCACTCAAGACCTCATACGAGGCTACGCCGACAACCAGCCCGTCGTGTTCGGCGAGCAACGCCACATGATCATCGCCCGGCATCAGACGCCGGACCTCACGATCGATCGAGATCCCCGCTGAGAAGAATCGGAGGTAGCGAGTTCGTGGTGACGTGCGGCCGTACAGCGCGCTGAGTGCGTCCTTGTCACCTTCGGAAACCGGTCGAACGTGAACGATTCTGCCGTCCATCAAGAGGGCGTCGACGCCCGCGGCGACCTCGCTCACCGTCGGCCGCCGCTCGTTACGCGTACGGGGGCGAGTGCGAGTTCGCGAGAGCGGGAACGACGCAAAGCCTTGTAGCTGGCATCAACGATGATCACGATCGGCACGGCGCAGAACGCTAGCGCCCAACCAAGTGTGGACGGCCAGGAGCCGCCCAGCAGTCGAGCAAGCGGCGTGAAGCCTAGGAAGACCCCCAGCAAGACAAGCTCTGCGGCAACTGCCGCAATGAGGAGTCTGTTGGTTCCCGCTCTCTGTCGCCACACCGGCTGGGTCTCACTGCGGCAGGCGAAAGCGTTCGCCATTTGCCCAAGAGCGATGGCGGCAAAGGCCGATCCTGACGCGATGGCCAGGGTGCTCGCAGGAGGCGTTGGGCCCCAGGTCCAGCCTCGACTCGAGAGAACGGCAACGAATGTGGTGAGCGCGCACACCGCTTCCGACACACCCAAGACAAGCAGCGCCCGGCGCAGCAGGCCTCCGTCGATGAGGCTGCGCTGACGTACCCGCCCTGACATGATGCGAAGGTTCGGTGGCTCTCCGCCCAACGCGAGCGCAGGCAACATGTCGGTGCCGATATCGAGCGCGAGCACCTGCAGCACTCCGATGGCCAGCGGCAGCCTTCCACCGGTCAGCGCCCAGACGGCGAAGGGAGCGAGTTCTGCGACATTGTCGGTCAGGTGATAGGTCAGGAATCGTCGTACGTTGGCGAAGGTTGCCCGGCCGAGCTCGACCGCATCGACAATCGTTGCGAAATGATCATCGAGCAAGATCAAGTCTGCGGCTGCTTTGGTGACATCACTACCACTCAGGCCCATCGCAACGCCGACATCAGCCTCGCGCAAGGCCGGGGCGTCGTTGACCCCGTCGCCAGTCACAGCGACGACGTGGCCGCGTCCCCGCAACACGCGAGCGATGCGCAGCTTTTGACTAGGCGTGACACGAGCGATAGCAGCGCCGTCCTCGCGGTCCAAGCAGGCGGCTAGCTCCTCGTCGTCGGTGGGTAGCCGGCTTGCATCCAGCACAATCCCATGCTCTGCAAGGAGTCCGACCTCGCGCGCAACCGCTGCTGCAGTGCCGGGATGATCACCGGTGATCATGGCGACCTTGATGTCTGCACGTTGGCATGCAGCCAATGCCTCAGCGACGTCTGGTCTGGGCGGGTCCTCGAACCCGATCAAGGCGAGCAGAGTCAGCGCAGTCTCGGCGTTGCTCGCAGGCTCGCCTGGGTGCCAGCGGCCTTCGGCCACCGCCAGGACCCGGCGGCCGCGCTCGGCAAGATCGTTGACGACCTCGTGAGGAACCGACCCCAAGCATCGGCTGAGGATTGCTTCAGGCGCGCCGAGGACAATGGAGCGTTCGGCGAGGACAACCGAGCTGAGCATCCGATCAGCTGTGTATGCGAGTCGAAGCTGAATCGGTTCGTCCGGCTTGAGGTTGCCGCCGACGCGAAGCGACCAAGCATGCACCGCCCCTTCCATCGCGTCTCCTTCGGCAACCCACGTTCTGGCCTGCTGGACGACCCGGCCGCTGACACATTGAACAGCGCTTCTGCAGCCCTGCGCATGCGGTCTATGACCTCAGGCGATGCTTGGATCGGGGCCGTTGGCTCGTACCCAGTTCCTTCCAGTAATGCAGTTCCCGCTGGCGTCCAGACTTCGACCACGGCCATGCGGTTCTGCGTCAGAGTACCGGTCTTGTCAGTGCAGATGTAGGGGGTCGCCCCAAGGGTAACCACGGCCTCGAGTCGTCGAACGAGAGCGTGACGTCCGGCCATCAGGGATGCTCCGCAGGCGAGTGACAAGGTCACCGTGGGAAGTAGCCCCTCGGGGACCAGCGCAACGGCGACACCTACCGCGAACAGAAACGCTTGCGTGGGCGCAAGCGCCATCCCGAGGCCTGCCATTCCCAGCAGTGCCCACCGATGATCGCGATAACAGCGATGATCTTCACCACGCGGTTCAGTTCGACGATCAAGGGACTCGGAGGCCGGCGCGCTTGTCGGGTCAGTGCAGCAATACCGGCGATCGTCGTACGCGCACCGGTGGCGTTGACCACACCCTCTCCTTCGCCTTACACGACAAACGTGCCGGCGATTGCCAACTCTCCAGCCGCGTGCTGAACGGCAACACTTTCGCCACTGATCATGGACTCATCCACCGCGAGAGCATGGGAGACCGTAAGGGTCAGATCGGCGCTGATCCGATCCCCGGATCGAAGGACGACGAGCTGTGCTGACTCAACCGTCGCTGTTCGGCGCTCGTCCGGCCAAGGTCGACCGGTCCACAATGGCAGGACGAAAGGCGGGTTCTCCTCACCAACAAAGTCTTCCCATCATTGGTCGGTCGGCCTTTTCAAGCTCGCGCCGTATACCGCGGCTTGGGTGCGGCGTTGCATGCCAAGCTTGGCCAAGAGTGCCGAGACGTAGTTCTTGACGGTCTTCTCGGCCAGGAAGATGCGCTCGCCGATCTGCCGGTTGGTGTAGCCGTCGGCGATGAGGCTCAGGATTTCGCGCTCCCGCGCGGTCAGGCTGTTGGCGACGGGATCCGGCTCGACCGGATGCCGGATCCGCTCCAGCAGCTTACGTGTCACGGCTGGGTCCACCAACGAGCGGCCGGCGGCGACTTGGCGGATCCCGTCAATCAGGCTGGAGCCGCGGATTTGCTTGAGCAGGTACCCGGAGGCTCCGGCCATGACGGCAGCGAAGAGGGCCTCTTCGTCGTCGAACGATGTCAAGATCACACAGCTGACTTCGGGATGAGAGGAGCGGATGTCTCGGCAGACCTCGATGCCGCTGCCGTCAGGCAGGCGCGCATCGAGCAGGGCGACGTCCGGCCGCGCGGCCGGAATACGTCGCAGCGCCTCGCCGGCATTCGCAGCTTGCCCGACGACCTCCATGTCGTCCGCCGAATCGAGCAGGTCGGTGAGGCCCCGTCTGACGAGCTCATGGTCGTCGAGGATGAAGACCCGGATGACGCGCTTGTCATCTACTACATCGACAGTGGGATCGACCATCGCAGCCGAAGACCTCCTTGTTCCTGGTTCTCCAGGGTCAATGTGCCACCCCGGCTGTCAGCACGGTTCCTGAGGTTGGCCAGCCCGCTACGCCGGGGGTTGTCGCGGAGCCCGACCCCATCATCGCTGACATCGACCGTCAGCCGGTCCGCGTCAGCCCCGATCGTCACGCGCAGCGTCGATGCCTCAGCGTGACGAGCCACGTTGGTCATGGCTTCCCGAACGACAGCCTCGACGTCGGTGATAACGCTCGGGTCCACGAGTGTGTCGAGTGGTCCAGACCACGTGAGCTCGAGCTGAACCCCAAGAACCGGTTCGAGCTCTTCGACGACCGCCTTGACGCGGCTGCGGAGCCGGTTGTCGGGAATCGTGTCGTGGAGGTCGAAGATCGTCGTGCGGATCTGGCTGATGGTCTCGTCCAGCTCTTCGACGGCCTCCGCCAACCGGGCGCGGATCGCGGATTCGTCTGCGCTTGCTGCCACACTCTGCAGACCGAGGCCGACCGCAAAGAGTCGCTGGATAACGTGATCGTGTAGGTCGCGGGCGATCCGGTCGCGGTCTTCCAGCGCCGCCAGGTGTTGTTGTGCGGCCCGGGCATCGGCTAGCTCGAGTGCGATCGTGGCCTGACCGGCAAAGGTTTCTGCCATGTCCAGATCGGCCACTGTGAACGTCGTGTGCCGGCCGATCCGTCCAGCGATGAGGGCGCCGCGGGCGCCGCTCTCTCCTATGAGGGGCACGGCCATCACTTGCGTTACGGGCACGGCGTGCCTCAAGTGCAAAAACACCCCAGACTGTCGGTCGACATTTTGCACGATCAGGCCGCGGCCCTCGTGCATGGCGCGCCACGCGATGCTATCTGCCGGTCGGTACCGTAGGCCGGTCAGATCCTCTTGGCCAATACCGACAGCGGTCACAACCTCGAGCTCCTCCTCCCCGGGCAGGAGAGGAAGCACCACGCTGACGACATCGGCCGCAGCGAGCCGCTTGACGCTCACTGCGATGCGTCGGAGCGTATCGATGTCGGTGTCCTCTGACAAAAGCAGATTGCGGCTTATCTCACCGGACGCGCGGAGCCATTCCTGTCGCTGGCGTGACTCCTCATAGAGTCGAGCGTTCTGAATGGCGATGCTCGCGGTCGCGGCAAGTGCCGAAATCAGCTCCTCATCCTCTGCGGTGAAATCATTGCCGTCTAGCCGGTCGGTGAGATACAGATTGCCGAAAACTTGATCCCGGTTACGGATGGATACTCCGAGGAACGTCGTCATCGGAGGGTGGGCGGGCGGAAATCCTGAGTATCGTGGATCGTCGGTGATACGCGGCAATCGAATCGGCTCCGCATGCCCGATCAGCGCTCCGAGGAGGCCCCGGCCCTTCGGCAAGTCTCCGATAGCGGCGACGGTGGTGTCGTCAATACCGACGTGGATAAACTCCTCGACCAGACCATCGGAGCCGATGACCCCGAGTGCGGCGTAACGGGCCCCGGCAGTCTCGCGTGCCGACTGCACGATCTGGCGGAGTACGGCAGGCAACGACAGCTCGCTGACGATCGTACGGTTGGCCTCCAACAGCCGTTGTATGCGATGCTGGGCAGACAAAATCTGGCCGGCTTGGTCGACGAGCTGAGCCATCAGCCGCTCAATCGACAGGTGGGGCCCGTCTCCGACCGTCGCATCACGGGGGGCCGGCTTGGGTCGCTGATCACC
>Ga0307286_10000676_pt1 | contig 9798 bp, 9 predicted proteins | sample ER_DNA_140_FD_194478 | JGI IMG/M metagenome (GOLD analysis project Ga0307286, IMG submission 194478) | Bulk soil microbial communities from the East River watershed near Crested Butte, Colorado, United States - ER_DNA_140 | ecosystem: Environmental > Terrestrial > Soil > Floodplain | place: USA... | reverse complement strand
TGGCGGTCTTGACCGTCTGGATCCGCGAGAACGGCCTCGGCTGGAGGCCCGCCTTGATCAGACCCGGGACTTGAGTCGCCGGCTCGAGCGCGGTGGACACCGCCTCGCCGGGCGAACGCGCGGGCGTCGTCGTGGTGCCGCCGGACCGGATCAGGGTCCCGGCCGCGATGGCCCCCGCGACCATGACGATCGCGAACAGCGTGATCCAGGCGGCCTTCGGGGCTCGCCTTCCTCCTCCGAGCGTCTCGATCCTGGTGGCCATCGACCTCGCCTCCTTCGGTTCGTCCCGGCCACCGTAGGCCGGCGAGGTGGGAGGTTTCGGTGCTGCGTGCTACCGGTCGGACGTGACCGCGGTCACCTGCACGCTTGCTTGCCACCGGGACGCGCGCCCTCGAGGGGCGTCGAGGGGGCGCGACCTACGTCGCGGCCTCAGCTTCGCGCGCGACCGCGATCTTGCGGGCCTCCTCGATGACCCGCTCGACGAACCGGTCCTCGGGGATCTTGTCGACCACCTCACCCTTGACGATGAGGAACCCCTGGCCCTTGCCGGCCGCGATCCCCAGATCGGCTTCCCGAGCCTCGCCCGGCCCGTTCACGACGCAGCCCATCACGGCGACGCGGATGGGGACCTTCAGCCCCTCGCGTTCGATCGCCTGCTGCACCTGCTTGGTCAGGCCGAGGACGTCGACCTCCGCCCGCCCGCAGGAGGGACACGCCACGAGGTCGAGCCCGCGCTTGCGCAGGCCGAGCGACTGCAGGATCCACGTCCCGACCTTGACCTCTTCGACCGGGTCGTCCGTGAGCGAGACGCGGATCGTGTCCCCGATCCCCTCCGAGAGCAGCGCGCCGATCCCCACCGCGCTCTTGACACCCCCGGCCGGCATCGGGCCGGCCTCGGTGACGCCCAGATGCAACGGATAGTCGCAGGCCTCCGCGAGCAACCGGTACGCCTGGATCATGACGCCGGCGTTCGAGTGCTTGACCGAGATCTTGATGTCGGAGAAGTCCTCCTCCTCGAGGATCCTTGCCTCGCCGAGCGCGCTCTCCACCAGCGCGGCCGCCGTCGGAGCGCCGTGCCTGGCCAGCACGTCCTTCTCGAGTGACCCCGCGTTCACGCCGATGCGGATCGGTACGCTCCGAGCCCTTGCCTCGCGCGCGATCAGCCGCACCTTGTCCTGATACTTGATGTTGCCCGGGTTGATGCGGAGCCCCTGGATCCCGGCTTCGAGCGCCGCCATCGCGTACTTCCACTGGAAATGGATGTCGGCGACCACGGGAACGGTCGACTTGGCCGCGATCGCCGTCAGGGCCTCGGCGTCCTCCCAGTGCGGCACGGCCACCCGGACGATGTCGACCCCGGCCGCGACCAGCGAGGCGATCTGCTGCAGGGTGGCGTTGATGTCGGCGGTCTTGGTCGTGGTCATCGACTGGACGCGGATCGGTGCGTCGCCGCCGATCGTGACGTCGCCCACCCGCACCTGGCGGCTCTTCCTGCGTTCGGTCAGCACGGTTCCAGTCTCCCATTCCTCCCGGGGGCGACCGCTCGCGCATCCGCGCTCGCTCCTGGAGGCCCTCGCACCCCGCCCCGCCTACTCGCCGAACACGTGGAAGACGACCTGCCGGTCCTTGGGTTCGTCCATCTCGAACAGGATCAGCCGCTGCCACCGCCCCAGCATCGCCGTGCCGCCCGCAACGGGGATCGCGTGGGAGGTGGCCGAGAGCAGCATCGCCTTCACGTGCGCGGGGCCGTTCCGGCGTTCGTGGGACTCGTCCAGGTTCTGCGTGCGGCGCGCCGCGTCGTCGTGGGCGTAGTAGGCGTCGTCGGGAACCAGGCCCAGCATCCTGGCCCGGAAGTCCTCGAGCGCGCCGTCCTCCCACTCGTTGACGATCAGCGCGCACGTCGTGTGGGCGCAGAAGGCAACGACCGATCCATCGGTGACGCCCGAGTCCTTGATCGCACGCTCGAGCTCCTCCGTGAGGTCGAGGAAGGCGTAGCGCTCCGGGGCGGCGACGTCGATGGTCGTGGTAGCGGATGTCATCCGTTCCTCCTTGTCTCCTTCGAGGGGACGGCGCTCGGGCGCTCCCCGCCCGGCCCACCGGACGCCGAGGCGACCGGCAGCTCGAACGTGAAGGCGCTCCCGCGGCCTGGCTCGCTGTCGGCCCAGATCCGCCCGCCGTGCGCCTCGACCACCGAACGCGCGATAGCGAGCCCGATCCCGGTCCCGCCGTCGTCGCGCGAACGCGACTCGTCCACCCGGTAGAAGCGCTCGAACACGTGGGGCAGGTGCTCGGCCGGGATACCCGGGCCCGTGTCGGCGACGACCACGTCGATCGAACCGTTGTGGCTCGACGCGGTGACCGACACGCGCCCGCCGGTCGGCGTGAGCCGCACCGCGTTGTCGAGCAGGTTGAACAGCACCTGATGGACCCGCTCGCGATCGGCGAAGACCGGCGGCAGGTCTCCAGGCAGGTCGTCATCCAGGGTCACGCCCGGGTCGGGCCGGGCGACCTGGATCTCGGAGAACACCTGCGACACGAGCGGCGCGAGCTCGACCCGCTCGCGCTCGAGCGGCACGTCGCCCGACTCGAGCCGAGATAGGTCGAGGAGCTGGTCCACGAGGCGTCCCAGCCGCTCGGATTGCACGAGCATGATCTGCAGCGTCTCGGGGTCGGGCCGCTCGACGCCGTCAAGCAGGTTCTCCAGGTGCGCCCGCAGCGCCGAGATCGGGGTCTTGAGCTCGTGCGACACGTTCGCCACGAGCTCGCGGCGCAGGAGCTCGAGCCCCTCGAGCTCGGTGCTCATCCGGTTGAACGCCTCGGCGAGCCTGCCGACCTCGTCGCGCGAGTCCGTGTGAATCCGTTGCGAGTAGTCGCCGGTCTCCATACGACGGGCGGCCCGCGCCATATCGCGGAGCGGCTGCGTCATCCCCCGTGCGACCCATCGAGCGATCACGAGCGCGATGCCCGCGCCGAGCGCACCAGCGAGCAGGAGCTCCCACCAGTGCGCGCCGATCGTGAAGACCTCGAATCCCACCCCGAGGATCAGATAGACGAGCAGGAGGGTCATCCCGACGGCGAACACGATGACCGATCCGAGCTTCGAACGGATCGTGGGCAGCCGCTGCAGGAGCGTCATGGCCGGTTCACCCGTCCCCGAACGCGTAGCCGACGCCGTGGACCGTGCGAACGAACCTCGGCTCGGCGCCATCCTCGCCCAGCTTCCGGCGGATGCGCGCCACGTGCGAATCGACGACGCGTCCACCCGCGTAGTCGCGGTAGCCCCAGACGCGATCCATCAGCTGCTCGCGGCTGAGGACGACGCCGGGCTCGCGGGCGAGCGCGAGCAGGATCTCGAACTCGAGCGGGGTGAGCTGCACCTCCTCGCCGTCCACGCTCACCTTGCGCCTGGCGGGGTCGACGGAGAGCCCGCCGTGGTCGATCGGCTCGGTCGCGGGCGGCGAGGTGATGCGTTCGACGCGTCGCAGGATCGCTCTGACCCGGACCGTCAGCTCTCGGAGGCTGAAGGGCTTCGTCAGGTAGTCGTCCGCCCCCACCGCGAACCCGGCCACCTTGTCGGCCTCCTCGGTCCGAGCCGTCAGCATCAGGACGGGTACCCAGCGTCCGGCCTGGAGCCTCCGGCACACCTCGAGACCGTCCATCCCGGGGAGCATCAGGTCCAGCACGACCAGGTCGGGTTCCTCGGCACTCGCCAGCTCCAATGCCTGCGGGCCGTCGGCCGCGACCAGCACCCGGAACCCCTCGCTCGAGAGCCGGGCGCGGACGGCTTCTGCGATCGCGGTCTCGTCGTCCACCACCAGGACGGTCTGCTCGGTCACCGGCCCATCGTAGCCGCAGGGCATGCGGGGACTTCCGGGACGGTATTGAGAAATCGTGGCGCCGACCGTTTCGCGACCGATGGCGTAGCACGAACGCCCCAGCGCGGAAGAACGGCCTAGACGTTGGGTGGCTTCACGAGGTCCACGTAGACCACGGCCACCGTGAAGACGATGAAGAACGCGGCGACCGCGGCCGAGACGGGGATGACCTTTCGCATGTCGACCGGGCGACCCCGGATCTTCTCGATCGCGAGGACCGCGAGGTGCCCACCGTCGAACGGCGGCAGCGGGAGCAGGTTCAGCAGACCGACGAACACGTTCACGGCGCCGAACAGCAGCAGCAGGTCCCCGAACCGGTCGTCGGACGCGAGGCTCCCGGCGACTCGACCGATGCCGACCACGCTGGCGGGGTCCTCGGCCCTTCGAGGTTCGTCGGTGAACACGAGGGTGGCGAGGCGCCCGATCCCCTCGGGTCCGAAGATCCGAGCCACGCCGCGAACGGTCCCCACGATGTTGTCACCGACGAGGTCGCCCGCGCCGGTGACCGAGCCGAGGACGCCCGCCGTGTCCCGCACACCGGGACCCAGCTCCACGCCGATCCTGCCGATCTGCTCGCCATCCACCTCGGACAGCACCGGCTCGAGCGTCACGGTGACCGTGCGACCATCGCGAAGGACCGTGATGGTCATCGGCTCCCCGACGTGTCGCTGGGTGGAGGCGATGAGCTGGTCGGTCGTTGGAGCCCGGATCTCGTCGACCGCGACGATCCGATCACCGGCCTGCAGCCCGGCAACGAAGGCCGGCCCTGGGGCGCCGTCGAGCGTCCGAGGGACCATCACCACCAGCGGACTCGTGAGGGTCGGCTGTCCGACGAACCCCAGCCACAGCGCGAAGCACATGAACGCGAGGACGAAATGTGTCGCCGGCCCCGCGAGGATCACGAGGGAACGCTGCCAGATCGGCTTGGCGCCGAACGTCCTCGGATAGTCCTCCGACGAGATCGTCTCGTACGGGTTCATCCCCGCGATCTTCACGTAGCCGCCGGCGGGGATCGCCTTGAGGCCCACCTCGGTCTCTCCGCGCATCCGGGACCAGAGCCTCGGACCGAAGCCGACGAAGAACTCGGTCACCTTGATCCCGAACGCCCGCGCGACCGCGAAGTGCGCGGCCTCGTGGATCACGATCACCAGGATCAGGGCGAAGAAGAAGGCACCGATGCCGAGCGCAGCCACGGGGCGACCGTCCTACCGTGCCTCGATGATCTCGGCGGCACGCCGTCGGGCCCAGGTGTCCGCCCGCTCGAGGTTCACCACCGAGACCACGCTCGAGGGCGCCTCGTGCTCGTCGACGACGGCCGTGACGACCTCGACGATGCGCGTGAGCGGGATCTTGCCCTCGAGGAAGGCCATGACCGCGACCTCGTTGGCCGCGCTCATGACCGCGGGGAAGGTCAGAGCGAGCTCGCCGACGCGATAGGACAGGTCGATCGCCGGGAACGCCTCCCGATCGACCGGCTCGAACGTCAGGCGGCTGTCGGCGAGCGGGACGGGGCCGACGCCCGTCGGGAGCCGCTCGGGCCATGCGAGCGCGAGCTGGATGGGCAGCCGCATGTCCGGGACCGCGAACTGAGCGGTCATCGACCCGTCCCGGAACTCCGCGAGCGCGTGCACGAGGCCCTCCGGGTGGATCACGGCATGGATCTGCGAATACTCCAGCCCGAACAGGTAGTGCGCCTCGATCACCTCGAGGCCCTTGTTCATCAGCGTGGCCGAGTCGATGGTGATCTTCGGCCCCATCTGCCAGACGGGGTGCGCGAGCGCATCCTTCACGGAAGCCTTGGCGAGCTCCCCGTGAGTCCAGCCTCTGAACGGACCGCCCGACCCGGTCAGGATCACGCGCTTCAGGTCCTCGCGGCGCTCCCCACGCAGGCACTGGGCGAGCGCGGCATGCTCCGAGTCGACCGGGATCAGCCGCTCCGGTTCGCCCTTGATCAGGTCGACGACGAGGTCGCCACCGACGACCAGGCTCTCATTGTTGGCGAGGGCGAGCAGCTTGCCTGCCTGCAGGGTCGCGAGCGTGGGCGCCAGGCCGGCCGACCCCACCAGCGCGTTCAGCACCATGTCGGCCTCGGAGTCTCGCGCCAGACTCTCGGCCGCCTCGGGCCCCACATGGACCTCGACGCCCCTGATCCCACGGAGCTTCTCCTCGAGGTCGACGGCCGCCTCGTCGTTCGCGATGGCCACGTGCGGCGGGAGGAACTCGCGGATCTGCCCGACCAGGAGCTCCTGGTTGGTGCCCGCGGACAGGCCGAGCACCTTGAACCGGTCGGGGTTGTGCCGCACGACGTCGAGCGCCTGCGTCCCCACCGATCCGGTCGAGCCGAGGATCACCAGCGAGCGCATCGCCTCAACGATACCCCGCGGTGCCCACAAACCGGGGATGGGCCGCTGACCCTCGGTGAGGCCACGGTCACGCCACGGTGAGGCCACGGTGAGGCCACGGTGAGAGAGGTCTCAGAGCAGGATCAGGCGAAGGTAGATGAAGGCGGCGGGGGCCACGAACAGCACGGAGTCGATCCGGTCCAGCACGCCTCCGTGACCGGGAAGGATCCCGCCCATGTCCTTGATCTCGAGGTCCCGTTTGATCAGCGATTCGGCCAGGTCGCCGAGCGGCGCGAACAGCGCAACCACGACGGCCAGGCCGACCGAACGCCCGACCGTGTCGAGCAGCGAGACCGACGAGCCCACGACGCCCACGGCGACCGCGATCACCACGAGCGTGGCGCCGATCGCCCCCTCCCACGACTTCTTCGGGCTGATGGTCGGCGCGAGCGGGCGGCTCCCCCAGAAGTAGCCGACCCCGAACGCCGCCGTGTCGTAGACGAACGTGAGCCCGATGATCGAGAGCGTCAGCCCCTCGCCGTCGGGGAGCTTGAGGACGGCGAGCGCGTAGGCCGCGAGCAACGGGATGTACGCGATGCCGAAGATCGTGATCGCGATGTTCGACACGACGTTGCGCCGGTGTTGAGGCGGAACGGTCATGTACCAGAGGAAGGTCGCGAACAGGGACAGCGCCATGATCGCGAGCATCGCGTTCTCGCCGCGGTAGTAGCCGGCCCCGAGGACGAGCGCACCGGAGACGAGCCCGAGCGCCGTCGCCGGCTGGAAGTGCCGCTTCTGCATCGCGAGGTAGAACTCCCCGAGCGCGAACAGCACGACGATGCCCGCGAAGATCGCGAACGCCCCCGGCCCGATCAGGATCGCGCCGACGGCCAGGCCCGCGAGGACCAGACCGGTGAGGAACGCCGTCGGGACGTCCCGGCCGGCCCCGCCCCGTTCGGTTTCGGCGCCGACCTCGATCGCGGTCGGTTCCTGCCAGCTCGGCCCGCCGAATCCTTCGGCCCCGACCCGGACGGTGCGCGAGGCCTCGGGCGCGTCCGCCGCGCCCTCCTCGCCGAGGAGCTGGGCGATCGCGACCTCCTCGGTGGGCTGTGGCGCCGGAGCCTCCGGCTCGACCCGCACCTCGTCCCGGACGGACTCGGCGAAGTGGTCGGCCGCGGCCTCGACGGCCTCGATGTCCGGCGCGTCCTCGAGTCTCTCCACCACGACCTCGACCGACTCCGTCTCCTCGATCAGCTCGGCGATACCCGGCTCGTCGCCGGGGAGATCGACGTACCCTCTCGAGCCGCCCTCGACCTCCTCGACGTCGTCTCCCTCCGCCGCGGCCCCGAACATGAACGAGCCGGCCTCGCCCTGCTCCCCCTCGACATCGGCCTCGGGCGGCGACTCCTGGGTCGCGAACGGATCCTCGCCGACGGGCGGTTCGCCGACGCCGGGCTCGGCAGACACCGCCTCCTCGTCCACGGTTTCCGCGGCTTCACTCTCCGGCCGATCGGGGTCCCCGCGCGGCGGCTCGTCGCGGCGCTCCGCGCCCGCCGCCTGCTCCGGAATCTTGCCCTCGGACGACTCGGGCCAGTCGACGTCCTGGATCGGCGCGAAAAACTTGTCGAGATCCTCGAAGAGGTCCTCGCCTTCGCCGTCCCGTTCCTCGTCATCCGGCACGCTCAGATCTCCTTGAGCTCGGCGTCCTTGTGGGCCACGACCTCGTCGATGTCCGAGATGTGCTTGTCCGTGAGCTTCTGAAGCTCCTTCTCAGAGCGCACGAGGTCATCCTCCGAGATGCCACCGTCTCGCTCAAGTCTCTCGAGCTCTTCCTTGGAGTGCCGCCGGATGTTCCGAACGGCAACCCTTCCTTCCTCGCCGCGGTGATGCACCAGCTTGATCAGCTCCTTGCGGCGCTCCTCGGTCAGGGGCGGGAAGCTCAGCCGGATCACGGTGCCGTCGTTGCCCGGAGTGATCCCCAGGTCGCTGCCCATGATGGCCTTCTCCATCGCGGCGATCGCGTTCCGGTCGAACGGCGAGATCACCAGGGTCCGCGGCTCGGGCACCGAGAACGACGCCAGCTGCTGGATCGGCACCGGCGTGCCGTAGTAGTCCACGACCACCCGCTGCAGCAACGCGGGGGTCGCGCGTCCCGTCCGGACCCCGGCGAGCTCGTCCTTCAGCACCGAGATCGCCTTGTCCATCTTCTCGGTGGCCGCCTTCAGCGCGGAGTCGACCGTCATCGGACACCACCGTGTACCAGCGTCCCGATCGGCTCGCCGGAGACCGCTCGACGGATGTTCCCCTCCGATCGGAAATCGAACACGATGATCGGCAGGCCGTTCTCCATGCAGAGGCTGATCGCCGTGGCGTCCATCACCTGGTACCCCTCGCGGAGCACGTCGAGGTACTCGATCGTCTCGAACCGCTCCGCCGTGGGGTCCTCGTGCGGGTCCGCGGTATACACGCCGTCGACCTTGGTCCCCTTCAGGATCGCCTGCGCCCCGATCTCGAGCGCACGTTGGGCGGCGGTCGTATCCGTCGAGAAGTACGGCGCGCCAATCCCGGCGGCGAACACGACGACCCGACCCTTCTCCAGATGCCTGATCGCGCGGAGGGGGATGTACGGCTCGGCGATCTGCGCCATGTGGATCGCGGTCTGGACCCGGGTCGGCACGTGGATCTTCTCGAGCGCGTCTTGCAGCGCGAGGGCGTTCATCACGGTGGCGAGCATGCCCATGTAGTCCGCGCGGGAGCGATCGATCCCCGGCGCCTGGCGCCCCCGGAAGATGTTGCCGCCGCCGACGACGACAGCGCATTGCACCCCGAGGTCCACCACGTCGGCGAGCTCGCGCGCGAGCAGGCCCGTGGACGCCGTCGAGATGCCGTATCCGGTGTCCGCCGGGGCGAAGGCGTCCCCCGAGAGCTTGAGCAGCACACGGTGGTAGAGCGGCCGGACGGCCTCCTGCGCGCCTTCCCCCTCCGGCATGACGTCCACCCTACCCGGTCTCCTCGCCGAGCCGATACCGGACGAACCGGCGCACGGCCACCTTCTCCCCGACCTTGGACGACATCTCGTCGAGGAGCTGCTGGATCGTCTTCGAGTCGTCCTTCACGTACGGTTGGTCGAGCAGGACCGTCTCCGCGTAGAAGGTCTTCAGCTTGCCCTCGACGATCTTGGGGACCACCTGATCGGGCTTGCCCATCTCCCGAGCCTGCGCCTCGAAGATGCGTCGCTCGGACGCGAGCTCCTCCGGGGCGACGTCGTCACGGCTCAGGTACCTGGGCGCCGAGGGGCTCGCGATGTGGAGCGCCAGGTCCTTGGCGAGCTGCTTGAAGTCGTTCGTGTTGGCGACGAAGTCCGTCTCGCAGTTGACCTCCACCATCGCCCCGACCGTGTTGTTGAAGTGGATGTAGGCCTCGATGAGCCCCTGGTTCGCCGAGCGACCCGCCCGACCGGCGGCGGACGCGAGCCCCTTCGTCCGCAGGATCTCCTCCGCCTTGTCGAGATCGCCATCCGCCTCCTGGAGCGCCTTCTTGCACTCCATCATGCCGGCCCCGGTGCGATCACGGAGCTCCTT
>Ga0307286_10000675_pt1 | contig 9811 bp, 12 predicted proteins | sample ER_DNA_140_FD_194478 | JGI IMG/M metagenome (GOLD analysis project Ga0307286, IMG submission 194478) | Bulk soil microbial communities from the East River watershed near Crested Butte, Colorado, United States - ER_DNA_140 | ecosystem: Environmental > Terrestrial > Soil > Floodplain | place: USA... | reverse complement strand
AGTGCGCGAGATTCTCGAGGGCCAGGCGTTGGGCCACGAGGTCCGCCACGAATGCCGGGACTATGTCCAGGCAGTCGAGTTTGCGTTCGAATTCCTGCAGCGGCGCGATCCAGGCCGCGAGGGACTCGTTCACGCACTCGAAGTGGTGAAGGTAGACGGACGCCACCGCGAAACGGTCTGGTCGTACGACCACGAGCGTGAGCAGGGCCGCCTCGATCCCGTGCGCAAGTGGGGCTACGACGTCACGCGGAGCTGGAGCGGACCGGCTCGCCCCGTGACGCGACCCACGTTCGGCCGCCTGCAGCAAAGACGCGCCTAAGACTGGGGATCCGCGGGTAATTGGGCTCTACACTCCGCGGATCCCCCAGGTCTTGAGCGCAATCCCCGAGACATACGAGTCCCCTCTGCGCGTGCTCGTCGCCGACGACGAGCAGCCGATCCGGCTGCTCTGCCAGGTGAACCTCGCGGTGGCCGGGATCGAGGTCCTGCAGGCCGCCGACGGCGAGGAGGCGCTGGCGCTCGCCCGCTCGGAGGCGCCGGACCTCGTCCTCCTCGACCTGATGATGCCGAATGTGGATGGGTGGACGGTCGCCGAGGAGCTCGCGGCCGACGGGGGCACGCGGGACATTCCCATCGTCTTCCTGACGGCGCGGGCGACCACGAACGACAGCAGGCGTGCTGAGAAGCTCGGCGCGCTCGGCTACGTGTTGAAGCCCTTCGACCCCGTACGACTCGCACCGCTCGTCGCCGGCGTGGTCTCGCGTTGCTCGCGCGGGGAGGCGGACGAGCTTCGCCGAGAGCGCCCGCCGGAGCTCTGGCCGGCGGACCTCGAGGGATGAGACCGTTGCCGCTGCGTTCGCGGCGACGTACCATGCGACCCCCAGGAGCGGGCGAGCAAAGGAGCCGAGACGAGGGGGCCTAGCTTCTCATCGCTGTTGCGGTCGTCGACCGCTCTCGGCTGGGCTGCCGCATTCCTCGCCCCGGCCCTGATCTCCTCCCTGGACGCGCTCTCGAACCGGCCGAGCTACCAGCTCGCGGGCTTTCTCTACCTGCTCGCGGTGTCGCTCGCCGCGTACCTCGGCGGCTTCGCGGCCGGCCTGGTCGCGACGGTGCTCGCGACGCTCGGGCTCGACTACTTCTTCACGCCGCCGCGGCACGACTTCATCCCCGCGAACGGGGACCAGGCTGCCGGCGTGGGGCTCTTCTTCGTCGTCGCGATCCTCATCTCGCAGCTCTTTGAGCGCCGTCGCCAGGTTCAGCAGCAGGCGGAGGCGGCCACCGCCCGGGCGAACCGGCTCCAGGCGGTCACGGCACGGCTGGCGGAGGCGGTCACCCCGCAGCAGGTACTCGACGCGATCGTCACCCAGGGAGTCGAGGCTGCCGAGGCGCGGGCGGGCGCAATCGGGCTTCTCACGGCCGACGGCGAGACGATCGAGATCGTGGCGCAGCGCGGCCACGAGCAGAACATCTTCGTAGGCTGGGAGTCGTTCCCGCTGGCGAGCGAGACGCCGATGGGCAAGGCGATCCGCGAGGACACGCCGTTCTTCTTCAGCACCTCGGCCGAGCGCAACGCCAGCTTCCAGACCATGGCGGGGGTCGACGGCCCGAGCCACGCGCTCGCGATCCTTCCGCTCGTCGTGGAAGGACGTGCGATCGGTGCCATCGCGTTCACGTTCCCGACGGAGATCGAGTTCGACGCCGAGCGCCGCGCGCTGAAGGCAACGCTGGCTCAGCAGGCAGCCCAGGCGATCGACCGCGTCCGCCTCTACGAGGCCGAGCGCGCGCTGCGGCAGCGGATGACCTTCCTTGCGGACGCGAGCGAGCTCCTCGGCTCGTCGCTCGATTACGAGACGACGCTCGCGCAGCTCGCGCGCCTCGCTGTCCCCGAGATGGCGACGTGGTGCTCCGTGGACATGATCGGGCCCGACGGCTCGATCCAGCGGCTCGCCGTGGCCCACGAGGATCCCGAGCGCGCCGCCTGGGCCGAGCGGCTGGGAGAGGAGTACCCGCCCGACCCCGCCCAAGCGATGGGCGTGCCGAACGTCATCCGAACGATGACGGCCGAGTTCGTCCCGGAGATCACAGACGACCTTCTCGTCGAGGCTGCGCAGGGTGACGAGCGCCTACTCGAGATCGTCCGCGAGCTCGGGCTGCGCTCCGCGATCACGGTCCCGCTCATCGCGCGCGGCCGGGCACTCGGCGCGCTGTCCCTCATCCGGGACGACACCTCGCCGCGCTACACCGAGCTCGACCTCGACCTCGCCGCGGAGCTCGCGCGGCGGGCCGCCTCGGCCGTGGACAACGCGGGTCTTTACCGCGAGGCCGAGCGGCGAGGCGACGCCTCGCGTGCGCTCGCCCACGTGGACGACGGCGTCGTCCTTCTCGACGAACACGGCGCGGTCGTCTCGATCAACCCGGCGGCGGCCCGGATCCTGGCCGTGAACGAAGCCGCGGTCGTGGGCGAGACGGCGCTCGGGTCGATCGGAGGCTGGAGCGAGATCGAGGACAACTCGCGGCCCGAGCAGGGCGGGACGCGGGGCCCCGTGACTCTGCCTCTCGTCCTGAGCGACGGCAGCGAGCGCTGGGTCTCGGTCTCCGGGGTGGACTTCGGCGACGGCACCGTCTACGCCCTCCGCGACGTCACCGAGGAGCGGCTCCTCGAGCGGACCCGCAGCGATTTCGTCGCTACCGCGTCCCACGAGCTGAGGACGCCGCTCGCGGCCGTGCTCGGCGCCGTCAAGACGCTGCGCCGAGATGACGTTTCCTTCGACCGCGACCAGCGCGACACGCTCATGGACATGATCGACCGCGAGGCGGAGCGGCTCTCCGGGATAGTCGGCCAGATCCTCCTCACCGGCCAGCTCGACGCCGGCCGCCTGCCGCTCGAGCACGAGCGCTTCGACCCGGTCGCGCTGACGAAGAGCGTGGTCGACTCTGCCGAGCTTCACCTGCCGAGCGGCATCGAGCTTCGCGTGCAGGCCGCCGATGACGTGCCGGCGGTCGCCGGCGACGAGAACCAGCTTCGCCAGGTGATCTCGAACCTCGTGGACAACGCGATCAAGTACTCGCCGCAGGGCGGAGACGTCGAGCTGCGCCTGCACCGGAACGGCCAGTTCGCGCGGATCGAGGTCGCCGACTCCGGGCTCGGCATCCCGCTGGACGAGCACCATCGGATCTTCGAGAAGTTCTACCGCCTCGACCCTGCCCTCACCCGCGGGGTGAACGGCACGGGCCTCGGTCTCTACATCAGCAAGGAGCTGGTCGAGCGCATGAACGGCCGCATCTCCGTCGACTCCGAGCCCGGGCGAGGCTCGACGTTCGTAGTCGAGGTGCCGCTGGCCGTCTGAGCCGCCGCCAGGACGGCCGCGATCGCCATCCCGGTGAGCGGCCAGAGCAGGTAGGAGGCCTGGAAGACACGGCCGAGGAAGAGCAGTACGAAGATCGAGGCCGCGAACCCGGCGGCGCCGACCCACGGCTGGCGCGAGCGCAACTGGCTCCTGACGAGCCAGAGCGTGACGGGGAGCCAGACGAGCAGCGCGAGGAGCCCGAACGGATAGGCGGCGTTTCGGTTGTGGAGCACGTCGAGACGCACGAGGAGCGAGGCAAGCCCGTAGCCGATGATCCGGTAGTCACCTGTCCCGTAGCCGATCGTGTCCGCCCAGAGCGCGCCGGGTGACGCAATGAGAAACGGGAGTGCGCCGCCGACGACGACTCCGGCGAAGGCGGCCGCCGCACGCCCGAAGCTCTGGCGTCCGCCCCGGCTCGTGATCAGCATGGCGGCGAAGAACGGAATCGCCACGAGCGCGAACTGCTTCAGTAGGACCGCGGCCGCGAGGCAGGCCGCCGCCGAGACGAAGCGGGACCGGCTCGCGAGCCCGAACGAGAGGACGAGGAAGAAGAGGCTCGGCGCATCCGCGGTCCCGAACCACGCTGCCTGCACGACGAGCGGGTTGGCCGCGAGCGCCGCGCCGACCGCGAGGCGCACGGTGAGCGGCCCTGCGAAGGAGAGCGCCGCCGGGATCAGCCCAAGCGTCGCGAGCAGGACGAGGAAGCGGTAGTCGTCGAAGGGTGCGGGGAGGAGCCGCCAGCCCGCCGAGGTGATCGCCGCCCCGGGGAAGTAGGCGAAGTGGTCGAGCGCCTTGTGGCCGGGCTGCGGGCTGCCGTCGCGGCTGTAGAACCGATCAACCCCCGTGCCCCGGTAGTCGTGGCCGTAAGGGGTTTGGCCGTCGAGGACGAGGTCGCCGGCGACCTCGATCTGGTACGTGGAGTCGTTCGTGTAGAACCATGGCGCGGTCGAGTCGCGGAGCCCGGCCTGGAGCAGCACGCCCGGGACGACGAGCAGCGCGGTGACCAGGAACGTGACGAGGAACGCGCGCCTCGCGGTCCAGCGCTCGCGCCCGTAGGCGACGGCGACGACGAGGACGAGGCCCGCGGCAACGGCCGCGAACTTGAGAAGCCCAGGGTTCCAGTGCCCCCGCGCGAGCGCCACGAAGGAACCGAGCGCGCCGTGCGGCTCCACTTTCCCCGTCCGGAAGACCCAGCCGTCCTCGCCGATCCTCGCGATGTTGACGAGCACGAGTAGGCCCAGCGCGGCGAGTAGCGGCGCCGGATGGACGATGCGGGGTCGTGGCAGGCGAAGGACTTCCGCAGCGGCCTGGGAAGCCACGACGGGGACCGACCGGGGGGTTGGCGCCAGTTCCATGGAGTTTCGAGACAAATGTACGACGCCGTTCGGCCGGAACCTTCCCGGCTTGCGAGCTTTCACGCTCGTCGGCTACGGAGTGGACATCGGCGAGAAGAAGGCGCAGATCGTGATCCGCGAGCGCCGCTCGACGAGCTCCTCCTTGAAGAACGTCGGGAAGCGAGGTCGTGACGTTCCAGATCAACGACCGCGCTCGAAGGCCGGAGGCGGCTCGCGCTTCGGCGATTCGGGCGGCGACGTCTTCTGGGGCCCGTATGTCCTCGGCGACGCGTCGTACGTCAACTCCCTGACCTGCAACGCCACGGGGAGCTACCAGCGGGACGACACGACGTACTCCAGGAACTTCCTCAACCGGTTCCTGCCGTAGGGATCCGCTGACCGGTAAGTCGAAAGACCCCCGGCAACGGGGGCCTTTCTCTCACGGGCGTATGCCGGTGCAATCTCGACCCTCAGGCCCGACGGTCGGTCGCTCGGGCGATCTCCTCTTCCTCCTCGTGCTTGCGTACGACCTGGAAGCGATCGCCCTTGGAGACGACGTCTTCGATCTCGGGAATCGCGTGGCCCGGAAGGATTGCGAAGAGCACGGGGTCGGTGCGGATCTGTTCGTACTCCGACTCCGCGAGCGGGATCGTCGCGGTGCAGTCGGCGTCTCCGCATTCGCAGATGAAGTCGATCATGTCGAGACCGGCGCGTTCGCCGACTTCTTCGACACGCTCGTTGACTTCGCGGAAGAGAGCCTCGTTGCGGGCAGACGGGTCCTTGCGGCTTCGCTTCGCTCCTCGGCGGTCAACCGACGTCTTCCTTGATGACGATCAGGAAGTGGTCTTCGTCCTCGACGATGCGCTCCCCGTCGAGGCGGGGATGGCCCGGGGGCGGCACTGCAGCCTCATCCCCGGTGCCCCGTAGCCGAAAACAGGCGGATCAACCAGAGCTCTGTCGATACTCGACGATCGAATACGCGTCCCGGGTCATGAGCAGAGTGACGCCGGTCTCACCGCAATGGGCCGAAGTGACCAGGTAGCGACCCGGCTCGTCCATCGCCACCTCGTAGTCCGCTCGCGTGACGAGAATCGCCTCGATACAGCTCTCGTCGCCACACTCGCAGAGAAGCTCGCGTGGCTCGTCGTCGAACCAGGAGTCCGAGAGTCCGTTGATGCGCTCGTTGACCCCACGGATGAGGAGGGAGTTCCTCACGGCCCGCTCACGCATGGTCACCTCCGGATGCCGGATGGAAGCTTTGGTATGCTCCGATGGAAGTAAGACAAAAAAAACGCGACAAGAACATCACGACAAAAATCGTACGACATATTTAGCCGCTATGTCAACTGAGCAGACCGACTCGAAGCCCTGGCGTTTCGTCACCAACCACACGCAAGTGCTTCTCTGCATCGCGCGTGACCCGGACACCCGCTTGCGCGACATTGCCGAGTCAGTCGGGATCACGGAGCGAGCCGTGCAGCGAATCGTCGCCGACCTCATCGAGGGTGGCTTCCTGACTCGCGAGCGGGTCGGACGACGAAGCCGCTACACGCTCAATCGCGAAGGCAAGATGCGCCACCCAGCGCAGTTCGGCCACGAGGTCGGCGAGATGCTCGACCTTCTCGAGATGGACATGCCCGACAGCGCTAGCGGCTAGGTGCGCCCGGCAGGATTCGAACCTGCGACCCGCGGATTAGAAGTCCGCCGCTCTGTCCACTGAGCTACGGGCGCGTCGGGGAGGAACGTAGCACCCGGGCTACACTGCATCTTGCACGGTGGTCGTAGCTCAGCTGGTAGAGCCCCGGGTTGTGGTCCCGGCTGTCGCGGGTTCGAGTCCCGTCGGCCACCCTAGATTCCTAACGTCTCCGTGCGCGCCGTAGCTCGAGCGCGCGCCGCACGTCCGACCAGGAGAGGAGCCCGACGAAGCGGTCGCCGTCGAGGACGAGCGCGCGGGAGAGGTCGCCGTCCGAGATTTCGGCCGCCGCGTCGAACAGGTCGTCTTCCTCGCGCACAACGGGGACCTCCTCCCGGGGGAGCATGCAGTCGCGCACCGTGCGCGTCTCCCACTCGCTGCGCGGCACCTCGGCGACGCAGCGGAGAGAGAGGAGGCCGACGACGTGGCCGTTGTCCGTCACGGGGTAGGTCGCGTGGCGGGTCGTCCATGCGATGCCGTCCATGAACGCGCCCAGCGTGACGTCGGGCCGCGTCGTCACGGGATCGCGGACGACTACGTCTCGGACCCGCAGCCCACGGAGGGCCTGGCGGGCGAGCAGCGTCCGGTCCTCCGCCCCGGCGGCCTGGAGGAGGAACCAGCCGACGAACGCGATCCAGATCCCGCTGTAGGCGCTCTGCCAGATGACGAGCGCGACGCCGCCGACGATGAAGAGGTAGCCGAAGCCGCGGCCGATGAGCGCAGCGACATGGGTCGCCCAGCCGAGGTTGCCGCTCGCGCCCCAGAGGGCGGATCGAAGCACGCGGCCTCCGTCGAGCGGCAGCGCGGGCAGGAGGTTGAAGACCAGCAGGGTGAGGTTGATGTAGCCGAGCCACGCGGCGACGCCGTCTGCCACCTCCGGCAGGCTGGCCTTCCAGGCGAGGAGGACGAAGATCGCGCCAAGGGCGAGCGAGACGAGTGGACCGGCGATTGCGATCCGGAACTCCGCCCCCGCGCTCGGGAACATCCCTCGGAACTTGGCGACGCCGCCGAAGAGCCAGAGCGTGATGCCCTCGATCTCGACTCCTTCGCGCTTCGCCTCGAGGGCGTGCCCGAACTCGTGCATGAGCAGGGAGGTGAAGAAGAGGAGCGCGGCGACGATCGCCATGGCGATGTACGTGCTTTGGTCGTGGCCGGGGTTCGTGCTCGGAAAGATCCCGGTGGCGAGCGTCCACACGATCAGCGCGAAGACGATCACCCAGCTCCAGTTCACGCCGAAGCGGATGCCGGCGATGCGGCCCAGCGTCAGGCTGTCGCGCATGGGGCTATCGGTCCTTGCGGACCTGGCGTGCGATCTCGGTCGCGCGCTTCGCGACGATGGGCCCGTGCTTGCGAGCCTGCTTCGCGGCGTTTTCGATGATCTGCCGGCGCTGCTCCGGTGGGATGCGCTTCCAACCCCGCTGGGCCTTCAACGCGAGTGCGACGAACTTCCACGTGGCCATCCACGCCATGTTCCCACAACGAACGAGCGAGCCGTCGGGTTTCGGGCCACGCGCCTAGATGATCCAGACGCGGGTACCAACCCTGACCAAGCGGAACAAGGATTCGGCATCACGCTTCTTCATCCGTATGCAGCCGTGGGAGATCGAGTACCCCACGGACGCGGGATTCGGAGTTCCGTGGATGCCCACCCCGGGGACGGAGAGACCCATCCACCGCGTCCCGAGTGGGTTTTCAGGACCTGGCGGGATCGGATCGAGGTCCTTCGCCCAGTTGGAGTCGGGCGGATACCACCAAGGATGGCGGTACTTGCTCACGATCCGAAACCGACCATGAGGTGTAGGCGTCCATGTCCCTCCGGTTGCAACCGTGAAGACGCGGAGGGGTCGAGCGCCCTTGTAGAAGTAGAGCCGGTGCGCCTCACGCCGGATGATGACCAGACGGCGTGCCGCTCGAGCGTGACCAGCCTCTCCCGTCGTCAGCCCTCCCGGTCCCTCCGCTCGCTCACCGTCGAGGGACGCAAGGGTCGCTGGGCCCACAGCGCCGTCGACCTTGAGAGCCGAATGGCGCTGGAAGCGACGGACCGCCGCGACGCTCAGGGCTCCGTAGCTGGCATCGAGAGGACCTGGCGAGTACCCGTGGGAGCGCAGGAGGAACTGAGTCTCGGCGACGTCCCAGCCTTTATCCCCGAACGTGAGGGTGCGCGTGCCGAGGCGATGGCGGCTGTACCAGCCCAGGGCGGCGCAGGTGACCGGCCCGGGAATGCCGTCTACGGTCAGCCGGTGCCTGCGCTGGAAGACGCGCACGGCGGAGATGGTGCGAGGGCCGATGACCCCGTCGATCGCGCCCCTGTAGAGGCCGCGACTCTTCAGCGCGACCTGGAGCGCGGCGACCCCTGAGCGAGTTCCGCCGGAGCTCGTTGGAGCGAATACGAGAGCCGCGATCGCGGCGATTCCGAGCAGGCTCGCGCGGGCGGCGTGTCGCCGACGGCGACTCGCTGTCGGGGTGGTCACGGTTCGACCGACATGGCTCTGACGATCGACTGCTTGAGCTGGCGCTTCTCTTCGGGCGAGACGTCGGTGGCGGTGAAGTAGCGCTGGACGTCATCGGCGACGGCGGGAGCGAGAAATCCCTTGCCGGCGTCTCTCTCGAGCGCCCGCCTCAGGCTCGCGAGCCCGTCGGCGAACTCGACCTTCGCGCGTGCGAGGCCACGCGTCCCCAAAGCGGCATGGGTCTGCTGGTCGCTTGCCGAGAGGAGGGCGCTTGCGGCATCGCGCATCGCCGCGCTCGCCGACTCCGATCGGTCGGCCCGGTCCTTCTGCTGCTCGTAGTAGGTCTGCAGCCGATCGCGCTGGGCGCGCAGGACCTCGACGAGTTCCTCGAGCTCGTCGGCCCGCTCCTCCGCCTGAGCCAAGCGACGATCGAGCATTTGGGAGCTCGAGTGCGCGATGGCGTTCTCACGCTCGAGCTCCTCGACCCGGAGCCTTTGCTCGCTCGCGACGCGTGCGTAGTCCTGGCCGATATGCGTTTGCCTCTGCACCTCGGCAGTCAGCCCCGAGTTCGTCGTCCGCAGCCGGTCGAGCTCTGCGAGGACATCCCAGTCGGATGCATCCCGCTTCAGCGTCGCCGTGCCATTCTCCAGCTGGACTTCGGCGTGCGGCTGCAGCAAGAGCAGTCGTCGTAGTCGCATCGTGGATCCCCCGTTTCAGCGAGTGGGCTTCGTATGAGTCCAGCCCGCGCAGTGGAGGGGCGGGGGCTGCCTGCCGCAATGCCGCAGGAGACGCGTACGACGAGAGCGCAATGCGTCCTTCGAGCCCTGAGGACTTCTTACCGATCGCTTACACCTTGGCGATGCCCGATCGCGTTGCGAAGCTGTTACCGACGCGGCCCGGCCAGGTTACGCGTCGCTCGGAGAATCCCTCGCATGATCAAAGCACTCGCGTTCGCCATCGTCATCGTCGCCTTTCTCGCCGGATGCG
>Ga0307286_10000670_pt1 | contig 9845 bp, 10 predicted proteins | sample ER_DNA_140_FD_194478 | JGI IMG/M metagenome (GOLD analysis project Ga0307286, IMG submission 194478) | Bulk soil microbial communities from the East River watershed near Crested Butte, Colorado, United States - ER_DNA_140 | ecosystem: Environmental > Terrestrial > Soil > Floodplain | place: USA... | reverse complement strand
CGGCGTGACCTTCAGTACCAGCTCACGACTAATGCCCGGTCCAATGTTTTCCACTTCGCCGATGATCTGCTTGCCGTCCTCGCCGTACAGGTAGAACTCGTTCACCTTGGTGCCGCCGTTGGTCACCGCAAAGGTGAGAGTGCCCGAGGGGGCGCTCGTGGCAGATAGCTTGCACTCGGTGTCGGTTGCCTGGACGGTAAGGGCGCGAGGATTCGGACTGGCGTCAGTACCGGGCTTTTCTGCTGGCGCGTTGCTGGTGCAGGCCGCGAGCAGTGGCAGGCTCAGGACGGCGCAGGCCGAGGTGCAGACGAGGGCGGCGCGTACGGGCAGCACGAATTCGCCGGCCCGACGGCTTGATCGGGTCGTGATCATGTGTTTTTGGACGCTCCAACGGGCTCAGTTGCCGGACGTGGCGGTACGGCTGGAGTGCGCCGCCGCTTCTGGTAGAGGAAGATCGACAGGGTCGGAATGAAGTACAACAGCCAGGCGGCTGCCTCGAGGACGGTTGTCGTGGGCGAAAAGTTGAACACGCCCTTGAGCAGCGTTCCGTACCACGAGGTGGGCGGGATTGCCCCCGACACGTCGAAGGCCAGGTTATTCAGACCAGGCAGGAATCGAGCCTCCTGCAGGTCGTGCACACCGTACGCGAGAACCCCCGCCGCTATCACGATCAAGAAGGCGCCCGTCCAGGTGAAGAAGCGACTCAAGTTGATCTTCAGGGCGCCACGATAGATCAGGTAGCCGAGCACCACCGCGAGCAGCAGCCCAAGTGCCGCGCCTAGCAGCGGGTTGGTGGTATTGCCGGTGCCGCTCGCGGCGGTCTGGGTGGCGGCCCACAGGAATAGAGCTGTTTCCAAACCCTCCCGCCCCACGGCGAGCATTGCGACGATGATCAGTGACCATCGACTGGCATCGGCGGCCTTGTCGATCTGCGACCGCAGCTCGCCCGAGAGGGTGCGCGCAGCCCTCGCCATCCAGAAGATCATCCAGGTGACGAATCCGACAGCGATGATCGAGAGCAGCCCGCCGATCAGCTCCTGGGCCTCAAAGGTGAGCCCATTGGGACCGAAGGTCAGGGCGGCGCCAAAGGCCAGTGAAACGGCGACTGCTATCCCCACCCCCATCCAGATTTGGGGCAGGAGATGGCGGCGCCCGGATTTGACCAGGTAGGCAATGAGGATGCTCACGATGAGTGCAGCCTCTAGGCCTTCGCGTAAGCCAATCAGGAAGTTGCCTAGCATGTCTCCTCGATCCCCCGCGGCGCTCCGCGGCCTGCCTCCCTCGAGCGACGTCTTTGCAGTGTAGGTGAGGCTCACCTAACTTAAGTCAGGCTAGCCTTGGTTCGCAAGGCGATCAGGCAAATTCTCACGCGACCGCTCCGCGACGCCGCGGCGGCCGGGAGCGCTCAGTGGCGAGTCTTGCCGAGGGTGATCATGAGCAGCCGCTCGAGGCGCTCGCGTACCACGTGGGCCGTCAAATCTGGCCGGGCATTGATCAACGCGGCCATGATCTCGGCGGGATCGGGCAGGAAGCCCAGCACATCGCTCACTGCCCAGAACAGCTCTGCGTCGTGATCATCGTCGAGCACGCCGCCGTGCCGGCGATAGGCGTTGGAGAAGGCGACGGCGCTGTCAAGGTCATGCAGAATCGCGAAGTTGGCTCGCGAGTGCATGACATCGAGATCGGCTGGTCCCCATGACGTTTCCGCCCAGTCGATCACGCCGGTAATCCGATCGCCTTCCCACAGAATGTTTCCGGGATGAAAGTCGCAATGCACCAGCCCGTGCTTGGTGGCCGGGGGAACTTGATCGAACACCTCGATGGCGCGCTGCCAGAGCCGCGGCTGCGAGGTCCAGCGTGGCACGTGAAGATCATCTGGCACCCAGAACACGTACGGGCGGGGCCGACGGTCATCATCGACCGGCGTGCCGTGGATGATCACTGCGATCTTCGCCAACTCATCGATCGCCCCGTGGCCCAAAGGATCGAGCCGAACGCGCCCCGGCAGCCAGGTCGTGAGGTTCGTGTAGGCGCCAGATTGGCTGCCATCCGGGTCTGACGCGATGAGATGCGGCACCGGAAGATCAGAACCTTCCATCAGACTGCAGCCCAACGCCTCGCAGACCACGTGCTGTCGGCCGACCTCACCCCAGCGTTCGATGGCGGCGCAGCGCAGGATAACTGGCCCACCATGGCGGAGGTAGACCGCTGAAATCGTATCGGTCCGGCCACCGCGTACCGGCTCGATTGCGGTGATCTCGGACTCGAGGTGCTCCTGAGCCCAGGTCCTGACCTGCGCAGGATTCACCCGAGCAGGATAAGAGTTGGGCTAATTGACCAGCGCGCGGCGCCTCGGCAGTTCTCCGCTCGCGTAACGGCCGATCTGATAGGTCGCGATGCCATCCATGATTGCGCTGAGGCCACCACCGGCCAGCGGTAGCCGCTTGATGATCACCAGCGCCAAGTTCTTGCTGCCGATCCGGGCGGCAAGGTCAGCGACGACGTCGTCGGCGACTTGCCTGTCAAGATCGGGATCGAACATGGGAGCGGTTGCCACCGCCAGAGGAGAACTCGGCAGCGTCCCCTCAGCAATGTGCCTGGCCACCTGCTCACCGCCCATCAAACACATCACTAGTGCGGTGCGGACCCGATTGTCATTCAGGTCGTAGCCGCGCAGATGCGCAATCGCGGCGACCATCCTGGCCTGCACGATAGCGACGCCGGTGATATTGGCGGGCACGGCGACTGGCAGCGCCGCCAGCCCACCGATATTGGTCACAAAACCTTGCGCAGAGGCGAGGCGGATGTGGTGGTCGATGATGGAGGTGATTGCCTCGTCGACCGAGCCACTCTGCCGCTGCAGATGGCGGGCGGCGACGGCCTTTGCGCTGGGCATGCGTCCGTAGCCGTCGATGGCGATCTCGATGACCTGGCGCAGCGCGCCGCCGGCCCCTTGGGCCGTGACGAGATTGGCCACCGGAGTCATTACAGTGACGATCCTTCGGCGTACGTCCTGCGCTGACGCCATCAGGCCTCCAAACACTCTGCTTCGGGGTTTCGGCTCCCGATGTGATCAGCCGCCACGAGGGCAGCGTTCGAGACCCCAAGCGTACGTGGCTGATGCTGCTCGTCGATGAGCTCCTGACTCCGGGAGTACCCCGGCCCGGCCCTGAGCCGGCGGCCACTGTTGATTGCTCGCTCCGCTCGCCTTTGGCCCGAGTGGGAGTATGCCGACGTGGGCTCCCCGTTTGGTTCGCCGGAGATGTGGCGACACGACGACCTGATCGGGGTCTCGCGCGTCTTCGACGAAGAGCTCACCCTTGCGGCGTACGAGTGCGGCGCCTTTCCGATGCCTGCACAGCCTGGATTGATGGGCTGGTACTCCCCGCTGGAGCGCGCCATCCTGCCGCTGGACGGGATGCGGATCAGCAGCTCGCTGCGCAAATCCATCCGGCACTACCAAGTCCGGATCGACACGGCGTTCGACGATGTGCTCGATGGGTGCGCCGACCGCCGACGACCGAGCGGATGGATCAACCGCGAGATCCGCCGGGTGTACCGGCGCCTCTACAAGCGCGGTGTGGTGCATTCGGTTGAGGCATGGACCCTTGAGGGTGAACTGGCCGGCGGCTTGTACGGCGTCAGCATCGGCGGGCTATTCGCCGGTGAGTCCATGTTCTATCGACCTGGCATTGGGCGCGACGCATCCAAGGTGGCGCTCGTGGCGTTGATCAATCTGCTCCGCCGGGCAGGCCCAGAAGATCGGCTGCTCGATGTGCAGTGGCTCACGCCGCATCTGGAATCGCTCGGGGCGCTCGCACTGCCGCGACAGGAGTATCTCGAGCGCCTTCCGTCGGCTCTTCGGCTCCCAGCGCCGGATTGGTCAGGTGCCTCTGGTGTGGCTACGAGCAGCTGAGCTGGCGGTTACACCAACCCTGTCCGGAGTGTCCTTGCAAGGGCAATGGGCGGTTGTGGATGGCCATCGCCAGTCCGCCCCTACGATTCCCCCGTGACCGTCGCGGCCTTCTTGGCGCACAGCCTGCCGCTGGTGCTGATTGCGGCAGTGAGCCCCGTGTTGTTCCTCAACGCCTCACGGGTCGTCGAGGCTGCGGGCATCGCCGCGGGCCTCTGCTTTGCGGGCGGGGCCGTCCTCTGCCTCGTCGCTTTGGGCATCCCGACCATGGGTCTGATGGGTGCCGCCACGTCGCAGCTGCTCGCCGCCGATCTCGCCTCCCGTGGCGTCGACCTGACGCTCGCGCTGGTGCTGATCGCGTATGGTGCCTGGCAAGTCGCGCGGAGCCGCCCGAATCGGACTGTTACGCGCGCATCGCGTGGCAACAAAGATGAGGCGCTGCCCACCGGCGGAGGTGCGCTGTTCGCCGCCGGGCTGCTGGGAATGCTCACCAACTTCACAAGTCTGCCGCTCTATCTGAGCGTCGCCCAGCGCACCGGAACTGTTGCAGCCCCGTGGTGGGCAAAGGGTCTGGTGCTGGTCTTGGTGGTAGTCATTGTGGCGACGCCTGCCTGGCTTCCCGCCGGGCTTAGAGCTGTCGCCCCAGAGCACGCTGGGATCAGGCCGGAGACCCGACTGAGGATCCAGACGGCCACCCAGCGGATCTCGATCGGCGCCTGCTTCGTGGGCGGAGCGGTGATCATCTGGCACGTCCTCAAAGGCTGAGGGCCTCGTACTGACGGCGGCTGACCCGCCAAGCGAGGCGTTCGCGGCGTCGGCCGCGGTGTCCGGGGCACAACGGTCAGCTGTTCAGCAAGCGACTGACCCTGACGCTGACAAGTCGGCGCCAGGGACATGTTCATAATGGGCCCATGCCCGAGATGCCCGAGGTGGAATCGCTCGCCAGGTTTCTCACCGAGAAGTGTGTCGGGCATGCGATTGATCGGATCGACCTCCGCGCCTTCAGCGCACTCAAGACCTACGATCCACCGCTGTCCGCGCTGAACGGCCTGGAAATCGAGTCGGTGACACGGCGCGGCAAGTTCCTCGACATCTCGGCTCAGGGTCTGCATTTGGTGTTCCACCTAGCGAGGGCGGGTTGGCTGCGCTGGCATGAATCTGTACCCGAAGCACCGCCACGGCCGGGTAAGGGTCCGCTGGCCTTGCGCGTACGGCTGGATGACTCGTCCGGCTTTGATCTGACTGAGGCTGGAACGCAACGCAAGCTTGCCATCTACGTGGTGAGTGATCCCATGTCCATTCCGATGGTCGCGACGTTGGGACCCGATCCACTCACCGACGAGTTCGATGAGGCCGCACTTGCCAGCTTGCTCGCCGCAGCCGGCCGGGCGCAGTTGAAGGGAGTCCTCAAGGATCAGCGGACTATCGCCGGCATCGGTAACGCCTATTCCGACGAAATCTTGCATGCAGCCAAGCTCAGCCCGTTCAAACCGTCGAACTCTCTCACTCAGGCGGAACTCGACACCCTGTTCGCCGCGATCAAGGGCGAACTGTCCGCGGCGATCCAGCGAGCCGATGGGTTGGCCGCCAAGGATCTGAAGGGTGAGAAGAAGTTGGGCTTGAGGGTGCACGGCCGTAGCGGCGAGAAATGCGAGGTGTGTGGCGACACCATCGCCGAGGTGTCCTTCGCCGACTCTTCGCTGCAGTACTGCCCGACGTGCCAGACCGGCGGGAAGAAGCTTGCCGACCGGCGACTGTCGAAGCTGTTGAAATAGATCATGTCCAGCGGCGGAAGTCAGACAGCGTTGTTCGAGTCGCTCTGCGAGGACTACGCCGGGATGAGCGGGGTGACCGTGCCAGCTGGCGGCACCGGCTTCGGGTCCAACGCACTCAAGATCAATAAGTCGATCTTCGCGATGCTGGTCGACGACCAGATCGTGATCAAGCTGCCCGCCGCGCGCGTCACGCAGTTGATCTCGGCGGGCAACGGTGTCCCCTTCGATGCAGGCAAGGGCAAGCCAATGAAGGAGTGGGTTGGGCTGGCTGTGGACGATGAGGCTTCCAGGGAGCTGGTTGCCGAGGCCGTGGCGTTCGTCGGGAAGCTGCATTGACGATTCGACACTAGGGTTGGCGTGTGTTCGGGAACCAGGTGCCGACCGTCCAGCCCCGTGACGTCGCTGCTCGGGTGGCCGAGGGGTGGATGCTTCTTGACGTCCGTACCGACGACGAATGGGCCGCTGGGCGGATCGCGGGCTCAGTGCACATCCCGATGGATCAGCTCATGCAGCGCTTGGACGAGCTAGACGAGCGGGTTGTCTGCGTATGTGCCGTTGGTGCCCGCTCCGCACGCGTGGCTCAATTCCTCAACGCTCAAGGTCGTGAGGCGGTCAATCTCGACGGCGGTCTCTACGCGTGGGAGGGCAGCGGGCTCCCGGTAGAGAGCTGACCAGATCATTGGGCTGGATCGTGCCGCAAGCACTCGCGGCGATCCGGCCCGTTAGCGCTCGTGGTGGACATGGTCAGCGAACCGCGGCGGCCGGAGGCTAGCATGGGCGGGTCGAGACCTTCGGGAGCTCACACCTCATTGGTGGGCTGAGAGGGCGGAGTGCGTGCGTTAGCGCGGGTCCGCCGACCGACCGAACCTGACCGGGTAATGCCGGCGTAGGGAGCCTGCTATGTCACTAACCTCAACTCCAGCCAACACGGCCACGACTGCCGAAAGTCCTCGGACAGAGGCCCCACTCACGCTCACCACAGAGCCGCCTCGGCCGCTGGGATTCACCGACCAGCTGGCATTGTGGGGCAACCTCGGCATCAGCTTGTTCGGGCCTTTGACCGGAGCGCTGATCGCGACGACCGCAGGATCAGCCGGCCTGGGAATCGCGGCAATCGTCGTTGGCTGCGGTATCGGAGCGATCCTTCTTGGCGCCTCGGCCGTCATGGGTGCCGCCACCGGCGCACCGGCCATGGTTACGCTTCGCGGCCTGGTGGGGCGACGCGGCTCGGTGCTGCCGACGGTACTCAACATCGCGCAGAACATCGGCTGGGCGACGATGGAGATCATCGTCATTTCCACCGCTGCGGTGGCGGTGATCGGCGCGGCCTGGCGCTGGCCGTTTGTGATCTTGGCCGGCGCAGCGGCTACGGTCATGGCCATTCGTCCGCTGGGCAGCGTGCGGCTGCTCCGCAAGATCATGGTTTGGCTGGTCCTTGCGGCGTCGGTCTTCTTGTTCGTTCAGGTGCTGTTGCACCCGCGCCAATCGATTCCGCAGGATTCCGTGTTGGGGTTCTGGCCGGCAGTTGATCTCGCCGTTGCCGGAGTCATCTCCTTTGCGCCGTTGGCGGCTGACTACAGCCGGCACTCGCGGACCCGTAAGGCGGCCTTCTGGGGCGCCTCCCTTGGTTATGGCCTTGCGGCGATCGCCTACTACGCCCTAGGCGTCTTCGCCGTGGTCAATCTCGGCGCCAGCGACGTCATTACCGCGCTGGTGACTTTGCCGGCCGGCGCCATCGCGATCACGATCTTGCTGGTCGACGAGGTGGACGAGGCCTTCGCCAACGTCTACTCGACGACCATGTCGGTACACAACATCCTCCCTCAGCTGGATCGGCGTATTCTCGCGTTGATCATCGGTGTCACGGCAACTTTGCTGGCCGGGCTGCTGAACTTCGGCCAGTACCAGTCCTTCCTCTTTCTGATCGGTTCGGTCTTCGTGCCGCTGTACGCCGTTGCGGCCGTGGACTTCTTCCTCGTCAGCCGGCAGCGCTGGGATGTCTCCACGACCTCACGCTTCCGTGTGGCGCCAGTCGTCGCGTGGGCCTGCGGTTTCGTCGCCTACCAGCTTGTCTACCCCGGTACGGTCCCTGGATGGGCAGCCTTTTGGACCTGGTTGGACGGGCGCATTGGCTTCAGCGCGCCGGCCTGGCTCGGCTCATCGGTGGCAGCAATTGCTGTCGGCGGATTGGTGATGTTGATCAGCGGTTTGCTCCCGCGTTACCGACGCGTCGCCCCAGCGTGACATTCTCGCGAATGTGTCAGGTGTCGATGTGACTGGCGCCCCGGTTCTGATCGCCCACCGCGGCTTCTCCTCACAACATCCGGAGATGACGCGGGCGGCGTACCAGGCGGGCATCGATTGGTCGTACGAAACCGGCATCGCCCTCGGCCTGGAGTGTGACGTACATTTCAGCGCCGACGACGAGCTGGTATGTCTGCACGATCTGACTCTGGACCGGACGTCGACGAGCACTGGAAGGGCGTACGAGCGCACGGTCGCTGAGCTGAAACAGCTCGACTTCGGCTCCCGGAGGGTGGTGGATCCACAGCCCGCGCAGCGCGAGCTGATGACCCTGCGCGAGCTGATGATCATGGTCAGGGATGCGCGGCAAGATCATGTACCCGTCAGCCTGGCGATCGAGACCAAGCATCCCAACGATCGCGGCCGGGAGGTCGAGGAGCGGGTTGCAGCGATGCTCAGCGAGTTCGGCTGGGATCATCCCGGTGCGCCAGTCCGATTGCTTTCCTTCTCGGTGAAGGCGGTCCGACGGTTCGGTTGGCTGCTGCCGGGGCTGGAACGCACTCTGCTCATTGAAGATGATCTTGGACGATGGCGTGATGGAAAACTGCCGGACGGGATACGCGTCGTCGGGCCGGACTTGGCGTTGATCAAGGACGATCCGCAGTTCGTCAAGCGGGCGCGCCGAAAGGGTCACGACGTACACGTCTGGACGGTGAACGACCCGGACGACATCCGGTTCTGCCGGGATCTCGGCGTCACCGGATTTACCACCGACTACCCAGATCGAGTTGCCGCCATCCTTGCCGAAGACGCGCGCTGAGTTTCACGGGCGCCCCACACGCACTCTGACGGGGCGGGCGACGAAGGAGGCGAATCCGGCGGGCGGGCTGTCAGAGTGCGTGTGGTATCGCGTCGCGCGCGATCGGACACGACATGCAGCGCGGGCCGCCGCGCCCAGAACCCAGCTCTGACCCAGCGATCGGAATCACCTCGATGCCCGCGTCGACGAGACGCTGGTTGGTCTCGACGTTTCGCTCGTACGCGACCGCAACCTTAGGTTCGATCGCCAACGTGTTGTTGCCGTCGTCCCACTGCTCGCGCTCGGCGGTGACCGGGTCGAGCCCGGTGTCGATCTGCCGTAATTGATCAATTCCCATGGCTCGCGCCGCAGCCTCCAGGAAGGGTGCAGGCTCAGCGATGACGAGGTCGGAGTCGCTGCCCGGGCGCACGGCAATCGCACAGAGCTGGTGCGCAATGTTCGGATACATCAAGACAGCGTCGACGTCGACCATGGTGCAGATGGTGTCCAGATGCATGGTGGCGCGATCTTGACTGATCGGCACGACCAGCACCGTACGGGCGAGGCCCAGCTGGAACACCGTACGCGCCAACCGCTCGGCGCCGGAGGGATGAGTGCGTTCGCCAACTCCCACCGCCAGCACGCCATCGGCCAGTGCCAAGACGTCGCCGCCCTCCAGATACTCCTCGCGCCTGCCGTGAATCCGCTCAACTCCAGCGAAGCGTGGATGGAAGGCATAGATCAGATCGGTGAGTTGAGTTTCCCGGCGGCGCGCGGGCATTGCCAGGGAGGTGATCGTGACACGGTCCCCGATCCAGACGCTCGAGTCGCGCGTAAACAGCAGGTTGGGTAGCGGATCGATCAAGAAGTCTTCCGGCAAATAGAGCGCGGCAACAAGGCTGCCGCTGCCGCGCACCTCGTCGTTACGCAGCCCGGCCGTCATGATCTCGGCCAGCTCATCAGGCTCAAGATCAGTAAGGTAATGCCGGAGAAAGCTCCGCAGCGTGCCTCCGAGCCGGATGTCGGAGACAAGATCCTCCACGGCTTGGGCGTGCGCCGCCGGGTTCGCCAATGCCTCGATGAGCAGCGCGCCCAGATAGAGGACCTCCACTCC
>Ga0307286_10000669_pt1 | contig 9851 bp, 9 predicted proteins | sample ER_DNA_140_FD_194478 | JGI IMG/M metagenome (GOLD analysis project Ga0307286, IMG submission 194478) | Bulk soil microbial communities from the East River watershed near Crested Butte, Colorado, United States - ER_DNA_140 | ecosystem: Environmental > Terrestrial > Soil > Floodplain | place: USA... | reverse complement strand
CTATCTCCAGCCGGGGCTGACAGCCGACGAGCTTCGCGAAGCGATGAGGTCGTTGCTCGACCTTCCAATCGAGCTCGTCCTCGTCTCGCACGGTGAGCCCGTGCTCGAGAACGGCCAGGCCGCCATCGAGCGGGCGCTCAGGCCGGTGTGAGCCGGAGCTCTCGAGGCAGCCGCCGCTCGAGCGAGAGCGCGCCCGCTCCGGCTGCGAGACAGGCGAGCGCCGCGAGCGGCCAGAGGGCCAGGGGCTGCGCGGCGAGGATGAAGCCGCCGATCGCCGGGCCGAGCAGGAAGCCGAGATCCCAGGAGTTCGTCGAGACGGCCATGTAACGGCCGCGCAGCCGCTCGGGGGCGAGGTCGGCCACGAGCGCGCCCTGCACCGGGCCCTGGAAGCACTCGCCGAGGCCGAAGAGGATGACCGCGAAGGAGAAGACGGCCACCGCCGCGGTCGCCTCGAACGACGCACCGCCGATGAAGACGAAGATCCAGGAGATGGCCCAGAGCACCGTCATCGCGGCGAGCGCGCGCATCCGGCTTCGGCCCTCGAGGAGCTTGGAGACGGGCAGCTGGGCGACGGCGACGACGACCGTGTTCAGGAAGAAGATGAGCCCGATTCCTCGCTCGGTCACTCCCGCCTCGTTCTTGGCGAAAACGGGCAGGAGCTCGATCTGCGCGTAGCCAGCCGTCACGAAGACGACGTTGAGGCCGGCGATGCCGAGGAAGACCCGGTTTCGGAGCACGTCGAGGTAGCCGCCGCGGCGCACGCCGGGATCGGTCTTCGTGAGCACCGGTTCCGGCACGAAGGCCAGCATCCCGACGAAGACGAGGAACGTGAGCGCGTCGACGATGAACAGGACCGTGAAGCTGGATGGGTGGGCGGTGGTCGCGATCAGGCCGCCGACGAGGCCGCCGAGGCCGATGCCGAGATTCCGCGTCACGCGCTGGAGGGCGAAGGCGCCGTGGCGACGCGCCTGTGGCGTGAGCCCGGCGAGGAGGGTGGACTGGCTCGGCCAGAAGGCCGCGTTTCCGACTCCCGCGACGGTGGCCGCGAGGACCGCGTGCCAGGGCTCACGGATCCAGGGGAAGATCCCGAAGCCGATCGCGAGGAGGACGAGCGCGCCGGCCAGGGTCAGCCGTCCTCCGATCTTGTCGACTACCACGCCGATCGGGGGCCCGAAGATGATCCCGGCCGCTCCCGACGCGGCGACGATGAGACCGGAGATCCCGAGCGAGAAGCCGCGGACGTTGTGCAGGTAGATGACGATGAACGGATAGGCGATCCCGTTGCCGAAGGCGTTCATGAGCCCGCCCGTGTTCAGGAGCCAGACGGAGCGAGGCAGCCTCGGGTCAAGGCTTCGCAGGTACGCCGCGACCCGCCTCAAACGTTGCCCAGAGAGGCCCAGACTTCGAGTTTGGAGCGGAGGCGGGCGATGACCTCGTCCGTGAACTCCGTGGTCGAGGCGTGCCCGCCCAGGTCGGCCGTCCGCGTGCCGGCCGAGACGGCTTCGAGCGCCGCTTCGCGGATCGCCCGCCCGGCCGCGCGCGCCTCGTCGTCGTCGATGTGGGAGAGGAGCGCGGCCGAGGCGAGGATCATGGCCATCGGGTTGGCGACGTTCTTGCCCTTGAGCGCGGGCGCGGTTCCGTGCGCGGCCTCCGCCATGAGCGCGCGCGGCGTGTAGTCGTCGTTGAAGGCGACGAGCAGGGACTCGGAGCCTGCGATCGAGCCGAAGAGCGGGAGGACGAGGTCGGAGAGGATGTCGCCGTCCCGGTTCAATGCGGGGATGACGAGGGCGTCGCCGGCCGAGCTGATGAGGAGAGCGAAGGTCGCGTCGATCAGCTGCGGCTCGTAAGGGACCTCTGCGTGGCGGGCCGCTGCCGCGTCCATCTCCTCTTTGAGCATGCCCTCGTAGATGGGGCTCACCGTGTACTTCGGCCCGCCGAATACCTTGGCCTTCGTCCGCTCGGCGTGGCGGAAGGAGAACTCGGCGACCGCGCGGCAGATGCGCCGCTCGATCCGCTCGGTGCGATACGCGACCTCCTCCTCACCCTCGCCATCGCGCCACTCCTTGGCGCCGTAGGCGTCGCCGACTGCCATCCGCACGACCGAGATGGGGTAGAAGGCGCCGCCGATCGGGACGACCCCCGGGATCCGTCGGCCGGTGCGCACGATGACGTGGCCGCCGATCTCCTCCCGAAGGATGCGGTTGGGGCTGCCGACGTCGTCCTTGCCCTCGGGCGTCACGGTCGCCGCCTTCAGCCCGAGCCCGTACTCACGGATCGCCGCGGCCGCGTCGTGGACGACCTGGTTCTTGGTCCGCCTCCGGGCCTCGAGCGAGAGGTCGAAGCGCGGGAGCTCGAGCTCGAGCCCGATGACGTCGGGGGCGAGGACCCGGACAGCCTCCTCGAGGAGCTCCTGGCCGGTTTCGTCGCCTTCGAGGATGACGATGCTGCGCGTGTCCACGGCGCCTGAGTCTAGTGGCCGTCCCGGAATTGTTTTCGCTTGGTAAGCTCGCCGCGCTCAGCAGGGGAAGGAGACTCGTGGCGGGGGTGAAGTTCGACCGGGTCGCCAAGGTCTATCCAGACGGCACTCGCGCTGTCTCGGATATGAGCCTCGGCATCGAGGACGGCGAGTTCATGGTGCTCGTCGGCCCGTCGGGGTGCGGCAAGACGACCGCGCTTCGCATGGTCGCTGGACTCGAAGAGATCAGCGAGGGTGTGCTGCAGATCGGCGAGCACGTGGTCAACCACGTTCCGCCCCGCGACCGCGACATCGCGATGGTTTTCCAGAGCTACGCGCTCTACCCGCACCTCACGGTCTACGACAACATCGCCTTCGGCCTCAAGCTCCGCAAGGAGAAGAAGTCCGAGATCGACGCGCGCGTCCACGAAGCCGCGCGCGTGCTTGGCCTCGAGCCGTTTTTGAAGCGCAAGCCGCGCGCCCTCTCCGGAGGCCAGCGCCAGCGCGTCGCCATGGGGCGTGCGATCGTCCGCCGGCCGCAGGTCTTCCTCATGGACGAGCCGCTCTCGAACCTCGACGCGAAGCTCCGCGTGCAAACGCGCGCCGAGATCGCCCGGCTGCAGGACAACCTCGGCGTGACGACGATCTACGTCACGCACGACCAGATCGAGGCGATGACGATGGGAGACCGCGTCGCCGTCATGCGCAAGGGCGAGCTGCAGCAGGTCGCTCCGCCGCAGCAGCTCTATGACCATCCGGTCAACCTCTTCGTCGGGGGATTCATCGGCAGCCCCGCGATGAACATGGTCGAGGCGACTCTCACCGCTTCGAACGGGAGCCTTGCGGTGGAGGCTGGGGGCCAGAAGCTCGCGCTCGGCTCCGAGACGCTCGAGGCGCGCCCCGGGCTCAAGCGCTACGAGGGGAGGAAGATCGTCCTCGGGATCCGCCCCGAGAACCTCGAGGACGCCTCGCTCGCGAGCGACACGCCGCCCGACCGGCGCCTCCATGGCAAGGTCGAGCTCACCGAGGCGCTCGGCTCGGAGGTGATGGTGCACTTCACCGTCGACGCGCCGCCCGCCCTCACCGACGACGTCCGCGAGCTCGCCGAGGATCTTGGCGACGAGCGCAAGGCGACCGGCGAGGTGGGCGAGCACACGACGATGGTCGGGCGTTTCAATCCCCGCACGAAGGTCAAGGAAGGAGACACCGCGGAGGTCGCGGTCGACACGCGCTCATTGCATTTCTTCGACCCCGAGACAGGTCTCGGGATCTACGGCAACGACGAAGGGAAGGGAGCATGATGAGGAGACGGTTCGTCTATTTGGCGCTGCTGGCCGTGCTCGCCCTCATGGCGGCAGCCTGCGGTGGAGGGAGCGAGAGCTCGGGGACAGGAACCTCGGCCGGCGGCGACGAGTCCGTTTCGGGCTCGGTCTCCCTGATGGGAATCTGGGTCGGCACCGAGCAGCAGTCGATCCAGGCGGTGCTCGACGGCTTCAAGGAGAAGTTCCCGAACGTCGACGTGAAGTACAACGCGGCCGGCGACAACATCGTGACCGTGCTCGCGACGGCGGTTCAGGGCGGCAACCCGCCAGACCTCGCGACGATCGCCCAGCCGGGCACGATCGCGGAGTACGCGAAGGACGGCGACCTGAAGCCGATCGACTTCGCCAAGAGCACGGTCCAGGAGAACTTCGGCGACTCGATCGTCGCTCTCGGCACCGTGGACGGTCAGCTCTACAGCTTCCTTTTCAAGGGCGCCAACAAGTCGACGGTCTGGTACAATGTGCCGGTATTCAACGACGGCGGGGTCGATCCGCCGGACACCTGGGATCAGTTCCTCGAGAACGCGCAGACGTTGAAGGCATCGGGCGTGCCCGCGTACTCGATCGGCGGCGCCGACGGGTGGACGCTCACTGACCTGTTCGAGAACATCTACATCCGCACGGCGGGGCCGGAGATGTACGACAAGCTGGCCACGCACGACATCCCATGGACTGACCAGTCGGTGAAGGACGCGCTCACGGAGATGGGCAAGATCCTCGGCGATACCGACAACATCGCCGGCGGCAAGCAGGGCGCCCTGCAGACCGACTTCCCCACGTCGGTGACGCAGGTCTTCGCCGACCCGCCGAAGGCGGCGCAGGTGATCGAGGCCGACTTCGTCGCGGGCGAGATCGTCAACTCGACGAAGGCGAAGCCGGAGACCGGCTTCAACGAGTTCGACTTCCCGTCGATCAACGGCTCGCCTCCGGCGGTCGTCGGCGGCGGTGACCAGGTCGTCATGTTCAAGGACACTCCGGCTTCACGGGCGCTGGTCGAGTACCTCGCCTCGCCGGAAGCCGCGGCGATCTGGGTCAAGCGCGGCGGGTTCTCCTCGCCGAACCTGAACGTCGACGAGGGCGACTATCCCGACCCGATCCTGAGGGCGACGGCGACCGCGCTCGCCAGCGCGGAGGTCTTCCGCTTCGACCTCTCCGACCTACAGCCGTCCGCATTCGGCGGCACGGTCGGCCAGGGGCTGTTCAAGCTCTTCCAGGACTTCCTCGCGAACCCGAGCGACGTGAACGGGATCGCGCAGCAGATGGAGGACGCAGCCCAGAAGGCGTACAACCAGTAACGGCGTGAGCGGCGCAGGCGCCACGGCGGAGCCTCCCGTCAGGGAGGCTCCGCCGAGCGCCGAAGCCGGAAAATGGCGCCAGTACGCAATCGCCGCGGGCTTCCTCGCGCCGGCGGCCTTCTTCCTCGGCGTCTGGATCGTCTATCCGACGATCAAGACGATCATCAGGAGCTTCTACAGCCGCGACGGCTCGGACTTCGTCGGCATCGACAACTACCGGGCGCTCTTCTCGAGCGACACGCTCCTCCGGGCGATCGAGAACAACGCCATCTGGGTGATCGTCGTGCCGGCGCTCGTCACCGCGCTCGGCCTCATCTACGCAGTGCTGACCGAGCGCGTTCGCTGGGCGGTCGCCTTCAAGACGGTCGTCTTCATGCCGATGGCCATCTCGGCCTTCGCCGCAGGCGTGACCTGGCGGATCATGTACCAGCAGGAGCCGGACCGGGGCGCGATCAACGCTGGGATCGCGGCCGTCAAGGACGTCTTCAGCCCGACCGGGGTGCTGTCGGAGGCGGCTCCCTCGAGCGAGGCACTCGTTCAGCAGCCCAGCGGTGCGCTCGTCCTGGCGAAACCTCTCGAGCCCGGCGGCGTCGCGCTCCTCGGCCTCACGCGGATCAGCGTGGACGAAGTCCCGGAGACCGCGAAGCAGGCGGTTGAGCCGAAGTCGGCTCCGGGGGAGATCACAGGCGTCGTCTGGCGCGACTTCAAGCCTGGGGGCGGCACGCCCGGAAAGGTGGAGTCGGAGGAGGTGGGGTTGCCCCGTGTAACCGTCGAGCTGCTCGACTCGAGCGGCGACAAGGTGCAGTCCGTGACGAGCGCGGACGACGGGTCGTTCGCGTTCACGGACGTACCCGACGGCTCCTACACCGTCGGGATCGGCGCCTCGACATTCGTGAAGCCTTTCGGCGGGGTGTCGTGGCTCGGCGCGAAGCTGATCACGCCCTCGATCATCATTTCCTACATCTGGATCTGGGCCGGTTTCGCCATGGTCGTGCTCGCAGCGGGACTGGCGGCCATCTCGCGGGAAACGCTCGAGGCGGCCCGAACGGACGGGGCGACCGAGTGGCAGGTCTTCTGGCGCGTAACCGTTCCGCAGCTCTGGCCGGTCATCACGGTCGTCTTCATCACGCTCCTCATCAACGTGCTCAAGGTGTTCGACATCGTCCTGGCCGTGGCGCCTCAATCCGTGCAGGACGACGCGAACGTGATCGCGCTCGCCATGTGGCGCACGTCCTTCGGCGGCGTCAGCGACTTCGGGCTCGGCTCGGCAATCGCCGTGTTCCTCTTCCTGCTCGTGATCCCGATCCTCGCCATCCAGATCCGGCGCTTCAAGAGGGAGGAGGCGGAGGCGAGATGACGACCGCGACAGCCGAAGCTCCGACGCCTCCAGTCATCAAGGAGAGCACCGCTACCAAGGTCCTCCGGTGGCTCGGCAAGGCGCCGATCAACATCCTGCTCGTGGTCGTCGGCCTCCTGTGGCTCGTTCCGACGATCGGCCTCTTCCTCACCTCGCTCTTCGCGCCCGAGGACGTGAACAACCTCGGCTGGTGGAAGATCTTCACGAAGCCCAGCCTGGCGACGTTTCAGAACTACCAAGACATCTACCACAACGAGTCGATCCGCTCGGCGATCGTGACGACGATCGTCATCTCGGTCGGCGGCACCGTGCTCCCGATCCTCGTCGCCTCGCTCGCGGGCTATGCCTTCGCGTGGCTCGAGTTCCCTGGGCGCGACTGGATCTTCCTGCTCGTGATCGCGCTCCTCGTCGTGCCGCTGCAGATGGCGCTGATCCCGATCTTCTCGCTCTACTCGAAGGTCGGGATCTTCGACACGAAGTTGAGCCTGATCCTCTTCCACACGGCCTTCGGACTGCCCTTCGCGATCTTCCTCTTACGCAACTTCTTCATCGGGATTCCGAAGGAGCTGCTCGAAGCTGCCCGGATCGACGGCGCCTCCGAGCTCCGCATCTTCGTCCGCCTGATCCTTCCGCTCGGCCTCCCGGCGATCGCCTCGCTCGCCATCTTCCAGTTTCTCTGGACGTGGAACGACCTCATCGTCGCGCTCTCGCTCGCGCGCGACACGCAGCCGATCACGGTCGCGATCTTCTCGCAGCTGCGCCAGTTCGGCGCCAACCTCGAGCTGATCGCGCCGGCCGCGTTCGTCTCGCTCGCGATCCCACTTGCGGTCTTCTTCGCCTTCCAGCGCTACTTCGTCCAGGGGCTCCTCGCCGGCTCTGTGAAATGAGGCGCGCGCAGGAGTGCGCGATCGTCGGCGGCGGCCTCGCCGGGTTCATCGCGTATGCAACCCTCCGCCATGGGGGGCTCGCGCCCGCCGAGATAGCCGTGTACGGAACGGACCCGGATCCTGCGGCCCAGTGGAGGCGGCGGGCCCGGGCGATCCGCCAGGAGCGGATGCGCTCGGAGAGCGACGGCCATTGCGCGCCGCGGTCGTTCCCGGGCCTCGCCCTCCGCTCCGCCCGCCGCAGCATGAGCCCGGCGCCGCTCGTCCGCTCCCTCTTCGATCGCTATCACCCGACCGTGGACGAGTTCCTCGGGCACGTCGAGGAGCTGCGCGCGCGCTCGGGCTGGGACGAGAGCTTCGTCCGACGCCCTGTGCAACGCATCCGTGCGGTCGACGGCGGCTTCGAGCTCGACGGCTCGGCCGTCTTCGGCCACGTCCTCCTCGCCACCGGGCACCCTGGGCTCAACACCCCGGAGGAGCTCGAAGGCGACCCGCGCGCGGTCCACGCCTACGAGCCGCACGACTACGCACCCGAGGTCGAGGTCGTCGGCGCGGGGATGGCCGCCGCCACCGAGTGGCTGAACGCGCTCGCCGCCGGCTCGACCGTCGTCTCCGTGCGGCGGCGGGAGCCTGAGCGGCGACCCCTCAACTTGCCTCGCCACTTCTTCACGAAGCGCGGCCTGGCCGCGTTCCATCGGGGCGGGGTGAGTGAGCGAACCGAGCTCCTCCGCCGCTGGTCGACCCCGTCGTATCCGGCGGGGAGGGCCTGGGACGAGCCGGTCGCGAGAGCGCAGCGGGACGGGCGCTTCCGGGTCTCCTCCGAGCTGAACGGCGCAGAGCAGGTGATCTGCGCGACCGGGTTCAGGTGCGGGTACGGCGAGGACCCGCTCCTCTGCGCCCTCGTCGAGGATCACGCGCTCGAGACGGCAAACGGCGCCTGGCTCGTGCTCGCTCCGGACTCGACCGTGCCCGGTCTCACGGGCGAAGGCCGGACGCTCTCGCTTGCAGGCATCGCGGGCCAGTGGGCTTTCCCCGCGGCGGACACGCTGATGGGCGCGAAGTACGCCGCGCGCGGCTTTCTCCAACGGGTTCTGACATGTCGTTCACGCTGAGGGGGCGCTTCGAGTCCAGGCTGGCCGCGGCCCTCGTCCCGCTCCTCGCGGCGTCCGGCCTCGCGGCCGCGCTCACGGAATGGTGGCCGCTCGCCCTCGCGGGCGCGATGGTCGGAGTCGGGCTCGCGTTCGACATCGCCTACGACCGCCGGCTCGACTACCAACCCGGCTGGCTCGCCGCGCCACTCGCCCTGCTCGAGCTGGGCGCCGTCATGGGGCTTGTCTACGCCCTCGGGATCAGCGTCCCGCTCGACGTCGCGCTCCTGTTCTTCGGCGGGTCGTGGCTCCTCGGCCAGGTGCTCGTACACGGTGTTTTCCCCTACCTGCGCCTCTCCTACGGGGAGGAGGGAGGAGAGCTCGGCCGGGTCGGCCCCGCCGTGGCGGCCGTCGTGCTCGCCACGCTCGGCTTCCTGGGCGGAGTCGCGCTCGCTGTGCAACCGCCGACGGTGCGGCTCTCGGCGGGCGTCCACCAGGGCCCGCTCGTGCTCGACCATGCGCAAAAGCTCGTCGGAGAGCCGGGTGCCGTCGTCCGCGGCGGGATCCTCATCACCGCGGACAACGTCACCGTCCGCGACGTCACCGTCGTCGGCGGCAAGAGCGGAATCGAGGTGGACGACGCGCACAACGTCACGCTCGAGCGGGTGCGAGTCTCAGGGTCGGTCCTGGACGGGATCCACGTGCGGCGCTCGACGGTCACGATCCGCGACTGCCTCATCCATTCACCGGCGGGCTCCTACGCCCAGGGGATCGACATCTCCTTCGCGTTCGACCTCCACCCGAGCCTCGTCGAGGGCTGTACGGTCATCGGCGGGCAGGAGGGGATCGTCACGCACTTCGCCCAGGTGCGGGTCGCCGACAATCGCGTGGTCGGCACGTCGCTCCGAGCTCTCACGTTGACAGAAATGTCGATGGCCGTCGTGGAGGGAAACCACGTCGAGGACTCGCTCGGAGTCGGGATCTATTGCGGTGACTATTCCGAGTGCGAGATTGATGACAATAGTGTGCGAGCAATTCGCCCCGATGAGGCCTCGGGCGACAAGACACGAATGGGGTTCGGAATCGTCGCTCATTCGGGCGCGGAGGCCGTGATAAGCGGAAACGATGTTTCCGGAGTCTCCGCGCGCACGATGGCCTTCCTCGGAGCACGAATTCACACCGAGTAATCCGGTCGGAATTTCGGCTAGGATCGCGTTCGCAAATCCGACCTCCTGGAGGAACATTGGCCCGGAAAACGATTCTCGTTTGCGACAACTGCGGCAAGGAAGTGGGCGAAGGGAAAGGCGCCGGGATGCGCGTGACGTACACCGATGCTCGCCGTGGCGCCAAGGCCGCAGACCTGTGCGACGACTGCGCGGCCAAGATGCCCGGTCGCGCCGCCGCTCGCCGCGGCCGCCGGCCGAAGGCCGCCGCGTAGGAGTTCCGCTCG
>Ga0307286_10000665_pt1 | contig 9874 bp, 8 predicted proteins | sample ER_DNA_140_FD_194478 | JGI IMG/M metagenome (GOLD analysis project Ga0307286, IMG submission 194478) | Bulk soil microbial communities from the East River watershed near Crested Butte, Colorado, United States - ER_DNA_140 | ecosystem: Environmental > Terrestrial > Soil > Floodplain | place: USA... | reverse complement strand
CGTTATCCGTTCCGTCGCGATCGCCGGCATTCGGTCTGCCTGGATCATCCGCTCGCAGGGAGCGGACCGTCTACTGACCTCGAACAGCACAGCCTGCTTCGACCGGATCATCGCGACGGTTCCCCGCACAAACGGTCGCCTGACCTCGGTGAGCGGCGACGGAGCCGACCTTGCCTTCGCCATGGTGAACACTGCCGAACAGGCGAATCAGTCCGGCACTGTCCTCGAGCGTGAGGTGCAGCCTCTGGTACGTGGTGCAGGCGCTCCTGTCGCCGTGTCGGTCGACGCGGGTCGGTTCGCGATCCTCAATCGAAGCGGAACGATCGATCTCCGAACCGACCGGGGCGAGCTCACCGGGACGATTCAGGAGCCGGATGCGACCGCTGTGGCCCTAAGAGCCAACCGGGTGGTCGTCCTGACGCGGAGCGGCAGACTCCAGGTCTTCGTCGCGGACACCCAGGAGAAGCGCTCCGACTGGGCGGCTCCGGCCGGTGTCTCGTCACACGTCGACGTTCAATTCGGCGTCGCGGTGCTGACCGCGGGCAAGAAGGTGTTCGCGGTCTCGCTGAAGACAGGTCGCACGATCCTGGTCGCGACAGCTCCGGGAGCAGTGCGTGCCGAGATCGAGCCTCCTGGAATCGCGTACTCGTACAACACCGGCTCAGGCGGTCATCTGCGTTTCATTCGCTTCGCGAGAATCGAGAAGGCGTTGCGCTGATACGCGCATGGGAGCCGTGTGCAATCCGGACAACAGTCACTGGCGTACCATGAAGTAACGGCCGGAGTAGCTCAGCTGGTAGAGCAACGGTTTTGTAAACCGTAGGCCGTCGGTTCGAGTCCGACCTCCGGCTCTGGCGTTTATCTTTTGATCGCTCAAGGAAACGATCGAGGAGGCGACTGAGATGACGTACGGGTTGCTCCTTCTACGAGCGTTCACGGGTGTCGCGTTCGTCGGCCACGGGACTCAGAAGCTCTTCGGTTGGTGGGGCGGCTACGGGCCCCAAGGGACCGGCGGCTTCTTCGCCTCCCAGGGTTACCGCTACGGCGTTCCGATGGCCGTGCTCGCCGGGCTCGCCGAAGCGGGTGGTGGAGCGCTCCTCGCCTTAGGACTGCTGACGCCGCTGGCTTGCGCGCTGATCGCGATCGTGATGCTGAACGCGATCTTCGCGGTGACGCTGAAGCGGCAGTTCATGCTCGGCTCGGAGCTCGAGCTCACCTATCTCGTGATCGCGGTCTCGCTCGCCGCGACCGGGCCCGGCCGCTTCTCGCTCGATCGCGCGATCGGCTGGGACGACGATCTCTCAGGCCTCGGATGCGGAGTTGGTGCCCTGGTGGCCGCCGCCGTAGTCTCGTTCGTGACGCTCGCGCTCTTCCACAGCAAGCCTGTCGCGCAGCCGGAGTAGCTACGATGCCGTCGGCGCCTGCGGGCGCCTGCTCATGACGGATCACTGACCGGATAAGGAATCCCAGCGCGGAGCCCGCGGGCTCTGGCATCTCGGTCAGGAGGTCCCCCATGCAGCACCACAGCGGCACGATCGCCGCAAACGACATTTCAGTCCACCGCGGAGCCGACGCGATCCTCGAGCGCGTCTCGCTTGCCGTCACTCCGGGCAGCCGGATCGGCGTCGTCGGCCCGAACGGGCGCGGCAAGACGACGCTGCTGCGGGCGCTCGCCGGTCTCGAGGAGCTGGACCGAGGGTCAGTCCGGCGGAACCCTCCGAGTCTCCGCGTCGGCTACCTGCCGCAGGAACGAGATGTCGCGCCCGGCGAAAGCCTGCTCGGCTACCTGTCCCGGCGAGCCGCCGAGGACGCGACGGCCGAGTTCGAGGCGCGCGCCGCTTCGGTGCTCAGGCGCGTCGGTCTCGACGTTGCTCTCGATCGTGAGCTGGCGAGGCTCTCAGGTGGGGAGAAGAGCCGGGCCGCTTTGGCTTCGATCCTGCTCGCGCGCTTCGACGTCTACCTCCTCGACGAGCCGACGAACGATCTCGACTTCGCCGGCCTCGAGCTCCTCGAGGGCTTCCTGCTGAGGCTCGACGCCGGGTTCGCGGTCGTGTCGCACGACCGCGCGTTTCTCGACCGGACGGTGAACCAGATAGTCGAGTTGGAGTCGGGCACACAGCGCGTCCACCAGTACAGCGGCGGCTGGAGCGAGTACGAGGCGGCCCGCGACCGAGCCCGCGCCGAGCACGAGCGCCGGTTCGGGGAGTGGAGAGACGAGCGGGCCCGTTTCGGGGAGCTGCACACCGAGCGCCGCGAGCAGGCGCGCGCCGCCGGCAAGCAGGCCGATCGCCGCGGAACGCACGCACTGATGTCCAAGACCCGGGCCGCCGCGAAGCGGGTCGAGCGGCTCGAGCGCGATCGGGTCGAGAAGCCATGGCAGCCGTGGGAGCTGAGGCTCGATCTCGCGCCGGCGGGGCGCTCCGGCGATCTCGTCGTCTCGCTGGAGGACGCCGTCGTGGAACGAGGCTTGTTCCGGCTCGGGCCGGTCGACCTCTCCGTTAGCTGGGGTGATCGGTTCTCGATCGTCGGCCCGAACGGAAGCGGCAAGTCCACCTTGATCGAAGCTCTTCTCGGACGGTTGGGGTTGGCCAGTGGAGATCGGCGGGTAGGGCCGTCGGTCGTCTTCGGCGAGATCGGCCAAGCGCGCGCCCTCTTCGCCGAGGATGAGCCGCTGATTCGCTCGTTCTGCGAGGAGTCGGGTTTACGCCAGGGGGATGCTCGGACGCTGCTCGCGAAGTTCGACCTCTACGCCGAGCACGTCCTGCGGCCCGGTTCGAGCCTCTCTCCGGGGGAGCGGACGCGCGCGGAGCTCGCCCTCCAGGCGGCGCGGGGAGCCGGTTGCCTCGTGCTCGACGAGCCGACGAACCATCTCGACTTGCCCGCGGTCGAGGAGCTCGAGCGTTCGCTCTCGGTCTACGACGGGACGCTGATCCTCGTCACGCACGACCGCCGCTTCCTCGAGCGGGTGGGCGTGACGCGGGTGTTCGAGATTAGCCCTGAAGCGCCTGGTCGAGATCGGCCCAGAGCTCGTCGGCGTCCTCCAGCCCGACGCTGAGGCGGAGCAGGTTCTCGGGGACGCGATCGCCCTCCCATCGGTGGCGTGACTCCATGGTCGACTCCACTCCGCCGAGGCTCGTCGCGTTCTGGATCAGGCGCGTCGACGTCTCGACCTTCCGCGGGTCTCCCGCGACGTCGAACGAGAGCAGGCCGCCGAAGCCCGGATAGCGAACCTTTTCGACCCTCGGATGTCCTTCGAGCCGGCGGGCGATCTCCTGAGCGGTCTCAGTCTGGCGGCGGACGCGGAGCTCGAGCGTCCTCAGGCCGCGGAGAAGGAGGTAGGCGGGGTCGGGCGCCGCAACGATCCCGGTACGGGTGCGGAACTCGCGCAGCCGGTCGGCGGTCTCGGGCTCGCGGCAGATCACGGCTCCGAGCAGGACGTCCGAGTGGCCGCCGAGGTACTTCGTGGCGCTGTGGAGCACGAGGTCGGCGCCGCGCTCGAGCGGGCGCAGGTGGACCGGCGTCGCAGCGGTCGCGTCGACCAGGACCGGCGCCGGGTGGGCCGCCGCTGCCTCGAAGTCGGGCATCGTCAGGAACGGGTTGGAGGGTGCCTCGAGCCAGACGAGCTGGACACCGTCCGGCGGCGGACCCGTCTGGTCGAACTCGACGTACTGGAGCCCCCAGCGCTCGAGCGCCCGGAACATCGTCGGCGTCCCGAAGTAGCAGCCCTCGGCGACGGCGATCGTGTCGCCGGGCTCCAGGAGGGCGAGGACGACGGTGGTCGCCGCGCCGGTGCCCGAGGAGAAGAGGAGGGCCTCGCCACCGTCGAGCTCGCCGAGCGCTTTCTCGGCTGCGCGCCCGGTGGGATGCGCGTAGCGCTGGTAGTAGAACTCGCCGGGCTCCCCGTCCTCGTAGGGCCAGAGCGTCGAGCGGTCGACGGGAGGAAGTCCCACGGCTTCGACTGTACAAGTGGTTCGACCGGCAACGTAGACCATGCCTCCTGGCCCGCGATCACGCGGCGCCAGAGTCCACACTCGCTTTTACCAAGGCGGCAAGCCTTGGCCGCGAGCGATTGCGGCCTCTGGCTTGGTGCTCGCGACCCAGTAGGCGGGCAACGTCACCGGCCGAACCACTAGCCTTCTTCGCCATGGCCGCGACCGACGAATCGACCCAGGGGAAGCTCGAGCAGCTCCAGAAGCTGCGCGACGAGGCGCTCCACGCGGGAAGCGACAAGGCGGTCGAACGGCAGCGCGGGCAGGGCAAGCTGCTGGCTCGCGAGCGGGTGGAGAAGCTCCTCGATCCGGGCTCGTTCGTCGAGCTCGACCGCTACGTGCGGCACCGCAATCCGCTGTTCGGGATGATGGATCGTCGGCCGTACGGGGACGCGGTCGTGACCGGCTACGGGACGATCTTGGGCCGTAAGGTCTTCGTCTTCTCGCAGGACTTCACGATCTTCGGAGGCAGTCTTTCGGAGGCGTTCGCCGAGAAAATCTGCAAGGTCATGGACATGGCCGCGAAGTACGGCTGTCCGGTGATCGGGATCAATGATTCGGGCGGCGCGCGGATCCAGGAAGGCGTCGTCTCGCTGGCCGGCTACGCGGAGATCTTCTGGCGCAACGTCCAGGCCTCGGGGGTGATCCCGCAGATCTCGCTCGTCATGGGCCCGACGGCCGGCGGTGCCGTCTATTCGCCCGCGATGACGGACTTCGTGCTCATGGTCGAGGGCACGTCGTACATGTTCATTACCGGCCCCGACGTGGTGAAGACGGTCACCGGCGAGGAGGTCAGCTTCGAGGAGCTCGGAGGCGCGGCGACCCACGCTGCGAAGTCAGGGGTCGCGCAATTCATGTCGCCGAACGAGGAAGCCTGCCTCGAGGACGCGCGCTACCTGCTCTCGTTCCTGCCGCAGAACAACCTCGATCCGCCTCCGTTCTTCGAGCCGTCCGATCCGGTCGACCGCGAGGACCCCGAGCTGGACACGCTCATTCCGGACAACCCGAACAAGCCCTACGACATGACGGACGTCGTACGTCGCGTCGTCGACGACGGCGACTTTCTCGAGGTGCACGAGCGGTACGCGGAGAACATCGTCTGCGGGTTCGCGCGGCTTGGCGGCCACTCGGTCGGGATCGTCGGGAACCAGCCGCGGGCTCTCGCGGGGGTGCTCGACATCGACTCGTCGGTGAAGGCGGCGCGGTTTGTGCGCACCTGCGACGCGTTCAACATCCCGCTCGTCACGTTCGTCGACGTGCCGGGTTTCCTGCCGGGAACGGCGCAGGAGTGGGGCGGGATCATCCGCCACGGGGCGAAGTTGCTGTACGCGTACTGCGAGGCGACTGTGCCGAAGCTGGCGGTGATCACGCGCAAGGCGTACGGCGGCGCCTACGACGTCATGAGCTCGAAGCACATCCGGGCCGACTTCAACTTCGCCTGGCCGACTGCCGAGGTGGCGGTGATGGGGCCAGAGGGCGCCGTCAACATCGTCTTCCGGAAGGAGCTCGAGGAAGCCGACGACCCGGAGGCGCGCCGCGAGGAGCTCGTGCACGACTACCGCGAGCAGTTCGCGAACCCGTACGTGGCGGCCGAGCGTGGTTACGTGGACGAGGTGATCGAGCCCCGGCGGACGCGCGCGGTGCTGATCGACGCGCTCGGGACGTCGCTCACGAAGCGCGAACCGCGCCCGCGGCGGAAGCACGGGAACATCCCGCTCTAAGGCCCGCGCCGACGCTTCGAACTTTGGGGTTCAAGGCGCTCGCCACCTCCTCCCCGCTGCGATCCTATTCAGGAAAGTCACACTCGTGTGTGACGCGAGCGAGACGAGTGTGTGCCGGTTCCCCGAGCGCTACGAGGCGACCGCGGCCGGCGTGAGCTCTTCCGCGAGATCGAGCTCGAACTCCGTCGCGAGCGCGGCGACGACCGCCGGGTCGAACTGCGTTCCGGCGCAGCGCTCCAGCTCGGCCAGTGCGTCGGTCTGGGACAGCTTCCCGCGGTAGACACGGTCCGACGTCATCGCGTCGTACGCGTCGACGACGAAGATGATCCGTGCACCGAGCGGGATCTCCGGACCGGGGAGCCGGTCGGGATAGCCGCGCCCGTCCCAGCGCTCATGGTGATGGAGGATCCAGTCGGCGACAGGCTCGATGCCGAGGCTGTCGAGCATCCGGAAGCCGATCTGCGGATGGCGTTCGAGGACGAGCCGCTCCGGCCCGGTCAGTGGGCCCGGCTTCCGGAGGATCTCCTCCGGAATCGCAAGCTTCCCGAGGTCGTGCAGGCTGCCGGCGAGGCGCGCGAGCTCGATCTGCTCCTGGTCGAGCCCGAGTCGATTCGCGACCCGCGCGGCGAGGTCGGCGACGCGCGCGGAATGGCTGCCCGTGTACGTGTCACGGAGGTCGACCGCCTTCGCAAGGCTTGCGGCTGCGCGGAAGCGGGCGGCGCGGTCGGGCCCAGCGGCAAGCTTCCTCAGCTCGGCGAGCTCGACAACGTCCGGCCGGTAGACGTGAACGCGGTTCTTGCCGTTCTCCTTCGCCCAGTAGAGCGCGCTGTCCGCGAGGCGAATCAGCTCGCCGCGGTCGGGCGCCTGGCGCGGGAACGTGGCGACGCCGGCGGAGACGGTCACGGAGCCGATCGAGTCGAGCCCGAGCTTCGCGATCCGCTCGAGGATCGACTCGGCGGTGGCGACGGCCTCGGTCTCGTCGTACTCGGGGAGGAGGAGCGCAAACTCGTCGCCGCCGAGCCGGAAAGCCTCACCGTTCTGCCTCAGCGTGGCTGCGAGGCGGGAGAGAACGTGATCGCCAGCCGGGTGGCCGAAAAGATCGTTGACGCGCTTGAAGTCATCGACGTCCACGAGGCAGAGGCTGAAGCTCTCGCCGTTGCGCTCGGCCTCGATCAGCTCGCGCTCGAGCCGGTCGTGGAAGTGGCGGTGGTTGCCGAGGCCGGTCAGCGGATCGGTCAGAGCGAGCCTCATCGCGCGCAGGGCGCGGTAGGTCGAGCGCTGGTAGAGGGCGATCGCGAGCAGTGGGCCGAGGAGCGCGGCCGACAGGAACGGCGAGCGCTGCCAGAGAACGACGAGCATCAGCGCCGCCGAGCCCATCAGCGCGAAGACCATGATCGTCCAGCGGAGGCTCTGGCGGATCAGGGGCAAGAACGGTCGCCGCGACGTGATCGCCACGACGAGCGAGATGAGCACCAGGTTGATGCCGTACTGCGTCGACGCGGAGACGGCGACCTTGGCCGTCAGGGCGTCGGTCCCGTCTCCGGGGATGAAGCTGACGAGGAATCCGCCGACGGCAGCCGCTACGGCGAAGACGGATCCGTTGTAGGCGATCCGGACGAGCGGCCGGTGCTCGGTCAGCTGGATCAGGACCGGCGCCGCGAAGGCGACGAGGACGCCGGCGTCCCAGCCGAAGAGCACGATCGCACTGGCCGCGAAGACGAACGAGAGCGACACGCCGCCGCTGTTCGGCCCCTCGATCGGGACCGGATAGCGGCTGGCGAGCGTCGACGCAGCGAGCAGCGCCGTGACGCCGAAGAGCAGCGACGCCGGATGGCTGACGGTCGCAAACGAGTACGCGGCGTAGAGCACGGAAGCGATGCCTCCGATGTAAACCGGTACCACGAGCGGCGCCAAGCGGTGCGCCATCGTCCCCCTCCTCCTTCCTTCGACTAGTCGGTTACCACTCCCAGTTGTCGAGGAGGAACTCGAAGTAGCCGCTGGCGAGAGCTGCGACCACGATGAGCATGAGAAGGACGAAAACTGCGGCGAATCGAGGCTTCCACTCGAGCACTGTCACTTCCTCCCAACTCGTAGAACTTCGGACAAAGGCGATTCTTGCCCGCGGAACCCCTGGAGCCATCACCCATACGGGGGAAACGCTCCTCCCCCGAAATCCCTGCGCCGGGGGCGGCTAGAGACCGGCTTCGGCGATCGGCCGGCGGCCCCACGCGAGGCGGCTCTCGTACCAGCCGCCGACGGGAGCGAGCGCGACTCCGTACCGGGAAGAGTTGATCAGCCAGCCGTTCCCGAGGTAGATCCCAGCGTGGTCGATCTGCGCGGGCTTCGCACGCGGTCCCCCGGGCCCGAAGAACATCAGGTCGGCGGGAGCGAGGCGTGCGGGCTTGATCCTCGTGCGCCGTGGGACCTCGCCGGCCATCGCTGCGGCCGTGCGGCCCTGGAGGATGTTGGCGAGCCGAGGCGCTCCGGGATAGGACTGGATCTTGTAGACCCGCCACGTGAAACCGGAGCAGTCGAATCCACCCTGGGTCTGAGCGCCGTATGGCGACTGTGGCGTCTCGAACTCGCCGCCCCAGATGTAGGGGTAGCCGATGAACTTGACGGCGGTCGTCAAGACGCGCCGCTGCCACGGCGTGAACGTCGGGAGCTCGAAGGTCGAAGCCGCGTCTTCGACGCCTTGCTTCTCCCAGTCGGACAGTCTCAGCAGCTGCGCCACGGAATACGCGGCCTCGGCGCGAGGAGCCGGATCGTTGGGCAGTCGCTCGAGATCGTCATGACCGGTCGGATGGTTCGTGCGCAGCCCGAGCAGGCGTGCGACGACCTCCGTGCCGAACCGGGCGGGCGGACGGATCCCCGCGGCGGCCGCAGCATCCTGGAAGGAGGCTGCCTCGTCGCTCATGTCGAGCGCTCGGACGAGTCGCGCGTCGAGCTGGGCCATCGTCACCGGAGCGCCGGGGTTCGCGACGGTCTTCGGCGGCTGCTCGGTCAGGTCGGCGACGAGAGCGTTGAGCTCACCCTGGGTGAGCGGGTCGTCGGGCCGGAAGGACGCCACGGTTCGAGCCAGCAGGCCGTGGGAGACGACGACTCTGATCTGCGGCTGGGCCCATGATCGGCCAGCGGGTGAGGCTCCGGGCGCTGCCGCGAGGCCGACGATCAGGCACGCGAAGAGTGCGAGCAGGCGCAGACGTCTCACACCCGACTCATCGTCGCGTCGCTCGCAGATCTTTAGGCTGCGCTTCGTGGAGCTCGAGATCAGGCCCGAGCCGTCGCCCGAGGAGCGTGCAGCGATCGCGGCCGCGCTCGAGGCGCACGACGACGGATCAGCCGCACCTTATCGAAGTGTCTGGCGGCTCGCCGGGCTGCTGGAGAACGTCGATTCGGGCGGCGAAGCGCCGCTCTTCGCCTCGGACACGGGCTCGCCGCGCAGCAGCCGCGGCGCCAGCCGCGCGTAGTCGAGGCCCGAGATCCAGGTCAGCGCCAGCGCGATTGCAAGGGCCCAGACCGCGATCGAGTCGTCGAATGCACCCGCTGCGGCGAGCCCGCCGAGCCCCGCCGCGACCGCCTGCGTCCACGTCTTGAGGCGTCCAAGGTCGCGTGCGTGGAGCACGGTTCCCCGCTCGAGCGCCGCGAGCCTGAGTCCCGACACCAGCAGCTCGCGGGCCACGATCAGCGCGACCATCCAGCCGGGGAACACGCCCTCGTCGACGAGGAGGATCATCACCGTGAGCACGAGGAGCTTGTCCGCGACCGGGTCGAGCAGCGAGCCCAGCGCCGAGGTCCGGCCGCTTCGCCGCGCAAGCCGACCGTCGAACCAGTCGGTCGCCATCGCGACCGCGAACACGGCGGTCGCCCAGTAGTTGTGGTTCGGGAAGTCCCAGACGAAAAGCACGAGGACGATCGGGACGGCTGCGGCCCGCGCCAGAGTCAACTGATCGGCGATGCTCACGGGTAAGGAGAATACGCTCGCGATGCCGCCGTTCACGAAGATTCTCGTCGCCAACCGTGGAGAGATCGCGGTTCGGATCTGCCGGACGCTCCGCGAGCTCGACATCGTCTCGGTGGCGATCTACTCAGAAGCGGACCGGGGCTCGCTGCACGCCGCCTTTGCGGACGAGGCGTATCTCGTCGGTCCGGGCAGGCCCGCGG
>Ga0307286_10000658_pt1 | contig 9917 bp, 11 predicted proteins | sample ER_DNA_140_FD_194478 | JGI IMG/M metagenome (GOLD analysis project Ga0307286, IMG submission 194478) | Bulk soil microbial communities from the East River watershed near Crested Butte, Colorado, United States - ER_DNA_140 | ecosystem: Environmental > Terrestrial > Soil > Floodplain | place: USA... | reverse complement strand
GCCCAGCTGCCGGAGTCACGGGTGTTGCTGCTGCAGCGGCTATATCCAGGCAGCGTGGTCAAGGACAGCGCTAAATCTGTGCTGGTGCCGCGACCGGTGAACGGCATCGGCAGTCAGCCCGTGAAAGACACCGACTTGCTGCACTGGAGCTCGGCGCTGATCAATCAGATCTTCGCTGATTGACAAGAGAGGTCGTTTCCCAGCACAGCCGTCAAAACGGCCCTCTGGCGGCCCGCTGGTAGGTGCGTTTCGAGTCACAGTCGTCAAAACGCCCACTTCGGGTACGCCGAGGCCGCCCCCGGACAATGCCTGACCGGGCCCGGCATTCAGACAGTCCAGACTGTTCGGGCACTGTCGTAAGATTCCTGCGGTAGTCGTTTCCTGGAGCGGCGCAATGCGGCATCAGGAGTTATGTCGTGAGGGACGGTCGATGATGCTTTCCGTTCGCCGCGGGCTTCGCATGTCACGCGTCGGGGCGCTGGTCGGCGTCGTCGTGGTGACCTTGTTGATGGCCGGCTGCGCCAAGGCCGCACCTAGCGTCGTGGCGTACGTAGACGGCTCAACGATCACCCAGCAACAGTTGGATGACGGCCTCCAAGGCGTATCGAGCATTTTGCAAGAAGGCCAGTCGGTGTCCAGTCCGGCCGTCGTCAATGCCATGATCCACGGCATCATCGCGGAGCAGATCGCGGCTGCCAACAAGATCACGATCACCGACGGCGAACGCGACGCGCTGATCAAGAACAGCAATCTTGCCGGCCTGCTCAACGTACCGAAGGGCCGACCAATCGCTTACGACGTGGCCGATCAGCAGATCGTCTCAGGCAAGCTGGGCAGCGAGGCTTACCTGGCGGCGGTTGCGAAGCAGTCGGTGACACTCAACCCGCGCTTCGGTGTGCTCGATCCGACCCAGAAAACGATCATCGACGACAAGTCGGCCTCCTTGGCAAAGCCGGTCGCCGCGCCTACGCCGTAGTGCCACGTGCCACTACCGGAGCTCGAACGACTCGTCGACGTAATGGCGCGGTTGCGCCATGAGTGCCCCTGGGACGCCCAGCAGACCCATCGGTCGCTGGTGCAATACCTGGTGGAGGAGGCGGCGGAAACGATCGAGGCCATTGAGGTCGGAGACCAAGATCATCTTCGCGAGGAGCTGGGTGATCTGCTGCTTCAGGTGATCTTTCACGCCGAGATCGCGAGTGAGCAAGCCCAGGGCTTCACGGTGGAGGACGTCGCACAGGGCATCGCCGACAAGCTCGTCTCCAGGCATCCATATGTCTTCGCAACCGCGGATCTGCCCGCGGACCTGCACTACACCTGGGAACAGCGCAAGGCTGCCGAGAAGGGGCGTACGTCCGCGCTGCAGGGTATCCCTGATCAGCTCTCTGCCCTGACCCGAGCAAACAAGATCATCAGTAGAGCACGATCACAGCGCGTCGCCGTGGCGTTGCCCGACGACCTCACCACGGCCGAGCATGTAGGAAATCAGATTCTGGCACTGGCCGCCCGAGCTCAGGCGGCCGGCATCGATCCCGAGCAGGCCCTGCGTGACGCCGTACGAGGACTGGAGTCACGCATCCGAACCGCTGAGGCGGCGGAAAGCGAGTCAGGGCACTAGATCCGAAGCGCACTATCCTGTGCACATGTCCGAGCCACCGACCGAACGGCCGGCCCCGCAGGATTACCCGCGGCAAACGTATCCGCCTCAAAACTATCCACCGCAGAACTATCCACCGCGGAATTACCCGCCACAGAATTACCCGCCGCAGAACTATCCGCCGCAAGCCCAGCCGCAGAATCTCCCGCCCTACCAGCTGAATCCGACGGCGCCGTACCCGATCCAGCCGCAATATCCGCCGGTCCCGCGTAGGCCAAGCGAAGAGTTACGACGCGATGCCGAGGCGGCGTTAGCAGCCCGGATGGAACTTGGGCCTGAGTATGCCGAATCTGTCGCCGCCAACCTCGCTGAGCGGGTAGAGGATCTTGCCGAGGCCCGTGCCGCGGAACTCCGGCGGCAGGCCGATGAGGCCAGCCGGACGCAGGCGGTCGAGCAGAGCGGTCGGGCACGGCAGTTGGCCCTGGCAATTGTCTCGATGGTCATGGGTATCCCGATCACGGCGATCACCGCCACCAATGTCGACCCAGCCATCTTTGGGGTCGCCGTGTCCTGGGCGGGCATCGTCGGGGTGAACTGGGTCCATGCCCGGGCGATCCGTCGGCGAAAGTAGCAGGTCCCTGACAGTGGCGGTCGCGACGAGCGAATCTCGCATTCCCGTGTGCGGCGCCACGGCCTGATCCGGTACCCGCCGATAGGCTGAGGCCACAATCGGTCTCCTGCCCAGGTGCCTGCGAGGATCGGCGATTCGGGGCAGCATCGGAAAGGCGGCACTCGTGGCGAGCATTGAATTCATCGGCGCGCGAGAAATTCTGGATTCCCGTGGCAACCCGACCGTCGAGGTCGAAGTCATTCTTGATGACGGCTCCGAGGGTCGAGCCGCTGTTCCGTCGGGTGCGTCGACGGGAGCTTTCGAGGCGGTCGAGCTGCGGGACGGCGAGGCCCGCTACGGAGGCAAAGGCGTCAGCAAGGCCGTGCTCGGGGTCATTGATCAACTCGGTCCCGAACTGATCGGGTACGAGGCCAGCGAACAGCGACTGGTGGACCAGGCCATGCTGGATCTGGACGGCACCGACAACAAGTCCAAGATCGGCGCCAACGCCATCCTCGGTGTCTCGCTAGCGGTCGCGCACGCGGCTGCCCACTCTGCCGACCTGCCGCTGTATCGGTACGTCGGCGGTCCCAACGCCCACGTGCTTCCGGTGCCGATGATGAACATTGTCAACGGTGGGGCGCATGCGGACTCCGACGTCGACGTGCAGGAGTTCATGATCGCTCCGATCGGTGCTGCGACGTTCCGTGACGCCCTGGAGATGGGAGCAACCGTCTATCAGTCTTTGAAGTCGGTGCTCAAGAAGCAGGGACTATCGACCGGCCTCGGTGACGAGGGCGGGTTCGCGCCGAACCTGCCAGCAAATGTCGCAGCGCTCGAGCTGATCTCGACCGCGGTCGAGAGCGCCGGGCTGACCGTCGGCACCGATGTCGCCATGGCCCTGGATGTGGCCAGTACCGAGTTCTTCGACAAGGGCATCTACCGTTTCGAGGGCCGCGAACTGACCAGTGACGAGATGACTGACATCTACACCCAGTGGATCGACGCTTTCCCGATCGTGTCTATCGAGGATCCGCTGGCCGAGGACGACTGGGCCGGCTGGACTGCGCTCATGGGGCGGATCGGGAATCAGATCCAAGTCGTCGGGGACGACCTGTTCGTGACCAACGTCTCCCGGCTGCAACGCGGCATTGCCGAAAATGCGGCCAGCGCCCTGCTGGTCAAGGTCAACCAGATCGGATCGCTGAGCGAGACCTTGGATGCGGTCGATCTCGCGCACCGCGCCGGCTTCCGTTGCATGATGAGCCACCGATCGGGCGAAACAGAAGACACCACGATTGCCGATCTTGCCGTTGCGACCAACTGTGGTCAGATCAAGTCTGGCGCTCCCGCGCGTACCGACCGGGTGGCTAAGTACAACCAGCTGTTGCGGATCGAAGAGGATCTCGACGATGCCGCCCGCTACGCCGGCGCCGCGGCATTTCCACGGTTCCAGGCCGGATAGGTGCCATCCGGTCGACGGCCCACCTCCCGACCTGGCGCCGGGCCTGGTCGGGGTAAGCCGCGGGTGCGCAGCCAGGCGCGTACATCGCCCCCGCGTACGTCCCGAGCAGAGACCGGGCTCGGGCCTGACGCCACCGTTGCACCGCGGCGTCGCCGCTACATCCTGACCGCCCGGGCTATCGCGCTGGCGGTGGTGTTGGTGATCTTGACGATCTCGTACGCGAGCTCCCTGCGAATCTATTTCTCGCAGGCCCACGAGATCTCGGCAACGAAGGCCGAGATCGCCGGGCGGCAGCAGCGGATTCAGGAACTCCAGGGAGAACTGGGCCGATGGGATGACGAGGCGTACGTGCGGACTCAAGCCCGGGAACGGCTGGGTTGGGTGGTGCCGGGTGAGACCGGCTATACCGTCGTCGACGCAGACGGGAAGCCGCTCGGCGGAGGAGCTGAGATCGAGGCTGAGAGCGCACCAGAAGGACAGCCGGACAACTCCTGGTGGTCGAAGCTGTGGGGCTCGCTTCAGGCTGCAGACCGGCCAGCGCCCGCCAAGGACCCGAGTCAGGAGAAGCCGATCACCGCTAAGACCAAGCCGAACAGGTGATGTGCCCTGAGCCTGTCGACGCGCCCGGAGTAATCGGCAATTCACCCCGAGCCTGTCGAATTGGCGGCGACAAGTTCAGCACTGCGCTGCGAGGAAGGAATCGATCGCCGCTGCTCTGGGCAGACTTGGGCTAGCTCCTCGTACGGTGACAGCCAATGCACCAGCAGCAAGGCCGCGCCGCGCCGCCTCCGAAAGCGAAGCGCCGCGAGCCAGACTTGCGCCGAGGGCACCCGAGAAGGCATCGCCGGCCGCGGTCGTGTCCACGGGTGTGACTGGGAAAGCGGGATATTCCTCAACGCCGTCGGGCCCGATGACGATAGCGCCGCGCTCCCCCCGAGTGATCATCGCGACGGCAGCACCGCGATCGATGAACCATCGCCCTGCGAGCTCAGCCGACCTGCGATCCGTGACGGCAATGCCGGTCAGCACTTGCGCCTCTAGTTCGTTCGGCTTCACGACCGAAACACCCCGCCATGCCTCGGACGCGATGGGTTGGGCGGGCGCGGGGTCCAAGATCAGTCGCAAATCGCACGTGTGACAAACCTCAGCGACCCGCTGCACGACCGAGAGGGGAACCTCCAGTTGCACCAACACCACCGATACGCGATCACGCAGCTCCGTCAAGGATGACTCGACGTCGTCCGGGGTCAGGCGGTAGTTGGCGTTCGGGATGATCATGATGTTGTTCTGGCCCGAGAGAGCATCGACGCGGATATGGGCGATTCCCGTCGCGCCTGGCGTGATCCGGACAGCACTGATGTCGACACCTTCCGCTGCGAGCGCGGTCAGCGTCAGATCGCGGAATCTGTCCTCGCCCACTGCGCCGATCATGTACGTGGGTGCGCCTGCGCGTGCTGCTGCGATTGCCTGGTTTGCGCCCTTCCCGCCGAGCATGAGGGAAAAGTCGTCGCCGATGACCGTCTCGCCTGGCCGCGGCAGCGGCGAGCCGAAGGCCGTCACATCCGCATTGATGCTGCCTACTACCGCGACACCGGTCTGGTCCATGTCTTATTTTGTCTGCTGCTCGCGCGCCGGAGTACTGCGGGCTGAGCCTGTCGAAGGCCCCCTGTGTGCCCTTCGCGCGTGGCATCCCCCGACTGAGAGGATGAGGCGTGCTGGAACCAGTGACTTCCGCTGATGAGGCGGTCGTCCGTGCGCAGTTGCAGCGACCAGCACGGGGTGTCGTGGGCGTCGCGTACCGCTGTTCCTGCCGGAAGCCAGCCGTCGTCGTCACTCAGCCGCGCTTACCCGATGGCACACCCTTCCCGACCATGTACTACCTCACCTGCCCACGCGCCATCGCGGCATGTTCCGCTCTGGAGTCGCAGGGCCTGATGGCTGAGATGAATCAACGGCTGAGTCGTGATCATGATCTTGCTGAGCAGTACCGCCGCGGCCACGACCGATACCTGATCGATCGTGAGCGGCTGGAGTCAGTACCGGAGATCGCGGGTGTCAGTGCGGGTGGGATGCCCGATCGGGTGAAATGCCTGCATGCCCTGGTGGCCCACTCCCTTGCTGCTGGCGAGGGCGTCAATCCCCTCGGTGACGAGGCTGTGCGCGCCGTGGGCGCGTTCTGGGTCAGACCGTGCTTGGAGGAGACATCGTGACCAAAGTTGCCGCCATCGACTGCGGGACGAATTCGATCCGGCTGCTGATCGCCGAGCCGAATGGCTCGTCCGGTCTGATAGATCTCGAGCGGAGGCTGGAGATCGTACGACTCGGCCAGGGAGTCGATGCGAACGGTGAATTTCACCCCGACGCTTTGCGCCGTACCTTCGCAGCGGTTGACGAGTACGCAGGATTGATCAAGAAAGCCGGCGTTCCTGTCGAGAAGGTGCATTTCGTGGCGACGTCTGCCGCTCGCGACGCGAAGAACCGCGAGAGCTTCTTCGCCGGCATCAGGCAACGGCTGGGTGTAGAACCCGACGTGATCAGCGGCGAAGCGGAGGCGCGCCTGTCCTTCGTCGGAGCACTCAGCCGCGTCACTCCGGACAATGAGCCGGTCCTCGTCATGGACATCGGAGGCGGTTCGACCGAATTGATCGCCGGAAGCGCTGCCGGTGAGATGCGCAGCGCGATCTCGCTCGACATCGGCTCGGTACGGGTGACGGAACGGTTCTTGAAGCAGAATCCGGTTGCAGAGAACGATCTTGAGCAAGCTGCGACGTACGTGGACGACCTGTTGGCGGGGAGCGGGGTGGACTTTGGCGGCGTCGGCTCCTGGATAGGGGTTGCTGGAACCTCAACCACGTTGGCCGGGGTGTATCTGAAGCTCGAGCGTTACGACCGGGAGCGAGTGCACGGCGCCAGGATCCCGCTGCCCGCCATAGCAGAGTTGCTGCACCGCCTGGCTGGGCTCACGGTCGAGGAGATCCGAGCGCTGCCGTCGATGCATCCAGGACGGGCTGATGTGATCACCGGCGGAGCGCTGGTGGCAACGCGTATCGCGGCGCGGATGCAGGTGGCGGATCTGCTCGTCAGCGAGTCGGACATTCTCGATGGGATTGCGCTGCAACTCCTTGACCAGTGACACAATGCCGCGATGACCTCTCTCGCCATCACGGTCGTCGGTCATGACCGGCCCGGCATCATCGCAGAAGCTGCCGAGGCGTTGTCGCACTGCGGCATGAACCTCGAAGACTCCTCGATGACGCTGTTGCGGGGGCACTTCGCCATGACCCTGATCTGTGCCGGTGCGGCCGACTCGGCCGAGGTCGAGGCCGCTTTGCAGCCCATGGTGAACGGCTCGCTGGAGGTCACGGTACGTGAGGTGCCTGACGAGCCCGACCTGCTGCCGCTGGGCTCCACCTACTTAGTAACGGTGCACGGCGCGGACCGGCTCGGAATTGTCGCGCGCTTGGCAGGTGTGATCGCGGAAGCGGGCGGCAACATCACCGATCTCACGACCCGCCTCTCCGGACCGCTCTACGTGCTGCTGGCCGAGGTCGACGTCCCGCGTACTGCTGATGTCGAGGCCTTGCAGGCGCGGCTTGCGGAGGTGTCTACCGATCTGGGGGTGGATGCCACGATGCGACTGCTCGACAACGATCAACTGTGAACGTGACACTGCCGACTCTGCCTCAAGGGCGCGTGCTCGACGTGATCCGTGCGCCGAGCCCGATTTTGTCGGTGTCTGCGGCACTGGTCGATCCCACGCACCCCGCCGTCGTGCAACTCTGCGCCGACCTCGTAGCGACGATGCGGGTGTCACCAGGGTGTGTGGGCCTCGCCGCGCCGCAGGTGGGGGTGGCCGCCCAAGCCTTCTGCGTCGACGTGTCGGGGCATCCGAAGACACGGACAAGCAACGGTCTGATCGTGTTGCTCAACGCTGAGATCGTCGAGGCAAGCCGCAACGACAAGGGTCGGGAGGGTTGCATGTCCGTGCCAGACCTCACTGGTGACGTAAAGCGAGCGACCAGGATCACCGTGGCCGGCCAGCTCCCGCTGAGCGGCGAGCGAGTCCTGATCACCACAGATGCCTTCGAGGCGCGGGCTCTGCAGCACGAGATCGATCACTGCAACGGGATGCTCTTTCTCGACCGAGTGACCGGCGCGCATGCCCTCCATGCCCGGAAGGTTTATCTGAACCCGGCCGCCTCTGACGGGTGTTGACGGCGGCGCGCGGTCAGCGATCCTGACGGTGGGGGCAGGTAAGGTCGAGCAGCAATGAACGGTCCGGCATCTCCCCGCGGCCCGGCCGCGAGCGGGCAACGCCGAACCCTGGGGAGCGTGGTTGCGCGGCACGCCGCGCGAGTACGCTCCCGCCGTGCTCTGCTGAAGAGCCTCGGGAAAGCCTTGTTGCTGACACTGCTTGCCGCCCTGGCGGCCGCGCCGCTCGCCGCGGCTTGGGCAATCAGTCATGCGCAGGTAGCGGACTACCTCGGGCCACACCGCGTCAGCTTTGCCAGCAATTTCGACGGTGAGGTTGAGCTCAACCTTGGGCCGATCGGCAATGCCTACCTGACCAGCCCAGTACGCCCGATCGGGCTCACGATCACCGTGGGCGGCGTCGGCACGGCGGCCGAGAATCTGAACTCGCTGTTTTCTGAGCAGACGTTGATCGCGTACACCAGCCTCTACGCCGACCCGGGCGAGGCCGTGTCCGGGATAGTCGAGCGTCTGGTTCACGACGCGATCGGGAAAGGGCTGCAGGCTGAAGCCGTTCTGCTGCTCGGGATCGGCATGTGGCGGCTGCGCCGTCATCTTCTGCCGCCGTGGATCATCAGACGGGTCACGCCGCGCCGCGCTGCCGCTGTCTACCTGACCGTGGTCGTACTACTCGTCGGGTCCATCCTGATTCCGCCGAAACCTAGGGATCCCCGTTATCCGATATCGATTGCCGACGGCGGCCGTTTCGCATCCGTCATGGTGGACAGCGTGCTGCTCGCGGATGTCCTGGACCGGGGTGTCAAGGGCATCAGGCTCCTCAGCTCACGCCAGCAACAAGCGGTCAAGGCCTACGTCGACACCGCCGCGCTGAGCCTGTCCAGGCAGCTTGATTCATTGCCGAAACCGAGCGCCGAGGAGTCGATGATCTTGGGTTTCAGTGACCTGCACTGCAATCAAGCCATGGTCGACCTGATCAGTCGGCTTGCCCAGGTAACTGACCCGTCCTTAGTGCTGAGCTCCGGCGACGACACGGTCAATGGCACGGCAGCCGAGCGCGGATGTATCCGCCGTGAGGCAAGGATTTCGGATGGCGTGCCCTTCATGGTCGCAACGGGGAACCATGACTCCAACGTCACCGAGGCCCAGATGCGGAGTGCCGGCATGACTGTGCTCGATGGCCAAGTTGTCGAGGCGGCAGGCGTGCGGGTGCTCGGCGACGATGACCCTGAGCACAACATTCCCTTCAGTGTCGAGCGGACGCGGGACCGGTCAGAGAGCGAAGAAGAGATGTCGCAGCGGCTCATCGGTCTCGCCCGCAACAAACGGAGCGATGTGCTGCTCGTTCACCAGCCCGCCGCCGCCCAAGTGATCATGGGTACGCGTAACCCTCCGGCTCAGCTGGTGCTATGGGGGCACTACCACGTCCAGTCGGGTCCAAAGGTCGTTCTGCACGACGACGGGTCGTGGACAGTCGGCATGCAGGAAGGCACGGCCGGCGGAGTGCGGCAGCCGACGTTCACATCCTTCAGCACGCCGTTCTCACCCCCGTTGATCAGCGCAGATGTCTACTTCTACTTCCGCGACACCGCCACCGGCTTGATCACCGGAGTCCAGCCGGTGCACTTCCAACCAGACGCGAAGGTGGTCATCGATGACCGAATTGCGACAGGCGACCTAGCGAAGCTTCCGGTGCAAACTCGGATCAGGTTGGGTGGTGCCTCGGCGACGCCGACTGCGGAGGCATCTCGCTGATTCGCCCGCTAGGATCTCACCGGCCACTCGGCAGCCCCCGTAGCCCAAATGGCAGAGGCAGGCGGCTTAAACCCGCTCCAGCATGGGTTCGAATCCCATCGGGGGCACTTTGTTGATTGCTCCGCTCGCTGCGCTCGCTCCGCGCTCGCGCGCGCGCGCGCTCGTGTCCGCAGTGGCAACGCTCGTTTCCCGTCCCCAGACGGCAAATGTGCCCATTCCGCCGTCAGAGACCCGCGTAGGCCGTCTCAGGACGGGAAGCGTGAAACGGGGGAGTCGCCGGC
>Ga0307286_10000653_pt1 | contig 9951 bp, 10 predicted proteins | sample ER_DNA_140_FD_194478 | JGI IMG/M metagenome (GOLD analysis project Ga0307286, IMG submission 194478) | Bulk soil microbial communities from the East River watershed near Crested Butte, Colorado, United States - ER_DNA_140 | ecosystem: Environmental > Terrestrial > Soil > Floodplain | place: USA... | reverse complement strand
CGTAGGGCTGTTCGCTTGGCTGCTTTGTGAGGCAGGCTACCCACCGATTCAGTCCACGTGTCATTAAGTGGAACGGTCACCGACCAGCGGAACGTGTGTTGCAGCAGAACGCTCACCGCGACGCCCAACCAGACTGTCTCCACTCAACTCCGAGCGTTTGATCGATTCGGTATCAGACCCTGTCGTCCCCCCTTTAGGCCGTGACCAATGCAGAAATCCACAGCTGGCCGAGCCAGGCCGCGAAGCGCTCGTCCGACCAGCCGCGTTCGCCCACCAGGCGGTGCCGCTGGCCGCCGTCCAAAGTCGCCCACAACACGTCGCGGCACTCGTCCTCGCTGACCGCCAACTGGCCTGTGGCAGGTGCTGCCCGCGCGTACTTAGCGGCCGCGTCCAGTCGACGCTCGTCAAACTCGGCAACCATCGCCGCTGCGGCCGGCTGGCTGGTTACCGCGCCTTGCAGCATCAGCAGCAGCAGCGGGGTGATGCGCCTGAACACCGCCGTGAGGGACGACTGCTTGCGCCTCAAACCGCCGGGCCAGATCCGGCTCGGCGATCACCGCACGTTGAACCGCGGCTCGCCCTCTGGTCTCGCAAGGATCCGGGGACGGTGTTCGGGCGCAAAGGACTCGGGAACCGGTTGGGATGCCCTCAGCACGAAGTTCCGTACGGTCGCGTCCTGGTTCTCCGACTCGACGAAATACGACTTCGAGGTTGTGGCAGCGGGCGCCAGTGGCGACCTCGCCTACACCGTCGGCTACGAGCACAACGACGCGAAGGCTGACGGTCAGCCGCAAACCTTTAGCCTGCGGGTCACTCATGTGTACCGGTGCGAGGCCGGGCAGTGGCGCATCGTGCGCCGACACGCCGACATCCTGCAGGCCGGCGACCACCCAATCGCGGCCCCGACGTCGGCGGCCGCCGAGACCTCGAGCCGCTAGGCAGCGGTACGGTGCAGCGGAGGGTGTCATGGGAACAAGTCGAGGAGTTCCTCGCGGAGCTGCTTTTGGTCGGCCTTCGGCCGTGTGCCCGGAAACGGACCCTGCAACGGGCACCTCGCCGCGGCTGCCTCGAGGACCCGCGCTCAGGCGCCGGGGTCGGGTGCGTGCTGGTGGCCAGGGCCGTATCGAGGCAGACTGGTCGTGTGACGTCTAACCGTCCCGGGAGATTCGCCATGTGGAAGGCCCAGCCACACTTGCCCGACCTGCTGCCGCTGCTCTCCCGAGGAAAGCACCGCAACCCCCGTAAGGGCGCGTGTTTCATGGAGTTGGCGTCCTACCTTGCCGGGGAGCGATGGAGCGATCACCCGGCGTGCACGCACTCGTTGCTGGCATCGGTCGCGCGTTTGGTCAACGACCACACCTCCGACGAGGGCCGGCCGCGCCTGGCCGAGTTGATTCCATCTGTGATCGGGCTGACCGGCGACGACCTGCACATCGATGCCTTGATCACCCTCCGCTGCGTGACGATCGCACTGCCGGTCGCAGCAGCCGATCGACAGCGGGTCCTCGCGGCCTCGGTCCTGGTCTGCGAGAGGATGTTGGCACAACTCGATGGATGCCGGCGGGACAGTCTCTCTCCCGACAGTGAGCGCGTGCTGGGCGCAGTGCCCCAAGCGACGCAATGGGCCGACCGCTTCACCAGCAACCTCCGTCCCCGGCTAGCAGACTTCCGCCGGCAGGCCGCACCACACGCTGTCAGCTGCGCGGTCGACGCTGCCACACACGCGCCGATCCCCGATCCAGATGCCATGTTGCGCAGGATGCTCGTGGAATCAATCGACATATGCGCGGCGTGGACCGGCAAGGGAGCATCCGGCGCCGGGGTCAACGACGCCGCCTGGGCGGAGGCGTACCGGCACACCGTAGCGGCGGATGGTCTGGGCAATTAGTTGCGAGTCTCCGTGGAGGCGGACGAAGGCCACCTCCGGGCCTCGAAGCCTGTCGCGATGGACCCGGCGCAACGCTGAGCAGGTGACGATGCCGGGCGTCCCCGATGCGGCGTGATTACCGATCCAGTTGGCGATCTTTTCCAGCCCGGGCCGTCGGTGCTTCGCGGTCGAAGTCGTCGCCTGCGCCACGTCCGATCCGAGCCCTCCTGCCAGGAGGGCGGCCAAAGTCGACTTGGCGGAACCGCAGACTCCCATCATGACCAGCACCGTCGGCTCTCGAGGGTATCGCTGAGATCAGCTGGTGCCCGCCGACCAGATGCCGAGCCGGTGCGTGTGGTGGTTGGCCCGTCATCACCGGTGTGGTCACCCCGGTCTTGGCCCGACCGGTCATGGGTTCTCGCTGGATGTCGTGAGGCGTTCTTCGTGCTCAGGGGTCGGGTAGCGGGCCCTGAGCTGTCGGGTGCGGGTAGGTCGTGGTTCGGGTAAGTATCAGGTAATCCGGTAGAACCGGCGTGCGGTGCCGGAGAAGAGGTCGGTTCGTTCGCTATGTTGCAGTTCGGACGTGATGGCGTCGAGCGCTTGGTAGAGGGCGCCGTAGCTGGAGTAGAGACTGTCGACGGGGAAGTTGCTGCCGATCATGCACCGGTCGGGGCCGAAGACGTCGATGGTGTCGAGGACGATGCGGCGGATGCTGTCGACGGTCCAGCGGTGGTCGTTGGTGCCGAGGGCTGAGATCTTGACGGTGGTGTTGGGTTCCGCGGCGACTCGGGTGAGTCCTCGTTTCCAGCGGTGCAGCGACTCGGTGTCGCGTTCGATCGGCATACCGGCGTGGTCGAGGACTATCGGTATTTCGCCGTGGTCGGCAGCCAGGCGGGCGGCCTGCGCAAGCTGATCGGGGAAGACTTGGAGGTCGAACGAGAGACGGTAGTCCTGGAGGCTTGCGAACCCGGCCAGCCAGGTCGGGTCGGTGATGAGGTCGTCGCGGTCGCGGTGACTGAGTATTGGGTCGGGATGCCAGTTGAGGATGTCGCGGACGCCCCGCACCGACGGCAGAGCCGCGTGGGCGGCGACCTGGTCGGTGGCATCGTGTGCGGTGAGGTCAACCTTGACGACCTGGACGCTGGGGAGGTCATTGCCGGCGATCATCTGGTCGATCCAGGTGGCTTCGCCGAACGGATCCGCGGCGCCGTTCTCTACATGCACGGATCCGACGAGTCGGGCGCCGAGGCGACCGAGTTCGGCGGCGTCCGCCTGGTAGTCGGTGAGGAGGTAGTCGCGACGCAGCGGGGTGTCGTCGCCGTGGTAGCGGCGGGCCGGCGGGCCTTCGAGCCACGGGTAGGAGGCCTGGCTGAGCCGGCACAGGTGGTGGTGCGCGTCGATGACGCCGAGGTTCAGCATGGGCTGACTGGTGCCGTGGTGGCGTGCCGGGCGATCGACAGTTCGATGCCGGAGTGGTCGAGGCCCCCGTCGCCGTCATCGATCGCGCGTTCGAAGATGTCGAGCAGGGTTGCGGCGATCGGCAGGGTTAGCCCGCGTGCAGTGATGGCCTCTGAGACGAACCGCAGGTCCTTAAGCTGATTGCGGGAGCTGCCGCCGCCAGCGAAGTCGTGGTTGAGCCAACGTTCGCGTTTTTGTCGGAGTACTTCGGAGTTGGCCAGGCCACCGGACAGCAGCTCGAGCAAAGCGGCGCGGTCGATGCCGGCGGCGTCAGCGAGGATGAGAGACTCCGACAACGCGGTGACGGTGGCTGCGACGACGACCTGGTTGCAGGCTTTCGCGGTCTGGCCGGCTCCAACCGGGCCGAGGTGACGGACGGTACGCCCCACCCGGGTAAGGATGGGCCAAGCCCGGCGAACAGCGGTGTCGGAGCCTCCCACCATGACGCTTAGGGATCCTGATTTGGCGCCGGCGACGCCGCCGCTGAGTGGCGCGTCGATCAGATCGACTCCGGAGTCGTCGAGGCGGGTGCCGAGATCGGCGACCGCGACCGGCGACACGGTGCCACACACGATCAGGATGGGCCGGTCGCCGCCGGCCGCCGCCCAGCCGGCCATTAGCCCGTGGTCACCGCTCAGGATCTGCTCGACGTCGTCGAGATCGGTAAACACGGTGAGGGTGACGGGCGCTGCGGCCTGAGCCGGGGCGGCGGCGACCATCGCGCCAGCCTGCCGCAGCGGCTCGGCCTTACTAGAGGTCCGGTTCCACACAGTCAGTCCACCGAGGCCGGCGAGGAGGCGGCGGGCTATCGGTTCGCCCATCCGGCCCAGCCCCAGCAAAGACACTTCGTCAGCGTTCATTGGTCCAGGTCCTCAAGATCGGCAAGCCAGCAGGGGCCGATGTCTTCCAGCAGCGGCGGATCCGATGAGGTCGTTCCAGCCGGTAAACCAGGATCCGAGACCCTCGAACGTCCTCAAGGGTCCCGGATGATGTCGACTCCAGAACCGCCAGCGGGGTCAGTCGTCGACGCATGGTACTTCCCTTTCTTTGTTGGAAGGTGCCGGACTGATTCCCCCGGCAGATAGGTCAGGGCTTCCCCCTGATGTTTGGTGAGGTGGACAAGACCGACCGCCTCGGGCCGGTCAGGTCAGTCCTGAACCAGCGCCTCGGTCTCGCGGCGCAGCTCGAGCGCCTGAGCCAGCCTTTCGTCGACCACGACGTCGTCCCAGCTGACGCTGCGGCCCTTGGCGACGTCGTTCTTCAGCTCCACGTGGTGCGCCAACGCGACCGGGAGCAGACGCTTACGGACCGAGGTCTTGGCCGACACCAGCTTGCCCCACACTGTGTACCCGCCCTCGCCGTCGAGAACGTCGCCGGCCTTCAGATCCTTCTTCGCCGTGGCCACAACATCGCCGTGGAATCCGGTCGGCGAGCCGGTCGGGATGCTGCGAAGCACCGCGTTCGCGATCGAGATGTTGAGTTCTAGACCGACGTAGTGGTACGGCCGGTACAAGGCGGCGTACTGGCCGCTCGGGTCCGGGTGCCACGGGTACTCGGTGAAGCAGCCCGACACGTACTTGTTGGTGGCCTTGACCACCACGAAGACACCCTCCTGGGTGTTGAACGGGATCCACTCCCCCGCCCGGCTAACGCTCGACATTACGTCCACCGAACCTTCATGTGCGAGCACACCGCCGACCGCTGCCGGCCGGCAGACGGTGGCGATCTCCTCAACGTTGCCGGGGGTGAACGTCAGCCCCTCGTCAGACGGTGTCAGGCCCGCCGCGTTCGCGACCGCAGCCATCTCGATGGCGGCCTTGGTGCCGTCACGGAACGAGGTGTGCATGTACGGGTTCAGTTGCCCCGAATCGGTGAGCTCCTTGGAAAACTCCCAATTCTCCCAGACGTTGTCCGGGTTCATCTCGTGGTAGTGCTCCAGGTACTTGGCGCCCTTGCCGGCGCACACCACGTCGAAGCCCGAGGTGCGGGCCCAGTCGACCAGCTCCATGATCAGCGCCGGCTGGTCGCCGTACGCCATCGAGTAGACCACGCCTGCCTTCTCGGCTCGCCGGGCCAAGGCCGGGCCGGCGAGGGCGTCCGCCTCGACGGTGACCATCATGACGTGCTGCTCGGCGGCGAAGGCGCGCAATGCGTGGTCGATGCCCACGATCGGGTTACCGGTGGCCTCAACGATGACGTCGATCCGCGAGTCGAACAGCGGTCCGGCGTCAGGGATGATCGCGGTCGTCCGGTTCGCAAGCGCGTCCTCGACATCGCTCGCGATCTGGTCGCCCGGCCAGTCGACCAGGTCGAAGGCACCCTTTGCCCGGTCCACGTTAATGTCGGCGATCGCCACGACGTGCACGCCGGGGATGTTGCGGGCTTGAGCCAAGTACATGGTGCCGTACCGGCCGGCCCCGATCAGACCGACCCGGATAGGCCGGCCTTCGTCTTCGCGCTGCTGGAGGAGGGAGTAGAGGTTCACGGTCGCCTTTCTGTCGTCGGTAGTTGTGGTGACTGATCCAGGACCCTGCCACGACGCACAGGGCCCCGGATCGTGTCGAATGGCTCAGCGAGCCACCCGGGACTTGTCCTCGGCACCGGCCTCGCCGGGCGCCTGGGACTCGTTCGTCGCGGGGTTCGGCGTGGCCTGGCCTCCCTTGCGGCGGCGTCCTGACCATGTCTTGCTGCCCTGGTCGATCGCGACGGCGATGACGACGACGAGGCCGGTGACGATCTGCTCGTAGAAGCTCGGCACGTTCAACAGGACTAGGCCGTTGGTGAGCGCGCCGAGGATGAGGGCGCCGACGAGGGTGCCGCCGATCCGGCCCTCGCCGCCCATCAGGTTCGCTCCGCCGATGACGGCGGCGGCGATTGCGGTGAGCAGGTAGGGGGCGCCGGCCTCGGATTGGGCGGCGCTGATCCGGGCGACGACGACGAGTCCGCCGAGGCCGGCCAGCAGCCCCGAGATGCCGTAGACGATGACTTTCACCCGGTTGACCCGGACACCGGACAGCCACGCGGTTTCCTCGCTGCCGCCGGTGGCGATGACGTTCTGGCCGAAGACGGTCTTCCGGAGCAGCAGCCAGGCGAGGACGGCGACGATGATCACGACGACGACGACGATCGGGACACCGGCGATGTAGCTGTTGAGCAGTAGTACAAACGACTCGGGCACGTTGTAGACCGGCTGACCGCTGGTGACCACATAGGCGAGGCCTTGGTAGATGCTCATCGTGCCGAGGGTGGCGATGAACGGTGGCAGCTTGAGTGAGGTGATCAGTAGGCCGTTCAGCACGCCCGCGATGAAGCCGATGACCAGCCCGATGAGTAGGCCGGGGATGGAAGGGACGCCGTTGTTGACCATCAGGGCGGCTGATGCGATGCCGACGAAGCTGGCGATGGAGCCGACGGACAGGTCGATGCCGCCGGTGATGATCACAAACGTCAGGCCGATGCCGATCAGGGCGTTCACCGACGCGGAAACGGCCACGTCGCGCAGGTTGTTCACGGTGAGGAAGTTCTCGTTCAAGATGCCGAAGATGATGAAGATCACGGCGGCGGCGGCGAAGATGCCGACGGCTTGGAAGTTGATGTGCCTTTTTTGTTTGGGCGCGGCGACCGCGACATCGTTGCTCATGCTGCTGTTCCCTTCGCGATTCCCATGGCGCTGGCCACGAGGCTGTGTTCGTTGATGTCATCGCCGACGTGCTCGGAGATGAACTGACCGTTGCGCATCACCAGCGCACGGTCGCTCAGTGAGATGACCTCGGGGAGGTCGGAGGAGACGACGATGATCCCGTTCCCGTCGGCGGCGAGCTGGTCGATCAGACCGTAGATCTCGGCCTTCCCGCCGACGTCGACGCCTTTGGTCGGCTCGTCAAAAAGGTAGACGCGCGCGTGCGTGCGCAGCCACTTGGCGATCACCAGCTTCTGCTGGTTGCCACCGGAGTACTGACGGGCCTGCAGCCGCACGGTCGCCGGCTTCAGCGCCAGGGAGGTCGCGATCTCACTGGCCACGGCGATCTGGCGGCGGATGTTGACCAACGGTCCGCGGCCGACCAGGTCGGGGGCGGCGGTCAGCGCGATGTTGGCGTAGGCCGGCATCTGCAATGCCAGCCCCTGCCGTTTACGGTCCTCCGGGATGAACGCGATCCCGGCGTCCCGGCTGCCGTTCGGGCTGTGGTAGTTGACCGGCTTCCCGTCGATGGTGATCGTTCCGCCGGTGCCGTGGTCGGCCCGGACGATTGCGCGGAGGAACTCGGTCCGGCCCGACCCGACCAATCCGGCGATCCCCACGACCTCGCCGGCACGGACGGTGATGTCGTTGGTCGCCTCGCTGTCCGGCCGGCTGACTCCTGTGGCTGTGAACAGGACCGGGGCGTCGGGTTTGACCGGATGGTTGCGGTGGAAGTTCAGCAGCTCGCGTCCCACCATGCGACGCACGATCTCCTCGGTGGTCGTCCGCGCGATCGATGACTCGTAGGCGACATGGCCGTCGCGGAGCACAACCACCCGGTCTGATACCGACATCACTTCCGGCATCCGGTGGGACACGTAGATGATGCCGACCCCGCGTTCCTCCGCCAGCTCCCGAAGCCGCTTCAACACCGCGGCCACGTTGTGTTCCAGCATCGACGTCGTGGGTTCGTCAAGCGCCACGATCTTCGCGTCGTAGGCAAAGGCCTTCGCGATGGTCAACGCATGACGCTGAGCCGGGCTGAGTCGGCTCAGACGTGTCCGGGGGTCGAGCGGGAAGCCCATCGCTGCCACGTCGTCGAGCGCGGCCTGAACGTGCGAGCCCGCATCCCGGCGCTCGGCGGTGGTCTTGCCGAGCAGCAGGTTCTGTTCCACGCTCAGCTGCGGCACGATCGCCGGCTCCTGCTGGGCGATCATGATGCCATCGGCCAGGGCCCGGCGCGGCGTGTACTCGTCGCGTTGGACCCCGTCGATGGTCACGGTTCCCCGGTCCGGGGTGAGGGCTCCGCCGAGGATGCTCAGCAGGGTGCTCTTCCCGGCCCCGTTCTCCCCGGCGAGGGTGAGGACCTCGCCGCGGTTCAAGGTGAAGGTCACGTCCTCGAGCGCTCGCACGCCCGGGAACGACTTCGCGATGTTCTTGATCTCAAGCAAGTTGGCGGTCATCGCTGAACACCCCCCTCTCGGTTCGACGTCCGCGGATCACGGCATGCCGGTCGTGTACTGGGACACGTTGGACTTATCGATGATGAAGGCCGGCACGTCGGCCCAGCCCGGGACCTTCTGCCCGTCGAGCAGCCACAGCGCGGTCTTCACCCCGGCTGCGCCCTCGGTGGTTGGCCGCTCGGAAACAGTCGCTGTCATCTTGCCTTCGGTGATCTGCTTCTTGGCCTGCGGGATGCCGTCGGTGCCGACCAGGATCACCTTGTCGGTCAGGCCCTTGGCCTCGATGGCGGACTGGATCCCGAAGGCCATGCTGTCGTTCTGGGAGTAGAACGCCTTGATGTCGGGATTGGCGGTCAGCATCGCGTTGGCGATGGTCTTGGCGGCGTTGGTGTCCCACTTGGCCGTCTGGGAGGCCACCAGTTCCAGGTTGGGATGCTTGGCCAGCCCGGTCTTGAAGCCCTTGCCGCGGTTCAGGGCGTTCGACGACCCGGGGTCGCCCTCGACCATGGCCACCTTGCCGCCGTCGGGCAGCTTCTCGGCGATGTAGTCGGCAGCGGTTTCGCCGATCGTCTCGGCGTCCGGACCGACATAGACCACACCGGGCACCGAGCTCTTCGCGTCGTTGAGCACGATCGCTGGAACACCCTTGCCCAGGGCGGACTTGAACACCGAATCCAAAGCGGTGGCGGAGATGGGTGAAGCCAGCAACGCCGTGCAGCCCTGGTTGAGCGCGCTTTGAGCCTTGTCCAGCTGCTCACTGATCGAGGACTCATCATTCACCGCGAAGGTCTGATACTCCACCCCCAGCTTCTTAGCCTCGGACTCAAAGCCGCCTACCTCAAACCCCCAGAACTCATTAGCGAGGGTGCGGGTGACATAACAGAGCTTGGCGCCCTCTTTCACCTTCGGGTCGCCGAGAGACTTCACCACCTCCTCGATGTCGGTCTTCTGATCGGCCTGCACCAGCTGGGTGATGTCGGTCGAAGTCGTCCCGGAGTCGCCTTCCGGGGTGGCGGTGCAGGCGCTGAACGCCAGCAGGCCGGTGGCAGCGCTTGCCAGAACCGCCAGCGGGGTCAGTCGTCGATGCATGGTACTTCCCTTTCTTCGTTGGACGGTGCCGCGAACTGATTCCCCCGGCAGATCGTGGGCGTGCAGTGGTGAGCGGTCAGGCCGACCGCTGGTGATGGTCGGTCAGAGTCAGCCGTCGGGGGACGGCTTTGGGCAGGCGAATCAGCGGGCGGGCCTCCTCTCAGCCCGTGAGGGCCTCCGTTTCGGGGAGGATGTAGTCCTTCGCCGAGGCGAGGAGCTGGTGGTAGGCGTCGGTGACGATCACGGTCTCGCTGATCTTGAGCGCCTGGTAAGTGCTCGACTTGTCGAACTTGGTGTGATCGACCAGGACGAAGGACTGGGCGCTGTTGGCGTGCACGATCTGTTTCTTCATCGCCTCGCGCACGTCGAAGGTGTTGATGCCGGATCGGGCGCTG
>Ga0307286_10000651_pt1 | contig 9953 bp, 8 predicted proteins | sample ER_DNA_140_FD_194478 | JGI IMG/M metagenome (GOLD analysis project Ga0307286, IMG submission 194478) | Bulk soil microbial communities from the East River watershed near Crested Butte, Colorado, United States - ER_DNA_140 | ecosystem: Environmental > Terrestrial > Soil > Floodplain | place: USA... | reverse complement strand
CGAGACAAACCCGGGGAAGTCGTTCGCCACCGCCGGCGTCTTGCCGAGCTCACGCGCGAGCTCCGTGATCGCCTCGGCCGTCTCGTCGGAGGTCTCCCTGCCGCGGACGACCTCGACGAGCGACATCATCGGAACAGGGTTGAAGAAGTGCATGCCGATCACGCGGTCGGGGCGCCCGGTGGCGGCAGCGAGCGTGGAGATCGGGATCGAGGAGGTGTTGGACGCGAGCACGGCCTCGGCGGGCAGGACCTCGTCGGCCCGGCGGAAGACGTCCTCCTTGATCGCCACGTCCTCGATCACGGCTTCGATCATCAGATCGGCCGGGACGACGTCCTCCACGGGCTCGACCCGGCCGAGCACTTCGTCGGGGTCCGCGCCGCCCTTCTCCGCAAGCTTGCCGAGGCTCCGGCGCATCGTCTCGAGACCGCGCTCGACCGCTCCGGGAGCGGCGTCGTGGAGCGAGACGCGCCGGCCGGAGCCCGCGACGACCTGGGCGATCCCGCCGCCCATCTGCCCTGCGCCGACGACGAGGACGTGCTCGAAGGTCACGCGCGGAGGCTACTGGGGCGGAAGCTCTTCGCGCCGTCCCAAGGCGGCCGGCACGAGCACGAACGCGACGATGATCCCGATGAAGAACACGAATGACATCGGGTCCGCGTTGCCACGCTTGGGACGGGCCACCGGCCGGTCGCAGTCCTTCTGGCCCCCCACGTGGCCCTGCAGCGTCCGGGCCGCGGCCGGCGAGCGTCCGCAGACGTAGGCCGAGGCAGGCCTCGCCACGAGCCCGAATGCGAGCGCGAGCAGGCAGGCGAGGAGAGCGAGCCGTCCGGCGTACGCCAACACCGTCCGGCGCGACGGCGTACGCCAGGAAGAGCCGCAGTGCATCTCACCAGTAGGACCGATCTTCGGCGCAAGAGATAGGCCGAAACCGAAAGTTCCCCCTTCCGGGGTAGGTCCGGGTCAGACCTCGATCAGGAGCGCATCGCCCTGGCCGCCGCCGGAGCAGATCGCGGCCAGCCCGAGGCCGCCGCCGTTGCGACGGAGCTCGTGCACCATCGTCCCGACGATCCGCGCGCCGGAAGCGCCGATCGGATGCCCGAGCGCCACGGCGCCGCCGTTTACGTTCACCTTCTCCTCGTCGGCGCCGAGCATCTTCGCCGAGTTGAGCACGACGGACGAGAACGCCTCGTTGAGCTCGACCCGCTCCACGTCGTCGATCGTCTTCCCGGCCTTCTCGAGCGCGATCGCGCCCGCCTTGGCCGGCGTACGCGCCAGGTAGGCGAAGTCATCAGCGACGTAGCCCTGCGAGACGATCGTCGCAAGCACCTCGAGCCCGCGGCGCTTGGCGAACTCCTCGCTCGTGACCACGACCGAGCCGGCGCCGTCGTTCACTCCGGGCGCGTTCCCGGCCGTCGTCGTGCCTTCGGGGTCGAAGACAGGCTTCAGCGAGGCCAACTTCTCATACGACGTGTCCCGGCGCGGCCCCTCGTCCACCTCGACGTCGCCGACCGGAACGATCTCGTCCTTGAACCGGCCCTCATCGATCGCTCCGACTGCCCGCTCGTGCGAGCGCAGCGCCCAGCGATCCTGATCCTCGCGGGAGATCCCGAGCTCACGGGAAACGAACGAGGCCTGTTCGACCATGTGGCGCTGGTCGAAGGTCGACGTCAGCCCGTCGTGCACCATCGAGTCGATGAGCGTGCCGTCGCCGAGGCGGTAGCCGAAACGCGCCCTCTTCAGCAGGTACGGCGCGTTCGACATCGACTCCATCCCGCCGGTGACGATCACCTCGTGGTCGCCCGCCCGGATCATCGAATCGGCGATCTCGACGGCGCGGATCGACGAGGCGCACACCTTGTTGATCGTGTCCGAGCCGACTTCCTTCGGGATGCCGGCCCCGATCGCGGCCTGGCGGGCCGGGGCCTGTCCGACTCCGGCCTGGAGCACCTCGCCCATGATCACGTACTCGACTTCCTCAGGTGCGATCCCGGCGCGCTCGAGGGCGGCCTTGATCGCGATCGCCCCCAGCTCGGGCGCCTGGTAGCCGGCGAGACCCCCGCCGAGCTTCCCGAACGGCGTCCTGGCGGTCGAGACGATGACCGATCTGCTCATGGGACTGAGCGTAACAGCGCACATCTGCCCTGCAGAGCGGGGGAACTGGCGTCCGTCGGATCCCTGCGTATCCTGTCGGGCGTGGCTACCCCCGGCGATGCCGAACGGCTTCGGCGGCTCCAGCTCGTCACCGACGCAGCGCTGTCGCACCTGGATCTCGACGACCTGCTCGCGGAGCTGCTGACGCGCATTCGCGACACCCTCGAGACCGACACGGCCGTTATCCTCCTGCGTGACGAGCTCCGGCACGAGCTTCTCGCCCGCGCCGCGGTCGGCATCGAAGAGGATGTCGAGCAGGGCGTGCGGATCCCGATCGGCGGCGGGTTCGCGGGCCGCATCGCCGCCGAGCGGCGACCGCTCGTCCTCGACGACGTCGACCACGCCGACGTGCTCAACCCACTGCTTCGCAAGAAGGGAATAAAGAGCCTCGCTGGAGTGCCGCTCGTGTTCGCGAACGACGTGCTCGGAGTGCTCCACGTCGGGTCGCTGACGCATCGCAAGTTCACGAAGGAGGAGGTCGAGCTGCTCGAGATCGTCGCCGATCGCGTCGCGCTGGCGATCGAGCACGCCCGCCTCTTCGACGCAGAGCGCCGCGGACGAGCACGGCTCGAGCGCGTTCAGAGCGTGATGGACGCTGCACTGGCCAAGCTCGGCTTCGAGGACCTCGTCGGCGAGCTCCTGATTCGGATCAGAGACATCCTGGGCGTCGACACCGCCGCGATCCTGCTGCTCGACGAGTCGACCGACGATCTCGTCGCCAGGGCTGCAGTGGGGCTCGAGGAGGAGGTCGAGCAGGGCGTTCGGATCCCGCTCGGCCGCGGGTTCGCGGGCCGCATCGCCGCCGAACGGCGCGCGATCGTGCTCGACGACGTCGACCATGCGGACGTCCTGAACCCGATCCTGCGCGAGAAGGGCGTCAAGAGCCTCCTCGGCGTCCCGCTGACCATCTCCGACACCGTGCTCGGCGTCCTGCACGTCGGAACGCTCGAGCCGCACTACTTCAGCGCCGACGACCAAGAGCTGCTCGAGCTCGTAGCCTCGCGGGCGGCGATCGCGATCGAGCGCGCCAAGATCCACGACGAGGTCGTCCGGCTCGACCAGATGAAGGTCAACTTCGTGGCGATCGCGTCGCACGAGCTCCGGACGCCGGCCACGTCGATCTACGGCATCGGGGCCACGCTCAAGCAGCGGGGCGACATGCTCTCGGAGGAGGAGCGAAGCGAGCTCGAGAACGCGCTCTGGGAGCAGGCGAATCGCCTCCGCAGCCTGATCGAGCAGCTCCTCGACCTCTCGCGGCTCGACGCGAAGGCGATCCTGATCGAGCCGCAGCCGCTGCCGCTGCATGCCGTGCTCGAGCAGATCGTCGCGGACACGGCGCCGGGGACCGACGTTCGGATCGATGTCCCGCAGGAACTCGAAGTGAACGCCGACCGGCAGGCGCTGGAGCGAATCTTCGGAAACCTCGTCGCCAACGCCGCGAACTACGGCGAGCCGCCCGTGGTCGTTCGCGCGGAGCCCCTCGACACGTACTTCCGGGTCAGCGTCCAGGACGAGGGCGAGGGCGTCCCGGAAGAGCTCGTTCCGCTGCTCTTCGATCGCTTCGAGCGTGGCGGCGCCGGTGAAGGGACCGGGCTCGGTCTCTCGATCGCGCAGGCGTACGCACGCGCCCACGGCGGCGATCTCGTCTACGACGCACAGAGCGGCGGCGGCGCGCGGTTCGAGCTGATCCTGCCTCGCAGCTAGCGGGTTGTATCTCCTGCTACGTTGGAGTTAGAGATGGACTACCTCGCCGCAGTCGGTGACCCGGAGCTCCGCGAAGCGCTGCTCTACGCGCGGGGGCAGGCGCGTCCCGTGACGGCCGACGAGCTCGCGAGCGCCAAGGGCGTGCACCGGAACGTCGCCCGCTCGCGGTTGGAGCGACTTGTCTCCGCCGGTCTGCTGGCGTCGGGCTACGAGCGCCGCACCGGCAAGGCAGGGCCGGGAGCGGGCCGCCCGGCGAAGACCTATGCGGTCCTTCCGCAACTGGAAGCGATCGAGTTCCCGGCCGGCAACGTGGAGTCGCTCGCTGCGCTGCTCGTCGACGCGGTCGCCGCCGAAGGCGGAAGCAGTCGGTTGCACGAGATCGGCGTCGAGTTCGGCCGCGAGCTCGGCCGTGCCGCGGGGCTCCGCCCGGTCAAGAAGCTGGAGTCGGGCTTCGAGCGCCTGTGCGAGGCGGTTCGCACCCTCGGCTATCAAGCGTCTCTCGAGCGCGTCGACCGCAACGAGGCCGTGATCGCGACCCCGACCTGCCCCCTGCGCCCGCTCGTGCGGGCGAGGGCCGAAGCCGTCGAGATCGATCGCGGGATGTGGGCGGGCCTGGCGAGCTGCGCGCTCTCCGGCGTCGAGGCACGCCGCGTCCGCTGCGACACGCGCGACTGTTTCGACGACCACGCGTCGTGCAAGGTCCGGCTCGAGCTCACCTGAGTTTCTAAAAACATTTTTATGGTATAAAGCCCGGTGTGGGAGAGATCTTCATCGCCGGTGGAGGACTGACCGCGGCGCGGGTTGCTCAGGGCTACCGTGAGGCCGGCGGCACGGACCACGTCACCCTGCTCGCCTCCGAGCGGCATCCGCCCTACCACCGGCCGCCTCTGACGAAGCGCCTCCTGCGGGGCGAGTCCGATCCGCCCGACACGTTTGTCGCCACCCCCGACGACTTCCGCGCGCTCGACGTCGACCTCCGCCTCGAGACCCCGGTCGCGTCGCTCGACCTCGAGAGACGCGCGGTGACGCTGGAGACGGGCGAGGCCGTGCCCTACGAGCGGCTCGTGATCGCGACCGGCGCCACGCCGCGCCGGCTCCCCGTTCCCAGCGGCGAGCTCGAAGGCGTGCGCACGCTCCGCACGCTCGACGACTCGCTCGGCCTGCGCGAAGCCACCGACTCAGCCGACCGGGTCGTCGTGATCGGCACCGGCTTCATCGGGCTCGAGGTGACCGCCTCCCTCCGCGCGCGAGGCGTCGAAGTCACGATCGTCGACGTCGCGACGGCGCCGTTCCAGGCGCTCGGGGCACCGGTCTTCTCCGAGTTCCTGACCAGGCTCTACCGAGAACACGGCGTAGAGATGCTGCTCGGCGACGGAATCGAAGGCTTCAACGGCAATGGACGCCTCCAGTCCGTCCGCACGGCTTCCGGCCGCGACATCGAGGCGGACATCGCCGTCGTCGGGATCGGAGTCGCCCCCTCCACGGCCTGGCTCGAGGGCAGCGGGCTCGAGCTCGACAACGGCGTCCTCGTCGACTCGAGGTTCCACGCCTCGGCGGAAGACGTCTTCGCCGCCGGCGACGTCGCGAACTTCGAGGATCCGGTCTTCAAGCGCCGGCGCCGGATCGAGCACTGGTCGAACGCCGACTACCAGGGCCGCCTGCTCGGGAAGGTGCTCGCGGGCGAGGACGTCGCCTACGACCGCGTGTCCGCTTTCTTCACCGAGCTCTTCGGCACGACGTACCGGTTCTTCGGGGACAGCGAGGGCACGGAGCGCCAGGAGCTCGAGGGCGGCTTCGCGGAAGGCCGCGCGATCGTCAGGTACTTCGAGGGCGACCGCCTGCGCGCCGCGCTCGCGACCGGGCTCTCCGCCGACGAGCAGCAGGAGATCGAATGCCGGATCCGCGAGGAGGCGGCATGAGGACCGTCGAGTTCGGCGGGCTCGAGCTCGTAACCTCCCCGCAGGTGATGACGCCGCGACAGACGAGCGCCGGTCTCGTGACTCGCTCGGCGGAGCACCTCGCCGGCCGGCCGGGGCTGGTCGTCGACGTCGGCACCGGCTCGGGCGCGATCGCACTCGCTGTGGCACAAGCCGCGCCGAAAGCGGTCGTCTGGGCGACCGACGTCAGCGAGGCGGCCGTCGAGCTCGCGGTATTGAACGCCCGGCGCGCGGGCCTCGCCAACCGAATCGCTGTCCGACGCGGAGATTTGCTAGACCCTGTTCCGGGAATCGCGGACGTGATCGTCGCCAACCTTCCCTATCTTCCGCTGGACGAGCGTGCCGAGTATCCGGATCTCCTCTCCGAGCCGTTCGGCGCAGTGTTCGCCGACGGCGACGGCCTAGGCATCATCCGGCGGCTCGTGACCGCCGCGCGGCGCCGGCTCGCCCCGGATGGGCTGCTCGCGCTCCAGGTGCGAGGACGGATCCACGCCGCACGAACACCGGAGCTGCACGCGCTGGACCGGATGCTGGCGGTCGCCGCGTGAAGCTGCTCGACGGCTATCCCCCGCGGGCACTCGAGCTCGAGCCTCTCCCGGCCGCAGTCGCGCTCGAGCGATCGCGGGCCTTCCTGGCGCTGATGCGCACGAGGCGGTCGGTGCGGCATTTCGCCCCGGATCCCGTCCCGACCGAGCTGATCGAGAACGCGCTCCGTACCGCCGGCAGCGCGCCGTCGGGAGCGAACCAGCAGCCGTGGACCTTTGTCGTCGTGACGAACGAGGAGACAAAGCGGGCGCTGCGCGAGGCTGCGGAGCGCGAGGAGGCGCTCCTTTACCGCGAGCGCGCAAGCGACGAGTACCTCGAGGCGATCCGTCCGATCGGGACAAACGCGGTCAAGCCGCATGTCACCGAGGCGCCGGTCCTGATCGTCGTGTTCGAGCAGGCGTGGGGGCTCGAAGACGGCGAGAAGCGCAAGCACTACTACGTACGCGAGTCGGTCGACATCGCAGTCGGCTTCCTGCTGGCCTCGCTCCACGCCGCCGGGCTGGCGACGCTCACGCACGCGCCGTCGCCGATGGGATTCCTCAAGGAGCTCCTCGGCCGGCCCGAGAACGAGCGGCCCTTCCTCCTGATTCCGGTCGGATACCCTGCGGCCGATGCACAGGTCCCCGACCTGACCAAGAAGACGCTCGAGGAGATCGCGATCTTCGACTAGGCCCGCGCTCTGGCGCTGGCAACAACGGTGGGTACGATCAGAAAGCGGGGCGGCGCCCCGCATCTAGCCATGGGCCGACCCACATGATCAAGCTTCCTTTCACCAACCCCGGACAGCCGGACACCCGGTCGCCGGTCCGCTTCCTGCTCTGGGTGGCGCGCCACCAGGTCTGGACCCTGCTCGCGGGCGTCTTCTTCGGCGTGATCTGGATGGTCTCGCAGGCGCTGATGCCGGCTGCGATCGGACGGGCGATCCAGAACGGGATCGTGGCGAACGACAACCGCGCCCTCGTGGAGTGGGCCCTGATCCTGCTCGGCCTGGGCGCGACTCAGGCCGCGGCGGGCGTCATGCGGCACCGCTGCGCCGTCTCAAACTGGCTGCAGGCGTCGTTCCGGATGGCCCAGGTCGTGGCGCACCACACTGCGCGCACGGGGCCGGCCGTCAAGGGGCGGCACTCGACCGGCGAGGTCGTGGCCACGATCTCCAACGACGCCATGCGCGCCGGCGGAGCGTTCGACATCACGGCGCGCCTCGCCGGCGCGATCGTCTCCTACATCGTCGTCGCGATCATCCTGCTCTCGGCGTCAGTGACGCTCGGCCTCGTCGTTTTGATCGGCGTGCCGATCCTCGTGCTGCTGATGGGATTCGTGATCCGGCCGCTCCAGGCCCGGCAGGCCGTGCAGCGCGAGGAGGTCGGGAAGCTGACGGCCCTCGGGGCGGACACCGCGTCCGGCCTCCGCGTGCTGCGCGGAATCGGCGGTGAGGGCGAGTTCTTCGTCCGCTATCGCAACCGCTCTCAGGAGGTGCGGCAGGCCGGGGTGCGCGTCGCCCTTCCACAGTCGACGCTGGACGCGGCGCAGGTCTTCATCCCCGGTGTCTTCGTCGTGCTCGTTACCTGGCTCGGGGCGCGCTTCGCCCTGGAGGGCAAGATCGACACGGGCGACCTCGTCGCGTTCTACGGGTACGCGGCCTTCCTCGTGCTTCCGCTGCGAACCGCGGCGGAGGCGGTCGACAAGATCACGCGGTCCTTCGTCGGCGCGAAGCGGATGCTCGGAGTCCTCGAGGTCGAGCGCGACGCGAAAGAGCCGGGGCGCCCCGCGGCCGAGCCGCCCGCGCTCTCGACGCTGGTCGACCACCTCTCGGGGCTCGTCGTCGAGCCCGGAAAGATGATCGGGCTGGTCTCCGCGCTGCCGGATGATGCGGCCAGGATCGCGGACCGCCTCGGGCGCTTCGGCGACGGAGACGGCGTCGTCCTCGGCGACGTGCCGCTCGCGGAGCTCTCGACCGACGCGATCCGGCGCAGGATCGTCGTCAGCGAAGCGGATCCCGTTCTCTTCTCGGGGCAGCTCCGCCGCGAGCTCGACCCGTGGGGCCGGATCGACGGCGACGACGACGAGATCCATACGGCAATCGCGGTTGCCAACGCGGAGGACGTCGTCGACGCCCTGCCCGAGGGCCTCGACGCCTACGTCGACGAGCGGGGACGGTCGTTCTCGGGCGGCCAGCGCCAGCGGCTCGTGCTCGCGCGCGCCCTGCTCTCGGATGCGGAGACGCTCGTCCTCGTCGAGCCGACGAGCGCGGTCGACGCGCACACCGAGGCGCGGATCGCGCGTCGCCTGCGGGAGGCCAGAGAAGGCAAGACGACCGTCGTCATCACCGCGAGCCCGCTGATGCTCGACCAGACCGACCGGGTCTTCTTCGTCCAGGACGGAAAGGTCGTGGCCGAAGGCACCCATCGCGATCTCTTGAAGACGAGCCGCGCGTACACGTGGACGGTCACGCGAGGTGAGGACCTGTGAACGAGCTGCTTCCTATCGCGTCGGGCCCGGAGGTCCGGACACAGGCGCGCAGGCTCGGGCGCCGCAACCGGCGCGCGCTCCTCGTCACGGTCGGACTGCACGCAGCTGCCGCCACCGCGGGCCTTGCCGGTCCGCCCCTTCTCGGCGCGCTCGTCCAGTCCGTTCAGGACGGAACGACGACTGCCCACGTGGACAAGATCGTCGGCCTGCTGGCGGTCTTCCTCGTCATCGAGACGATCCTGACCTGGTTCGCCCGAAGAGCCTCCTTCGTCCTCTCGGAGAAGATGTTCGCCGAGCTGCGGGAGGACTTCATGCGCCGCGTGCTCAGGCTTCCGCTCTCGACCGTCGAGCGCGCGGGCACCGGTGACCTCGTCTCCAGGACGACCGCCGACGTCGACGCGCTCGCGCGCACGATCCGGTTCGCGGTGCCCGAGACCCTGATCGCAGCGATCACGACCGTGCTCACCGTCGCCGCGGCGATCTGGGTGAGTCCGCTCGCAGCGCTGCCGTGCGTCGTCGGCGTCCCGGTGCTGTTCGTCAGCACGCGCTGGTACCTGAAGCGCGCACCTGCCGGCTACCTCTGGGAGCGCGCCTCGTACGCGAGGCTCGCCGGGACGGTCAGCGAGACCGTGGAGGGCGGGCGGACGGTGGAGGCCTTGAACCTCCGCGAGCAGCGCGTCCAGCGCATCGACGACGACCTCGACAACGCCTACAACGCCGAGATGCGCACCCTCTTCCTCCGTACCGTCTGGTTCCCGACGGCCGAGTTCGCCTACGTGCTCCCGGTCGCGGCCGCGCTCGCTTGGGGCGGCTGGCTCGTCTCGCACGGTCACGCCACGATCGGCGAGGTGACGGCCGTCGCGCTCTATGTCGTCAAGCTCGCCGACCCGGTCGACCGGCTCATCTCGTGGCTCGACGAGATCCAGGTCGGCGCCACGTCGTTCGCCCGCCTAGTCGGGATCGCACGCGTCCCGCCCGACCGCGAGGCGAAGGACGACGAGCCCGAGCACGACCGCATGCGCGCCCAGGACGTGCGTTACGCGTACTACGCGGACCGCGACGTGCTGCACGGGATCGACCTCGACCTCGAGCCGGGCGAGCGCGTCGCCGTCGTCGGACCGTCGGGGGCGGGCAAGTCGACGCTGG
>Ga0307286_10000647_pt1 | contig 9975 bp, 5 predicted proteins | sample ER_DNA_140_FD_194478 | JGI IMG/M metagenome (GOLD analysis project Ga0307286, IMG submission 194478) | Bulk soil microbial communities from the East River watershed near Crested Butte, Colorado, United States - ER_DNA_140 | ecosystem: Environmental > Terrestrial > Soil > Floodplain | place: USA... | reverse complement strand
GCGTTCCTTCGCATAGGCCAGGGTTTCGTCGAGGATCTGCCGAGCGTGAGCGATGTTGTTCACCGCCGAGCCGATACGCTCAGCCACCAGGCGTTCCATCATGTAGACGAAGCCTCGGTCGATCTCGCCGATCACATTCGCAGCGGGAACTCTCACATCGCCGAAGAACAACTCGGAGATGTCTGACTCGGGCTGCCCGACCTTGTCCAGCTTCCGACCGCGTTCGAAGCCTGGCATCCCGGCCTCGACGGCGAACAAGGTGATGCCCTTGGCGCCCTTGTCCGGACTCGTTCGTGCGGCGACCAGGACGAAGTCGGCGCTGGCGCCATTGGTGATGAACGTCTTCGACCCGTTCAAGATCCAGTCGTCGCCGTCGGGCACCGCCTTGGCCTTCAACGCAGCAAGATCAGAACCGCCGGAAGCTTCGGTCATGGCGAGCGCGGTGATCAACTCGCCGCTGCAGAACCCCGGCAGCCAGCGCTGCTTCTGTTCCTCGGTGCACAGGTCGACCAGATATGGCGCGATGCAGTTGGTGTGGATGCCCACACAGGAGGGGTAGGCAAACGCGAGTTTGGACAGCTCTTCGGCCAAGATCAACGAGAAGCGGAGGTCATCGACTCCGGCGCCGCCGTACTCCTCGGGGACGTTCAGGCCGAGAAAGCCATGCTTGCCAAGCTCCAGCCACACTTCGCGACCGAACCCGTGGTTGGCCATGTGTTTCTCGTGGTGCGGTCGCAAAGTCCGATCGACGAAGGCTCGGCAGCTTTCCCGGAATGCCTCGTGATCCGGCTCGAAGATGGCTCGCTTCATCCTGCCTCCGTCCGAGGGCTGAAGTTACTCACCAGTAGCTTTACCCCGACTATAGGTGATGAGACGGTTGATAGACACCATGCCGCGGTTCGGCTTGGCTGATGGCATGACGGCAAGTCCCGACCTCGCCCAGCAGCGCGTACTCACCCGCCGCCGACTTGCCGCGGTCGCCTCGGTGGCCTTTGTCCTTGCTGGGATGGTGAACAGCCTGCTGCATGAGGCGGCCCACGCGGCAGCTGGCCTGGCCTACTGCCCTCAATAGTCCAGCGCTATTACGATCAACGCGATCATGTCCAAGACCATTGACTTGTCCCCTGATGTCGCCGAGCTGGCGTTCCAACTGCAGCGACGCGGTGTCGCCGAGGTGCTCGATGCGACCGAGCTCACCCGCGCGCTGTATTCCTCCGACGCCTCGCTCTACCGGGTGGTACCACAGGCTGTCGCACAGCCACGAACCGTCGAGGAGGTGGCGGCGGTACTGGATGCGGCGCGAGCGATTGGTATGCCCGTGACGACTCGTGGGGCAGGAACATCGTGCGCGGGAAATGCCGTCGGCACAGGGTTGATCTTGGACACGTCGCGCCATCTGAACACCATCAGGGAGATCGACGCCGAGGCGGGTACGGCGCGAGTCGAGCCGGGTGTAGTGCAGTCGTCGCTGCAGGCGGCTGCAGCCAAACACGGACTGCGTTTCGGGCCCGATCCGTCAACCCAGAACCGCTGCACCATCGGCGGCATGATCGGAAACAATGCCTGCGGACCGCGAGCGCTGAGCTATGGAAAGACCTCCGACAACGTGATCGGGCTTGAGGTGATCACCGGGGCAGGTGAACGGATCACACTTGATCAATCCTCCGACCATGATCACCATGCGAGCCTTGTTGCCTTGAAGTCAACCGTGCAAGCAAACCTCGGCACTGTCCGCACCGAGTTCGGGCGCTTTGGCCGGCAGGTGTCGGGTTATAGCTTGGAGCACTTATTGCCGGAGAACCAATTCGACGTGGCGCGCTTCCTAGCTGGTAGCGAGGGCACTCTGGCAGTGATCATTGGTGCGACGCTACGACTGGTGGCTGATCCGGCGTACAAGATCATGGTCGCGCTTGGATATCCAACGATGGCCGATGCGGCAGACGCCGCACCGTTGCTCCTCGATCACCACCCCACCGCCTGTGAGGGCTTGGACCGCCGGATCGTCGATGTCGTACGCCGCACCAAAGGTGCTGCCGCCGTACCGCCGCTGCCACGCGGTGACGGCTGGATATTCGTCGAGCTCGCGGGCGATGACCTTCCTCAGCTGCGGAGCAGCGCAGATGCGTTGCTGGCCGGGGCTGGAGCATCGGACGGATTCGTGGTGACCGATATTGCGGAAGCAACAGCACTGTGGAAGATCCGGGAGGACGGTGCCGGACTGGCGGGCATCAGCCTGGCGCGGGCTGCGTATCCCGGCTGGGAGGACGCCGCGGTGCCGGTCGAGCACCTTGGTTCCTATCTGCGCGATTTCGACCAATTGCTCGATGATCATGGATTGGACGGACTGCCGTATGGACACTTCGGCGACGGTTGTGTGCACGTACGGATCGACTTTCCGCTGACTGAGCAAGGCGGCGCATCCGGATACAAGGCCTTTGTCGCTGAGGCAGCTCAGCTGGTCGCCAGCTACGGCGGCTCGCTGTCGGGTGAGCACGGGGATGGCCGCGCCCGCTCGGAGTTGCTGCCGGCGATGTACTCTGCGGCCGCGCTCGAGATCTTCGGGCAGGTCAAGGCTGCCTTCGACCCGAACAATATGTTGAACCCTGGGGTGTTGGTGGACCCACGCCCAGTGGATGCGGATCTACGTGCCGCCCGTCTGGTGGGTCGGGCCGACGACTTCACCCAGGCAGTGCATCGCTGCTCTGGTGTCGGCAAATGCCTGGCTGACACGACGGGCGGACTGGGCGTGATGTGCCCGTCTTATCAGGCCACCCGGGAAGAGAAGGATTCCACCCGCGGGCGAGCGCGGGTTCTCCAGGAGATGATCAACGGTGAGCTGATCCAGGGCGGCTGGAAGTCGCCCGAGGTGCACCAAGCTCTTGATCTTTGCCTATCATGCAAGGGATGCGCGCGTGACTGCCCGACCGGGATCGACATGGCCGCGTACAAGTCTCAGGTCCTTGATCACACCTATCGCGGGAAGATCAGACCACGCAGCCACTACACCCTCGGCTGGTTGCCGCGCTGGGGCCGGTTGATCACCCGGGCACGTACTCTGTCGCGACTGGTCAACATCACAACGGCGACTCCGGGGTTACGGCGTCTGGTCCGCTGGTCGGCCGGCGTCGATCAGCGTCGCCCCCTCCCCAAGTTCGCTCCGGTCGCGGCGCGCAAACGCGTGGCGACGCCGACATCGAACGGATCACCGGTAGTCCTATGGGTGGACTCCTTTTCCGACTGCTTCACCGGAGACGCTGTAGCAGCAGCCGTGTCGCTGTTGGCGGCGGCTGGCTACGCGCCGGAGCTCTTGCAACGACCAGCCTGCTGCGGATTGACCTGGATCAGCACCGGCCAGCTCGACGGTGCGCGACGGCAGCTGCGCGCGGCACTCGACATCCTGCATCCGATCGTTGCGGCGGGAACGCCAGTGATCGGCTTGGAACCTTCCTGCCTGGCGGTCTGGCGCGGTGACGCGGCCGAGCTGCTGCCGGAGGACTCGCGGGTCGCCGAGGTCCGGGCCAGCGTCCTGACGCTCGCCGAACTGCTGCAACGTACGCCGCAGTGGTCGCCTCCCGATCTCACCGGGCTCGAGCTCGTTGTCCAGCCGCACTGCCACCACGCCTCGGTGATCGGCTGGCAAACCGATGCCACCCTGCTCGCCGCTACCGGGGCCACGGTGACGACCGTCGGCGGCTGCTGCGGTCTGGCCGGGAACTTTGGGGTCGAGAAAGGCCACTACGAGGTGTCGGTCAAGGTAGCGGAGCACGATCTGCTACCTGCCGTCGCCGCCCACCCCGACGCCGTCGTACTGGCAGACGGTTTCTCCTGCCGTATCCAACTCGCCCAGCTGGCCGACCGCAAGGCGATCACGCTAGCCGAACTCCTCGCCAACCCCCGAGTTGTCAGAATCTGAGCACCACATTTGGTGCTCAGATTCTGACAACTCGGCTTAGCGAGTCAGGCGGCGATGAGTCACGCGGTGCGGGCGAGCCGCCTCGAGCCCCAATCGGGCGATCTTGTTGGCCTCGTAGTCGGCGAAGTTACCTTCGTACCAGAACCACTTCGCCTCATCCTCGTCGTCGCCTTCCCAGGCCAAGATGTGGGTCGCGATTCGATCGAGGAACCAGCGGTCGTGTGAGATCACCACGGCACAGCCGGGAAACTCCAGCAGCGCATCCTCCAGCGACTGGAGTGTCTCGACATCAAGATCATTAGTTGGCTCGTCGAGCAGCAGCAGGTTGCCGCCCATCTTCAGCGTCAACGCAAGGTTGAGACGGTTGCGCTCACCACCGGACAAGACACCGGCAGGCTTCTGCTGATCGGGCCCCTTGAAACCGAAGGAGGCCACGTACGCGCGTGAGGGCATCTCGAAGTTCGCGACCTTGATGTAGTCGAGTCCGTCGGAGACCAGTTCCCACACGTTCTTCCGAGGATCGAGTCCGGAGCGGGCTTGATCAACATAGGAGATCCGCACTGTTTCGCCGATGATGAGTTCGCCGGAATCCGGCTGCTCCTCCCCGACGATCATCCGGAAAAGTGTCGATTTCCCGACACCGTTCGGGCCAACGACGCCTACGATGCCAGCGCGCGGCAAAGAGAAGCTCAGTCCGTCGAATAGCGGCCTGTCCGGGTAACCCTTGACGAGCTTTCTGACGTCCAAGACCGTGCTGCCGAGCCGCGGGCCGGCCGGGATGTTGATCTCCTCGAAATCGAGCTTGCGGTTGCGCTCTGCCTCCGCGCGCAACTCTTCGTAACGGCTCAGCCGCGCTCGGTTCTTGGCCTGTCGCGCCTTCGGATTGGACCTCGCCCACTCCAGCTCACGCTCCAGAATCTTGGCGCGCTTGGCATCTCGACGACCTTCGATCTGGAGCCGACCCTTTTTGGTGTCGAGATAGGTCGAGTAGTTGCCCTCGTACGGATGGGTCCGGCCGCGGTCGAGCTCCAGAATCCACTGCGCCACGTTGTCCAAGAAGTATCGGTCGTGCGTCACCGCCAAGACCGCACCCGGGTAGGCCTTCAGGTGCGTTTCCAACCACTGCACCGACTCGGCATCCAGATGGTTGGTCGGTTCGTCGAGCAACAGCAGGTCTGGCTGCTGCAGCAAGAGCTTGCACAGCGCGACACGACGGCGCTCACCGCCAGAGAGCAGGTCGACCATCGCATCGGGCGGTGGGCAGCGCAGCGCGTCCATCGCCTGCTCGAGCTGGGAGTCGATGTCCCAGGCGTTTCGGGCGTCGAGTTCGGTCTGAACCTCCCCCATCTCGGCCATCAGCACGTCGAAGTCCGCATCCGGCTCGCCCATGGCCGCGCCCAGCTCATCCATCCGGACCTGGAGAGCCTTGATGTCAGCGACGCCCTCTTCGACGTTTTCCAGGACGGTCTTACCCTCGGTCAGCGGCGGCTCCTGGAGCAGAATGCCGACTGTTGCGTCCTTGGCGAGCATCGCATCGCCGTTGTTCGGCTTCTCGATGCCGGCCATCAACTTGAGCAGCGTTGACTTGCCCGTGCCGTTCGGTCCGACCACGCCGATCTTGGCGCTGGGATAGAACGACAGGGTCACGTTGTCCAGCACGACCTTGTCGCCGAGCTTCTTGCGGACGTTGTGCATTGAGTAGATGAACTCAGGCATCGAAATGGGGAACCTTCACTTGTACGCCGGACCTTGCAGGCGCCAACCCTAGACGGAACCCTGCGGCGCTCAAGTATGCCAGCTGAGTCGAAGGACGCTTGACAAGCTCAGCGGCCGAAGGAGCGGTGACGCACCACCGGCGGCCACGCGCTTGACCGCGGCCTCGCTTAACGAGCGCGGCCGTGAGGCGGCCCAGCCTGACATGGTGCGTCACCTGTGGGCTCGGATCCGCCTCGCGGGTCGGATCCGGCCCACCGCCTGAGTCCCCCAGTCCGCCCTGACGGGGTCCAGCTGGGGCCACCCCGTAGGCGGCACACGGTCCAGCCGAACCGAGCGGACTGCCTCAGGCGGCTTGTGCGGCGCGCTCCTCCGCGCTCAGACCCGCCGCGCCGATCTCGTCCGTAGGCGGCTCAACCGCTTCTTGAGATTCGGTGGCCGTGAGACGAGGTGGCCGACGAAATGCGGACGTGCCGCGGTTCAGGTCGTGACCGACCAGATCAGCCTCGAGGACGAGCTTCTCGTGAGTTTGGCCGTCTTTCTCCCATACGTTGGTCCGCAGCCTGCCGACCACCAGAACGGGATCGCCCTTGCGGACGCTCTGCGCCACATGCTGGGCCAAGGTGCGGAAACAGGCCACCTCGATCCAGGTGGTGTTGCCGTCGCTCCACCCCGCCTTTGTTTTGATGCGCGGCGTGCAGGCCAACCTGAATGCCGACACCGTTCCGTTGCCTCGTGTCTCAACCTCCGTGCCGGCGTAACCCGTGACGTGTACCTGTGCCTCCATCGGCCCGTCCTTTCGCTTTTGGCAGTGCGCCTATGTCGTCAGGATCGGGACGCCGGCCCGAATCGTGCGGGCGATCCGAAATCTGTGGATGACGCTCGGACCTGCCTTCGGACTGTGGATGCCGCGATTCTCGACACCGACGCGACAGCGAGCTAAGTACCTACGGCCCGCTAGCTGCAGAGGCTCCCCCTCCAGAGCCAGCTAGCTGCGGGCGCGCTCCAGAGCCAGCCGTGCACTTTCGTACCGATCCTGCTGGGTCTTGACGGGCGCAACCACCAGTTCACCGGTTACGCGCCCAATCGCGGCATGCAGCGATTGCCGAGCCTTCGCCGTACGTCGCCGCGCACCGACTTCAACGCCGATCCTGGCCAGCCCGGCCAGCAACAAACCTGCCAGCACGCCGCCAACAGCTAAGACCGTCGGGGCTGGCAGTCCCCACCAGGTCACCTTAGGGAGGGGCGGTAGCTGCAGATAGGCCAGCAGGAACGACAGTCCTAGCCAGCCGAGACCCGCCACCACCGTGGCCACCAGCAGCCATTGCAACACGCGAATCACCTGCCACCACCGGCGATGCTGAGCAAGATCAAGATCGGTTATTGCGATCGCTCGGTCCACTCGGTCCGGCAACTCCCGTTCCGACGAGCGTGCCGCCCGCTTGATCTCTTCGGACCAGCCGCGAGTCAGACCCTCGGCAGCTCTATCGGCAAGAGCTCGTACCGCCGTATCCACCCGCGCCTGCTGGACACCTGAGGTCGCCGGTAAGGACGTACGCCCGACCTGCGAGGGATCGATCTCTTTCCGCTTGCGAGCAACGCCTAGCCGATCCAGATGCAGCCGACGTAACGGGTCGGGTTTGAACTTGGCAACCCAGGCCAGCACGGGCCAGCCGGTCGCCAGACCACCCCGCAGGCGCCATGCCTTGCCGACGGCCTCCGTGACGACGGGTACGCCTGCCGCGATAGCCACCTGCTTGGTCAGCTGATCAATACTTGATCGTCCCAGCGGTGTCATCTTGGCAGTGCCTGACGCAGTACTCAGCTTCTCCGCAGCGACCGAAACATCAGCGGCGAGCCGTCGCGCCGCTGCCTGTTTCTCTGCAACCTGTTTGGCAAGGGTCTCCCGCAGCGCCTCGATCCCCTCCCCCGTCACCGCGGAGACGGCCAGCACAGGCACCTTCGCCAAACCCTCACTATCCAGCAGCCGACGGAGATCACGTAGACACTGCTCTCGCTGAGCCGCGTTGAGCGTGTCGACCTGATTCAAGATGATCATCATCACATCTGCATGCTTGGCCAGCGGCTTCAGATAACGATCATGAATAGCCGCGTCGGCGTACTTCTGCGGGTCCACCACCCAGATCAACATGTCAACCAGCTGGACCAAACGATCAACCTCCAGACGATGGTCCAGCTCCGTGGAGTCATGATCAGGAAGATCGAGCAGCACCAGGCCGTCCAGGGCCGCATCCATCTCAGGATCGGTCGCCAGCGCATGCCGGCGTGGGATCTGGAGCCAGTCCAGCAGATCTTCGGCCGACTCCTCACCCCAGCTGGTCGCCATGGCATGTGCCGTTGTCGGCCGCCGTACGCCCACTGTCGCCAGCGACGTTCCGGACAGGGCATTGAAAGTGGAGGATTTGCCTGACCCGGTGGCGCCAGCGAGCGCCACGACCGTGGCGCTGCCGGACATGGCAAGGCGCCGATCAGCTTGATCGACAACTCGCTTTGCCTCGGCCAGCGCTGCCGGGTCTACCCGGCCCTCGCACAGCTCGACCGCCTCGCTCAGCGCCCGGAGATGATCAACAAGATGTGCGCTGACGTCCTTGCGGTTGAGCAACCCGAGACCCCGGCCGGCCACTACCGCAGCTCCTCTCGCGGTTGCTCAATGAGTTCTGCATCGACGATGTCACTGTCATCAGCTGCCTCCACTGACGGGATTTGAGTCACAGTCGGTGCATCGATCGCCAGCCGCTGCTCACCAGCCGGTAACCCAGCCTGCTCGGTCTCGCTCACCGGCAGCCCACCCTCGCGCGCCAGCTCGACGGCTGCCGCGGCATCGCGCAAGCCTTCGGCCTGATCGGGGTCGATCCCGAGGGCATCCAGGACCTTGTGGTAGCGAAGCAACTCGGCCGACAGCAGGGCCTGAACCCGCCCATCAAGATCATCTTTGGCGGTCTTGGCGAGCCGACGAATGGCCTGATCACCGAAGACCGCCTCCAAGATCCGTTGGGCGAGCACCGCGGTGCCTCCGGCCACTCCGATCTCGGCTCCGACCAAGCCTCCGGTGTGCGCGAAGACGACGATCATCAAGGCCACGCCCAATCCGTTGATCCCGAGGGCGTAGAACCTCGCTCTGGAACGCTTGCTCATGCCCTCGTCAGCGACCAGGTCGAGGACGGCGCCTTGCCAATCCCGGATGGCACGGGCCGCCCGCTTGTCGAAGTCAACCGAAGGTCGCGACAGATCGATCTCCGCCGATTCGATCAATGCACGGCCGGCGGAGTTCGCCTGCCAGGACGCCTCTGCGCGTTCGGCCGCAGCCGCCGACTCTTCGCGCAGCAGAGATTCCAAGCCCGATTCGACCGCAACCTTCAGGTTTCCGGCACCGGGCGGCTCGCCCTTCAGGGCGGCCATCAACCGATCTCGCAGCCAACTCACCTTCTGCTCGAGCGCTCGGAAGAACTCACCCGTGCCGACAAACTCATGCCACCGCGCCAGCACCTCCCCCCGCAGCAGCGTCCCGTCGGCCGTCTGGACCTGCACCGTACGCACCGCCTCGGCGTAGGAGTGGTCCGCCTCGGCACGCAGTTGCTCGATCACCTCGAGCTGCTCATCGACTGACCGCGCAAGTGCTGGCGCCTTCACGACCAATGCAGCGATTGCGCCATCAAGAGTCTGATGTACGACCTTGGCGCGGCTGGCCTGATCGGCTGCCAGAGCCGCCAGCCAGCCCCTGATCGGCTGGATGGCGCTCGCTGGCAGCAGACCGTCGGAATCGACCGTCGTCTCGGGTACGGCAAACAGCGGCGAGTCGCCAAGACCGCGCTCGCTCATCAGTTGACCGAGATGCGGCGGCACCTCGGTCATGGCGCGCGGCGGCACCCGATCCAGTACAACCGCGACGGCAGCACTCCGGTCCGCTGCAGCACGCAGAAATTCCCATGGCACCGCGTCGGCGTAGCGCGCCGCTGAGGTGACGAAGAGCCAGAGATCCGCGGCTGACAACAGTTGGGTAGCAAGTTGCCGGTTTTCCACCACCACGGAATCGATGTCGGGCGCATCAAGCAATGCCAGACCGGGCGGAATCGAGTCCTCGACAACGAGCTGCAGGGAACGCGAATCCGTCACTGCACCCGTCGAGCGAGCCAGCCCGGGAAGGATTCGATCATCGGTGAACCAGCGGGCGTCGCTGCTGTGATGGACTAACACCGGCGCTCGAGTGGTGGGCCTGATCACACCGACAGCGCTGACTCGTCGGCCGACAAGGGAGTTCACCAGCGTCGACTTGCCGGCTCCAGTTGAGCCGCCGACAACAGCCAACAGCGGCGCATCGATCGTCGCCA
>Ga0307286_10000640_pt1 | contig 10052 bp, 10 predicted proteins | sample ER_DNA_140_FD_194478 | JGI IMG/M metagenome (GOLD analysis project Ga0307286, IMG submission 194478) | Bulk soil microbial communities from the East River watershed near Crested Butte, Colorado, United States - ER_DNA_140 | ecosystem: Environmental > Terrestrial > Soil > Floodplain | place... | reverse complement strand
GTGCTCCAAGAGCCAGATGTCGTCGTTTGTTCGCATGCCTCGACCGTAGCTGCCGGTGACCTGCGCCGGGGCGCAATTTACAGGGGTTTTACCTCCCGAGACCCGGTTGGTTACGCGGCGGCCTGGGCGGCCAGGCGGCGTCCCTGGAACGAGCGGCCGAGGAACGCAGCCGCCGCGATGAGGCCGGTCAAGACGAAGACGAGCGCCGTCCCTCCGGGCAGCCGCGTCAGCGCCTCCATGCCCGCACCGACGAGCCCGGCGCACGGGATCGTCATCACCCAGGCGACGAGGATGTTGCCCGCGACTCCCCACCGGACCGCCGAGAGCCTCCGCGTCGCTCCCGCACCGAGCACGGAGCCGGAGATCGTGTGCGTCGTCGAGACGGGGAACCCATAGTGGGCAGTCAGCCAGAGGATCGTCGCGCAGGAGGTCTGGGCGGCGAAGCCCTGCGGCGGGTCGAGCTTGGCGACGCGCGTGCCCAGCGTCCTGATGATCCGCCAGCCGCCCGCGTACGTGCCGAGCGCCATGGCCGTCGCGGCGCTGAAGATCACCCAGTTGGGCGGCCGCGAAAACCCTTCGTCGAGATGCCCCGAGACGACGAGGGCGAGCGAGATGATCCCCATCGTCTTCTGGGCATCGTTCGTTCCGTGGGTGAAGGCGACGAAGCCGCCGGAGACGAGCTGCAGGCGCCGGAAGACGCGGTTCACGACCCCTGGGTGGCGCCTGCGGATGATCCACAGAAGCGCGAGCATGATCGCCCCGGCGAGAGCGATACCGAAGAACGGCGCGAGGAGCGACGGGACGAGCACCTTGTCGACGAGCCCGTGCCACTGGACCACGTCGAGGCCGGCGGCGGCGATCGCGGACCCGACCACCCCGCCGATGAGCGCGTGGCTCGAGCTCGAGGGCAGGCCGATGTACCACGTGATCAGGTTCCACGTGATCGCGCCGACAAGGCCGGCAAGGACGATGTCGAGCGTGATTGCGTCCGAGTCGACCAGGCCGCTCGCGATCGTCGCGGCGACCTTGAAGGAGACGAACGCACCGGCGAAGTTGAGGACCGCCGACATGAGCACGGCCAGCCGCGGCGAGAGCGCGCGGGTGGAGACGCTCGTCGCGATCGAGTTCGCCGTGTCGTGGAAGCCGTTCGTGAAATCGAAGAAGAGCGCGACCGCGACGACTGCGACAAGCGTGAGGTCGTCCATCGAGCGCTAGGCGTTCTTCACGACGATGTTGCCGACGACGTTGGCGGCGGTCTCGCACGCGTCGAGGGCGTCCTCAAGCGACTCGAAGATGTCCTTCCAGCGGATGACGGTCAGCGGGTCGATCCGCTCGTCGCGGAAGAGGTCGGCGATGGCGTCGCGAACGACGCGGTCGCCTTCGTCCTCGAGCTCCTTCAGCTTGATCAGCTCGTCCTGGACGCCACGCTGCCCCTTCAGCGCGCCGAGCGCGGCGGAGAGGTGGCCGACCGCAGCGCTCAGGATCCGGGCCTGCTCGATGGACTGGCGGGTGGGGGACTCGACGCCATAGAGCTCGAGCAGGTCGGTCGCCTCCTCGATGTGGTCGACGACGTCGTCGATCGCCGTCGCGAGCGCGAAGATGTCCTCGCGGTCGAACGGCGTCACGTACTGCGTGTTCAGGAGCCTGATGAGGTCGCGCGTGATCCGGTCGCCCTCGTGCTCGGCCGCCTTCACGTCGGCCTGCGTGATCGAGGAGTTCGGGAATTCGCGGAAGCGGGTCTCCGCTTTTTGCGCCGCCTCCAGAGCGTTGGCGCCGGCCTCTCTGAAGAGCTCGTAAAACTCGGCGGGCCGCGGGACGAGGCTGAGTCGCATGAGCGCGCGGCATGGTACAACCGACCGGGTGCGCCGAGTGACCGCAACGGCGGCCATCGCGCTTGCCCTGGTCTTCACCGCTTCGGCCGGCCCGGCGACGCGCGTCCTGGCGGTCGGCGACTTCGGGGTCGGAGGCTCGACGGAGCGCGCGACGGGGGCAGCGATCGAGGACTGGGAAGCCGACCATCCCGCGAGCCTGCTCCTCACGCTCGGAGACAACGACTACACCGAGAGCCCGCCCGCCTTCCGTAGCAACTGGCACGACGCGTTCGGCTGGCTTGAGGCCGCGGCGATCTGGCCACGGGGCACGCTCGGAAACCACGACGTGCGGGTCGACGGCGGCCACTACGAGTTCAAGGCGCTTCGCATGCCGTCGTCCCACTACCAGCGTTCCCGCCCGGACTTCGACCTGTTCGTCCTCAACTCGAACTCGGTCGGCGACCGGCAGACGCGCTGGCTGAAGCGGCATCTCGCCGCGTCGACTGCAACCTGGAAGATCGTCTCCTTCCACCACCCCGCCTACACCTGCGGCGGCTACCTCAGCAATCCGGCGGTGGTCTCGAGGTGGGTCCCGCTCTTCGAGCGCTACGGCGTCGCCCTCGTCCTCTCGGGCCACGACCACAACTACCAGCGGTTCGCGCCGTGGAACGGGGTCACCTATGTCGTCCACGGCGGCGGCGGCCAGGAGCTCTACGCCCTCCGCAAGTGCCCGGCCGGCTACCCGAAGCGCGACTTCGCCCGTCGCGCGCACGGTTTCCTCGACATCGTCGTCCGGCCCGGCGCGATTCGGCTCAAGGCCGTCAACCTCTCGGGGCACGTCGTCGACCGCCAGGTCATAAACCCCTAGGGGGTATACAATCAGAGCGTGACCGAGATCACGCTCGAGCTCGAAGGGATGACCTGCGCGAGCTGCGTAGCCCGCGTCGAGCGCGGGCTGAACAACCTCGAAGGCGTGCACGCATCCGTCAACCTCGCCACCGAGCAGGCCGCCGTCCGCTACGACGAGTCGAGCCTGGACGTAGAGGCTCTTCTCGCCGCAGTCGCGGGGGCCGGGTATCGCGCGTCCCCCGTGGGCGAGAGGGAGGAAGAGCCGCGCGAAATGGTCCGCGTGCGGCTGGCGCTCGCAGCCGCATTGACGGTCCCGCTCGCGCTCGTCGCGATGGTCCCGCCCCTCCAGTTCGACGGGTGGGAATGGCTCGCCTTTGCGCTCGCCACTCCGGTCGTCTTCGTCGCGGGCTGGCCGTTCCACTGGGCAGCCGTCCGGAACCTCCGGCATCGCGCGGTGACGATGGACACCCTTGTCTCGCTCGGAACGCTTTCCGCGTGGACCTGGTCGACGGCGGCGCTCCTCCTCGTCGAGGGGGCGGACACGTACTTCGAGGTCGCGGGCGTGATCACGACGCTCATCCTTCTCGGCCGCTTTCTCGAAACCCGTGCTCGCCGCCGCGCCGGCGAGGCCATCCGCGCGCTCGCAGACCTGTCCGTTCCGGACCGCGGGATCCAGGTCGGCGACGAGTTCGTGGTGAGACCGGGCGAGCGGATCCCCACCGACGGGATCGTCATCGAGGGCGAATCGGCCGTAGACCGCTCGATGCTCACAGGCGAGCCCCTGCCGGAGGACACGGCGCCGGGGGACGAGGTCGTCGGCGCGACGATCAACGTCTCCGGGCGCCTTGTCGTCCGGGCGACCAGGGTCGGCGCCGACACGACACTCGCCCAGATCGCCCGCCTGGTCGCCCAGGCGCAGACGGGCAAAGCCCCCGTGCAGCGGCTCGCAGACCGCGTTTCCGCCGTCTTCGTCCCGGTCGTGATCGCGATCTCGGTCGCGACGCTCGCGGGGTGGCTCCTCGCAACCGGCGACGCGGCGGACGCATTCACGGCAGCGGTCGCGGTGCTCATCATCGCCTGCCCGTGCGCCCTCGGGCTGGCCACGCCGACGGCGCTCCAGGTCGGAACGGGCCGCGGTGCCCAGCTCGGCATCCTCATTCACGGTCCCGAGGTTCTGGAGAAGACACGCGAGGTCACGACGGTCGTCCTCGACAAGACAGGGACGGTCACCGAGGGACGAGTCAGGCTCGCGGAGAACGGCCTGCCGCCCGAGGCTCTGCGCCTCGCCGGAGCGGTCGAGGACGCGAGCGAGCATCCGGTCGGGCGCGCCGTCGCCGAGGCCGCGCGGGCGCGCTTCGGCTCTCTACCGCCGGTAGAAAGGTTCCGCAACGTCGCGGGCCGCGGAGTCGTCGGCGTCGTCGAGGGCCACCGGGTCGAGGTCGACCGCGGGACGGTGTCCATCGACGGCGTTCTCGCCGGCCGGCTGTCCGTCGCCGACACGGTCAAGCCGACGAGCGCCGAGGCGATCGCCCAGCTCCGAGCCCTGGGCCTCGCTCCCGTCCTCCTGACGGGCGATTCCGAGGAAGCGGCCAGGAAGGTCGCGAAGGAGGTCGGAGTCGAGCGCGTCGTCGCCGGGGTCCTGCCGGGCGAGAAGGCGGACGAGGTTCGGCGGCTGCAGGAGGCCGGCGAGGTGGTCGCGATGGTCGGGGACGGGATCAACGACGCGCCCGCGCTGGCCGAGGCCGACCTCGGCCTCGCGATCGGCACGGGCACGGACATTGCCGTCGAGGCGAGCGACGTCACGCTCGTCTCCGGCGACCTGCGGGCGGCCGCGGATGCGATCCGGCTCTCGCGCCGCGTCCTCGGCACGATCAAGGGCAATCTCTTCTGGGCGTTCGCCTACAACGTCGCGGCGATCCCCCTCGCGGTGGCCGGGCTTCTCAACCCGATCGTCGCGGCGGGCGCAATGGCGTTCTCGAGCGTCTTCGTCGTCACGAACAGCCTGCGGCTCCGCCGCTTCTCGAGCCCGAGGGAGGGGACATGACATACGGATACGTGGACGAGAAGGACGCGCTCGTCAAGCGGCTGCACCGAATCGAGGGACAGGTGCGCGGAATCGAGCGGATGGTCGAGGACGAGCGCTATTGCATCGACATCCTCACGCAGATCGCCGCCGCGACGACCGCCCTCGAAACTGTCGCGTTCAAGATCCTCGATGAGCACGTGAACCACTGCGTCGCGGGCGCGCTCGAGTCGGGCGACCCCGACGTCGCGGCCGAAAAGAGCCGCGAGCTCCTCGAAGCCGTCCACCGCTTCTCGCGCACGAAATAGTGCAATGCCGAGGTATCTGAGCGCGGGCGCCGTCGTCCTCGCCCTGTGGGTGGCGATCCGCTCCGGCGAGGTCTGGACGGGGACCTTTCCCGCGACGCTCGTCGTGCTGCTCGCGATCGTCTCCTACGTCCACTGGGAGCGGCATGGACGGCCATGGCACGACTGGGCCGTGATCCTCACCCTCCTGCCGGCCATCCTGGCCTCCGTGTGGATCGGGGTCGGCGGCCTCCTCCTCGACGTCGCCCGGACGGACGACCAGCGCCTCCTCTACGAGGTCGGCCCCGGGATCGGGCTCGTCGGCCTCCTCTGCACGCTCATCGCCTACCACGGGCGTCACCACCCGGACGAACCAGGGCTCTAGCGGGAGAGCAGCACGGACTTGAGGTCGTCCTCGCTGCCCGGCTCGAGGATCGCCAGCACCTGGTCACCCGCCTGGAGCTCGGTCGAGCCGACCGCGATCTCGGCCCTCCCGTCCCGCACGACGGAGATGAGGCGAGCCGTTCGCGGCAGGTGCAGGTCCTCCACCTTCTTCCCCGCCGCCGACGAGCTCGGCTTGATCTCGACCTCGACGATCTCGAGATTCTCCTTGCGCAGCTCGAGCAGGTGGACGAGCTCGTGCTGGGGGACTTCGTGCTCGACCAGGGCGAGGACCATGGACGTCGCCGACACCGTCGGAGAGATGCCGAGCAGGTCGAAGTGCGGCTCGTTGCGCGGATCGTTGACGCGCGCGATCACCTTCGGGACGCCGTACTTCTCCCTCGCTAGCTGGCAGATGACGATGTTGTCCTCGTCGTCGCCGGTGACCGCGACGACGATGTCCGGTGGCCGGCCGAGACCCGCTTGCTCGAGGACGAAGATCTCGGTGGCGTCGCCGTGGATCGCGCGATGCTGAAACTCTTCCTCGAGGCGCTCGTAGCGCGGCTGCTCCTGCTCGACGAGCACGAGCTCGTGGCCGAGCGCGAGCAGCGTCCGGGTGACGCTCACCCCGACCTTCCCTCCTCCCACGACGACGACGAACATCAGCTCCCGCCTGCGGACAGCACGCTGTGGCTGAGCTCGGCGATCGCCGTCTTCGTCGGCGAGACGACGTCGAACCCGCGGCCGGAGTAGAAGTCGGCCCGCGCGGGATCGAGGATGCGCACGGCGACGAAGGGGACCTCGTAGCGCTGCTTGGCAACCTGCGCGACGACGATGTTCGTATTGTCGCCGTCGGTGGAGGCAACGCAGGCATCGGCGTCCGCGATTCCCGCGCGCTCGAGGACCGACGTGTCCATCCCGTGCCCGAGGTGGAACTCCCCGGGCCAGTTCGGCCCGAGGCGCCCGAGCGCTTCCTCGCTCTCGTCGACGACCACGACCTCCCAGCCCTCGCCGTGCAGCCGTCCGGCCACAGCCGAGCCCACTCTTCCGACGCCGATGATGAGGGCTTTCACCGGCGGAAGCCTATTCCTAGAGGACGCCCTGGGGATACGTGACGACCATGACCTCGCAGGGCGCACGGCGGAGCACGTAGTCCACGGTCGGGCTGAAGAAACGCGACTGGCGGCGCCAGCGCGGCGCGGAGCCCATGAGTATGAGGTCGACGCCGTCGCCCTCGGCCTGCGCGACGATCGCCTCGCCGATGGCGCGCCCGCGCACGATCTCGCCCTCCACCTCCACACCGTGCTCGGCCGCGAGGAGCTTCGCCTCGGCGAGCGAGGCCTCGGCCTTCTCCTCGTCGTCGGTCAACTCGGCGTCGAGCGGGAGGTCGAGGGGGACTTTGATCACGTGCAACGCCCTGACCGCACAGCCGCGCTCCTCCGCGAGGCGGATCGCGGTCGCGAGCATCTCCTCTCCGATCAGGCCGAGCTTGACCGGCACGAGAATGCGCTCATAGACCCCCTCCTCCTCTGCGACGAGGTCGGCAACCGCGGGCTCGACGTGCTCGAGTAGCCGCTCGTGGCGCGCCTTCCGCACCGCCACGAAGAGGATGGCGCCGAGCACGAGCCAGATCGGGCCCGCGATCCTCGCCGCGTCGTGGGTGTAGAGCGCCGCGATCCAGAGCGCGAACGTGAGCGGAGCTCCGATCAGCGGCGCGAGCGGCACCGGCACACCGCGGATGCGGATGTTCACCGGCACGCGGTACGGGCGGGCCAGATCCGGCTCCTTGAAGCGAAGGCGGATGACGGCGAGCTGGGCGGCGGTGAAGGCGATGAGCGCGCCGAAGCTGTAGAGGCTTGCGAGGAACGTGACCTCGCGGCCGACGGAGTCCGCGATCACGAGGAGCACCGCTGCGATGACGGCGCCGCTCACGACCGAGACCGGCGCGATGAACGTCCTCTGGTTCAGGCGGCCGAACGACCGCGGCAGCATCGCCCGTTGCCCGAGCGAGTAGGCGAGCCTGCCCGCCCCCGAGAGCGACGTGGCGATCGCCGAGACGAGGATGATCGCGCCCGTGACGCCGAGGAAGACCTTGATCGTGTCCACGGCCGCGTCGGGCAGCGAACCGCTGAAGGCCTCCGAGATCCCGACGAGCGGCGCGCGGATCCAGGTCGTGCCCAGGTCGGTCGCCCAGCCGTCCGGCGCGGCGGGATCCGGGTGCGGCGGATACGCGGAGAGGCCGATCGCCGCGATCGTGAACGAGACGACCACGACGGCGCCGATCCCCGCGAAGAGGCTCCGTGGCAGCGCCTTCCCCGGCTCGCGCGCCTCGGCCGCCAGGTTCGCGACGGTCTCGAGGCCGGTGAAGGCGAGCATCGCGAGCGAGAGGGAGAAGACGAGCGCGTGCCAGGTCGGTGCGGTGCCGAGGTCGATTCCCTTCCCGAAGCCCTCCCGCGAGAGCAGGAACGCGAATCCGAGGCCGATCAAGAGCAAATGCGAGAGGAAGGCGAGGACCGCGATGAAGATCGCGGCGGTGTACATCCGGGCACGGCGCACGAGGCGGATCCCCGCCACGCCGAGAATGGCGACCACGCCGAAGACGACATCCCAGGGGGAGTCCGTGAGGGCGTCCCAGCCGAGTGCCGTGCCGAGATAGTGCGGCACGAAGAGACCGGCCAACGCGATGACGATCAGGTAGTCGAGGAAGAGCGCCCAGCCGGTGATGAACCCCGCCGGGTCGTTGAACGCGCGCCGCACGAAGGTCGCGGCGCCGCCGGTCTCCGGCAGCGCAGAGGTTCCCTCTGCGTACGAGAGCGCGACGAGGAGGAAGAGCGCCCCGACACCGAGCAGCACCCAGGGCGTTGCGCCGAGCGCGTAGAGCGCGACAACGCCGAGCGCGAAGTAGATCGACGACCCGATCTCGCCGTAGGCGACCGACGCGAGCGAGCCCGCACCGAGCACCCGCGCCAAACCGACCTTCTTCGCCATCAGTGACTCTTCCAGTGATGAGGCACTACCACCGGAACAAAACGTACAGCCGGCCGGCGCCGGCAACGACGAGCAGGGCGCCGAAGACGTAGCCGATCTCACCCCCGGCGAACGCGGTCTCCACGCAGAGGGCGATCCCGAGCACGACCATGAGGCTCGACAAGACCGCTGTCGTCCGCCGGCGCAGCTCGGGGGTCACGCGGCCTTCCGGCCCGCCGCGAGGAGGACGCGGCAAGGGCTTTCCTTCAGGACACGGTCCACCGTGCGGCCGAAGATGGGCGTTCGACCGCGGGCGACTCGCCGCCGGGCGCCGATGACGATGAGCTCCGCCTGGCGGCGCACGGCCTCCTCGACGATGGCCGGGCCGGCCCGCCGTGCGCGGGCGAGCCGGGTCACCGCACGCACTCCGTAGGCGTCGACGAAAGCACGGGCCTCCTCGAGGAGTTCGAAGGACCGTTCTTCGTCCTCGGGGAGCTCGGCGTCGAGCGGGAGGCTCAGCGGCACCTCGAGGACATGGACGATCGCGATCGTTGCGCGGCGCTCGGCTGCGAGCCGTGCGGCGGCGACGAGCGCCTCCTCCGACTCGGCGTTGCGCACGACCGGCACGAGGATCGTGCGGAAGTGGAGCTCGAGCGAGGGGCCGAGGATCAGCGCCGGCGCCCGCACCGTCTCGAGCAGCGGCGCCCGCACGATCCTGCGGCGGTAGAAGAAGTAACCGATGAACCCGAGGACGAGCCAGCCAAGGCCGGCATAACGCGTCAATGGCGTCTGTATGACCACCGTCAGCCACGCGAGCGCGGTCGCGATCCCGCCGAAGATCGCGAAGAGCGGCCAGTCGACCCCGCGCACCCGGAGATTCGGCCGCGCGCGGTAGACGAGCTCCTCGTCCCGGCGCCGGTAGCGCAGCGCCACGATTGACGCGTGCGCGACCGTGAACGAGAGCATCGCGCCGAACGAGTACATCGTCCCGAGGAAGTCGAGCTGCCCGGGGATGAGGACGACGATCGGGGCGACGCCGGCGAAGACGACCAGCGAAAGCCACGGTGTCTTGAAGCGCGGGTGGAGCCGGCGGAAGAGCTCAGGGAGCTGCCGGTAGTGCGACATCGCGTACGTGATGCGGGACGCGCCGATCACGCCCGCGTTCGTGGCGATGAAGAGAATCGTCGCCGCGAGGATGCCGACGTAGACCTTCAGGACGTCGAGCACCGTTCCCGAGATACCTAGGTTCTCGACGAGACCGAGCACGGGGTCGTTGGCGAAGCCGCCCTCCTCCGGGGGAAGCCCGAGGAGCGTCTGGTACTCGCCGTCCACGAGCCTGACCGGCAGCGCCGAGAGCGCGATCGCGGGCAACGTGAAGTAGATGGCGAAGACGGCCAGCGCGACGAAACGGATGGACGCCGGGATCGAACGCGGCGGGTCGCGGGCCTCTTCCGCGAGGTTGGAGACTGTCTCGATCCCCGTGTAGGCGATCATCGCCACCGGGATTGCGAGGAAGAACTGGCTCCAGGTCGGCGCCACGCCCCAGTGGACGTTCTCCTTCAGGATCGTCGGGCTGAAGATGAGGACGAAGCCGATGACCACAAGCAGGAGTTGCGTCGCGAAGTCGACGAGCGCGAGCAGGATGTTGATCCGCGCCGACTCCTGGATCCCGATGATGTTCAGGAGCACGAGCGCGACGATCACGACGGCGCCGACGACGATGTCCCAGGGGTTGTC
>Ga0307286_10000636_pt1 | contig 10083 bp, 7 predicted proteins | sample ER_DNA_140_FD_194478 | JGI IMG/M metagenome (GOLD analysis project Ga0307286, IMG submission 194478) | Bulk soil microbial communities from the East River watershed near Crested Butte, Colorado, United States - ER_DNA_140 | ecosystem: Environmental > Terrestrial > Soil > Floodplain | place: USA... | reverse complement strand
ATCAGCTTGACCGAAGCAGCTCACCGGCGTGGAACGACCAACTCCTCGGGGATCCCAGCCGACGACATCGTAGTTTTCCAGGCCAGCAGCGTCGAAGTAGCCGACATAGCCAACCCCTGAGCCGCCTGGGCCCCCCGGGTTGATGATCAGGCTGCCGAGGTGCTCGTCCCCTTTGCCCGGCCGCTTGGCCACCATCAGGGTGATGGCTGTTTCGTCGGGTTTGGCGTAATCCAGCGGCACCAGCATCGTGCTGCAGAAGAAACCGTGGCCGCACGGCTGCCAATCCAGCCGCTGCCTTTCATAGCGCGCCAACCCCTTGCCGGGAGGTGGCCGGCTGAAACCCTCCGGCTTGACCTCAGGGACAGGCTGCAGCGGCCGCCCGTCCTTCGGCAGCTTGAGACTTGAGCTGGCGGCGGAAGACGGCACTGGCACCGGTGACGGCTGATCAACCGGGGCGTCCGGGCTCGCCGAACACGCTGCTAGTACGACCACCAAGGCCGCCACCGTCACGCCGAGGAGGCGCAGACGGCGTACGGCAGACGGCATATCCAGAGCCTACGCGGCAGCTAGTCGCGCAAATCGCGGGTCAAGATCAATAACAAACGGACCTAACGGCGCTGCTTCCGGCTGACGTCCCGCATTTCCTCACCCCATCTGAACTACGCACGGTGTGACGAAGTGTCTAGCGATGCCTGGCGTGAACATTTGCGGTTTCGAAAGCGACACAGGCGACAGCTCTCAACTTTCCTCGCCGTCGGACGTGCGTCGCCGTATCCGGCCCTTCCGCGGCGGCCGCTGCACCTGGGCCGGAGTGGCGCGGGACGCAAAGAGCTGCCGAGCACCACAGGCGGCAGCCAGGGAGCAGCTCCTCGTCGTGCCGTTCGCGTTCATCCGGACCACCACAGAGTCGGCCGGGACCTGGTGGCCGACAACGACGCCGTCGCCGTCCTCCAGCGCAACCTGCTCCCCGATGCCCGGAGCCGTACGCGCGAACTCGGTGTAGAGCGGGTGCTCGTACTTCAAGCAGCACATCAGTCGGCCGCAGGCGCCCGAGATCTTCAGAGGGTTCGGTGGGAGATCCTGCACCTTGGCCATCCGGAGACTCACCGGCTCGAAGTCCTTCAAGAACGTGGCGCAGCACAAGTCGCGGCCGCAGTTGCCCAACCCACCGACCAGCCGGGCGGCGTCCCGCGAGCCGATCTGGCGCAGGTCGATCCGCGCATGAACCGTACGAGCCAGCTCGCTGACCAGGGTCCGGAAGTCGACCCGGTGGGGTGCGGTGAAGTAGACCACCACCAGCTGATCGAAATCGATACCGGAATCCACGAAGTCGACGGCAACCACCTTCATCGGCAGCTGGTTCCGCTTGATCAATTTCTTGGCGGCCAGCTTCGCCTCGGCGCGTCGCCGGCGGTTGGCCGCATCCCGCTCCAGGTGCTCCTGGCCAGCCAGGCCAGCGCAGACTGGCAGATCCGCAAAACCGTCCTCGTCGATCCACTCGGGCGCCCAGACACACTCCGCCACCTCTGGGCCGGAGTCGGTCGGCACCAGAACGCGGTCACCGACGCTGTAGTCGTGACCCGCCGGATCGAGGTAATACAGCCGGCCGTACCGCTCGAACGACACAGCCATAACCCGCGCCATGGACCATAGCCTAAGCCGGAGGCGCCCTCATGCACCCTGACACTTGCTCAGCCTGCCCGGAAAAACTGGAAGCCCGGCAGATGCGGGTCTGCCGGGCTTCCACGGGTGGGCATACTGGGGGGCAGGGTCCCACCCGCGCCAATCAGACTTATGTGATCTTGATCGTTTGCCCTATGTAGATCAAGTTGGGATCCTTGATCGTCTTCTTGTTGAGCTTCCACAGGCCCTTCCAGCCACCCTTGACGTGGTAGCGCTTGGCGATCTTGCGAAGCGTGTCACCGCGCTTGACGTGAACGGTTTTGCCCGTAGCACTGTACTTCTTATGAGTCGACTTCTTGGCGATCTTCTTCTTCGAGTCGCTCGACTTCTGGATTGCGGACGTACCGGGATTCGACGTCGGTGCCGCGTTCGCGGACGCCTCCCCGTTCGCCTTGGTCAGTCCCGCACGTCGGCCGCACGTCGGCCAGGCGCCAGGGCCCTGACCAGCTAGTACCCGACGAGCGATAGCGATCTGCTCGGCCTTGGTTGCCAGGTGCGCCTGACTCGCGTACGTCTTTCCCCCGTACGCCTTCCAGGTGCCGGCAGCGAACTGCACGCCGCCGTAGAACCCATTGCCGGTGTTGATCTTCCAGTTGCCGCCACTCTCGCACTGAGCGACTTTGTCCCATACGGACGACGCCGCCTCGGCAGGTACGGCACCGGCAAGCCCAATCCCGAAGGACAAAGCAAGCCCAGCACCCACGCCGACGGCGCGCGTGATGATGGTGGATGTCACCTAGGAGTAAATCCTTCCCCGAGTACGCCTGTGGTGACCCCGTGTGTTCAGGAGGCTACGTCCCAGCGCTCACGCGGTGTGAAACCCACACCGCTGTGAGCGCTTCACCCCGGGAATCTCTCAGTCCTGACGTGAGAGAAATCCGATGGTTCCCACCTCCGCTTTCGCCCGGGACATTCCCGGCAAGGTGCCCGTCCAGCGGAGTTCGGCAAACGGACACGCGATCCCAGCGACACATCGGATGCCACTGAGTTCTTCCCCCTTGGCGTTCCGCCCCCGCGAGTTAGATAACGAAACGGAAACGAGCCAAAAACCACCGTAGAGCGAAACTTCCCCGCAGCGCAACACTTTGCGATATCAATTTGTGACCTTGGGTCGGTCCGGCACGATGAATCAGCTGCAAGCGTCGGAAATCGCGCGCCCGCCGTGCTGAGGAGGACGGAGCGGAGGCGCTTTTCCTCTGCGAGCGACGACGAAGTAGGCGGATTCCATGCGCGCGCGATGCGCGAGCGACTACAAACGAAAGGTCCGGCTCGATCAGCCAGACCTTGGGAAGGTTGTCGGAGAGGACGCTCGGGGGTTCGTCCCCTCCGGCAACCTGTGCGGCCCAGGTTACTAAACAACTCGAAGAAAATGAACCCCAAAATTTGCGGAGCGAGTGAGGTACACTGCGCCACCGTATCCATGGGCAGCGGTTCCTGCAGATTCCTCGGTCAACCTTCGACTAGGCCGATCAGCGCAGCCTCGACCGCGAGCAGCGGAGCAACATTGCCCTCGAGTGCAGTTCGGCAATCCAGCAGCGCATCAATGCGATGCAGCGTCGACTCAGGTGTCGACTTCCGCGCCAGTACAGCAATCTGCGGCTTCAGATCTTCATTGATCACCGCTGCACCGGAGGCGGTTTGAATGCTCAGCACGTCGCGATAGAAGCCGGTCAGCTCAGTCAGCGTGCGATCGATCGCATCCCGCTGAAACCGCTTGCTGCGAGCCTTTTGCTGATCTTCCAACTCCTTGATCGCCGCCTGAGCCTGACGCGGCTTGGCACCCTTCGTGCCGAATCCCAGCGCCTCCTCCAATGCCGAGCGTTCCTTCGCGTCCAGCTCGGTCGTTGCCTCGGCCGCCTCGGCAGTCGCCGACTCGACAATCTGAGCTGCCGCCGCCAGGCAGGGACCCAGGCCATGCAACTCAAAGGGAATGTGCAAGATCTGCTGCCGCCGATTCCGGGCGCCCTCATCCCGGGCCAGCACCCGTGCCCGACCGACATGTCCCTGCGAAACCCTCGCCGCGTACGCCGCCAGCTCCGGTTCCACACCATCGCGAGTCTCGAGTAGTCGCGCCACCGCGGAGATGGTTGGCGTCTGCAGCGACAAGAGGCGACAACGCGACCGGATGGTCGCAACCACATCCTCCGGGGTCGGCGCACACAGGATCCACACCGTACGCGGTGCCGGCTCCTCGATGCTCTTCAGCAGGGCATCGGCGCCGCGCTCGGTGACCCGGTCCGCGTCCTCGATCACGATCACCTGCCAGCGACCAAGAGTCGGACTCATCACCGCTCGGCGGACCAGTTCGCGAACCTCATCGACGCCGATGGAGAGCAACTCGGTACGCACCAGGGTGACGTCGGGATGCGCGCCGGACAACGACGTACGGCAGGCGGTGCATGTGCCACACCCACCCGAGCTGCACTGCAACGCCGCAGCAAACGCCCGCGCGGCATTAGAGCGGCCCGAACCCGGCGGACCGGTGAACAACCAGGCGTGACTCATGGCATGCGGCTCTCTCGCCACCGCCCGTTGCAGGGTGGTCACGGTCGCCGTCTGTCCGATCAGCTCCGTCCAGACACCAAGGTCCGCCCCAGCGTCAGGAGCCGAGGTATCGGTTAACGACGCAGCCACAGCACCACTCTGCCACCGATCCCTGACGTCATCGGCGGGCTACGGCACGGAGCAACGGGGCGACCCGAGCGGCGACCTGGCCAGCGATCTCCTCCCGCGAGGCGCGTGCATTCAACACCAGATACCGCTCCGGCTCACGCCGGGCCAGGTCGAGGAAGAAGAGCCGGGTCCGTTCGTGAAACACATCGCCGGCCGACTCCAGGCGGTCCTTGTTGGACTTGGCGTGGACGCCATCGCTGAGCTCGGCATCGAGCACCACAGTGAGATCCGGTCGCAGATCCTCGGTGGCCCAGCGCGCGATGCGCTCGACGTCCTCGAGCTGCAACACCCGACCACCTCCCTGATAGGCCAGCATCGAGTCGACGTACCGGTCGCACACCACCACGGCACCTCGCTGCAACGCCGGCCTGACGACCGAGAAAACGTGTTGCGCCTTGTCAGCCGCATACAGCAAGGCCTCGGCACGCGGAGACATCTCGCCGGTCGCTGGATCCAGAACGATTTGCCGGATCATGGCTCCAACGGTCGAGTCCCCCGGCTCGAAGGTCTTGACGACCTCATGACCCGCATCGGCCAACCACCCACACAGCAGGTCGACCTGGGTCGTCTTGCCGACCCCGTCGCCGCCCTCGAAGACAATGAAGACCCCGCCTGCGGTGCTCACGCGCCAAGCTTCTTCTTCGTCTTGGCCCATACATCCACAAACTCCCGCCGAGCGCGGCGTACCCGCCGGGATTCGCGTTCGAAGTCGCGGCCCGCGGCAAACGCTTGTGCGGGAATCAGCTTGGCCACCTGCTCGGCTGTGACGAGCTCACGGCGATGCTCATCGTAAATCTCGGCCAGCAGCTGGCGGGCCTTGAGGAGCTGCTGCTGAATCGTTGCGGCCTCCTCCGGGAGCACCTGACCAGCGACGCCCACCACCCACTCGAGGCGTCCCATCTCCTGCCAGGCTTCTTCCCACTCCTCGTCGGCCGAGTCGACGTTCAGGTGATCGGCACACCGAGCCATCCGGGTGACGGCAATCGAGACCAGGCCGGCAAGCACCTCGCCGGCGGGATCGGAGCGTTGATCGGCCAGCTTGGGCGCCCGGACGGCCGCGACCAGCCGTTCCAGCACGGTGAGATAGCGCTCGCTACGGAGTCGGGCGGTCAGTCGGTCATGCCCATCCGAATTGGACGAATCTCCCTCCAAGCTGATCCAGCCGAGCTCGTCGTAAAGATCTTCGACCCACTCCGGGTCGAGGACGACTGACAATCCCTTCAGCTCCACCCGCAGCCGGGAAGCGTGATCGGCAAGCCGGTCGACAGCACCAAGATCACCGCCGCGAATAGCAAGATCAGCTTCCACGATCTGTCGTAGCCGGAGGGCAACGAGTTGGGAGACGAACTTCTTGAAGGGTGCGGCGGAATCGAATGGTCCGGGCACCGGCAGGTCGGTTGGTCCAGTCGCGGGCGCACCTAGCCGGGAGACCAGTCGCGGAAAGCGCGGTACGTGGGTGGCGCCGGCTTGTGATAGAGCACGGTCGAGAAAGGCCAGCTGCTCATCGGTGAGTCCCGGCCCGACGGGGGTGATCAACACCTCGCGATAACGCGCAGTGGTCAGGCCTCCGCGGCGTACGGTCACCTTGTCGTCACGCAGCAGCGCCAGCGTCACACCCTCCTTATCGCGCAGCGCGAACTCACGACGATCACAAATCAGCGCCGCAACCGGACCCAACGTGGCCCGCCGACGCAGCGGCCGGATCATGTCGGCCAGCTCCTCAGGAAGATCGGCGTGGCCCATCAGCTCGATGCGATCAATCGGTAGCAGCGGTTGCCAATCCGGGGCCGTGATGTACCACTCACCTCGCCCGTCCAACACCCGATGGGCAAGAAGCACGCCGGAGCGGATCAGCCGGTGATCCGGCGCATCCAGCAACGTGACGGCGATCTCGTACGCGGCATTGTGCCCGACCCTGGCTACCAGGTTGTGCAGACCAAGATCGGGATTAATCATCCGTGGCGCGGCTGCGCTGTACGGCATGTCGTAACAGCGTTGATCAGACGGATTCGTGCCGGAGCCCTCGGTAAGCCCGGCCGGCCGAGCAGCCACGAGCGCACCACGCTTGCCCGACTTGGCCTTACGGCGCTTCTTCTTACCCACGATCAGACACTAGTGCTGTCTGGTCGGCATGTGTGATCGTGATGGCAACCACTCATGGTGAAAGCTCCGCGTGCAACTAGCCAGCTTTGGCGCGAACGCTCTTCGCCGCAACCTTTTTCGCGGCCGATTTTGGTGTAGCTGCGCTCGCTGCGGCGGCCCGCGTCCGCTTCGCCGGACGCTTCTTGGGCGCCGGGCCCTTGGCGCGCTTCTCGGCGAGCAGCTCGGCCGCGCGTTCGGCAGTGATCGTTTCCACGTCATCGGCACGCCGCAACGTTGCATTGATCTCGCCGTCGGTGACATACGGCCCGAAGCGGCCTTCCTTGATGATCATGGGGCGGCCCGAGGCGGGGTCGGGGCCCAGTTCCTTGAGCGGTGGCTTGGCGGCTGCCCGACCGCGCTGCTTGGGCTGAGCATAGATCGCCTGAGCCTCCGGCAGGCTGATCGAGAAGATCTGATCTTCGCTGTCCAGCGAGCGGGAGTCGGAACCCTTCTTCAGATAAGGCCCGTAGCGCCCGTTCTGTGCGGTGATCTCTGCACCGTCCACATCTGTGCCAACGATCCGCGGCAGGCTCATCAGCTCAAGCGCCTGCTCAAGGGTCACCGAGTCGAGGCTCATGGAGGTAAGAAGGGACGCGGTACGCGGCTTGGCAGTCTTCGGGCTGTCTTCGGGGAGGAGCTCAGTGACGTAGGGGCCGAAGCGACCGTTCCTCGCGACGATGGTGCGCAAGGTCTCAGAGTCGGATCCCAGTTCACGTTCCTCGCCGACCGGCTTGGCCAGCAGCTCACGAGCAAGATCAATAGTCAACTCGTCAGGTGGCAAATCCTCCGCGACGTTGGCGCGCCGACCTTCCTCATCCTCAACATAGGTGCCGTAGCGGCCGACCCGGACCACAACCTTCGGAGCGCCCGTCGCGAGAGCGTCGGGATCTCCGATCTCGAAGGTCGACAGCTTACGAGCGTCGATCTCGCCGAGCTCGGTCACCAGCCGGTGCAGGCCCTCGCGGTTGTCATCACCGAAATAGAAGTCCTTCAATACTCTGAGTCGCTCGGCCTGCCCATCGGCGATCTCGTCAAGGATGTCCTCCATCTCCGCGGTGAAGGCGTAATCGACCAGTCTGGGGAAGTGCTCCTCGAGCAACCCGGTAACCGCAAAGGCCAACCAGGTAGGCACCAGCGCCGTGCCCTTCTTGAAGACATAGTCCCGGGCCGTGATGGTGCGGATGATGGTCGCGTACGTCGAGGGCCGGCCGATCTCGAGTTCTTCCAGTTTGGCGACCAGCGACGGCTCGGTGTAGCGAGCGGGCGGCCGCGTTTCGTGGCCCGACGCCGTCACCGACTCGGGTCGCAGTGGCTGGCCGGCGGCGAGTTGCGGAAGTCGGGTCTGCTCATCGTCGGTGTGGCCATCGGTCTCTTCGACCGATTCCACGTACGCCTTGAGGAAACCGTAGAACGTGATCGTGCGCCCGGATGCCACGAAGGTACACGGCTCGCCGTCGCTGGGTCGGGCGTTGATCTTGACCGTGATCGAGAAGCCCTCGGCATCTTTCATCTGGGAGGAGATGGTGCGCATCCAGATCAACTCATAGAGCCGGAACTGATCACCGCTCAGCCTGGTCTCTGCCGGCGTCAGGAAGCTCTCACCGGCTGGGCGGATCGCTTCGTGCGCTTCTTGGGCGTTCTTGACCCTGGAGGTGTAGACGCGCGGCTGATCCGGGAGGTAGTCCGCGCCGTAGAGCTGCTGGACCTGCTGCCGAGCTGCGGCAATCGCGGCGCCGGACAGCGTGATCGAATCGGTTCGCATGTAGGTAATGAACCCGGCCTCGTACAGGTCCTGGGCGATCGACATGGTTCGTTGCGCGGTGAAGCCGAGTTTGCGTCCCGCCTCCTGCTGCAGTGTCGTTGTCCGGAACGGGGCGTACGGGCGGCGGGTGTAGGGCTTGGACTCAACGCTGTCGACATCGAAGGAGGCGGAGCGTAGCGAGTCCGCCAGGGCCTTGGCCTGTGCCTCATCCAGACGGATCAGCTGATCATGGTCCTTGACGATCAAGGAACCACGAGTGTCGAAGTCCCGGCCCTGAGCCACCCGGCGCTCACCGACCCGAGTCAGTCGGGCTGGGAACAGCGGCGGGGTGACATCGGATCCGGCGTCCAAGATCGCGTCGAGATCCCAGTACGAGGCTCCGCGGAACGCGATACGTTCCCGCTCACGATCAACGATCAGCCGGGTCGCGACCGATTGGACACGCCCGGCCGAGAGCCGCGGCATGACCTTCTTCCACAGCACAGGTGAGACCTCGTAGCCATACAGTCGATCAAGGATGCGCCGGGTCTCTTGGGCATCGACAAGATCCTCGTCAAGATCACGTGGGTTAGCCACAGCCTCCGCAATGGCTGTTGGAGTGATCTCATGGAACACCATGCGCTTCGCTGGCACCTTGGGCTTCAGCTCCTGCAGCAGGTGCCACGCGATCGCCTCGCCCTCGCGATCACCGTCCGTGGCGAGCAACAACTCGTCGGCACCGACCAGTGCTTCCTTCAGTGATCGCAACGTCGCCCGCTTCTCGGGGCTGACGACGTAGATGGGCTCAAAACCATTGTCGACGTTGACGCCGGTACGCGCCCACTTCTCACCCTTGTACTTGGCGGGCACCTCGGCGGCACCAGTTGGCAGGTCCCGAATATGACCGCGGCTGGACTGCACGATGTAGCCATCGCCCAGAAAGCTCGCGATCTTATTCGCCTTGGTCGGGGACTCGACGATGACGAGCCGCCTGCCCCCTGCCTTCCCTGCCACCGATACTCACTTTCTCTACTGAACTGACACGTAGCTGATCTTGCGCGATCGAACAAACAGATCGTCACAGCGATTCAAACCGACTCAGCTGCCGCCCCCAGCGCGCTTACTCTACGGCCCGCGATCAACTGCGGCCCAAAACGCCACGGCTCCGCCGATGTATTCCCCGATCCGAAACCGGCTACGGCGCAGGGTACTGGCTGATCGGATAGGCCGGTGCCTGCGGCACGCCTGTTGAGATCCCGGGCCGCGCGGGCGGCTGGTAGTAGGGGTGCAGCTTGATCCGCTTGGCCTGCCACAGGATCAAGCCCAGCGCGACGCCGTTCGCCGCCACCGCCAGCAGCAGCATCATCGGTGTTCCGCTGGTCTGCGCCCCGACGAAGGCTTGAGACCAACCGCCGAAAACAACAACGACGAAGAAAGTCAGGATGTTGTTGACCGCGTGCATCGCGATGCCGGCCTCCAGTCCGCCGGTCCGCCAGGCCGCGATGCCCGAGGCAACCGCGAGGCAGGCAATCGTCCCGAGCACCCACGGGTCCGGACTCAGGTGCGCAGCGGAGAAGGCGACCGCTGACACGATCAGGGAGGCGACGAGCCCGACCATGGGTCGGGCGAACCAGGCTCCGACGTTCTGCATGATCCAGCCGCGGAAGAAGTACTCCTCCCCGGCTGCCTGCAATGGCGTCATGAGCACCACGATGACAAGCAGCGCTATCCAATGATCGGGACGCGGAGACGTGAAGGGTTCGACGAGCACGCCCATGCCCGTGTAGAGCGCCCAAAGGGGCAGGATGACCGCGACGCAGCGCAGCAGCCAGCCCCACCGGATG
>Ga0307286_10000634_pt1 | contig 10094 bp, 12 predicted proteins | sample ER_DNA_140_FD_194478 | JGI IMG/M metagenome (GOLD analysis project Ga0307286, IMG submission 194478) | Bulk soil microbial communities from the East River watershed near Crested Butte, Colorado, United States - ER_DNA_140 | ecosystem: Environmental > Terrestrial > Soil > Floodplain | place... | reverse complement strand
GACTCGAGGGCATGGAGGCTGGTCAAAGCCTCCTTAAGTACAGACCGCCGGTCTGCCCGTGGCAGGGTGTTGTAGCGAGGATCGGCCGTCGTGATGTCACGGCGAGCAGGGCCACTCTGCCGAAGTTCCGGGCGACGTCGGACGATAGTTGCTCCATCCGCGTGCCAGCTCACATGACGCGTAGGTACGCCGACCATTGAGAGCCGGCGATTCCGTCTGTGACGATGCGGAGCCGCGTCGCGTCCCACGACGTTGAGATCGTCTCGAGCACCTGCGCCTCCTCCGCGGCGACCAGGTCTTGGAGCACTTGCCCCTCGACATCCGGGGGCAAGTGGACATCACGAAGGCCGGCGACGAACAGGGAATGGAGAATCAGCACGACTGCCTGCGAGCTTGGTCGAGTGCCGCAGCGGAGGAGGCTCGGGAACCACGGTCGTCTGGTCAGCATTCGAGGGCTGCGAGCATTTGTGAGGGCTTCGTCGCATTCGAGCAGAGATCGAACTCCGATGAGTCTCATGATCGTCGGAAGTCCTATGTGGAGACAGCGTGGACCGCAGCCATGGAGAGGTTAGGGAGAGACCATCGTGAGAACCCTGCATGTTGGCCTACGGGTCGCGAACTTGGAGAGCTCGATCGCGTTCTACACCGCCCTCGGCTACGAAGTGCTGGGCGAGGTCCCTGCCACCGAGTTCGGTAGCCTGACCATGCTCAAGCTTCCCGGTGACGAGTTCGTGAGCCTCGAGCTTGTGATCGATCCAGCGCGACGTTACCTAGACCCGGGCGGGCTCAACCACTTGGTGATCAGTGTGGATGCCATTCAGGAGAGAGTCGCTCGACTCGCTGGTGAAGGCTTTAGGGCCGAGCCCCCGAGCTCGCCCGACGACTCCAAAGACTTCTGGACGGCCTGGCTCACTGACCCGGACGGATACCGCATCGAGCTAGTCCAGTGGCCACCTGGGCACCCCGAAGGAATGACGCGTGCCGACCTGATGGGTCAGACCAAGTGAGGCAGACCAGCTCACCTGCTCAGTCATCGATGAACGTCTTGTGACATGAGTGAGCGGACCGCGAAAGAGGTCATCGAGGAGATGTATCGACGGCAGCAGGCCGGCGACCCAACGGTGCTCGACGACCTGGTCGCAGAGGATCTGGTGAATCATGCAGCGGGACCTCAAGGACGCGAGGGCCTCAAGCGCATTCTTCGCACCATCAACGACGATCTCGGCCCGCTCTCCGTTGAGCAGCACCACCTGATCGGCGACGGAGACCTGGTGGCGCAGCACCTCACGGTGCACGGCACCCACCGCGCATCCACAATGCCGTTGCTCGCGCCGGTTAGCCCTTCCGGCCGTGCCGCCGCATGGACGTTCATCCACATCTGGCGGGTCGCGGACGGGGTGATCGTGGAGCACTGGGCGTGCCGCGACGACATGGGTCTCGTCGAGCAGCTGAGCGAGTGATGATCAGTGCCAACCAGCGCCGGCTCAAGGTAGGGGTGCTGACTCCACATGCTGCCGCCGGGCCCGAGATCGAGATCCCCGAGATGAGCCAGGGTCGAGTGACGGTAACTGTGGCGCGCATCCGTTCAGCGGAGAATGCGGCCGGAACAGAGTCGACAGCCGCGCCAACCGCTCTACGGGCCCTGACACGGCCGGAAGTAGTGGACGGCGACGCAGCGTGCTTCGGCGACGGCTCCGTCGATGTCGTGGCCCATGCGTCTACTACTACTGGCTACGTCCTCGGAGTCCGGTCCGAAGCTGAACTGATCGAGCGACTCGCCACTAAGTGCGGAGTACCAGTTGTCGGCAGTGCCGGTGCAGCGGCCGACGCGCTGCGAGCTTGCCGAGCCAACCGACTCGTTCTGGTCCATCCGCCGTGGTTCGACGACGAGATCGATCGGATGGGTCTCGGCTACTTCCGCGACCAGGGCTTCGACGTCACTCTGCTGAAGGCGTCCGGCCTGTCGCGCGACCCGAGCAGAATTCATACTGCGGGCATCACCGACTGGGTCAGCAGACACCTGGGTGACGGTGACGAGTCGCTGTTCATGGCTGGGAACGGCTTTCGAGCGGCTCGGGCCGTATCGGAGCTGGAGCAACGAACAGATCGGCTGGTTCTTCAGGCGAACCAAGTGCTGCTGTGGTCGATCATTGCCGCCACACACGCGCCATTGACGATTAAGGGCTGGGGGAAGCTCTTCCGGACACTTCCGACGCGAGCCGCTCGATCCTCCCAGCCGCCGACGATCGGTGGACTGCAAGGCGACCGTTCACCGAGCCGGCCCCGCGGATTCGAGACGAGTGAGATGGGACGGTCAGCGCCGGGCGCTGCCACATTGACCGGGCGCTGACTCGACTCAACGACGATCTGTCGAACGGCAGCGGATGCGGTTGCGCGGGCTACAGATGATTGATCAGACGGGTCGGCCGCGCTCATCGGCGCACCTGTACAGCGAAGTAACGTCGAGGCGATAACCGTGAGATGTCTCCGTGCTTGGTTGACAGGTGTGTTGAGGGTGTCGGTGTGAATTGGCGACCGCTGATCGAGTTCGTCGTCTCGGTTGGATACGGCGTCCTGTCCTCGGTCATACCGATTTCAACAGCGAGATCTACATCGTGGCGTCTCAGGTCGGTGGTTTCACCGATGAAATCACGACAGCGGTCGGCTGCGCCGTCGGACAGGCCATCGGCAAGGTCGGCATCGTATTGGCTCTCCGTCGGGGCAGTCGTTCCCGTACGGTGCAACGGCTACGGGAGCGACGCGAGCGCCCCCGCAAGCCGGCCGGTCGCGTTCGAACCAGGCTCAGGGCTTGGTCGGACCGGCTTCTGGAACTCCTTGGTGATCACCGGTGGGGAATACCCATTGTTTTCCTCTCCGCCTGCCTCGCTATTCCGCCGCTGTACCCAGTGACCCTCGCTGTGCCGGCGACCAGGATGTCGGTCATTCCCTTCGGGGTGGCCGTCTTTCTCGGGAGGATGGTGCTGTTTCTCGCCATTGCCTTCGGGGTCTCGGCATTGATCGACTGAGCATTGACGGCGCCGCGCGCCGCGATGCTGATCCGTCGGCCTTCGCTAGGTCTCTTCGCATTCGAAGGCTGCAAATGTGAAGATTTCGGTCAGGGGATCAGCCCAGGATCCACGTCAGGTCTGATCGGGTGAGGCGTAGTCCGTGATCAGATCCAGCAGGGGCTGGTTCGCACGGAAACCCGGTCACCTTCGACACCGATCCCGAACGGCCGGGTGGCCGGAACGGATTCTCCGGACAACCGACGACTGCGTACGGCACGGATATCCCCAGAGCCACCTGATGTGGCATGTCGTGGCCGAGTCACTGGCCGACCGGCACACCGTCATAGCCGCCGACCTTCCGGGGTACGGGGACTCGTTCCGGCCGTTGCCAGCGCCTGCACTTTCCTCATTCCAAGCGAGCCATAGCGGACGATCTCGTCCAGGCCATGAGGGCACTCGGCCACGAGCGGTTCATGGTCGCCGGACACGACCGGGGCGGCAGAGTGGCCTACCGGATGGCCTTGGATCATCCTGACCGCATCACCGCGGCCGCTGTCTTCGACGTGGTACCCACCGGCGAGGTGTGGAGCCGGGCCGACGCCTCGATGGCCCTGGCCTACTGGCACTGAGGGTTTTTAGCCCAACCCGAGCCCTTGCCGGAGCGGCTGATCACGGCCGACCCAGACGCCTTCTTCGACTTCCACGTTCGTCGACTCGGCCTCGGTGCCGCGCCCGGGCGGTATCCCGCGCAGCTGATGCAGACCTACCGCAGGATGCTCGACGACACGACCATCGTGCAGGCGATCTGCGAGGACTACCGCGCCGGCGCGACTGTGGACCGAGACCATGACGACGCAGATCTCGGCCGGCGCCAGATCGAGTGCCCGCTGCTCGCCTTGTGGAGCGCCGGCGGGGCTTTGCCCCGCTTCTACGGTGACGTACTCGACGTGTGGCGACCCTGGACGCATGACGTAACTGGCTGGGGCGTCGACGCAGTCACTTCCTCGTCGAAGACCAGCCGGAGCAGATCGTCGACGCATTGTCGACCTTGGGTAGAAACATCCCTGACGCACCCGCATCCCGTCCCCAGTAGGAAAGGCAGGACCCGACCATGTCCTCCGACTCACCCGCCCGCACACAGCCGGCAGACGCACTTGCCGCCACGCTGAAACGCACCGAGGTTCAGCATCACGCGTCATCGATCCCCGGCCGAGACATCGTTCAGGTGCTCACGGAGATCCCAGTTGGCGTCTCCTCGGGCTGGCACCAGCACCCGGGAGAGGAGGTTGGCTACATCATTGCCGGCACCGTGCAGATGGAGATCAGAGATCAGCCCACTCTCATCCTGTACGCCGGGGACGGCTTCCTGATCACTCCACGTACCCCCCACAACGCACTCGACCTCGGTCCGGGGACCGGCATGATGCTCTCGACCTACCTCGTCGACGCTGGCGAGCCGATCTCTGCCGTCGTGGACGTCGACGCACTCGACGCCGCGTCGGAGGACACGTAAGCACCCGACACGCACCCGGCCCAGTGGAACCGCAATTCCAGCAGCCGGCCGACGGCGTATTTCGCAAGCCGAGGCGGGTGAGACTGTTCTTCTGTAGGCGTCCATTTGCGACGCGTGACAATTGGGACGCGATGACGGCCGCGGGTCAGGCGAATGTTGGTGCCTGTGTGCCGGCAGCCTAAGGAAGACAGCAACTTCGGTCACGCTCCGCCTCGCGCCGTAGCACCGGTTGTTCGGTCTGACAGTCCGATCGGTCCTGAATTGGGAGCTAGCTAGCCCTATCACAGCGGGCTGCCGAGCTGTCAGCAAGTCCAAAAGTCTTGGGGACGGCGGCCGGGTTGGAAGCCGAAGTGCTCGGCCATGGCCATGGCTTCGTAGAAGTTGCCTGCGAGCCAGTCGGTGGTGTGCGCGTCGCTCGCGATCGTGATCGCATGGCCGCCTTCTTCGCGCCACCACTGCGGAATCCATGGTCGGATCGGTCCGCCGATGTTGAGCTCGAGCGCCCTGCCGGTAGCGGCGATCGCTCGCATTGCCTGACGGAACTCGTCCTCGAACCGCTTCGGGTCGAACGGCCCTTCCTGCTCGGTCGGCCAATACCTGACCGCGTACTCGATGTGGCTGACCACCGCAAAGGTCCCTCCGGCGGCGATCATGCGCATCATCTCGGCAAGATAGCTGCGGACGACGTCGTCGACAGACCACAAGCGGTAGAGGGTGTAGGGCTCGGATCGAATCGAGCCCGGCTCGTCGGTGGTAGGGATGGTGTGCAGCGAGCCGTTCACCCGGTCCAGCGAGTCCAGGTCGATGACCTGGGGTGCGCGTGCCTCGTCCAGGTGCGGCTGCCCGAACTCGACCCCGGTGAGGATGCGCAGCTCGGGGAATTCGCGTCGGCAGCGCTCGACATTGTCGAGGTAGCCGTCGGCGTCCAGCAGCGGCGGGGTTAGCACCCCGTTCTCGCCGACTAGCGGACGCAGACGGTCCGGCAAGTCCTCAGGCTCGATGGCCCAGCTGGTGATGTCGAGGTGTTCGGTGAAGGCGAGTGCCGGCAGACCGATCTGCACCGCTCGGCGACACATCGAGTCCATCCGACCCGCGGCATTTGAGTGTGGATCGCCGAGTCCCACGTCGAACGACCACTCGCTGTGGACGTGCCCATCGCCAGTCAGTCCCATGCTTGAGTCTGGCAGCTGCAGCCTTCACGCCGACCCTGAGAGCCCACCGAAGCCGCCATGTAGCCAGTTGCCGCAGAACCGTCCAGCGACCGGACGGCAGGTTCCAGCCAGTCCCTGAGCTTGGCGCTATTCGCTATTGGAGGCCACCGCGTACGGCGGTAATGCGCTGGGTGTTGAAACCGAGCCAGTGCATCCGGCCGATATAGCGGGCGTGCTCGACCTTGAGGCAACGGTCCATGATCACGGGAAGGCCACCGTCGGTCCCAATCCGGGCGGCCTCCTCGTTGACCACGCCGAACTGGCACCATAGGGCCGAGGCACCGATCGCCACCGCTTCTCGCGCGATTCCCGGCAGCGCCTCCGGTGCGCGGAACACGTCCACGATGTCTACCGGCTCAGGAACCTCCGACAGGCTCGGATAGCTCGTTTCGTCGAGGATCTTCGTTTCCCGGGGGTTCACCGGGATCACGTGATAGCCATGCCGTTTGAGGTAGTAGCCGACGAAGTAGCTGGCGCGTAGCTCTTTCTTGGACAGGCCGACGATTGCGATCGTTTGCGAAGCGTAGAGCACCCGCTGGATCGTCAACGGGTCCTGGTATGACGTGAGATCGATCATCGGGCCACAGCTCCTTTCTCTGTCGACGCGGCCAGGGCGGCGAACCCCTGCTCGAGATCCCAGATCAGATCTTCGACGGACTCGAGACCGACCGACAGTCGCACCGTTCCGGGGGCGACACCAGCCGCTCGGAGTTCGTCATCGCTCAGCTGGCGGTGGGTTGTGCTGGCGGGGTGAATGATGAGGCTCTTCGCGTCGCCGACGTTGGCCAGATGAGACCACAGCGTCACTGTGCGGATGAGGTCTTGCCCGCCTTCGCGTCCACCGGCGCAGTCGAAAGAGAACACCGCGCCGGCACCGCGGGAGAGGTACTTGTCGACTAGCGGCCAATACTTGCTGCCTGGCAGGCCGGGATAGGTGACGTTGCTGGCGAGCTCGTGCGCCTCCAAGAACTCTGCCACCAGTCGCGCGTTGGCGACGTGGCGTTCCATGCGCAGCGACAGTGTCTCCAGCCCTTGCAGGAAGAGGAACGCGTTGAGCGGTGCGAGCGTCCCGCCGAGATCGCGTAGCGTTTCGGCCCGCAGCTTCATGAGATAGCCGTACGTCCCGAACGTCTCGTGAAACTGCAGACCGTGGTACGCCGGCGACGGATCCGCCACGACGGGGAACCGCCCGTTCGACCAATTGAACGTGCCCGCCTCCACGACGACACCGCCGATGCTCGTGCCGTGACCGCCGATGAACTTGGTCGCCGAGTGAATCACGATGTCGGCGCCCCATTCAATCGGCCGGCATAGGTACGGCGTTGCGAAGGTGTTGTCCACGATCAGCGGGAGGTCGTGCTCATGCGCAAGAGACGCGACGGCCTCGATGTCCAGGACGTTCCCGCCGGGGTTACCGATGGTCTCGCCGAAAAAGGCCTTGGTGTTAGGGCGGATCGCCCGGCGCCAAGCGTCCAGGTCGTCGGGATCGACCCAGGTCAGCTCGACGCTCATCTTGCGCAGCAGGTGCTTGAACTGATTCACCGTCCCGCCGTAGAGCGCGGCGGACGAGACAACGTGATCACCCGGTTGCAGCATCGTGAAGAGCGCGGCGGCCTGTGCCGCGATCCCGCTTGCGAACGCCACCGCACCAGAGCCGCCCTCGAGATTCGCGACACGTTCCTCGAAGACCGCGACGGTCGGGTTCATGATCCGCGAGTACGTGTTCCCGTACTCCTGCAGATTGAAGTACGCCGCCGCTGATTCCGGGTCCTCGAAGACGTAGCTCGTCGTCTGGAAGATCGGCACCGCTCGTGCGCCCGTGTTCGGCTCCGGTCGTTGTCCGGCGTGCAGTTGCCGGGTTTCGAATCCGAACCCATGATCCTGCTCGACACGTCTCATTGTGCCCGCACCTCGCGCCCGCTCGGGGCCGGAAGATCCTGCCCTCCTCTACGCGCTCGGCACCACCGACTGGCTCCGATCTCAATGGCCAGCGGTGCCTTGCTTGGTCGTCCAGGCAGGATCGGGCCCCTCGCTACCCGACGCTCGATGCTCACTACGTCTCCTTTCGCTCGGCCAAAAAACGGCGGATGATCGGCGTCTGCCGTGCCTCCTCGAGCAGGAAGCAGTCGTGGCCGTACGGCGCCTCGATCACATGGAACTCGACCGGCTTGCTGAGCGCGAGCAGTGCATCGTGGATCTCCTGGGATGCCGAGGGCGGATAAAGCCAGTCTGAGCTGAACGCGATGAGCAGCGTACGGGCCGAGACGGTTTCGAAGGCCCGGGCGAGCGATCCGCCGCCGTACTGCCGAGCAAGATCGAAGTATGTCAATGCGCGCGAGGTGTACAGGTAAGTGTTGGCGTCGAAGCGCTTGACGAAAGAGTCGGCCTGGTGGCGCAGGTAGCTCTCGACTTCGAACTCCGGTTCGGTGATCGTGAACCGGATGTCGTCGCCGGCCTGGAGCTGCCGGCCGAACTTGTCGGCGAGCGCGGCGCCGGACAGATACGTGACGTGGCCGACCATCCGTGCCACGCCCATCCCGGCGTCTGCAGTGCGCCCGGTGGCGTAGTAGTGGCCGTGCTGCCAGCCGGGATCGCGCAGGATCGACTCTCGGGCGATCGCGTTCCAGGCCACGCCCTGTGGCTGAAGGGCGTGCGTGCTGGCGATCGGCACGATGGCGTCGACCTGGTCCGGGTACAAGATCGCCCACTCCAGTGCTTGCATCCCCCCAAGGGAGCCGCCGGCAACCGCCGCGAGTCGCTCAATGCCGAGGGCGTCCAGAAAGGCGCGCTCCGTGCGCACCATGTCTGCGACGGTGATCACCGGAAAGTCCGAACCATAGGGACGGCCACTCGCCGGATCGATCGATGACGGTCCCGTCGTCCCGCGACAGCCGCCGAGCAGGTTGGTCGAGACGACGAAGAACCTCCTCGTGTCGAAGGCCTTGCCGGGGCCGATCATCCCATCCCACCAGCCGAGCCCTTTGGCGCGTACGCCGTCGCGGTCTTCGGCCGCGAATCCATCCCGGGTGCTTTCGACAGGCGGAATCGGCGCGACCCCGGCAGCATGGGCGTCACCGCTGAGCGCGTGGCAGACGAGGATGACGTTGTCACGCCGGGGGGAGAGGATCCCGTACGTCTCGTACGCCACCCGGACCGGGTGCAGTTCGTGTCCGCAATCCAGCGTCACCGGTCGCGGCAGGTCGAGATACTGCGTTTCGACACTGCCGACCGACCCAGCGGCGAGCCTGGACAGTGCCATGAGGGGGAGCGTAGCCGGTGTATTGTCAACTATCCCGATGGGGTATCTGGCAAGGGAAGGGCAACTGAACATGACGGTTGTTGACAACGACAAGGCGGCGGGAAACGGAGTCAACGTTCAGGCGTTGCTCGACGCGCGCGAGGTGCTGAAGGGCGCGCCGGAGGCTGCGCAGTTCACCTGGCGAGCATCCTCGAAGTGGCAGTACGGCGTCCACAGCACGACGAAGATTCAGAACTTCTTCGGTCTTGGCCAAGAGCAGCAGCACAAGACTGAATCGGTCTTCGACGCCGACCACCCCGAGGTCTTCGCCGCCAATGACATCGCCATCACCCCGATCGAGTACCTCCTCGTCGGCCTGGCGGGCTGCCTCACCGCGGGGGTGGCGTCGGTCGCGCAGAACCGTGGCATCCAGTTGCGCTCGGTCGAGGCGACAGTCGAGGGTGACCACGACATCCGCGGGATCCTCGGCGCCGACCCGGATGTCCGCAACGGGTTCAACGACATCAAGGTGACGTTCACCATTGACGCGGACGCCTCCAAGCAGGAAATCGAAGCACTCGTGGCCCAGTCCCAAAAGCGCTCGGCCGTATTCGATGCGCTGACGAACCCCACGAACGTCACCGTCGACGTCGCCTCCTGAGCTCCTGAGCTCCTGAGCTCCTGAGCTTTTGCGGGGGTCCAAGGGGGTCGTCCCCCTTGCCTGATTAGCTTGCGGGGGTCCAAGGGGGTCGTCCCCTTTGCTTGATTAGGAGGGACGAGTCATCGACGGCGTCACCACAGTCGTCATCGGCGCGGGACACGCTGGACTCGCCGCGAGCCACAACCTGACCGCGCGGTCGATCGACCACGTCGTGCTCGAACGCGGGGAGGTCGCAAACTCCTGGCGACACGAGCGGTGGGATTCACTACGGCTGCTCACGCCGAACTGGCTGAGCCGCCTGCCAAGCCTTCGCTACGACGGTCCGGACCCCGATGGCTACATGACGATGGGCGAAGTGATCGCCTTCATTGAGCGCTTCGCCGTCGCCTCGCACGCTCCGATCCGTACGGGAACCAACGTGACCTCGGTGCGACAGACCGACGACGGCTACCTGGTGAGCACC
>Ga0307286_10000631_pt1 | contig 10108 bp, 6 predicted proteins | sample ER_DNA_140_FD_194478 | JGI IMG/M metagenome (GOLD analysis project Ga0307286, IMG submission 194478) | Bulk soil microbial communities from the East River watershed near Crested Butte, Colorado, United States - ER_DNA_140 | ecosystem: Environmental > Terrestrial > Soil > Floodplain | place: USA... | reverse complement strand
TTGGTCGCCTCCTTGAGGCCGATCTCCTCGGTCACCTTGGCCGTCCACAGGTCGTCGAAGTTGAGCTTGTCGCGCCCGGCGACCAGGGCGAAGATCAGCGCCTCGTTGACCAGGTTCTTGATCTGAGCCGGGCTGAACCCGTACGTGGCCCGGGCCAGCCGCGAGATGTCGACCACCTCGTGCGGCACCTTGTCCAGGTAGTAGTTGAGGATGTCCTCGCGCCCCGGCCCCGAGGGCAGGCCGACGTGCAGCTTGCGGTCGAAGCGGCCCGGCCGCAGCAGCGCCGGGTCCAGGGTCGAGGCCTGGTTGGTGGCCCCGATGACCATCACGTTGTACTGGGGGATCTTGGGCTTGCCCAGGTGCAGGATCCGCTTGACGTGGCGCCATAGCCCCTTGGGCATGATCATGCCGTCCATCTGGACCAGCAGCTCGTTGACGTACATGCCGCCGCCGCCCATGCCCATGCCGCCCATGATGATCCGCAGCGGCCCCTTGGCCCAGCGGTGGCGACCGGTATCGTAGGGCTCGCTCGCGCTGGACACCGCCCCGCGGCTCCCGCCGACCGCGTCCAGCTCGTCCAGGAAGATCACGGCCCCGCCGTACTTGCGCGACAGCTTCCGGGCCTTCTTGAACAGCCGCATGATGCGCAGGTTGCCCACGCCCATGAACATGTTGTTGAAGCTGGTCCCCGAGGCGTACACGAACGGCACCTTGGCCGACCCGGCGATCGCCTTGCCGAGCAGGGTCTTGCCCGTGCCCGGCGGCCCCTCGAACAGGATCCCGTGGGGCGGGTAGCCGCCGGCGTCGCGGAACTTCTTGAACCCCTGGAACAGGGTGAGCGCTTCCTTGGTCGACTCGACGATCTCCGGCTGGCCGCGGACGTCGTCGAAGCCGACGTCGTACTCGCGGGGGTAGATGACATAGGTCTGCCCGCGGGCCAGGAACCAGAAGATGGCCACGAACTGGACCAGCACGATGGACACATACATCGCCATCAACAGCACCATGCTGATGATCGCGAACGGCAGGGCCAGGGTCGCCTTGAGCAGGTTGAAGTCCGGCGCCAGCGGGTGGTCGGTCCGGATCAGGTAGCTGCGGTACTCGGGCGCGATCCGCGGGTCGCCGCCCAGGATGTTCCACCAGTCCAGGCCGCGGTTGGACCGGTACATCAGGTACAGGATGGGGATCAGCAGGGCGTAGAAGATGGCGGCGATCAGCAGCAGCCGCAGGATCTTCCTGATGGTGTATCGCAGTGGCTGACTCACGGACCCGCCTTCCTGCCGCTGTGTTGACGCCCACCTGACCTGCTCACGATGCCTACGAGTATGACTCCCGGCCCTGGATACCGCTATAGCGCGGGGGGACCCCTGGCCGGGGGCGGGGGGACACGCCTAGACTGCCAGCCTGACTACCCCAGGAGGTTCCTTCGCCCGTGCCCGGCCTCGCCGTCATCGCCCACACCGTCTGGGGGACGGCCGGGTCCAGTCTCCACGATCCCCGCAACCGCCTCGGCGACGCCCTGGGCCGCCGCCTCGACCTGGCCGTGGCCGTCGAGAGCGGGCGCATCACCGCGGTCGTCCCGGCCGCCGAGGCGGCCGGCCTGGGGGCCGACCGGGTGGTCGACCTGGGCGACGCCACCCTGATGCCCGGGTTCGTCGACGCCCACGTGCACCTGTCGGCCACCGGCCTGGCCGACCACGGGGCCGACCTGCGCCCGGCCCGCTCGGTGGCCGAGGTGCTGGACCGGGTCCGAACGGCCGCGGCCGGGACCGCCGGCGACGGCCTGCTCTGGGGCGACGGCTACGACGAGACCCGCTTCGACCGCCCCGAGCTGCCGTCGCCGGCCGAGCTGGCCGCCGCCGCCGGGGGCCGCCCCGTCTACCTGTCACGGGTCGACGGCCACCAGGGCCTGGCCACCCTGGACGTGCTCGGCGACTCGGGCGCCCTGGAGGCGACCGGCTGCGACCGCGACCCGGCCGGCACCCCCACCGGCGTGACCAGGGGCGAGGCCAACCACCTGGCCCGCCGGTTCGCCCTCCAGACCATGCCCGCGGCCACCCTGCTGGCCGCCCAGGACGCCGCCCTGGCCCGGGCGGCCCGGCAGGGGGTGGCCTGCGTCCACGAGATGGGCGGCCCCGACATCGCCGGCCGGCGCGACTTCGAGCTGCTCCTGGACCGGGTCGAGGACCTGCCCATCGAGGTCGTCGGCTACTGGGGCGACCTGGACCTGGACTACGCCGCCGAGCGCAAGCTGGCCCAGGTCGGCGGCGACCTGTTCCTGGACGGGTCGCTCGGCTCCCACACCGCCGCCCTCTCCACCCCCTACGACGACCGGCCCGGCACCTGCGGGGCGCTGTACCACGACGACGCCGAGCTGACCGACCTGTACGTGCGGGCCAGCCAGGCCGGCATCCAGGTCGGCGTCCACGCCATCGGCGACGTGGCCATCGGCCAGGCCCTGCGCTGCGCCCGGCGGGCCATGAGGGCCGTCGGCCCGACCGCCTTCCGCGGCTGCCGGCACCGGGTCGAGCACGTCGAGCTGCTCGGCGCCGACGGCGCCGACCGGATGGCCGAGCTGGGCCTGGCGGCCAGCGTGCAGCCGGCCTTCGACGCCGCCTGGGGCGGCCCCGACGGCATGTACGCCCGCCGGCTCGGCCCCCGCCGGGCCAAGAGCATGAACCCCTTCGCCGACCTGTGGCGGCGCGGCGTGCCCACCGGCGGCTCCTCCGACTCCCACGTCACCCCGCTCGACCCCTGGCACGGGGTGGCCGCGGCCGTGCACCACCACCGGCCCAGCCAGCGCCTCGGGCTCCCCGTGGCCCTGGAGGTGTTCACCCTCGGGGGCCGGATCCTGGCCCGCCAGGAGCGGGTCAGCGGCACCATCGAGCCCGGCCAGCGGGCCGACCTGACCGCCTTCGCCGGCGACGTGCTGGCCGCCGACCCGGCCGACCTGGAGGGCGGCGAGGCGATCTTCACCATGGTCGCCGGCCGGCTGGCCCACGGCCCGGACGAGCTCGAGGTCCCGGCGGCCCGGAGCTTCGGCGGCTGGACCTGAACGCGTAGGTAGACTCGTCTCCGAGATCACCCGCAGGGCGCACGCATGCCAACGAAGGGAGCCCCCATGGCCAACTTCCGTGTCACCTACGCCACCCTCTCGGCCGACAACGAGGAGCTCCACGCCGCCTACGAGGAGGGCGTGCGCACGGCCAGGTCCTGGGTCGGCCAGACCGTCTCCACGGTGGTCGACGGCGAGGCCCGCAGCGACGGCGAGCCGTTCACCCTGGGCAGCCCCAACGACGACAAGCTGGAGCTGGCCACCGTCCACCCGGCCACCGGGCGCGACGTCGACGACGCCGTCACCGCCGCCAAGGCCGCCTTCCCGGCCTGGGCGGCCACCCCCTGGGCGGAGCGGGTGGCGCTGCTGCGCCGGGCCGCCGACCTCATCAGCGAGCGCTCCAACGAGCTGGCCGCCCTCATGACCATGGAGGTCGGCAAGAACCGGCTGGAGGCCCTGGGCGACGTCGAGGAGTCGGCCGACCTGATCCGCTACTACTGCCAGCAGCTGGAGGACAACGACGGCTTCGCCCACAAGATGGGCCAGCTCTCGGCCAACGAGCACACCCGCTCGGTGCTCAAGCCGTACGGCGTCTGGGCGGTCATCAGCCCGTTCAACTTCCCCATGGCCCTGGCCGCCGGCCCGGCCGGGGGGGCCCTGGTCGCCGGCAACACCGTCGTCCTCAAGCCGTCCCCGCAGGGCTCGTTCACCGGCTACAAGCTGTACGAGTGCCTGCGCGACGCCGGCCTGCCCGCCGGGGTGTTCCACTTCCTGCCCGGCGGCGACGAGGTCGGCCGGCTGGTCGTCGACCACCAGGGCGTCGACGGCATCACCTTCACCGGCAGCTACGCGGTCGGCATGAAGATCTACAAGGAGTTCTCCAAGGGCGTGCCCCGGCCGGCGGTGTGCGAGATGGGCGGCAAGAACCCGGCCATCGTCTCGGCCAAGGCCGACCTGGACCTGGCCGCCGAGGGCGTGCTCCGCTCGGCCTTCGGCTTCTCCGGGCAGAAGTGCTCGGCCTGCTCGCGGGTGTACGTGGAGCGGGCCGTGGCCAACGAGTTCACCGGCAAGCTGGCCGACCGGGCGGCCCAGCTGCGGGTCGGCGACCCCCTGGACCGCGACGTCTACATGGGCCCGGTGATCGACGACGAGGCGGTCGAGCGGTTCAAGGAGGCGGTCAAGGAGGCCCGCAAGGAGGGCCGGGTCCTGGCCGGGGGCGAGGTCCTCTCCGATGAGGAGCCCAAGGGCAACTACGTCGCCCCCACCGTGGTCGCCGACCTGCCGCCCGACCACCGGCTGTTCCGGGACGAGCTGTTCGTGCCGTTCGTGGCCGTGGCCCCGGTCGACTCCCTGGACGAGGCCCTGAAGCTGGCCAACGACACCGAGTACGGCCTGACCGCCGGCTTCTACTCGGAGGACCCGGCCGAGGTCGACCAGTTCCTGGGCCGCATCGAGGCCGGGGTGGTCTACGTCAACCGCGCGGCCGGGGCCACCACCGGCGCCTGGCCGGGCGTGCAGCCGTTCGGCGGCTGGAAGGGGTCGGGCAGCTCGGGCAAGGCCGGCGGCGGCCTCTACTACGTCCAGCAGTTCATGCGCGAGCAGTCCCAGACGGTGATCAGTTGACCGGAGGGGTCCGGGGAACCCCACGACGGCCCAGCCGGCAGCGGGTCGGGTCCCTGGTCGGCCGCGGGGTCCGGGGAACCCCAGGGGGCCGCCCCGGTGGATAGGTGGCTCGATCCGGCCCGGCCGGTGCCGGACCTGCGCACCGCGCTGCCCGGGCCGGAGGGCCGCCGGGTGCTGGAACGGGACGCGGCCGTGACCAGCCCGTCGCTGCCCCGCGCCTACCCGATGGTGCCCCGGCGGGGCAGCGGCGCCCTGGTCGAGGACGTCGACGGCAACCTGTTCCTCGACTTCAACGCCGGCATCGCCGTCTGCTCGACCGGCCACGCCCACCCACGGGTGGTCGAGGCCGTGGCCCGCCAGGCCGCCGACCTCCTCCACTACTCGGCCAGCGACTTCTACCTGCCCATCTACTCCGAGTTCGCCCAGGCCCTGACGGCCACCGCCCCGATGACCGGGCCGGTGCGGGCCTTTTTGACCAACTCCGGCACCGAGGCCGTGGAGGGGGCGCTCAAGCTGGCCAGGGCGGCCACCGGCCGCCAGTACGCGATCAGCTTCTACGGCGCCTTCCACGGCCGCAGCTACGGCTCGGTCAGCCTGACCGCCTCCAAGGCCAGGTACCACGCCGGGTTCGGGCCGCTGCTTCCCGGGGTGCTGCACGCCCCCTACGGCTACTGCCACCGCTGCCCGCTCAACCTCACCTTCCCCGAGTGCGGCCACGCCACCGTCGACTGGCTGGAGGACACCCTGTTCCGCTACGAGGTCGACCCGGGCGAGGTCGCGGCCGTGTTCGTCGAGCCCATCCAGGGCGAGGGCGGCTACATCCCCCCGCCGCCGGGCTGGCTGGCCAAGCTCGAGGCGCTGTGCCGGCGCCACGGCATCCTGTTCGTGGCCGACGAGGTCCAGTCGGGCATGGGCCGCACCGGGCGCATGTGGGCCATCGAGCACAGCGGGGTCGAGCCGGACGTGCTGGTCGCGGCCAAGGGGATCGCCTCCGGCCTCCCCCTGGGCGCCTTCATGGCCCGCGACGAGCTGTGGCGCTGGCCCAAGGGCGCCCACGGCTCCACCTACGGCGGCAGCCCGGTGCCGTGCGCGGCCGGCCTGGCCACCCTGGAGGTCCTGGAGTCCGAGAAGCTGCTGGCCAACGCCACCGCCATGGGCGAGCTGCTGGTCGAGGGCCTGGGGCGGCTGCGCCGGCGCTTCGCCTGGCTGGTCGAGGACGTCCGCGGGACCGGGCTGATGCTCGGGGTCGAGTTCCCCTCGGGAACGCTGGCCGAGGAGGTCCAGCTGGCCTGCTTCCGCCGCGGCCTGCTGGTCCTGGAGGCGGGCGAGAGCGCCGTGCGCCTGTCCCCGCCCCTGGTCGTCACCGCCGACCAGTGCCGCACCGCCCTGCGCCTGTTCACCGAGGCCGTCGAGGAGGTCGCCGCCAGTGAGTGACAAGGTCGTCAGCATGCGCGACGCCGTGGCCGAGCTGGTACGCGACGGCGACACCCTGGCCATCGAGGGGTTCACCCACCTCATCGGCTTCGCCGCCGGCCACGAGGTCATCCGCCAGCGCCGCCGCGACCTGACCCTGTGCCGGCTCACCCCCGACGTCGTCTACGACCAGATGATCGGCGCCGGGGTGGCCCGCAAGCTGGTCTTCTCCTGGATGGGCAACCCGGGGGTGGGGTCGCTGCACGCCATCCGGCGCCGGGTCGAGCACCACGACCCGGCCCCCCTGGAGCTGGAGGAGTACAGCCACTTCGGCATGGTCGGGCGCTATGCCGCCGGCGCCTCCAACCTCCCCTTCTGGCCGCTGCGGTCGTACTTCGAGACCGACCTGCCCAGGGTCAACCCCAACATCCGCCCGGTCGCCTCCCCGTTCGGGGGCGAGCCGGTGTTCGCGGTGCCGCCGCTGCGCCCGGACGTCGCCATCGTCCACGCCCAGCGGGCCGACGCGGCCGGCGACACCCAGATCTGGGGACTGACCGGCTGCCAGAAGGAGGCGGCGTTCGCGGCCGAGCGGGTGCTCGTGGTCGTGGAGGAGCTGGTCGACGAGGAGGTCGTGCGGGCCGACCCCAACCGGACCCTGATCCCCGGCATCAAGGTGGACGCGGTGGTGGTCTGCCCGCGCGGCGCCCACCCCTCCTACGCCCAGGGCTACTACGACCGCGACAACCGCTTCTACCTGGAGTGGGACCGCATCAGCCGCGACCCCGAGACGCTGGCGGCCTGGCTGGACGAGTGGGTCCACGGGACCACGGACCACGCCGAGTACGTGGAGAAGCTGGGGGCCGAGCGCTGGGCCGAGCTGACCCCGGCCCCGGCCCTGTCCGGGCCGGTCGACTACGGGGACTACCGCTGATGGGGGCCCGGAGGGGTCCGGGGAACCCCAGGGAGGTGCCCCGGTGAGTCAATGGTCGAAGAGCGAGATGCTGGTGGTGGCGGGGGCGCGGGCCCTGGCCGGAAAACGGGTGTGCTTCGTCGGCATCGGCCTGCCCAACATCGCCGTGGCCCTGGCCCAGCGGACCGTGGCCCCCGAGATCGAGCTGGTCTACGAGTCGGGGGTGTACGGGGCCAGGCCGGCCCGGCTGCCCCTGTCCATCGGCGACCCGTGCCTGGTCACCGGGGCGACCGCGGCCATGAGCATGGTCGAGCTGTTCAGCTACTACCTCCAGGGCGGGCTGGTCGACGTCGGCTTCCTCGGCGCCGCCCAGCTGGACCGCTTCGGCAACATCAACACCACCGTCATCGGCGACTACACCCAGCCCAAGGTGCGCCTGCCCGGGTCCGGGGGGGCGTGCGAGATCGCCATCAACGCCGGCGAGGTGTTCGTGCTCATGCGCCAGTCGGCCCGCTCGTTCGTGGAGCGGATCGACTTCCGGACCAGCCCCGGCAACCTCGGCGGGGCCGCCCTGCGGGCCGCCCAGGGCTGGCAGGGCCGCGGCCCCTCGGTGGTCGTCACCGACCTGGGCCGCTACGGCTTCGACCCCGACACCGGCGAGATGGTCCTGGCGGCGATCCACCCCGGGGTGGGCGTCGAGGAGGTCCGGGCCGCCACCGGCTGGGACCTCCGGGTCGCCGACGACCTCCAGGTCACCCCCGACCCCACCGCCGAGGAGCTGCGGCTGATCCGCGAGGAGCTCGACCCGGACGGGGTGTACGTGAAGGGATGAGCCGGAGGGGTTTGGGGAACCCCAAAGGGGGTGCCGCGATGAGTCGGGTCTTCGCCCGGGGCAGCGAGCTGCCGGTGGTGGCCAGGGCCGAGGGCTGCCAGCTGTGGGACACCGAGGGCCGCCGCTACCTGGACGGGGCCGGCGGGGCGATCGTGGTCGGGATCGGCCACGGGGACGCCTCGGTGGCCGAGGCCATCGCCGACCAGGCGACCCGGGTCGCCTACGCCCACGGCACCATGTTCGCCTCCGAGCAGCTGGAGGCCTACGCCGACGAGCTGGCCCCGCTGCTGCCGGTGACCGACCCGCGGCTGTACCCGGTGTCGGGCGGCAGCGAGGCGGTCGAGACCGCCCTGAAGATGGCCCGCGCCTACCACCTGGCCCGGGGCGAGGACCGCTCCGGGGTGATCGGCCGCCACGGCAGCTACCACGGCAACACCCGGGGGGCGCTGGACGTGGGCGGCCGCGAGCCGCTGCGCCGGCCGTACCTGCCCTGGCTGGGCCTGGCCGGCCACACCCTGGCCGCCTACGAGTACCGCTGCCCGTTCGGCGACAGCCACCCGGTCGGCTGCGGGGCCCGCTACGCCGAGGCCCTGGAGCGCGAGATCCTGGCCTCGCCGGCGGGCACGGTGGCCGCGTTCGTGGCCGAGCCGGTCGCCGGGGCCGGCCTGGGGGCGGCCGTGCCGCCCGACGACTACTGGCCGGCGGTGGTCGAGGTCTGCCGCCGCCACGGGGTGCTGCTGGTCGCCGACGAGGTCATGACCGGGTTCGGCCGCACCGGCCGCTGGTTCGCCGCCGACCACTGGGGGCTGCGGCCCGACATCCTGGTCCTGGCCAAGGGGGCCGCCTCCGGCTACTGGCCGCTGGGGCTGGCCGTGGCCTCCGGGGCGGTGCACGACACCATCGGCGCCGGCGGCTTCACCCACGGCCTCACCTACTCCCACCACGTGGTCGGGGCCGCCGCCGGCCGGGCCGTGCTCCGGGTGCTGCGCGAACGGCGCCTGGTCGAGGCGGCCGAGACCCAGGGCAAGCGCCTGCGGGCCGGCCTGGAGGCCCGCCTGGGCAGCCACCCGGCCACCGGCGACATCCGCGGCCTCGGCCTGATGGTCGCCGTCGAGCTGGTCGCCGACCGGTCGACCAGGGAGCCGTTCCCCCGGGCCCGGCGGGTCGCCGAACGGGCCGTGGCCGCGGCCCGCGACCGCGGCCTGCTGCTCTACTCCTCGACCGGCTGCGCCGACGGGGTCGAGGGCGACCTGGTCATGCTCGGCCCGCCCCTGGTCGTCACCGACGCCGAGGTCGACGAGATGGTCGAGCTCACCGCCCTCGCCGTGGAGTCGGTCGTTTGACGTTGTGGCCAGGCGCCACGGATGGGACCATGGCCGTGCCGGGGGTGGGACCAGGCGGCGAGGGAGCACGTGGCGCAGGACAGGCAGCCGGAGCGGCGGGAGCCGCCCGGCCACGGCTCGACCAACCGGGGACGGCGGGCGCCGCTCGCCGCCACGGCCGCCGTCGCCCTGCTCGGCCTGGTCGCCGTGGGTGCCCTGCGCGGGCCCCTGGGCAGCGGGCGGGGCCGCCCCCACTACCCGGCCGACCTGGTCGACAGCCTCCTGCTGCTGCTGTTCCTGGCCATGCTGGCCGGCGCGGTGCTGGCCGTGGTGACGCTGTGGCCGGACCGGCACCTGCTGCGCCAGCGGCGCCGGCGTGGGGGCAGCTTCAGCCTGATCCTGCCGATGGCCGCCGTGCTGGCGCTGTGGCTGCTCCGCGACGTGCTCGGGCTGAGCGGCGGCCGGGACGACCCCCCGGCCAGCACCCTGGCCACGCCGAGCACGGTCGAGGTGCCGACCCCGCCGGACCAGCCAGGTGTGGTGCCGCTGGTCGTGGCCGGCCTCGCCCTGGCCGCCATGGTCGGGATCGCGGTCGCCCAGCTGGTCGCCGAGCGGCGCCGCCGCCGCCCGCCCCCGACCCCGGCCGAGCGGCTGGTCGAGCTGCTCGACGACACCCTCGACGACCTGGAACGCGAGCCCGACCCGCGCCGGGCGGTGATCGCCGCCTGGGCCCGCATGGAACACGGCCTGGCCGCCGCCGGCCTGCCCCGGCACCCGGCCGAGGCCCCCTTCGAGTACGCCACCCGCGTGCTGGAGGCCGCCCTCGCCCGGCCATCCTCGGTCCACCGGCTCACCGGGCTGTTCGAGCGGGCCAAGTTCAGCCAGCACCCGGTCGGCCAGGCCGACCGCGAGGAGGCCATCGCCGCGCTGCGCACCGTCCGCCGGGAGCTGGC
>Ga0307286_10000628_pt1 | contig 10121 bp, 11 predicted proteins | sample ER_DNA_140_FD_194478 | JGI IMG/M metagenome (GOLD analysis project Ga0307286, IMG submission 194478) | Bulk soil microbial communities from the East River watershed near Crested Butte, Colorado, United States - ER_DNA_140 | ecosystem: Environmental > Terrestrial > Soil > Floodplain | place... | reverse complement strand
GGAGCGGGAACGACGATCGCTCTCACCATTGAGGTGGTACGAGTCAAGACGAGAGGAATGCGACCCCATCACAATCACGAGGCTTCACCCTAGTAACAAAAGGCCTGCTCCCGGCACGCCTCTCTCGGCGGTAGCGCGGGTTTGAGTCCCGTCGGGGCTACCCCAGCACATCGGCACGTTAACCAGCCCTCGTAGCGCTGCCGTCCGTGGCTGGCTCTCGGCGTTGGGAATCCAGCAGCGCTGCAGTCATCGGCAACAGCAGAACGGTGATCGCGCCGCCGGCAACGAGCAGCGATGCGTTCGAGCGACTCATATGTTCCGATTTCACAGCAACGGCAGTGACCGCAACGATGATCGGCAAGCCTGTTGCGCCGTACAGCGCAATCTGAGTGCTTTGCAAGCCACTGAAGACGCGTTGCCGGGTATGAGGGTCGCGCTCCGTGCGACTCGACAGATAGATCGGGCCGCCGCGAATCACCAGGATCGCGAGGACGAAGATCAACAGGCCGAGCGGGTTGGCGGCGATGGCGGCCGGGTCGATACTCATGCCCGATGTGATGAAAAAGATTGGAATCAGCAGACCGAAGGCCAGGCCCTCGAGCTTGTGCTCCAGCGACTCATCTCCATCGGGAGGTGCTCGGCGGAGGACAAAACCTGCGGCGAATGCACCAAGCACGACATCGAGATCAAAGGCTATGGCTAGAGCGCCAAGGCTGATCAGCAGCAGTAGGACGAGGCGTACCGTGATCTGTGCTGTCGTTTCCGAACTGCCGACGATCAGTTGATGCGTTCGTGACCCAGGGCGCAAGCGTGCCGAGGGAAGCGTGAAGACCCTAGGGCTGTCGAGACAAGGGCAATGGCAACGGCTATTTCCGCATGGACTGCGCCGGTCAACCCGACAACGCCGACGAGACCAAGCGCCAGAGCACAGCAGATCAATCACGTGACTAGAGCCCTTCGGCCACCGTGACCAGTAAGTTCCTTCAGCTCGATTTCGTATCCCGCGAGCAAGAACAACATTCCGAGTCCCAGCTGCCGAAGTGCTTCAAGTCCTTCGCCGACGGCCGCCAGACCAAGACCGCCAGGGCCGATCAGCACGCCGAGTCCGAGGAGTAGAGCTACCTCAGGAATCAGTCGTCGAGGCACGAGAGCCGCGAGAACCGGTGCTGCCACGGCGCACAGAGCGATCCAGAACAATGACGCCGCCGTTCCCGCCATGGCTACAACCTCAGTGCTTAGGCTTCAACCTCTGGTTGCTGCGGTGCCGGCTCGAGCAAGCCGATGCGTTCCAGCTTGTCGGCGAGGCCAGCACCGTCAGAGCCGTAGAGCCACTGCACGGTCGAACCACCCGACCTAGCGTGACCGCGGAAGCTGCTGCCGGCGAGCACTGCCTCGCTCGGCGTTAGCTGGCGGATGCATACCGCCGCCACATTGTCGGGATGCTGCGCCGCGAAGTCGCTGTAAATCGACTCATCGTGTTGACCATCGTCACCAACGAGGAGCCATTTGATCTGCGGAAATTCGCGCGTCAGGCGCTCCAGATTGCCGCGCTTGTGCTCGCGACCGCTGCGGAACCAGCGATCAGCTGTAGGTCCCCAATCGGTGAGCAGCAGCGCACCAGCGGGATAAAGGTTCCGCGACAGAAAGCGAGTCAAGGTTGGCGCGACGTTCCAGGCGCCCGTTGACAAGTAGATGAACGGCGCGCCCGAGTAGCGGGTGCTGAGTCGCTCGTACAGAACTGGCATGCCCGGCGTGGTCGCCCGAGCATGTTCGTTGACAACGAACGTGTGCCAGGCGGCCAAGAACGGCCGCGGCAGTGCGGTGACCATGACCGTGTCGTCAATATCCGACACGACCCCATACCTCGTCTGCGGATCGACAATAAAGACCAGAGCCGTCACGACCTGTGAGTTCTCTGAACTGAGACCGATCCGGTGCCACCCCGGTTCAAGATCAACATCGACAACCACGTCGATGATGCCGCTGCGGTCGGCCTGGATCTCGTGTGATCGTCCGTCAAGATCCACACGTACCTGCGCGTTCTCAATCGGAACGCCGATGAAATTGCGCCAGCCACGTGCTCCGGTCGGCGTCTCGGTGTCGCGTTGAGATCCTTTTGCCAGCAACACCCGACCCAGTACGCGTACCCAGCTCGTTGAGCCGTAGCCCGCGTATGGCGTCACCTCCGCGGCGTATCCGGCATTCCGAGCACGCCGCGCGCGCCAGCGCTGCACGGCGTCATCAACTCGAATCCGACGGGTGATCACCGATTGCTCCACAGATGCGACCCTATCGACTGCGTTGCTGCCGGTGAGGGCTCGGACTCACTCGCCGCCGCTGCGGCGCAGCACCTCGCTCAGCCGTTCCGCTGCGGCGATCACCGCTGGTGCATGCAACCGGCCGGGCTGACGAGAGAGTCGCTCGATCGGCCCGGAAACGCTGACCGCAGCGATGACCTTTCCTGAGGGGGAGCGTACTGGCGCGGACACCGAGGCGACGCCGGGTTCCCGTTCACCCACCGAATGGGCCCAACCGCGCCGGCGGACCGCCGCCAGTGCGACTGCCGAATAGCGGCTGCCGCGTAGTCCCCGCTGCATGCGTTCGGGTTCCTCCCAGGCCATTAGTACCTGAGCAGCTGAGCCTGCGCTCATCGTCAACTGAGTGCCGATCGGCACGCTGTCCCGTAGTCCCGACATGCGCTCCGCCGTGGCTACGCAGACCCGATAGTCACCTTGCCGGCGGAACATCTGAGCGGACTCGCCGGTGATGTCCCGAAGCCGAGCAAGCACTGGTCCCGCGGTGGCCAGCAGCCGGTCCTCACCAGCTGCCGAGGCAAGCTCTCCTAGCCGCGGACCGAGCACGAAGCGGCCTTGCAGATCCCGACTCACCAGCCGATGATGCTCAAGGGCGACGGCAAGGCGATGGGCCGTTGGTCGGGCCAGTCCGGTCGCTGCCACCAAACCTGCCAAGGTGGTCGGTCCGGTCTCCAAGGCGCTGAGCACCAGGGCGGCTTTGTCGAGGACGCCGACGCCGCTAGAGTTGTCCATGCCTTGATACTGCCGTCTCGCATGCTGGAAGGCAAGTGCGACGATTAGCTTGCTAGCCGTGGGAATCTTCGGAACCACATTGTGGCAGATCATCGCCGAACGGGGAGGAGAACACTAATCGTCATGGGCCAGACACTGAGTGAGAAGGTGTGGGACCACCACGTCGTACGAACCGCCGAAGGCGAGCCCGATCTGCTCTTCATCGATCTTCACCTCGTCCACGAGGTGACCAGTCCGCAGGCCTTTGACGGCTTGCGGCAGGCTGGTCGCCCGGTACGCCGTCCGGAGCTGACGCTCGCCACTGAGGACCACAACACGCCGACGCTGAACATCGATCGGCCGATCGCCGACCCGGTGTCGCGGACTCAGGTCGAGACGTTGCGCAAGAACGCCCAGGAGTTCGGCATCCGCATCCATAGTCTCGGTGATCTTGATCAAGGCATCGTGCACATCATCGGGCCGCAGCTCGGCCTCACTCAGCCAGGGCTGACCGTCGTTTGTGGTGACTCCCACACCTCCACCCACGGTGCGTTCGGGGCAATCGCGTTCGGCATTGGTACCTCAGAAGTCGAGCATGTATTGGCGACCCAGACGCTGCCGCAAGCCAGGCCAAAGACGATGGCAGTGAACGTCAATGGCGAACTACCTGTTGGGGTGACCGCGAAGGACATCGTGCTGGCGCTGATTGCGAAGGTTGGCACCGGCGGCGGTCAGGGCTACATCGTGGAGTACCGGGGCTCGACCATCGAAGCGCTCAGCATGGAAGGTCGAATGACCATCTGCAACATGAGCATCGAATGGGGCGCGAAGGCTGGCATGATCGCGCCGGACGAGATCACCTTCGCTTACCTCAAGGGCCGGCCGCACGCTCCGGAAGGCGCTGACTGGGCTGCCGCGGTGACGTACTGGAAGACCCTCCACAGCGATTCGGACGCCGTGTTCGATGCAGAAGTTGATCTTGATGCAGAGCAGCTGACGCCGTTCGTCACCTGGGGCACCAATCCAGGCCAAGGCGTCCCGCTGGGTGCCGAAGTACCCGATCCGGAAATCTTCGCCGAAGAATCAGACCGTACGGCCGCGCAGAAGGCGCTCGAGTACATGGCACTCAAGCCAGGCCAGAAGATGCGCGACATCAGTGTTGACACGGTCTTTCTTGGCTCCTGCACCAACGGGCGTATCGAAGATCTACGCGCCGCTGCGGGGGTGATCAAGGGATATCACGTGGCTGATCATGTTCGAATGCTCGTAGTGCCCGGCTCTGCGCGAGTTCGCTTGCAAGCCGAGTCCGAGGGTCTGGACGTGATCTTCAAAGAGGCCGGGGCGGAGTGGCGTGCGGCAGGTTGCTCGATGTGTCTGGGCATGAACCCGGACCAGCTCGCACCCGGCGAGCGTGCAGCATCGACATCGAACCGCAACTTCGAGGGCCGGCAGGGCAAGGGTGGGCGGACGCACCTGGTATCGCCGCTGGTCGCTGCCGCAACGGCGGTGACGGGCACGCTGAGCTCACCCAGCGATCTGATCGGGAGTCGATGATCATGGATGCATTCACCAGCCACACCGGCACAGCCCTTCCCTTGCGGCGCAGCAATGTCGATACCGACCAGATCATTCCTGCGGTCTATCTCAAACGGGTCACCAAGACGGGCTTCGAAGACGGATTGTTCGCTGCCTGGCGCCGCGACCCGAACTTCGTCCTGAATCTGCCGCAGTATGCCGGTGCGACGATCTTGATCGCCGGTCCTGACTTCGGCACGGGCTCGTCCCGGGAGCACGCAGTGTGGGCGCTCGAGAACTATGGGTTCAAGGTGGTGATCGGATCGCGTTTCGGGGACATTTTTCGCAGCAACTCGGGGAAAGCCGGCCTGCTGATCGCGGTCGTCGAGCAGAAGATCATCGAAGAGCTGTGGGATTTCGTCGAAGAGCATCCTGCCGCACCGATCACGGTCGACCTTGTCGGACGACAGATCACCGCCGAAGGTTTTCAGGCGGAGTTCGAGATCGACGACTACACCAGATGGCGGCTGCTCGAGGGCCTAGATGACATCGGGTTGACACTGCGGCATGTTGATCACATCGATGCGTACGAGCGCAACCGATCGGCACACAAGCCCAAGACGTTACCGGCCAAGGTCGACAGCGCCGGATAGTTCGCCGTTCTCGAACACGATCGCGCCCCCCAAGCGCGATCCGGTCCGAGCGAGCTTGGCGAGCGTGGCAATTAACTCGGATCGCGCGCCGCCGTGCTGAGGAGGAGTGAGGGGACACGCTTTTCCGTCCCCGAGCGATGACGAAGTAGGCGGCCTCCAAAGCGCGATCCGCGCCGAGCGAGCTTGGCGAGTGAGGCAATCAACTGAGAGTGTTTTTCGTTACAAGACACCAAAATGTGCGAGCAACACGATTGTCTGGTTGCGCGATCTTCCCTAGCGTTGGGCCTGCAGGCGTACCGTGCGCTGCCCAAGTTCCCAGCAGGCTTGGAACCGCATCAAGAAGGAATGTTGTGAACAAGGCTGAATTGATTCAGGCGGTGGCCGTCTACTACGACGGCAGCAAGACCGAAGCAGCCAAGGCCCTCAACGCCGTGGTGCAAACCATCACCTACAAGACCGCAGCTGGGGAGAAGGTATCGATCACCGGATTCGGTGTTTTCGAGAAGGTGCCTCGTTCCGCACGGATGGTGCGCAACCCACGTACGGGCGAGCGCAAACGGGCCAAGGCCACGGCCGTCCCGCGCTTCCGTGCAGGTTCGGACCTGAAGGCCTACGTCTCGGGGGCCAAGAAGGTTCCGCGTACGACCGCCAAGAAGGCAACGACTGGTAGCCCGGCGGCATCCAAGACGGCACCGGCTGCGAGAAAGACGGTGGCAAAGGTTCCTGCCAAGAAGACCACGCCGGCCAAGAAGACGGCTGCCAAGCGATAGCTACGACGGCACTAAATCCAGGCTGACAGCACCCGGCCACCGGCCTGCACTGAGTGAAGGCGCTGGCCGATCCGAGCATGGCGCAGGTCGACACCGAGGGCCTCAGCCGGCAGGACGATCCGTCGCCCGGAGGCAGTGACGGCCAGTTGTTCGCCGTCGGCATCGTGGTGGTCGGTCGCAGTGATCAACTCGTAATGGCCGAGGCGGTCACGTTCATGATCGACGAGCGCGCCGGTTGCCGGACCGACGCCCAGTCCAATCGCGATGAGAAGATCCGCCTCGGTGTCGACATCGCGGCGAGCGTCGGCGATCGGCGATCCGAGATCATCGGCGGACAGGCTGACGGCGCCGGACGCGTGATGAGCTGCGGCCGACCGGCCTTGAAAGTGCGGTGCAAGTGCGACGTCGTGCGCCACCAGCATCGTGGTGCCTACGCCTGATGCGTCCGCGACGAAAGATCGAGGATGGGGTCGGGATGTGTCGAGGACTCGCAGCACAGAGTCCGGTCGTAGAGCTGGAAGATCACCGACGCAGGCCATAACTGTTGCGAATCCCTGGGCGCGTAGCGTCCGGTCGCCATGACTGAGGGCCGGGTTCATGCCGACGTGGCCAGACTCGCCGATGACCTCCACCGCAAGTCCAGCTCTACGCAGCCGGGCCTCCAGCGCCGGTTGATCACTGACAACCAGTACCCGCGACATCACGCGAGACAACGCGGACAAGGTGTCGAGCGCCATGGTCCAGGCGAGCCGTCGCCGTAGCGGATCGGGTACGCCGAGCCGCGACTTAGCGTGCTCAGCTGGTTTGAGAGCGATCACGGCGGCAGTGCGTGACCTTGCCATCATTTTATGCTGGTCTTACGGTGCACCCTGACGCACTCCTCCCCAAGGCCTGCGGCGCCCTGATGATGCAGTTGATGGTGCACAATCCCGTAAGGTGAAGCCACTCATGGCACGGTAGACCAACGCTGGACGAACTGAGGTGTTGATGGCCGAGAACCCCGCCGCGAGTCCGCGCATGGTGCTCAGGCCATTGTCGGAGGCCAATCATGAGCCTGGTGGTCACACCATCTCAGCTGTGGTCAAGATCGTGAACGCGATCATGAAACCGCTGACGAAGCGGGACTGGCGCTATCAGGACAACGTGCCACAGACGGGCGGCGTCATCTTCGTGCCGAACCATATCTCCAATGCCGATCCGTTGGCCGTCGGACAGTTTCTCGCGTTCTCCGGGCGCTGGCCTCGGTTTTTGGCGAAGGCATCGGTTTTTAGGATTCCCATAATTGGGCGCATCATTACTGCCTGCGGACAGATTTCGGTTGAGCGCGGATCGGCACAGTCCAAGGACGCACTTGTGGCCGCGGCGCAAGCTCTCGAGCAGGGCCGGGCATTGGTGATCTACCCCGAGGGGACGATCACCTATGATCCCGACCTTTGGCCGATGAAGGGTAAGACAGGCTCGGCTCGGCTGGCCCTGACCACCGGTTGTCCGGTTGTGCCGATCGGGCAGTGGGGTGCCCAGGAGCTGATGCCTGGTCGGAAGCCCCGCTTCCCCAAGCTGCTCCCACGCAAAACCTTGCACGTTGCGGTGGGCGAGGAGGTTCTCCTTGATGATCTTCGTTCTCAGCCGGTCACGGCAGCGAGGCTCGACGAGGCGACGACGAGAATCATGGACGCCATCACCGTCTTGGTCGCCGAGCTTCGCAATGCGGTGCCACCCTCGTATCGCTACGATCCGCGGAGCAACCAGACGAGCGGAGACCCAACATGAGCATCGCCGCAGCCTCCCGTACCCCTGCGAGGGTCGCTGTGATGGGTGCTGGCTCCTGGGGAACGGCCTTTGCCATGGTGGTCTGCGATGCCGGCAACCAGGTCACACTCTGGGCACGCCGGCCCGAGCTTGCTGACAAGATCAACTTTGAACACTGCAACACCGACTACTTTCCCGACCTGCAGCTGCCCGAATCGTTGCATGCGGTCAGCGATCCGCAAGAAGCCATGCAGGGGACCGATTGCGTGGTGCTCGCGGTGCCGTCGCAGTCGTTGCGGGACAACTTGCGCCAGTGGCAGATCCCCGAAACCGCCATCGTGGTGAGCTTGGCGAAAGGAATCGAGCTAGGCAGCGGGTTGCGGATGAGCGAGGTGGTGGCCGAAGCCGGTGATATCGCACCCGACAGGATTGTGGCGGTCACCGGCCCCAACCTGGCTCGCGAGATCGCTGAACGGCAGCCATCTGCGAGCGTGGTGGCGAGCGTCTCACCAGCTACAGCTGAGGCATTTCAGGCGGTGTGTCATACCGCTCGGTTCCGCGCGTACACCAACACCGATGTGATCGGCTGTGAGCTCGCCGGAGCGACAAAGAACGTGATCGCGCTTGCAGTTGGCATGGCGATCGGGCTCGGGTTGGGAGCGAATGCGACGGCGTCGGTGATCACCAGAGGGCTGGCCGAGATCACCCGGCTCGGAGTCGTGCTGGGGGCCGATCCCTACACCTTCTCCGGTCTTGCCGGGCTCGGCGATCTCGTGGCGACCTGCTCGTCCCCGCTGTCTCGTAACCGGCACTTCGGTGAGGAGCTCGGCAGGGGACGGACGGTTGCCGAAATCACCGCGTCGACCCGGCAGGTAGCCGAAGGCGTCAAGTCGTGCGCATCGATCACCGAACTTGCCGCGAAGCATCATGTGGAGCTACCGATCGTAGAAAATGTGGCCGCTGTCATTGCGGGAGAGCTGACTCCGGCCGAAATGATCACTGCGCTGATGTCCCGCTCGGCCAAACCGGAGCGTTACTAGAGCTGATCGAGCGCCTGGGCGAGGTCGGCCCAGAGATCTTCGACATGTTCGATCCCGACCGACAGTCTTACCAAACCCTCCGGAACCGTGGGGAGTTCGCCCGGCCAGCGGCGACGCCGCTCGAGGGTCGACTCCACCCCGCCGAGGCTGGTCGCAAAGACCCACAGCAAGCATGCGTCGATGAATGCGTCCGCGGTCTTGGCGTCCGCAAGCTCGATGGAGATCAGCGAGCCAAAGCCCGACATGGTGCGCCGAGCGACCTCGTGCCCGGGATCTGAAACCAGCCCGGGGAACCATACGCGGTGTACGCAGCGATGGGTCACCAACCGCTCGGCAAGAATCTGTGCGGTGCGTTGGGCCTGCGCCAGCCTGAGCGGCAGCGTACGAAGCCCACGCAGTGCGAGATAAGCCTCCATCGGCCCCGGAACCGCTCCGACCGACCGGCGGATCTGATCCAGTGTCTCGAAAGGTTGCTCTTGATCAATCCTGGTCACGAGAGCACCGAGCAACACATCGGAATGACCTGAAAGTAGCTTGGTTGCCGAGTGCAGCACGATGTCGGCGCCAGACTCCAGAGGACGCTGCAGTAGCGGCGTGGCGAAGGTGTTGTCCACAACGAACATCGCCCTGCGGGAGAGATTGCGGCCCAGGGCAGGAAGGTCTGCTATATCGATCGTCGGATTGGCGGGCGACTCGATCCACACGACATCGGCGCCTTCTGCTGCGCTCAACACCTCGGCGGTATTGGCGATGTTGACCCGTCGTACCTGGCCGCCGTATTTGGCTGCGCGGCGATCGACGGCCTCAGCCACCCCGAGATAGCCGTTGTGCGGAATCACCACGACGCCGCCCAGCGGTAGGAGTTCTAGTACGGCGTGCGCCGCCGCCATGCCTGAGGAGAAGGTCAGTGCGCGTCCTCCCTCTAGCGCGCCGAGCGCCTCCTCCAGCGCTTGCCAGGTCGGGTTGCCATAGCGTCCGTATCCGAGGCCGGCGGCCTGCACGTCGTGGGCACCGACGTAGGTAGAGGCAAAAACCACCGGTGGGTTCAGCGGCGCGTCGACCACTCGCTCTGGGCGGCCAGCGGTGACGGCCAACGTCTCAAGACGCCGCGCGGTGAATGGCGTGGGATTGGGTCGGGGTGGCTGCGTGGTCACAAGCCCAAGTCTCGTGCTTCAGCGGCGGGAGCAGCTCACCGCGGATAGGGTCAAGGATCGTGAGCGAAAGCCAGCCGGACCTTCATGGGGTCAATGGTTCTCGCCACCGCGTGGCGGTGGTTTTCGGGGGAACCAGTAGCGAGCACGGGGTGTCCTGCCTCACTGCGGCCGGTGTGCTGAGCGCATTGGATCGAGATCGGTTTGATGTGGTGTG
>Ga0307286_10000626_pt1 | contig 10133 bp, 10 predicted proteins | sample ER_DNA_140_FD_194478 | JGI IMG/M metagenome (GOLD analysis project Ga0307286, IMG submission 194478) | Bulk soil microbial communities from the East River watershed near Crested Butte, Colorado, United States - ER_DNA_140 | ecosystem: Environmental > Terrestrial > Soil > Floodplain | place... | reverse complement strand
TTCCCCGAGCGGACGAATGTCGAGCTCGCTCGGGTCGCCGACGGCGACGTGCATGTGCGCGTATGGGAGCGCGGCGTCGGCGAGACGCTCGCCTGCGGGACCGGAGCCTGCGCGGTGGCGGTGGCCGCGAACGAGGCCGGGCTGACCCCGCCCACCGTCACCGTCTCGTTCCGCGGAGGCCCGCTTCACGTCGAGCGATGCGAGGACGGGCGGGTGCTGCTCGCGGGCCCGGTGGGCCACGTGTACGACGCGGTGGCCGACCCCGCCGAGCTTCAGTGACAGCCCGACCCGGCGACCGTGGGGTGGTTCGGCAGTGACCTCGCGGTACGCTCAACCGACCGACCCGACGAAACGAGGCAGATGACGGGCATCCACCGCTCACCCGGGATGGAGGGCGTCGCGCCGTACCCGTTCGAGGAGCTCGATCGACGCGCGGCGCAGGCGAGGGCGGACGGCCGCGAGCTGATCGACTTCGGCGCCGGTGACCCTCGTGAGGAGACGCCGGTTTTCATCCGCAGCGCCCTCGTCGATGCGCTCGAGCCCGTGTCGAGCTACCCGCGGGCCGCCGGGCTGGCGGAGCTCCGCGACGCCATCGCGTCATGGATCGAGCGACGGTTCCAGGCTCGGGTGGATCCCGACACGGAGGTCCTGCCGGTCCTCGGGTCGAAGGAGATCGTGTTCTCGCTCGCGCAGCTCGTCCTCGATCCGCCCGGGAGCAAAGACGTGGTGATCACGACGGCGCCGGGGTACCCGATCCCCGAGCGAGGCGCGCGCTTCGCGGGTGGCGAGGTCGTGCGGGCGCCGCTCGAAGAGGACCGGATGTTCCTGCCCGATCTCGACCGGGTGCCTGAGGACGTCTGGTCCCGCGCGGCGATCCTGTGGATCAACTATCCGAACAACCCCACCGGTGCGATCGCGACCGGAGGCTTCCTCGAGGAAACCGCCGAGCGGTGTCGGGCGCACGACGTGCTCCTCGCCTCGGATGAGGCGTATTCCGAACTGTGGTTCGGCGAGGGCCCGCCCCCCGGCGTGCTCCAGCTGTCGGACCGGACGAACGTGCTCGCGATCAACACGTTGTCGAAGCGCTCGTCGATGACCGGATACCGCAGCGGGTTCGTCGCCGGCGATCCCGGCCTGGTCGCGGATCTCAAGCGCCTGCGACCTTCGACCGGCGTCACACCCCAGGAGTTCATCCAACGGGCGTCGGTGGCGGCGTGGCGTGACGAGGTCCACGTCGACGAGAACCGCGAGCGGTACCGGCGGAAGCGAGACTTGCTGCTCGATGTGTTCGCGCGGCACGGCGTCCACGTCGCGGGGAGCGTCGCGACGTTCTACCTCTGGGTGCGAGTTCCCACGTCCCAGACCTCGTTCGAGTGGGCGCTCGACCTCCTCGACCGCGGTGACATCGTGGTCGCGCCGGGGTCGTTCTTCGGACCCGAGGGCGAGGGGTTCGTGCGGATGGCGATGGTGCCGACGATCGAGGCCTGCGATCGTGCCGCGTCCACGCTCGACGATCTCCTCGCCGAGGTCCGGACGTGAAGGACGTGCTCGAGCTCGAGGAGCGGATCGAGCGCAGCTGGGCCGAGCTCTCGGCGGACCCGTCCGCTCCGATCGATGCGGCGGCGGTCGAGGCGACGATCGAGCTCCTGGACCGGGGGTCCGTCCGCGTCGCCGAGCCGGATCCCGGGCGCGACGGCTCCTGGCGGGTGAACGCCTGGGCGAAGCAGGCGGTCTTGCTCTACTTCCGTGTCCGCGGGCTCGAGACGACCGAGGCCGGGCCGTTCGAGTACCACGACAAGCTTCCGCTGAAGCATGGCTACGGTTCGCAGGGCGTCCGGGTCGTGCCACCCGCGACGGTTCGTTTCGGGGCGCACCTGGAACCCGGGGTCGTGCTGATGCCGAGCTACGTGAACATCGGCGCGTACGTGGGCGCCGGAACGATGGTGGACACGTGGGCGACGGTCGGCTCATGCGCGCAGATCGGTGCGAACGTTCACCTCTCCGGAGGGGTCGGGATCGGCGGGGTCCTCGAACCGCTTCAGGCGGCGCCGGTCGTGATCGAGGACGGCGCGTTCATCGGCTCCCGGTGCATCGTGGTCGAGGGCGTGCACGTCGGGCGTGGAGCGGTCCTCGGGGCCGGCGTGGTGCTCACCGGCAATACACCGGTGATCGATCCGCGCGGCCCGGAGCCGGCGGAGCATCGTGGGCGCGTCCCCGACGGCGCGATCGTCGTCCCCGGGACCCGGCCGCGGTCGTTCCCGGCGGGGGAGTACGGGTTGCCGTGCGGGCTCGTGATCGGGGACCGCAGCGAGGCGACCGACGACAAGATCCGTCTCAACGACCTGCTCCGCGACGCGGGGTCGTCGATGAGCTGATGCCGGACGCGCGAACGCCGCCTCCGCGTCCCACCGACCGGATCCTCGAGTCGCCGATCGCCGCGACGTGGCGCTCGGTCGCGCACGAGCGCGCCGTCCTCGTGGGTGTCGGCCCCGGGATCCACGAAGGGGACCTCGACGAGCTGGCGGCGCTCGCCGACTCCGCGGGCGCGGAGCCGGTCGGCCGCCTCGTCCAGAGCCGCTCGAGCCCCGACCCGCAGTTCTGGATAGGCAAGGGGAAGGTCGAGGACCTTCACGGTCTGGTCCACGCGGTTGGGGCCGAGCTCGTCATCTTCGATGACGAGCTCGGCCCCGGCACCCTTCGCTCACTCGAGGCGCGGCTCAAGGTCAAGGTCGTCGACCGCACCGCGTTGATCCTGGACATCTTCGCGCTCCATGCGAACTCGAAAGAGGGCAAGGCGCAGGTCGAGCTCGCCCAGCTCAACTACCTGCTCCCTCGGCTCCGAGGCTGGGGCGAGGCGATGAGCCGGCTGGGAGGCGGGATCGGGACCCGCGGTCCGGGGGAGACGAAGCTCGAGGTCGACCGGCAGCACATCCGTCGCCGGATCACGAAGCTCCGTCGGGACGTGAAGGACCTGCGCAAGGAGCGTGACGTCAAGCGGGCCCGCCGGCAGAAGTCGAACCTCCCGCAGATCGCGATCGTCGGGTACACGAACGCCGGGAAGTCGACGCTGATGCGTCGACTCACCGGCGCCGACGTGATCGTGGCCGATCAGCTCTTCGCCACGCTCGATCCGACGACCCGTCGGATCGACCTCCAGGGCGGCCGGCACGCGACGATCAGCGACACCGTCGGCTTCGTCTCGAAGTTGCCCCACGATCTGGTCGAAGCGTTCCGATCGACGCTGGAAGAGGTCACCCTCTCGGATCTGATCCTGCACATCGCGGACGCCTCCTCACCTGAGCTGGACCACCAGATCGAGGCGGTCAGGCGGGTGCTCGAGGAGATCGGGGCGGCCAACATGCCGGAGGTCGTGGCGCTCAACAAGATCGACCGGTTGCGGGGAAGCGAGCGAGCGCGTCTCGCGACCCGGTTCCCCGGCTCCGCGTCGGTCTCGGCGATCACCGGAGAGGGCGTCGAGGGGCTCCTGGAGGCGGTCGGGGCGGCGACGCCCGATCCTCCCGTCGAAGTGGAGGTGCTGATCCCGTGGCCGCGGGGGGACCTGGTCGCGATGCTCTACGACGAGGCGGAGGTCCTGAAGGCGGAGGCGGAGCCCGACGGCACGCGCGTGCGGGCGCGCGTGGGGCTCCGGGAGCTGGCCGCGGTCCGGGCCTACGCCGTGGGGGCGGGCGGTCGCTCCGGCACGGGGGAACCGATCGACCAGAGCGTGTGATCGTCCCAATGGCCGGTGATCACCGTATCCGGGTCCTGCCCGCGCTCCAGCGCGAAGCGGAGCGCCAGGAGGTGCAGCCGCGCGACGAGCGGGATCTGCTGGAGGACACCCGGGAGCGGTGAAGGCTCCGGCAGCCGGCTCACCCCGATACCCTCGGCCTCCGCGGCTCGCGCCACCCCCTCGACCAGGCCGTCGTCGTCGGGCGTCGTCAACGCCAGGACGTGGTCCTTCGGCGTCAACGGGACCGCCGTCCCGTGGAGGAAGAACTCCGCGTCGTAGCCCTCGGCCAAGACCCGAGCCCCTTCGCGCACCTTGAGCGCTCCCTCGCGCGCCGTGACCGACGTGTGACCCGCGCCGACGATCGAGAGGATCCGCGCGGGGAGCGGGACCAACTCCGTCCCGTTCGATTCGAGGGCGTTGCGGACGCTGCCGGGGACGAGCGCGAGCTTGTCGGCCGTGATCGTGTCGGCCCCCATCGCCGAGGCGAGCATGCCGAGGGCGAGCAGCGCGGTCGTGTAGCTCACCGTGTACGTCTCGGAGGTCTCCTTCTCGATGGTCTGGATCGCGTCGTTGAAGGGGGCGCCCTCGCGACAGATCGTCACGGTCTGCAGTCCCGCCGAGAAGGCGAGTGCGCGGGCAGCGAGGGCATAGGCGGTCTCCCCGGTGTGCGTGATGACCACGACACCGTCCTGCGGGCCCACGATCGGAGCGTTCTTCACGAACTGCATCGAGGACACAGCGTGCGCCGAGCGTCCCGCGTCCTGCAGCATCGCCGCTCCCAGGTTCGCCGCGTGCTGGCTGGTGCCCGTCCCGACCACCCAGATCCGCCGGACGCGGTGGAGGGCCTCCGCTGCGGCATGCACCTGCGCCTTGACGGAGCCCGACGTGAGGACGTGTTCGAGCTGTTCGGGCTGGGAACGGATCTGGTGCTCGAGCTGCGTGGTGTTGCGCGACATCAGGACGGCTCCTCGGGATCCGGTGCCGGGAGCCTAGCCGACTTCAGAGGCGTCTGAGAACGGCGACGACCTTGCCCAGGATCCTTCCGTCGCTCATCTCGAAGGGCTCGAGCGAAGGGTTCTCGGGGATCAGCATCACGCGCGGCCCGTCGTGCCCGAGACGCTTGACCGTGGCCTCGTCCTCGGCGGGACCGGGAAGGAGCGCCGCCACGATGTCGCCGTCGGTGGCCGAGCCCTGGCTGTGCACGACCACGACGTCCCCATCGAGGATCCCGGCACCGATCATGGACGTGCCGCTCACCCGAAGCGCGAAATGATCGCCCCCGCGGACGAACCCCGTGGGGACCGACAGGTAGTCCTCGACGTGCTCGCTCGCCAGGGTGGGCTGGCCGGCCGCGATCCGTCCCAATAGGGGTACGACCGTCGCCTCCACCCGGGCATCGGACGCGAGCGTCATGGCGCGCGGCTTGGTGGGATCCTTCTTCAAGAGTCCGGCGCGTTCGAGGTTGGCGAGCTGCGCGTGGACGGACGACGACGAGGTGAGTCCGACCGCCTCGCCGATCTCACGCACCGTGGGCGGGTAGCCGCGCTCGCGCACGGTCTCGGCGATGAAGTCCACGATCCGCTGCTGCCGGGGAGTGATGTCAGACACCGTGGCTACCCTCCTATTCCGTGGGGCGGACGCTATCACCGGGGGTCGGGGGACGCAAACATATGTTCGATTCGGCCTTGACACCGAACATACGTTCGGGCAGAGTCGTTGCATGAGCCGGACACCGGTACGTCGCCGACGTCTCGTCGCCGGTGGGCTGCTGGTCCTGGCGCTCTCGGTCTCGGCGCCCGCCGTCTCCGGCGCGATGACCGGTGGATCGGCGCGAGGGGTGGCCGCCGGTGACCGGTACGTGGTCCGGCGCGGAGACACCTTGTGGAGCATCGCCGTCAGCCGCGCACCCGGCGCCGATCCGCGGCCCTTCGTCCAGGCGATCGCCGACGCGAACCGGGTCGATGCCGGTTCGCTCGTGCCGGGACAGGTCCTCGTCATCCCGGCTTGACGGTTGACGACCCACCATGCTGCGGGTACGGTTCGCGCCGCCACTACATCTTGTGGCCCGTATCCATGCGCTGCCCTTGGTGCCAGGCCGACGACGACCGCGTGGTCGACTCGCGTCCCGCCGACGGTGGCGGCTCCATCCGTCGGCGTCGCGAGTGCGCAGCCTGTGGACGCCGGTTCACGACCTTCGAGCGCATCGAGGAGGTCGGGCTGGTCGTCACGAAGCGCGACGGCACCTCCGAGCCCTTCGACCGCGAGAAGCTCGCGGCCGGGATCCGCAAGGCGTTCGCCGGGCGGCCCACCTCGCCCTTGCAGATCGAGCAGATGGTCGGCCGGATCGAGACGCGGGTGCGCCGGAAGGGACCGGACGTGACGTCCCAGCAGGTCGGCGGGGAGGTCCTCGCCATGCTCCAGAAGGTCGACGAGGTCGCCTACCTGCGGTACGCCAGCGTGTACAAGGACTTCCAGGGCACCGCGGACTTCCAGCGCGAGCTCGGGATGCTGCTCGAGAAGAAGGAGCCGGCGCGGAAGCGGACCCGCTAAGGCGGTCCATCGGCATCGTGGGTCGGTTCGGGTGGTCGGATCGCGAGCCACACGAGATACTAGATGTAGTGGTCGTCAAGGATTCTGCCCACTACCCCTTGACGCCGGCAGCGGCCGGGTCCATGATGCCCAGACGCGAATGACAGGTCTGTAACTACACGTCGATCGTTCGCGGCGGAAGGAGGGGAACACGTGGCGACTCGCGAGGGAGACGTCGAGGTGATCCGTGAGGGGCTCACCTTCAAGCGGTTCTTCACGCAGGAAGGAACGCATCCGTTCGATCAGGTCGACTGGGAGACCAGGGATGCGGTGATCCCCAACTACAAAGAGGGCGGCAACGCCTTCGAGCAACGCGACGTCGAGTTCCCCCGCTCGTGGTCACAGAACGCGACGAACATCGTCGCGCAGAAGTACTTCCGCGGCACCTTGGGGACGCCGCAGCGCGAGTCCTCGGTTCGGCAGCTCGTGGCGCGCGTGGTCGACACCATCACTGGGTGGGGACGGAAGAACGCGTACTTCGCGTCCGAGCACGACGCGGAGATCTTCGCGGACGAGCTCACGCATCTCCTGGTGAACCAGATGGCGGCCTTCAACTCTCCCGTGTGGTTCAACGTCGGCGTGGCCGACACGCCGCAGCAATGCAGCGCGTGCTTCATCCTCGCGGTGGACGACCACATGTCCTCGATCCTCAACTGGTACGTGGAAGAGGGAACCATCTTCAAAGGCGGATCGGGCTCCGGCATCAACCTGTCGAAGCTGCGGTCGTCGAAGGAGGGCCTCGCCGGCGGCGGGACGGCCTCCGGCCCCGTCAGCTTCATGCGGGGCGCCGACGCCTCGGCAGGCACCATCAAGTCGGGCGGGAAGACTCGTCGGGCGGCCAAGATGGTCATCCTCGACGTCGACCACCCGGACGTTCGGGACTTCATCTGGTGCAAGGCGACCGAGGAGAAGAAGGCTCGGGCGCTCCGTGATGCCGGCTTCGACATGGACCTGGACGGCCGCGACAGCTATTCGATCCAGTACCAGAACGCGAACAACTCGGTGCGCGTCACCGACGAGTTCATGCAGGCGGTCCTGGAGGACCGCGATTGGAAGCTGAAGGCGGTGACCACCGGGGCGACCCTGGAGGCCACGCGGGCTCGCGACCTGATGCGCGACATCGCGCTCGCAGCGTGGGAATGCGCCGATCCCGGCATGCAGTACGACACCACGATCAACGAATGGCACACCTGCCCGGCCAGCGGCCGGATCAACGCATCCAACCCGTGCAGCGAGTACATGCACCTGGACAACAGCGCCTGCAACCTGGCCAGCCTGAACCTGATGAAGTTCCTGGACGCCGACGGCAACTTCGACGTCCGCAGCTTCCGGCGAGCAACCGAGATCGTCTTCACGGCCCAGGAGATCGTGGTCGGCGAGTCGGACTACCCGACCGACAAGATCGGCGAGAACGCCCGGGCCTTCCGGCAGCTCGGGCTCGGCTACGCGAACCTCGGCGCGCTGCTGATGGCTCGCGGTCTTCCCTACGACTCCGACCAGGGCCGCGCATGGGCGGGAGCCATCACGGCCATCATGACGGGGTGGGCCTACCGCACCAGCGCGCGGATCGCGGAAGTGACCGGACCGTTCGCGGGCTACGCATCCAACGCCGACGCGATGCTCCGCGTCATGCGCAAGCACCGTGCCGCGGCGGACCAGATCGACGCCGAGCTCGTTCCCGAAGGGATGCTCTCCGCGGCGAAGCAGTCCTGGGACGAGGCGATCGCCCTCGGGGAGCAGCACGGGTATCGCAACGCTCAGGCGAGCGTGCTCGCTCCCACCGGCACGATCGGTCTGATGATGGACTGCGACACGACCGGGATCGAGCCCGAGCTGGCGCTCGTCAAGACGAAGAAGCTCGTCGGCGGCGGCACGATGCAATTCGTCAACCAGACCGTGCCACGCGCGCTCGCGAAGCTCGGGTACGACACCGCGCAGGCGGATGACATCGTCGCCTACATCGCGGAACACAATTCGGTCGCGGACGCGCCGCACCTCAAGACCGAGCATTACCCCGTGTTCCACACGGCGATGGGGGAGCAGCCCATCCACTACATGGGTCACGTGCGGATGATGGCCGCTGCGCAGCCGTACATCTCCGGCGCCATCTCCAAGACGGTGAACATGCCGGAGGAGGCCACGGTCGAAGAGGTCGAGGAGCTCTTCGTGGAGAGCTGGCGGCTCGGACTCAAGGCCGTCGCGATCTACCGTGACAACTGCAAGGTGGCGCAGCCGCTGTCCGCGGACAAGAAGAAGACCGCCGAGGCTCCCGAGGCCGAGCCGGCCGTGCTGGCCTGGTCGGCGAAGAAGCGGCTCCCGCAGTCGCGTCCCGCGCTGACCACCTCGTTCCGCGTCGGCGACGCTGAGGGGTACGTGACCGCCGGCTCGTACCCGGATAACGGTCTCGGCGAGATCTTCCTCAAGGCATCGAAGCAGGGATCGACCCTGTCGGGGATCATGGACGCCTTCTCGATCGCGGTGTCGGTCGGGCTCCAGTACGGCGTGCCGCTGGAGGACTACGCCTCGAAGTTCATCAACATGAAGTTCGAGCCGAGCGGCATGACGAACGACCCGGACATCCGGTTCGCGTCGTCCATCGTCGACTACGTCTTCCGTCGCCTGGCGCTCGACCACCTCACGTGGGAGCAGCGCGAGGCGCTCGGGATCCGCTCGATCCAGGAGCGGACCGAGGAGGCGGAGGAGAAGATCGCGCAACTCGATGCGGGGAGCGCCTCGGAGCCACCGCTGGCGGTGCAGCCCACCGAGCCCGTCGAGCGACCGACGGCGAGGGTCCTGGACGCGCCACTCTGCTACCAGTGCGGCTCGAAGATGCAGCCCGCAGGCTCGTGCTACGTGTGCGGCACCTGCGGCAGCACCTCCGGCTGCTCGTAGACTCCGGCGGGTGACGGGGGAACCGGCCGCGAGGCTGCTCGGTCTGCATCACGTCCAGCTGGCCATGCCTCCGGGCGAGGAGGAGGACGCGATCAAGTTCTACGGCGCGATCCTCGGGCTGACCCAGGTGGACAAGCCCCCGGAGCTCGCACCGCGCGGTGGCGTCTGGTTCCGGACCCAGGGGCTCGAGGTGCACCTGGGGATCGAAGAGCCGTTCACACCCGCCCGGAAGGCTCACCCGGCCTTCCTGGTCCAGGATCTGGAGACCCTGCGGGAGCGGATCGAGCTCGCGGGGTACCGGGTGACCGACGACGTGCCGCTCGAGGGGTTCCACCGCTGCCACGTTCGCGATCCATTCGGCAACCGGCTCGAGTTGGTCGAGCCCTCCTGACCCATGGAGCTGCCGTTCAAGCGTCTCCGGACGGAGGGGTCGCTGCCGTCGGCTCAGCACATCGGCGACGCCGGCCTCGACCTTCGCGCCGCGATCGACGCCACGGTCAAGCCGGGGGAGCGGGTCATGGTTCCGACCGGCGTGGCCGTCGCGATCCCCGACGGGCACGCGGGGCTGGTGCTTCCGCGGAGCGGTCTGGCAACCGCGCGCGGGTTGACCCTCTCGAATTCGCCGGGCTTGATCGACGCGGGCTACCGGGGAGAAGTGATCTGTTCGGTCGTGAACCTCGATCGGGACGAGGCGGTCGAGATCCGTACCGGCGACCGGATCGCGCAGTTGGTGATCGTTGCGATCCCGGCGGTTTCGCCGGTGTGGGCGGATGACCTGCCCCAGACCGGTCGTGGCGAGGGCGGGTTCGGCTCGACCGGGACGGATTGAATGTCGCGTGACGGCGCTCGATCAGAGCGGTTGAAGGTCTCGGAACGGGCTCCTAGGATGGATGAGCACGCGCGGACGTGGCTCAGTTGGTAG
>Ga0307286_10000625_pt1 | contig 10135 bp, 11 predicted proteins | sample ER_DNA_140_FD_194478 | JGI IMG/M metagenome (GOLD analysis project Ga0307286, IMG submission 194478) | Bulk soil microbial communities from the East River watershed near Crested Butte, Colorado, United States - ER_DNA_140 | ecosystem: Environmental > Terrestrial > Soil > Floodplain | place... | reverse complement strand
CCGAGACGCGCGCGTTCGGGCGGGCCGTCCGGGGCGGTGTCGAGTGCGTGATGGTCGGCCACGCCTTCTATCGCCGGTTCGGGCTCGAGCGGAGGGCGTCCTTCAACCCCGCCGCGTATCGGTTCCTGCGCGAGCAAGGCTTCGAGGGAGTCGCGATCACCGACTCGATCTCAGTCTTCGGAAGCGACTGGGCCGTGCCGGCCGCGAAGCGGGCCATGCGGGCCGGCGCCGATCTCGTCCTCCTGACGAACGGGCCCGACGCGGCACGGGTCGTTCACGCTCTCATCCCGCTTGCACGACGAGGCGCCCTCGACGCGCATGTGGAGCGCGTCCTGGCCTATCGCCGCTCGCTCGGGCTTCCCGCTGTCCCTTGAGTCACGGAGTCCTCCACTCGCCTGAGCGTCTCGTCATCGATCTCTGGAAGGCCCGCCCTCCCAAGCCCGCGGCCGAGTTCCCCACTGCGCCGCAGGGCGGCTGTCTCAGCATCGACCAGTTCACACGGTCGCCGGGGCGCATCAACGCGAGCGGAACCGAGAACGATCTCTTCGAGCACATGTTCGAGGTCGTCGTGAGGAATCGTCGCGGCGCCATCGTCGGGTCGCGGCCCGTCGCGGCCACCGGCGGCCACTGGCACAGGACGGTGACCTATGACGTTCGACGGCAGCAGGCCGGGACGCTCGAGGCCGTCGACTTCTCCGGGCAGGACGGGTCGCTCTCCTGCCTCGCCCAGGTGCGCGTGACTCTCAAGCCCGGACCGTAGCCCCAGGGCCGCTCGGCGGCGGTTGCTAGAGTCGAACACTTCGATGAGGGCGGAGGCCGGCGTCGGTTCGGTCCGTAAGGGCCGGAAGTCCCGTGTCCGGCGGGATCCGTTGGCCCTGGTCCGGCGTCATTGGAAAGCTCTGCTCGCCTTCGTCGGCGTACTCCTGCTCGGCTTGGTCGCGCTCGGTTTCGCCTACGCGGGGTCTGCGGACATCGTCGCGCGGGGCGTCTCGGTCTCGGGCCAGGACGTCGGCGGCCTCACGGCTCAGGGGGCGGAGGCCAAGCTCTCGGCTCGCGCGCACGCCCTCGCCGCGCAGCCCGTGGTGTTCACAGGGGCCGGGCGCAGGTGGTCGATCGCGCCCGCTCAGCTCGCCGTGCGCGGAGACTGGAACCGCGCCGCTGCGACCGCGCTCGACCGCGGCGACGGTGTAATTCCGCTCCGCGGGCTCAAGCGCGTGCAGCTGCGCCTCTTCGGCACCGATGTCGAGCCGACCGCGGAGGCCGACGAGGCCGCGCTCGAGCGGCAGCTGAACGTGATCGCCAGGCAGGTGAAGGTCGACGGGCGGGAGGCGGCCATCGTTCTCCGGAACGGCGAGCCGGTCGTCATCCCCGGCGAGGCGAGCCGAGCTCTACGGATGGATGCCGCCGGCGAAACGATCGTGGCGGCCCTCGCCTCGCTGGAGCGCGGAGCCTCGGTTGCCCTCCCGATCCAGGCGACGCCGCCGGAGGTTGGGACGGACGCGCTCGCAGCCGTCGCCCAGCAGGTCCGCACGGCGCTTTCGGGCCCCGTCACGTTCGTCTACAAGGGGGTCCATCTCTCCGTCAACCCAGAGCAAATCGCGTCCTTCCTAGAACTCCCCCACGACGGTGAGAGCGAGCTCCACATCGGCGGCCCCGAGGCGAGGAGGTACTTCGACAACCTCGCCCGCGCGGTCTGGCGCGCTCCCCGCGAGGTCGACTTCAGCGTCGACGACAGCGGCGAGGCGCACATGATCCCCTCGCGGGACGGCCGCAAGCTCGACGTCGAGGCCTCCGAGAAGACGCTCCTCGCCGCAGCGCTCAGGACCGTTCAGCGCCAGGCGCAGCTCGTCGTCGTGCCCGCCGTGCCGAAGCTCTCGACCGAGCGGGCGAAGGCGCTCGGCATCACCGGCCTCGTCGGGCGCTACACGACCTTCTACGGCGGCGATGCCAACCGCATCCACAACGTGCAGCTCGTCGCGCGCCTGATCGACCGGCACATGATCGCGCCGCACTCCACGTTCTCCTTCAACAAGACGACGGGCGAGCGCAATGCCGCGAAGGGCTTCCTGGAGGCCCCCGTGATCATCAACGGCGAGCTGGAGACCGGGCTCGGCGGAGGCGTCTGCCAGGTTTCGACGACGGTCTTCAACGCCGCGTTCGAGGCGGGCCTCCCGATCACGTCACGGACGAACCACGCCCTCTACATCGACCACTACCCGCTCGGCCGCGACGCGACCGTCAACTATCCGGACACAGACCTCACGTTCCAGAACGACTCCGACCACTGGATCCTCCTCCGGACGATCGTCGGGTCATCATCGCTCACCGTTCGCCTCTTCGGCACCCTGCTCCACCGCCGCGTCGAGACGCAGGCCTCGCCGCTCAAGAAGACGGGCCCGCCGCCGGTCAAGCGCGTCCCGGATCCTCGCCTGTACGTGGGCGAGAAGGCGGTCGAGGAGCTGGGGCAGCCCTCGCGCTCCGTGTCGGTGCGGCGAATCGTCTACGACGCGAAGGGCAAGGAGCTCTTCGATACGACGTGGTACTCGAACTACGTCGCCGAGCCCAAGGTCGTCCGCTACGGAACGAAACCGGTGCCCGTCGAGTCGACGACGACGAAGCCGACGCACACGGGGACGTCGACCGGCACCACAACGGGCACCGGCGGGACGACGACCCGCTAACCGTTCTCGGTCTCGGCGATCCCCTCCGCGAGCCAGGCGGGCATTCGCGTCGGGCGCAGGGTCGTGGCGTCGACGCAGGCATGGCCGGTCCAGCCCTCGGCGATCTTCGCGGCCGGCTCGTTGGTGCGCTCGATGACGTATTCGAAGTGGAAGCGGGCCCCGCGCAGGTGCGTGACACGCGTGTGCACGCGCAGCTCGTCGTCGAAGCCGCACGGGGCCAGATAGCGGACGCGGGCCTCGATCGTGAGCGCCTCGACTCCCTGCTCGATCAATCCGCGGTAACCGCCGGGGAAGCGGGCGAGGTAGCTCACGCGGGCGACCTCGAACCAGTTCAGGTAGACGGCGTTGTTTGCGATCCCCTGCGCATCGGTCTCGCTGAAGCGAACCCGCAGGTCGACGGAGAAGTGGTAGCCCTCCATGGGCCGGGAACTTTCTCAGCCTTCCTCGTGTCGAAGCAAGCGAGATGAGCCCGTTTCAGAGTGGGGCCTCGTCGCCGGAGTGTGCTGGGCGGTGCGAGGCCAGGACGCAGGGAGTGCACGTATCGAGTAGATACGGGCGCGACCGAGGACGCCGCCTCGCGTTGTGCAGTGGGCTCCGGCGGCTCAGGTCTTCACTCTGAGGCGGGCGCTAAAGGAGGAAGAGATGAAGAAGCTCGGCCTGCTCGTCCCATTCGTGCTCGTACTCGTGGTCTCCGCTTGCAGCTCGGGCGGAAACGAAAGCAGCGGCCAAGCTGCCGGCGTTACCGGCGGGGGCGGTGCCGATCTGGACTCCTCCTCTCCGGCGAAGTCCGGTGCGGGCGAGTCGCGCTCCGCAGGCGGCGGTTCGGAAGGTGGCGGCACCGCGGTCTCCTCAGCCGTTCCACAGGTTGGCCCCCGGATCATCCGGAACGCGTCGCTTCGCATCTCCATCCAGCACGGCCGCTTCGAGGACGAGGTCGACGAAGCGCACAGGATCACCGCTTCCTTCGGCGGCTTCGTCGTCAGCTCGTCGGCCTCCCAGGGAAGCGAGAAGCGTCTCGTCGAGGGCACGTTTGTCTTGCGGATTCCGGCGAGCAGCTACGACGAGGCGATCGCCGACCTTCGCGGCCTCGGAAAGGTGGAGGCGCTCGACGAACGCGGCAGCGACGTCTCACAGGAGTTCGTCGACCTGCAGGCGCGCACGCGGCAGCTCAGAGCCGTCGAGGCGCAGCTCCTCGAGCTTCTTCAGCGCGCAAACGACGTGCCCGCGGCGCTCGCCGTCCAGTCGGAGCTCTCGCAGGTGCAGCTCGACCTCGAGCAGGCCCGCGGCCGCCTCCAGTACCTGGACGACCAGGTCGCCTTCGCGACGATCTCGCTGTCCATGCACGAGACCGGCGTCGTCCCGCCCAAGGGCGACGGCTTCAGCGTCGTCGAGGCCTGGGCGACGGCCGGCGCGGCCTTCCTCACCGTCGTCGGCTGGCTCTTCATCGGGCTCGCCGTCATCGCGCCCGTGCTCGTGCTCCTCGGCCTCGGATTTCTGGTCGGCCGCGAGGTGCGGAAGCGTCTCGCGCACGCATAGCGAACGGGCGGGTGCGGGTAAGGTCCTTCCGAAACCGAACGGAGGGATTCGATGGCGAGCAAGAAACCAGACGACAGCGGGATGGTGAACCGCCTCGCAGGCCGGGGCGAGGAAGCCGTCACGCGCCTCGTCGAGGAGCTGGGCAAGAACCCACGCGTGACGGACGCGGTTGGCCGGGCGATGGAGGCCAAGGGCCGGATCGACCAGAGCGCCCGGGGAGCCCTCGCCCAGGTCGGCGTGGCCGCCGCCGAAGAGCTCAAGGAGCTCCGCAAGCAGATCGAGCGGCTCGAGCGCAGGCTGGCGAAGCTCGAGACGACCAAGAGCAAGCCTGCGGCCAAGAAGACGACCGCCAAGAAGTCGGAGACGAAGAAGGCTCCGACCGCGAAGAAGCGCACGACGGTGAAGAAGGACGCCGAGAAGGCTCCGTCCCCGCCTCCCGGCCGCGCGATCGGCGGCGGCTCGGGCCGCGGCTCGAGCGCTTCCTAGGAAGCCGGAACCACGAGCCGGAGCGCGCCCGGCACGACCTCGAAGGTCGCCGGAGTCGTTCCCGGCTGCTCGCCGTCGAGTTCGACCGGAAGCGGGGTGGGCGCCTCGACGCGAACCTCGCGCCCGCGTAGCTCCTCCGCCTTCGGGTGCGGGAGATGCGTGCCGCGGTAGATCTTGGGCAGGGTCTGGACGAGGTCGCGCTTCGTGATGTCCCCGATCAGGAGGACGTCGAAGACGCCGTCGTCCGGCTTGGCCTTCGGGGTCATGTGCATCCCGCCCCCGAGCCATTCGCAGTTGGCGACGATCACGTCGAGCATGCTGCCCTCGCGGTGCTCGCCGTCGATGTCGACCGAGACCTGGGCGTTTTTCCAGCGTGCGAAGACGGCGAGGGTCGCCCACAGGAAAGACGCCTTCCCGCCGAGGGCCTTCGACGTCGAGTTCGCCCGCATCGCGACCGCTCCGCTCATCCCCGCGCTCGCGACGTTGACGAAGTAAGCGCTCCCGGGGGAGCCGTCCCAGGCGCGGTAAGAGACGCGTCCTGCGTCGATCTCCCTGATCTCCCCGTCGCGCGCGACGGCGATGGCCCCGTCGAGCTTGTTCGGGATCCCGAAGGTGCGGACGAAGTCGGTGCCGGTCCCGCGGGGGATGACCGCGAGCTCGACCTCGTGGCCCGCGCCGGCGGCCAGGAGCCCGTTCGCCGCCTCGTTCACCGTGCCGTCTCCGCCTACGACGACGACGCGCTTCGCGCCCATCTCGGCCGCGCGCCCGGCGACCTTGGCGATCCCGCCTGGGCCCTCGCTGAAGAGCGTCTCGCCGTCGAGCCCGGCGCTCGCGGCGCGATGCGCCATCTCGGGCCAGGCTCTTTTCGTGGAGCCGTTCGCCGAGGCCGGGTTGACCAGGAAGATAGTGTGGCTCAAGCGGTGACCGTGCCGAGCGCGAGCTCGGTCATCTGGTCGACGGCCGCCTTCATCTCCTTGTCCGTGATGCGGACGAACTCGCCCTCGACGACGACGTCGCTCACGGTCAGGAGGCAGCCGGCCTTGAACTTGCGCAGCGCGCCGAGGGTGAAGAGCACGGCGGCTTCCATCTCGACTGCCAGGATGCCGCGGTCCGACCAGCGCTGCGCGCGTTCCTTGTCGGGGTCGTAGAAGATGTCGCTCGAGACGATCGGGCCGACGCGGACGGGCTTCCCCAGCTCCTTCGCCGCGTGCACGGCCCCGTGTACGAGGTCCCAGTCTGCCGTCGGGACGTGCGGCTCGCCGGCGAGGTAGTGGAGCGCCGTCGAGTCCTGCGGGACCGCCGAGATGGCGACGATGAGGTCCCCGAGCTTGAGATCGGGCTGCAAGCCACCGCACGTTCCGATGCGGAGGATGCGCTGCACGCCGAGCATGACGAGCTCCTCGATGACGATCGCGGCCGAGGGGCATCCCATCCCGGTCGCCTGCACCGAGACCGGCTTGCCGTTGAACGTGCCCGTGTAGCCGAGCATCCCGCGCTCCCAGTTCTTCTGCTCGACCCCTTCGAGGAAGGTCTCGGCGATGTACTTCGCGCGCAGAGGGTCGCCCGGGACGAGGCAGGCCTCTGCGTAGTCGCCCTTCTCGGCTCGTACATGGATTGGCATGCCGGTTATCGTCCCTGGCAATGCGGCGATTGGTCAAGCGGCCGTCGCTCGAGGAAATCCTCGACTTCTGCGCGCGCGAGCCGATCGAGCGCGTCTTCCTTGAAGACGTCGCGCGCCGGGGGCTGGGCCGCTTCGCCGCCCTGCGCGACGGAGGAGAGCTCGTCGCGGTCTGCCATCTCGGCGCGAATCTCGTCCCCTCGGGCGTGGGAGCTGGTGCGTTCGCGAAGCTCGCCGCGCGCGCACACCCGCGCATGCTGATCGGGGATGAGGGCGCCGTGACCGACCTCTGGGAAGCGGCCCGCGCCGACCTTCCCGAGGTGCGCGAGGATCGCCCCGGGCAGCCGGTCTACGTCCTCGACGAGAGGCCGACAGCGGGCGAATCGGGCCTCCGGGAGGCGACTCTCGACGATCTCGACCTCCTCGTCCGCACCTCCGCCGCTGCGTTCTTCGAGGAGGTCGGCATCGACGCGTACGCCCGCGACCCGGCCCTCTTCGAGTGGCGCACCAGGGTGCAGATCGAGGAGCGGAGAAGCTGGCTCTGGGTGGAGGACGGCACGGTCTATTTCAAGGCGGAGGCCTCCGCGTGGACGGACCGCGCGGTTCAGCTCCAGCAGGTCTGGGTCGACCCGCAGGTGCGGGGCAACGGGTACGGAAAGCGTGGGCTTTCCGACCTCTGCGGGCTCCTGCTCGAGCGCACATCGTCGGTCTGCCTCTTCGTCCGGCCCGAGAACGAGCCGGCGATCGCGCTCTACGACTCGATCGGGATGCGGAGGGTCGGCGCCTACCGCTCGCTGATCTTCGCCTAGTTCCGATCCGCACGTGGCCACCCTTGAACGAGTGATGAGCCGACGCCTCCAGGCGCCGATGAAGTCGCCATCTTGCGGCGATTCAGCGTCATTGCGGCGGCGCTTGTCCTCGTCACGGCCACGAGCGCCTGCTCGGGCGGGCGGAGTGCTCAGGGACACAGCTGCACCGCCACGGACCAGCGCTTCATCCAGACGGCCTCGGTGGACGTGACGGGCCTCGGCGCGCTGGCCGTCGACTACCAGAGCGGGGAAGTGGAGGCGAAGGACGTCGCGCAGCAGGCCAACGACGCCGCCGTCCGCATGCAGCACACCGATCCGGACGATCCGTCGCTTCGGGCCGCGCAGCGCTACCTCGACGCGATGTTCCAGGAATACGGGACGGCGGTCACGATCCAGGCGAAGGGCGGAGACGCAGGCGAGCGCATGTACCGCGCGTACGGGCTCGCCAACTTCGCCCATGACGTGCTCGTGCAGGCCCAGCCGGCCCTCTACAAGCAGGGATGCGATGTCGCGCCTCTGCTTTGAGCCGGCCAACCAGGCCGTAAGATTGGTTCGTGGACCCCGCTGCGCTGCGCGCGCGGATCGAAGAGCACATCCGCCGGCACGACCTCATTCCTCCGAGCGGGGACGTTGTCTGCCTCGTCTCCGGTGGTCCGGACTCGACATGCCTCTGGCATGCGCTTGGGGCCCTCGGCTACCGCGCCGGCGCGCTCCACGTCAACCATAGGCTCCGCGGCGCCGAGTCCGAAGAGGACGCGCTGTTCTGCCGCGAGCGGCTCGGGGCCCATGTCGTCGAGGCGCCGCCGGCGCAAGGCGGAAGCGAGGACGAGCTCCGCGGCCTCCGCTACGACGCAAGTAACAGACTGTTACAAGGTCGTCTGCGGGCGACCGGGCATACGGCATCGGACCAGGTCGAGACGGTCCTCTATCGGCTCGCGGCGAGTGGGACGACGACCGGGATCCGCCCGCGGCGCGACGACGGCGTCGTCAGGCCGCTCCTGACGGTCTGGCGCGACGAGACCGAGGCGTACTGCCGCGCGGAGGGCCTCGACTTCCGCCTCGACTCCACGAACGACGCCACGCTGCGCGGCCTCATTCGCCGGGAGATCGTCCCTGCTCTCCGTAAGCTCCATCCCGCGGCGGAGGAGAACGTCCTGCGCGCCCTCGAGCCGCGTCCGTCCCTCCCTAGGCCTGTCGAGAGAGCGCTGTTAGAGTTGCTCGGCTCGCAGGCAGGAGCCAAGCGAGTAGACCTAGGTGACGGCCGGGTGGCGGTAAGGGAATACGCGAACGTCTGGCTCGAACGGGCGCCCGTCCGGCTGGACGGCCCGGTGTCCTGGGGCTCGTGGCGCCTTCGCCCCAGGCGCGGCGGCCTCTGGGTGCGCTCCTGGCGCGCGGGCGACCGGCTCGCCTCGCGGGGGAAGAAGGTGCAGGACCTCTTCGTCGACGCGAAGGTCCCGCGCTCCGAGCGCGAGGCCTGGCCGCTCGTCGTGCGCGGGGACGAGGTCGTCGTGGTGCCCGGCATCGCCGCGGCGCCCGGCTGGGAGGATGCCGTCGGGGAGGAGCGAGGGTGAGCCAGGTGAACGAGCTTTCCGCCGCGGTCAGCGAGATCCTCATCGACGAGGAGACCCTGAACGGCCGCGTGGCCGACCTCGGGGCGTCGGTCAGCGAGGACTACCGCGGGCAGGACCTCCTGCTCATCGGCGTCCTCAAGGGCGCGATCTTCTTCATGGCCGACCTGATGCGCTCGATCGAGATCCCCTGCGAGGTCGATTTCATGGCCATCTCGAGCTACGGCGCGGGGATCGACTCCTCCGGCGTCGTGCGCATCCTCAAGGATCTCGACGTTTCGATCGAAGGTAGGAACGTGCTCGTCGTCGAAGACATCATCGATTCCGGCCTTACTCTCTCCTACCTGCTGCGAAACCTGGAGGCCCGTGAGCCCGCGTCGCTCGAGGTGTGTGCGCTCTTGACCAAGCCCGACCGCCGGGAGAACGACGTCGTCTGCCGTTATGTCGGCTTCGAGATCCCCAACCGCTTCGTGATCGGCTACGGCCTCGATTTCGCCGAGCGCTACCGCAACTTGCCCTACGTCGGCGTGCTCCGGGACGAGCTCGCTGCGCAGGCCGAGGACACGGTCTGACGAAACCGGAACAGATCCCTGTAACGAATAGTCAGGCTGCTACCGTTAACCCACTAGAGGAACCCTCTTGAACCGTTTCTTCCGCAGCGCACTCTTCCCGCTCATCGTCATCGTCCTCCTGGTCTTCCTGGCCTCGCGGACACTTCTGCCTGGGGGCTCGAGCGACACCCAGAAGATGACGTACAGCCAGCTGATCGGCCTGGTGAACGACAACCCGGGCGCGATCGAGAGCGTGCTCTTCGTCCCGAAGAGCCGCGAGATCCAGGCGGATCTCGTCAGCGGCAAGAAGGTGACGGTCAACTACCCGACCGACCAGTCGCAGTTCGCCTTCCAGGAGGAGCTCCAGACCGCGTCGACTCCGATCCCGTTCGACTCCAAGGGCACGGGCGACTCGGCCTGGTGGTCGATCCTCACGTACCTGCTCCCGTTCCTCCTCTTCTTCGGCTTCTGGATCTTCCTCATGAACCAGGTGCAGGGTGGTGGCTCGAAGGTGATGAGCTTCGGGAAGAGCCGCGCCAAGCGCATGGCGCCCGACTCGCCGAAGATCTCGTTCAAGGACGTGGCCGGCGTGGACGAGGCCGTCGAGGAGCTCCAGGAGATCAAGGAGTTCCTGGAGAACCCGAAGAAGTTCCAGGCGCTGGGCGCGCGCATCCCCAAGGGCGTGCTGCTCTACGGGCCGCCGGGCACCGGTAAGACCCTCCTCGCCCGCTCGGTCGCCGGTGAGGCCGGCGTGCCGTTCTTCTCCATCTCCGGCTCGGACTTCGTGGAGATGTTCGTCGGCGTCGGCGCCTCGCGCGTGCGCGACCTCTTCGAGCAGGCCAAGCAGGCGAGCCCCTGCATCATCTTCATGGACGAGATCGACGCC
>Ga0307286_10000623_pt1 | contig 10146 bp, 15 predicted proteins | sample ER_DNA_140_FD_194478 | JGI IMG/M metagenome (GOLD analysis project Ga0307286, IMG submission 194478) | Bulk soil microbial communities from the East River watershed near Crested Butte, Colorado, United States - ER_DNA_140 | ecosystem: Environmental > Terrestrial > Soil > Floodplain | place... | reverse complement strand
GCTGGTCACCTCGTCAAGCCGCTGGACACTCGGCGCGACCCGCAGAACATCCGCAACAGCATCACCGTTGATCTCCCCACGGGGGAGCAGTACACCGTTGAGCAGACATCGGGGTCGCTCAACACCAACGACCCCGGCGAGGATGCGGACGGCGTCGGGTCGTACACCGACAGCCCCACGCTTAACCTGGCGTCCGCCGTCATGCTGCCCGACGCCGCACACCTGCGGCTGGCCCTCGGCACGGTCCAGGAGTCCCGGCGCCCAGTGATCCGGGTGAACCTGCGATCCCCGGACGTGGCCGGCGTTGCACCCGACCTACTCGGCGTCAACATCGGCGACCGGGTCCTGGTGCAGAACCTTCAGGCACGCGACGTCTACCAGGATCTCGACCTGGTGGTGATCGGTGTCGATGAAGTCCTGAAGGGCGGCAGGGAGCACGAGCTGAAGCTGAAGACCGAGCCCTACGAGCCGTACCGGACCGGGACATACGGCGACGCGGAGAGCCGCTACGACTCGGGCGGGGTGACCACATTGGATGCCCAGCTCACTGCGGGGACGACCGGGGCGCGCAACATCACCACGGCAACGGGCATGCGCTGGACCGTCACGGCGGCGTCCTATCCGCTCGACGTAGTGATCGGCGGGGAGCGGATCACGGTCTCGGGGATGACCGGCACCGGGGCCGCGCAGGTGATGACGATCTCCGCGCGCAACGTCAACAACCTCCCGGCGGCCGGCGGGAAGACCCACCCGGCCGGCACGCCGGTCACGCTGTACCAGCCCGTTCGCTACGGTCGGGCCTGACCGGGGTCAGCGCGGAAATGTGCAGCGAACCTCGATGATGTTCGGGCCGAGGACAAGGCAGCGCCCACTCGTCGTCACCAGGAACTGGTCACCGCACTCCACGTCAACCTTGATGCCGTTGACGACGTGCCGGGTGACGCCGTCGAGGTCGGCGCCACCCCGGCACGTACGGCCAACGATCTCGCCACTCGGCAACGGGTACGGGGCGGCCAGCACACTTGCCGACGCCGGCACGGCGGCATTAAGCGCCACCATGATCGCGACGAGTAGCAACTTCAGCATCCGGATCCACTCTCCTCTAGAGGGAATCCGTCCGCGCCGATCTCCGTTACACCCTCGTCGTTGACGAGCAGCGCGTGGACCTCCTCGTCGGGCTGCTCGTCCAGCCAAACCAGCCGGACGTCACCCATAAGCCTGAAGACGGTCATGAGCTGCTCGGCCGAGTTGGCGAGGTGCATGGCGTGGCTGGGTGGCTCGAGGTAGATGCAGAGGTTGTCCTCGGTGAACTCGAGGCCCCAACCGAGGACCGAGTGATCGGCATGGTCGACGATCCCGTAGATGCAGAACATGCGCGGCTTCATGTCGACGGCGTCGTAGGCGAGGGCTTGCATGATCTCGGCCAAGTCGTTGGCGTACTGACTATTCTGTGCCATGGGTCGGACCTCCGATGTCCGATCAAGGGCCGTGGCTGGTGTTCTCGCACCGCTGCGGCCCGCTTTTTGTAGGTCAACCATCGATCGTTGCATCCGTAGGTGATCGTTGGCAAGCGTGGCTGATCGAGTGTGATCGGCAGAAACGTATGTGATCGTTGTCGTGTGACCGGGGATCTTGTGCCGACTGGCGTCGCGGCGAAGGCCATCGGCGTGGACCGGGGGACGCTGGTCCGGTGGTGGCAGCAAGGCGTGGTGCAGCCTGCGGTGGTCACGCCAGGCGGCCACGCTCGATGGGACGTGGACCAACTCCGGCGCGACCTGCGAGACCTGCGTCAGCCCGACGACGGGTGAGCCCGCCCGATGTAGTTCCCGTGCCACTCCATCGGACCGGCGATGCCATCGAGCGCGGACATGAACGCGGTGGTGCACTGCGGGCACAAGTCCTGCGGCAAGATCCAACCCCCGGCTAGCCGGGTGAGGCATGTCGCGAACCGGCCGGACTCGGGCCGCTGGCATGTCGCGGTCACTGCACCGGCTCCTGCTTGCGGGACTCATACCAGTCGTCCACGAGGATCTCGTCGACCTCGGCCGGCAGCAGGCCGGCATCGTGGGCTAGCCAGATGGCGCCCATCAGGCGGTCGCGGCGCGCGTTGCGACGTGCGGCGTCGTCACGGAAGGTCGCCCACGCTGCCTCCCAGGCAAGCGTGGTCTCCTCGACGTCGCGCTCGATGACCGCCTTGGCTTCCCGGTAGGCCCGTTCCTGTGACCGTTTGGTGACCAATAGGATTTTCATTAGGTCCTCCTAGCCGAGGATCTAGGGCTCCGGTGCGTGTTCGCAGCACTTGCCGGGGCCCGCTCGTGTTTTCGCAGGGTAACCCTTTGCGTCGCGTCCCGAGTAGACCCCGTTACGCATCAATCCGGTGGGCGATGAGGTGGTAGAGCGCCGCGCCCATGCCGAACACCGCAACCGGCAGGGTGGCGACCAAGGCGGTGATCCACCACGGGGCCGACGTCAAGCCGGCCGCGTCCATCACGTGGTAGGCGATCTGACCGGCAGCGCCGAGGCCGAGAGAGCCCAACGCGGACTTGCGGGCGAACTGTCGGGCGATTGGTCCGCCCACGCCGGACAGCCACACGAGCATCGCGTAGGCCGCGTAGGTCTCCAACCCGATCGGCAAGGTGATCGCGGAGTTCACGCGCAGGTCATCCCAGATGCCGGGTAGTAGCTGGATCGTGCCGAATCCGGCGAGCTGACCGAGCCCAACCCACCCGGACCAGATGGCCACCAACGCGGGGAGCGCAAGCAGGGCCAGCGGCCAACGGGCAACCGTGCGGGTCTGGGCGACGGTTTCGCCCACCGGGTGATCGTGGGCGACCGGTTCGGCCGGCACGGGGACGGGCTCGCTCTGGATCACTTCCAGCGCCTTGCGTACGCGGTACTCGCTCACGTTCAACTCGGCTGCGGCTGACCGTCTGGGCGGTACCTCGCCCGTCTGGGCGATCCGGTGCCGCAACGTTGCGGTCAGGTCCTCATCGGTGGTGGTTTGACTAGGCTGAGCCATGGGTCAGGAACCTCGTATTCCTGGTCAAGCCGCCCGGCTGGTGCGCTAACACCTGGCCGGGCGGCGCCTTTGTCTGGGAGCGCTGTCCGCAGCCTACAGCATTTCGCTATGCGAACGTAGTCCTGTACGCTCACTATATGGCGAGAGTGAACTACGAAGTCCCGGACGATGTGCACCGCCGCGCTAAGGCCGCTGCTGCACTCGAGGGCATCACGTTGCGAGAGTTCATCATCCAGGCGATGCAAGCCGCCCTGGACAAGGCAGAGAGGGGCGGCGAGAGATGAGCGCCACCACGTACCGCAAGACCAAGGTCCCGGCCGTGTACGAAGCGATCCGGGGTGTCAAGACCGTGGGATACCAGGCTCGACCAACAGCAGAGGGGCGGCGCCTGCCCAAGAAGACCTTCCGCACGCTGGCCGAGGCCAAACGCCACCTAGACGCAGTCAGGACCGACGTCCAGCGCGGTACCTACGTGGACGCCACCGACAAGACCACGGTGGCCGAGTACGCGCGGAGTTGGTCCGACAGCAGGCCCTACCGGAAGAACACCAAGAAGCTGATGGACAACCTGATCACCGTGCACCTCGAAGGGACGACGCTCGGAGGCCGGCCGATGGTGAAGGTGAAGCCGTCCGAGGTCCAGTCCTGGATCACCGAGCGCGCGAAACTGTTGGCAGCATCGTCCCTTCGGCGCATGGTTGGGCAACTCCGCTCGATCTTCGCCTCCGCGGTTCTTGATGGTGCCCGCAGGGACAACCCGGTGTTGCCCGCGCGGCGCTTGGCGTTGCCCCAGGCCGAGCAACCGAAGCTGATCCCGTTGACCGTCGAGCAAGTTCGGGCGCTCGCTGCGGCTATGCCGGAGAGGTATCGGGCGCTGGTCCTCACCCAGGCAGGGTTGGGGCTGCGGATCAGCGAGGTGTTGGCACTTCGGGCGGCGGACGTGGACTTCCTGCGACGCAATGTCCAAATCGAGCACCAGTTGGAGCGCGAAACGCTTCGCCGAGTGGTCACGAAGACGCCACAGTCCCGGCGCGAAATCCCGTTGCCCACAATGGTCAGCGAGGCGCTGGCCGCCCACATCGCTAACTACCCGCTGGCCGAGGATGGGTCGGTCTTCACCCAGGGACCGCACGGCGGCCGGCAACGCTGCGAAGGTGCACCAGCCAACCTGAGGCAGCAGTCCTACGGGGCCGCGTTACGCAAGGCGGCTGGACTGGCTGCGGTCTGTTCCAGGACTGATTGCGGTGGCGCTGTGGAGCTCGGGCGCGAGACGTGCCAGCGGTGCGGCGCCAAGGCGGCTGGCCTGCCCAAGGTCAAGACGCACGACTTGAGGCATCACTACGCCTCGGTGCTGCTGCACGCCGGCGAGTCCGTCCACGCCGTAGCGGAGCGCCTAGGGCACTCGGACGCCACCCTCGTCCTGACCACCTACGGGCACCTGATGCCCAACCAGGAAGACCGCACACGGAAGGCGGTCGACGCTGCATGGAAGCAGCAGGCCGGCGGGGAGATCTCCGCAGCAGGCTGATGTGCCCCCGGCCGTGCCCCTCATGTGCCCCCCCTGACTGTTAACGCAGGTCAGGGGGGGTGTTTTTCTGTACATGGAGGAGAGACCTTTGCAAGTCTCTGACCTGCGTGTTCCCTGTCATATCGCCTCTGACCTGCGGTTTTAGCGTCCCGCTGTGTCCCGCGCGTGTCCGCCATATCCCGGCGTGCCGTGCCCCGGCTGTGCCCCATGTGCCCCAAACGTGCCCCAAATCGAGGGGGGATTTCGCCATGCCTAGACCACCCAAGCACGAGCTATCTAGTCGAGTGTGGACACCCGGCGAGGTGGCCGAACGCTACGGCCTTGCCGTCAAGACGCTGCGGAACTGGCGCAGCATCGGGTACGGCCCGAAGGCGATCAAGATCGGCAACCGCGTGCGGTATGCGGAGACCGAACTGGCTCGCTGGGAGGCCGAGCGCCAGCAGGCCGCGAGATGACCGGCGACGAGGTCGACTACGTGTTCCAGTGCGACTACTGCGGAGAGCACGTGGCGATCGACAAGGCGCGGGTGTCCTACCTGGCAGCCGAAGATTTGCAGGACGGACGGGTCCGCGTCGTCCCTGCCACGTTCTGCGGGCCGTTCTGCGCCACCCGTGGCGCCTACTTGGTGTCGAGTGGGTGAGCTGTGACCTGGACCAAGATCGGCGACGAATTCCTTCCGGCCTCCATGGACCTCAGCGACGCCGCTTTCCGCTTGCACGTCGAGAGCTTGACGTACAGCAACTGGCGCCTGCTCGACCTGATGATCCCCAAGCGCGCGATCCCGAGGTATTCCGCGGTCGCCGATGCCGATGCAGCTGTGGTCGAGCTGGTCGCGGAGGGATGGTGGCAGGACTGCGATGAGTACTGGTGGATCGGGTGCCGGTTTCCCGATTGGCAGCGGGACCGCGCGACGGTTGAGCACCGCCGAGAGCAGCTAGCCCTAGCCCAACGACGCAGGCGTGCCCACCTGGTTGATGACCACCGGCTATGCCTCAACTGCTCAGCCAAGTCAACAGATGACTCACCAGATGACTCCAGTGATGACCCGGGACGGGACGGTTACAGGTCGGGTCAGGGATCACCGCAGCATCGAAGAGAAGAGCATCGGCTCTGCGACAAGTGCCTCCGCACCACCACGGCACGGCAGGACGGCCGAGGCGGATGGATGTGCCAGGAGTGCTCACCTCAACTGTGGATGGTGACGACGTGAGCGGCTCCCTGGTGCAACACCTGGCGCATGCGCTGCACCTGCACCGGAAGTGGTGCCGGCAATGCGGCATCCCGTTCCCGCCACTGCTGGACGCGCTGATGGTTGACTTCTCGGCCAGTGACGGCCACGCGCGGCCAAACCTTGGCGATCTCGTGCCTGCACTTGATCCTCTGCTCATGGACTATTCGGCTGTGGCACATCGCCTATCGGTCTCCGAGCGGACCGTACGGCGATTGGTCGCGGCCGGAACCCTGCCCGCGGTGCGGATCGGCAACCGGTCGTTGATCAAATCCGCCGACGTCGATACCTATGTGGACGGTGTGGCATGACAGACCACGAACTGGCGGACGCGGTCGACTCGATCATGGACGCCGAAGAGGACCGCCAAGTCTGGGGCCGGGCCGAGGCGGTCATGGCCGAGGTGAGCGTCGTTCTGGACCGCGCCGCCGAAATCCACAAACTTCGCTTGTCGCAAGGGAAAGCGCTCAGCGGAACGATCCAGAACACGCTGTCTCAGATGGCCGGTCAGTTGGTTGAGCTGAAGAAAGTCCTGGGTGGGTGTCCGTGACCATAGGTACCAAGCACTACGCCGGCAGGACCGACGTAAAGGACGCAGCGCAGGGCCTTGTGAGCGCGGTGATCGCGACGATCGGCGTGGTCGACAGTGACGGCGACTACACGCTGCCCGGAGCGTTCACTTCCGGCCAGATGCTGATGATCTCCGAGTGGAACCACAGTTCCGTGACAGGTCCGCATCCGCCCATTGGTGAGGGTGTGCTCCGTGTCGACGGCAACGAGGCGATCGTGGACGCCAAGTTGTTCATGGACATCCCGCGCGCCGCCGCAATGGCTAAGACGCTGGTTGCGTTCGGGTCAAGGCTTGAGTGGTCCTACGGCTACCGAGTCCTTGAAGAGGAGCCCGGCCGGGTCGACGGCAAGACCGTGAACATGCTGAAGCGGCTGCACGCATTCGAGGCTTCCCCTGTGTGGCGCGGTGCCGGCGTCGGCACTCGGACCTTGACCGCAAAGGACCATGAAGTCCTCCGCGCGGCGAGGGCCGAAGTTGAGTCATACCAGGGATATCTCGCTCTTCAGCGCTCCCACCTATGCCTCATCCACTCAGGACTTTAGGAGACGATCATGCGCGGCGATGCGCAGAACAAGATGCAGGCACCAGAACTATGCCCCCAGTGTGGCCGCGCCACGGCCGAGTTCGGTTGCCGCAAGGTGGCAATGGGTGACTTCTGCTTGCAATGGGGGCTGAAGTACTCGCAGGCCGCGATGGTCGTGCCGACGCCTGACCCCCGGTACGTCAACGTCCAGAACGACAAGCAGGTTCTGGCAACCGCGCAGGCCGAGGCCGACGCCGTGCAGAAGTACAACCAGGCCCACGACATGTGGATGGCGAGCCTCGGGGAGCTGTCCGCGGTGCGGCTCAGGGCATCACAGGACACAGGCTCCCTCGATGCCCGAACAGGCGCGTACACCCCACCCAACAGGAGCGAGCTAGCTGCCCTCGAGATCAGGCTCAGTGCCGAGGCAGAGCAGTTGGGCAGGGCTCGGGAGCGAGCCAGCGAGGAGCTAACGGAAGCCAGGGTCGCGCACCGGCTGGCCACCGACCGTGCCTGTCAGCGAAACGGGCTAGCCGTGATGAACACCAACCAGGCGCCCGAAGGTACCCGCACGATCACCACCTACTGAGGAGTGGACCATGTCCGCATTCTGGACCGACTCGGACCGCACGAAGGCGCTGGCCGAAGCGTTCGAGCTGGACAAGGGTGAGCTACACCCAAACACCCGCGAGTTCTTTGATCGGTATGTCAACGTGCTCGACAGTGAGCGCGCTGCCTACATGATCAGCCTGGTCAACCACGCGAAGTACAACCATCAGCCGTAGGACGTGTGGTCTAGACCGTGGACACTGGCCACTACTTGGCTGACCTGCTGCAGCCGCAGGCACGGGCGGGTATGCCCCGCACCGGTCGGCACGTCCCTGCTCCACCCCTTGCCCACCATGCTTCTATCCCTGGTACCAAGGCTCACGGTTTTTTCAGGCAGCGCGTTTTCTGCTGCTCGCTGAGGCGGTGCGGGTGGGGGCTGGGGCCGGCACGGACATGTCGATCTCCCCTCCACCCCGTAGCCAACAGGACTCTCGCCCGCTCAGAATGGCGGGCTGATCACCATGAGTATGTCACCACGGTCGCAGGACGTACAAGTCTGGGGATTCTCTGCGCGAGTCTGGGATTTCCTCACCACTCAAACGCTGGTCCTAACCATACCTGGAGTTGTTGACCATGGCCCTGAAGTTCCCGCGTGACGTGGTAGCCGAGGTCTACCTTCCCGGCCTTGGCTGGATCGACGTGACCGCGCTGCCGAGGAATCGGTCCCTGCGCGAGGTCGAACCTGTGTCGATCTCGCGGGGCCGAGGTCGTGTCAACGAGCACGCGACGCCGGGAAGCCTGCTCGCGAAGCTCAACAACGACGGCGGGCTCTGGACGCCGGACAACCCGATGTCCGACTACGCCGGTCTGTTTGGACAGAACACCCCGTGGCGGCTCTCTCTGCGGGTGGCTCGTGACACCTTCGACGGCCGGACCGTCAGCAACAACTGGGGGACCTCCAGCGGCGGGGACGCGTGGTCGGTCACCAACGCGACCGATTACGCGGTGTCGGCCGGCCGGGCCAGTCAGTCGATCGGCGCCAGCGGCTCGTTCACCTACGCCTGGCTGCCGGCCGTGGTGGCGCGCGACCCGTGGCAGCGGATCTCCTGGAACATGGCCACCTTGGACGTCACCGGGGGCGACGTCGAGCCGGCCGGCCTGCTGTTCCGGGGTCAGGGTGCCAACGACTACTACATCGTGCGAACGGTGATCACCTCGGCCGAAGTGATTCAGCTCAAGGTGGTGCACCACGGCCCGTCGGTGGACACGACCCTGGGCACGTTCACCGCTCCGTTCGTGTGGGGGGCGGCGGCGGACATCGTCGTGGTGGCCCAGATGGAGGCCGAGACCATCCGGGCCAAGATCTTCTCGTCCCTGGCAGTCGAGCCCTACGGCTGGGATCTGTTGGTGCACAACGACTTCCTGCCCGCCGCCGGGTGGGTCGGGGTGCGCCTCGGCGTGGCCACTGGTAACACCAACACCAAGCCGCTCGCGGTCACGTACAACAACTACGAGTGTCGGCTAATCCGGCACGCCGGGGAACTGGCCGAGATCGACCCGAACACCGACGATTCGCACAAGGCGAAGACGGCGTCCATTCAGTCGGCCGGCGTGCTGCGTCGTATCGGCGTGCCGGCTCGCCCGGTGATGAAGTCGGCGCCGCAGCGATTCATCACCAGGAATAGCCCGGCTGCGTATTGGCGACTCGATGAGGGCGAATTCGCCGATGCCTGTAAGCCCCAAGTGGGTACAGCGTTGGTTCGGTTCGTCGCCGATGAAACCGACTACAAGAAGCATTTCGGCAAGGGGCTTCTTGGCGGTTACGTGCCGCCTGGATTTAGCCTTTTCGGCGAAGACGAGTTCGGATCGTTCTCGTTCGGCACAACGGTGTCTGTTGCAGCGACAACGGAATGGACCTTCGACTTTATCCGCAACGGTGGCCCTTGGTCGCGGGCAGATTTGAACGTGATCACCACAACGGGGACGTGGCAGTTGTCGCTAGTTATGACGACCATCGGGATCAGCGACCTGTTCTTTGACCCAGGAGGGACGCTCGTCGCTTCCTCCAGCGATACGTCGATCTTCGACAACCAGGCCCACCACATCCGTCTGAGGGTCAGCACGTCCGGCGCCAACTCGCTCGCACAGGTGTGGTTCGACGGCGTCCTAGCGATGAGCGGCACAAAAACCGGCGTTCTTGTCGGCTCGATCACTGGTTGGAATTTCAGCTACTTCGGTGGTGCCGCCGGGCCCGCGCCAGCTGTCGCAGCTGGACACGTGGCCATATGGGGCACCACAGCCCCGAACGTGGTCGACTCGGCCAACGCATCCATCGGCTACCGGGGTGAGCGCGCCGGCCGGCGGCTTGAGCGGCTTTGCCTGGAAGAGGGCGTCCCCTTCGACTGGATAGGTGCCGGCTCGACGCTGGACCAGACCGCGGCCATGGGTCCACAAGGGCCTGTCAAGGTGGTAGACGCTCTCTGGGAGTGCGCCGATGCCGAGGGCGGCGATCTCTACGAGCTGCGTTCGGCGGCCGGGCTAGGGCTGCGCACCCTGCGGTCGCTGCAGGCGCAGCTCGTCCGCGCGACCCTGGACTACAGCGCTGGTCACCTCGTCAAGCCGCTGGACACTCGGCGCGACCCGCAGAACATCCGCAACAGCATCACCGTTGATCTCCCCACGGGGGAGCAGTACACCGTTGAGCAGACATCGGGGTCGCTCAACACCA
>Ga0307286_10000614_pt1 | contig 10220 bp, 11 predicted proteins | sample ER_DNA_140_FD_194478 | JGI IMG/M metagenome (GOLD analysis project Ga0307286, IMG submission 194478) | Bulk soil microbial communities from the East River watershed near Crested Butte, Colorado, United States - ER_DNA_140 | ecosystem: Environmental > Terrestrial > Soil > Floodplain | place... | reverse complement strand
GACGGCACCACCATCGATTACGACATCGCCGGCAGCGGCCCGGTCATGACGCTGCATGTGGAGGAGTCGGGAGGCGCTCGACAACACCGACGGTGAGTGCGACCAGGTGATCCGTGGCTTCGGCCCCGATGTATCAGTAGCGATTGCCTTGCGCCCGAGACCTCCTAGCAAAGTCGCCTACCGCCCGGACGTCCCAGTCAGCCTTGCCTCCTCGGGCACAGCGCCTCGGTTGAATGTCAGGCAATCAGTCGTTGGGTTTGTCTGGCCGCTTTACGGATGGCTCCGCGTTCGTCGAGCCACCCGCCGGCGACCCCGACGACGGGCAGCTTGGCCAGCGTGCGGGCGAGGAGGCCGCCGCGGGGGCGTTCGTCGAACAAGTCCTGTAGATCGAGGAAGGTCCGGGCGAGGCGCCACAGGGTGCGGACGACCCGCTGCGCACCTCGCGCCAGAGCGGCCATGCCGCTGGGCGGTTCGCTGGTGTCGCTGGCGGCGGCCTCCAGCTGGTCTTCGGACTCTTCTGTGGCGGGCACCGGGGCGGGTATGGCGGCGGCCAGCTTACGGTTGAAGATCACCAGTGCAAGAAGTGGAACCCACTCGGCGGGGGCGACGTTGCCGCGTTCGCGGGCGACGGCGCAGACGGCGAGCCCGGCTGCAGAGGCACCGAGCGCTGCTTGGAGCGGGATGCGGTCAGCGAGTGCGCCCGCGAACCGGGGTGCCGCGGCGGCGAGTGCGGCGCCCACCGCTATCCGCCGGATCCACCAGTCGACACGCTTCGAGTCTGGCTGCGCGGCCCAGTGCGGCGAGGCGGGTGTGACGTCGCCGAGGGCGCGGTCATGGACAGCATCGAGGACCCGGGCGGGCAGGCCGGCGGTGAGGGGCGGGTCCTCGTCGACCCCAAGCCAGCGTCGCGGGTTGTTGAGCACCTGGCCGACCATGCCTGCGTACATGCCGAGGGCGCGAGAGAGAGTCTCATCAGATACGACCTGCTTGTTGGGCATTGGGCTCCAGTTCTTACATCCTTATTCGGGTGCACTCGGGTCGAACGCTGATTGTCCATACCCAGAACCGGGCACTGGTACCGTCGCGTCCTTCGGCGGATAAAGGGAAGGAACCACAGTGAGCCTCGCAATCGAAGTTGACGACATCACCCACGTACTCCTGGCCGACGGCTGGCACCTCGTCGACGCCGCATCGTTCGGAATCGACTCCTACGAGTTCATGTGGGGTGAAGGTATGGGCGACAGCCCGATGCTTGGAGGCGGTCAAGAGAAGCACATCGCGGCAGCTGGACATCGCGGAAGCACATCGCGGGAGCACATCGCGGCAGCAGGATTCATCTTCACCGAGAGTGACCAGGTCCTCTGCGGCCCGCTGACCTCAGTGCTCGCAGTCAAAGTCAAGGCCAAAAGGCAGCATTCGATGTGACCAACGCCCCGACGGTGCCCGCGTACCGAACGCCCTGCGGGTCCTGGCCGGGGCCGGCGGCGCCGCCGATGCGCTGACCGCAGTCGAGTGAAGAACCAGGCTGCCGAGATATCAGGCCGACCGGCGCCGGTGCGTCGGACTCTGGCAGGATCCACCCATGACCGAGATTCCCGCCCGATTGTCCGTCGTCACGCTGGGCGCGCGGGACATGGGCGTTCTCCGCTCGTTCTACCGGGCGCTGGGCTGGCCGGAGCTGCCGAGCGGTGACGACACCTGGACCGGGTTTCTCCTCGGCGGCGTCCTGCTGGCGCTCTTTCCGCTGCGGGATCTAACCGCCGAGGCAGCGCCCGGGAGCGGCAACCCGACCGGATGGTCGGGCGTCACCCTCGCTTGCACGGTCGACACCCGCGACGATGTCGACAGGGCCTTCACTGCGGCCGTCTCCGCTGGCGCGAACCCGGTGGCCGACGCGACCGACCGGTCGTGGGGCGGACGCTCTGCGTTCATCGCCGATCCTGAGGGCAACCGCTGGGAGATTACCTGGGGGCCCCGGGCCACCTTCGATGCGCGCGGCGCCCTGCTCTCCTGGGGTTGAGTGCGGACCAGCGACCTAGCCCTGCCTCTCGATCGAGCCGCCGGGGCTACCGCGATGGACCAGCGCGGCCGTCAAGGCCATGCTTCCGGCCGAGGCCAGCAACCGTCGCAACGATCTGGGACTGCGCAGTGCATACACGTCTGCGTTGTGGGCGTGACGGGCGACGGCCTCAAGCACGACCCTCACCTATGCAGCCTCGAGCGATGAGTTTCGAAGCGTGACGCTCGGCGAGGTGGCGGATCACTCATCTACGACACCTCTATGTCGCTTGACGGATTTATTACCCGACCGGACCCAGGACGCGACTATCCACTTGGCAAAGGCGGCGACGAGCTTCACGAGTGGATGCCAGCACGAGGCTGGCGCTGTGCAGGCCGCCATAGGCCTGGTCCCAACGATGCCCGCTCTATCTCGGCGGGACCCCCCGTGCTGACCGCATTCGTGGTGGCGGTGGTGTGCCACCCACCATCACCTAGCGTGACAGCTGTGACCGGACCAGAAACCCTCGTGCGACGACCCTGGCGCCACTGTGATGATGGCCAGGAAGCGTTACAGCTGTTGCCGCGTCGCCTTGAGCGGGCCCGACGGTGATCATGGGATGAGCAGCGCCTGGATTCTGTTGGGTGTGGCCGTGGTTTTGATTGTTGGGAATGCGGTGTTCGTGGCCGCGGAGACGGCGCTGGTCACGGTGGACCGCAACCTGGTCGAGTCGCGCGCCCAGGAGGGCAGCGTACGGTTCGGGCGGGTGCGGGGCACCCTGCAGCGGCTGTCGACGTACCTCTCAGGCGCCCAATTGGGTATCACGGTGACGAGTTTGGCGATCGGCTTTGTGGCTGAGCCGTCGGTTGCGACGCTGCTGCGGGGACCACTCGGCGCGCTCGAGCTCGACGCCGATGTCGCAGAGGTCACAGCGGTGGCTATGGCGTTGCTGCTGGCTACCGGTGTGCAGATGGTGTTCGGCGAGCTGGTGCCGAAGAACATCGCGTTGTCGCGACCTGTTGGGGCCGCCCTGTGGGTGGTGCCGCCTCTGCTGGTGTTTACAACGGTGACGCGCCCGCTGATTGCGTTACTGAACGGGGCGGCGAACCGGCTACTCCGTGTGGTTGGGGTGGAGCCGGTGGAGGAGCTGCGCTCCGCCCGCACCCCTGACGAGTTGGCATCGGTGGTGCGGCGAGCCGGCGTGCAGGGGGCGTTGGGATCGGAGACGGCGGTGTTGATGGAACGCTCGCTGAGCTTCAGCGCAAAGACTGCGGCGGATGTCATGACACCCCGCACCCGGCTGCGGACCGTGTCCGCTTTAGCGCCGGTAACGACGGTGATCGAGGTCACCCGGGCGACGGGCCACTCCCGCTTCCCCGTGATCGGAGAGAGTGTCGACGACATCGAAGGTGTCGTGCACCTCAAGCAAGCCGTGGCGGTCCCTGAGCCGGATCGCAGCACAACGCGGGTCCGGGAGGTGATGGCACAGCCAGTGCTCGTGCCGCCCTCCATGGCCTTGGACCCGCTGCTGGATCGCTTGCAAGAACGTGGTCTGCAACTGGCGGTCGTGGTTGATGAGTACGGCGGCACTGCCGGGATCGTGACTTTCGAAGACCTGGTGGAAGAGCTCGTCGGCGACGTCGTCGACGAGCACGACTTGCCCGCGCCGGGAATCCGGCGCCAGCCCGACGGCAGCTGGCTGCTGTCTGGGCTGCTCCGGCCGGACGAGATCCAAGCTGCCATCGGTCTTGAGCTGCCGGCCGGACGTGCCGATTACGAGACGGTGGCGGGGCTCATCTTGCAGCTACTCGGCCGAATCCCGCGACCGGACGACAGCGTCGACGTGCCGGGCGCGACGCTCACCGTGGAACGAATGGACGGCCGGCGGATCGATCGGGTACGAGTCACCCTGCACCCCGACAACACTGACCTCACGCGTACAGACCATCCGGCCCCCACCGGAACCGACGATGATGGCGGCGGAGCATGACGGTCGCGTCGCTGTTGCTCGCGTTTGCGCTCATCGCGGCGAACGGGTTCTTTGTCGGCGCCGAGTTCGCGGTCCTCGCGGCCCGCCGCTCCCGGCTCGAACCGCTGCTGCGCACCTCCCACCGGGCTCGGACCGCACTACGGGCGATCGAACAGCTGCCCTTGATGATCTCGGCCTGCCAGTTCGGCATCACCCTCGCCTCCCTCGGTTTGGGCGCGCTCGCCGAACCCGCGGTTGCGTCACTATTGACCGGACCCCTGGCAGCCCTTCATGTCCCGCACGGGCTGGTCCACCCGCTCGCGCTCGGGATCGCGCTCACCTTGGTGTCCTGCCTGCACATGCTGCTCGGCGAAATGGTGCCGAAGAACCTTGCCCTCACTGGGCCGGAACGCGCCGCGATGATGCTCACGCCCGCCCTGTTGGTCTTCGTGCGCATCCTCCGCCCGATCATCATCGCCCTGACCGCCGTGGCAACCGGGGTGTTGCAACTGCTGGGCATCAAACCCGTAAGTGAAATCGGTGACGTCATCGACAGAGACTCCGTAGCGGCGCTGATGGGCGAATCCAACGAAGAGGGGCTCCTCCAGGCCAACCAGCATGAGCTGCTATCCGGAGCGCTGGCTTTCGAGGAAACCAAGGCTGAAGCCGTCGGACTGCCGCTGGAGGCTCTGATCACCGTCGAACCACACGTCACCCCGGCGGATATCGAGCAGCTCGTCACCGCCACCGGCTACTCCCGCTTCCCGGTCCGAGCGGATGATCACCAATCGACCGGAGCTGCCCTCATCGGCTACATCCACCTGGCCGACGTCTTGGACACCGACCCGGCGTCCCGGAACCGGCCGGTGGACCGCCGCTACATCCGCCCCCTGAGTGACATCCCGACCACCGCCACCCTGCAAACCGCGCTCGCAACCCTGCGCCGCAGCGGCTCACACCTCGCTCGCCTGATCGACGAAAATGGCCAAACCCGCGGCCTGATTGCACTCGAAGACATCCTCGAACAACTCGTCGGCGAAGTAATGGACGCCACCCGACGATGGGACGCCACCTGAACACGAACGATGCAGTTTGATGGGCAGCGCTCAGATCGGTTCAGCGCAAGGTCGGCGTCGACTCCGTGGAGGCAGCTCCCCCCCGGTACCTGGACAAGTCATCACGCCGTCAGTAGTCGAGTCCCGTCTTTACAGCAAGGCGTGCATACCAGCAGACGTTTGGCTTACGGACGCTCGAACTCGGTAGGTCTCTGGGATGGTCCTCGGCCCCTCCGGACGCAATCGGATCGGTCTTGCGATCAGCGCAGCGGCCCCACCGTACGCTGCCCGGTCGGCTGCCAAGGCGGGTTAGCGGTGTCGGCTGCTAGGACTTGGCCGCCGGAGTGAAGGATGAGGACGCAGCCGTCGAGCCACCGCCGAGGTCATCCATCCGACCAGGGCGCCGACTGTCGCACCCACGACGACGTCGCCGGGGTAGTGGACGCCGGTGTAAACGCGAGAGAACGCCACAACCGCCGCGGCCCCCCGCAGCGGCAGCCTGAGTCCGGGCACCACGTCCCCCACCGAGACGGCGAACGCCGCCGCCGATGCTGCGTGCCCGGAGGGGAACGAGGTCGTCGACGGCATCGGCACCCATCGGCTCTCGGGAACGCCCAGCTGCCTTCGGTCTGGGCGGCGACGCTCGCGCGCCAGCTTCATTGGTTGGTTCACCACGAATGAGGTGACCCCGATGGCGGCCACCCCGGTCACGGCGGCGCGGCGCCCTTCGGGGCCGCCGAAGAGAGCGAGCGCTCCCGCGACCAGGAACCACGGCTTAGAGAAGTTGGCGAAGTCGGAGACCCGACGCAGCGGACCGTCCAGCCGCGGTGTGGACATCTCTGCCACGACGCGGTACGCGGCGCGGTCGAGGCGGCCGAGCCGGCGGAGAAGCCGTTCCGCTCGTGATGGTTGGGCATGGGCGTGCCATGTGCTGAGGCGGTCGGCGAGCCGCTCCTCGACCGGTTCTGGACGGCGCGAGCTTGTCATCTGATCCCCGTCGGGCGGCCGAGGACGGTCTGCCACAGCGCCGCGAGCGTGGGCTTGGCAATGACGCGTACGGCGCGGGCGGCGGGCGACCGCCGCACCGCAATGCGCGGCAGCCGCACCGTCAGCGCGCCCGGCCGGATCACGAAACGCAGCGGTGGTTGGAGCGTGAGGGCCTCTCCGTCGATGCCGACCTCCACGGGTCCGGCAGAGCGCACCTCGAACTCAGACGGCGCCCAATCATTCCAGCTCGCGAAGCGTCGAACGTTACCCGCGAGCTCCAGCGCGGCGAGCCTCTCGGCGTCGGCAGCCGTGTCGACGCGTACGGAGACGACCCCCAGAACGCCCCCATCGAGGCGCTCGCGTGTACCCCCACCGCGCAGCTGCGCCACCTGGTACGGGTTGTTGGACACAAGCAGCAGCTGGGCGGCGGTTGCTTCCTGACCAGACGGCAGCGTGAAGCGTAAGTCGAGCGGCGTCGCCGCCGGCCCCAGGAGGTCCGGCAGCATGGCAGCCGCCGTCAGCACCTTCGCGTCCCGGTAGTCCGCCGACTGGACGATCTTCGCGTACACCCCCATCGACGCATTGTTGACGAAGACGCGCCCGTTGACCTCGGCAAGGTCGACCACAGTGTCGACACCGTCCTCGTACGCGTCCAGCGCGCCAGGGACGTCGTCCCGGTCGAGACCCAGATCGAGCGCGAAGTGGTTGCGGGTTCCGGCAGGGACGACGACAAAGGGAATGCCGTGCTCGCTCGCAACCGACGCGACGAGTGCCTGCGAGCCATCGCCGCCAGCCATGCCTAGCACGTCGGCGCCGCGTGCGACTGCATCCTCGGCGAGCTGGCGCAGGTCGTCGCCTGGGCGCACCACGATCGGCTCGATGTTGCGCTGTCGACACAAGTCGGCCAGCCTGAACCGCTCAGCCTTGCCTCCGCCCGACCGGGGGTTCATCAGCAGGACCGGGTGATGCGGACCTGGTGCGCGCTCGAGAGCGCTGGCCACCGCGGCCGGACTCAATGCGTAGTTGGCAGCGCCGATCGACAGCGCGGCCAGCCCGAGCCCGACCGCTAGCACGATCAAGCTCTCACTTGCGACCACCACCACGACGAACACGAGCAATGCGAGTGCCGCGACACCGCTGGCAACGGCACGGGCCACTCCGCGTCGGGACAGGATGTACCACGCGGCGATCACCGCGACCCCGAGCGAGAAGACGCTGGCCAGCAGAACGAGCCAGTGGTGGATCGCCGACTCTGCCAAGTAGAGAAATGCCGCGACGAGAGCCACGATGGCAACCGCCGCCGCGGCCCGGCGCGAGCCGCTGGGCCTGCCGCCCGCGACTGCCGACATCACAGCGCCGTCCCCGGACTCCGCCAGGTGGCGCCCGTCTCCGGTACGAACTCAGCGACAGCATCATGGCGCCTCCGGGAGAAGTGCGCTGGGTCAATCGTGCGCATGAACTCGTACTGCTCGACCTTCTCGCGCATCGGGTGCTTCATCTCCAGGAAGACCAGCGACACACCTCACTCGTTGAGCCATGCGTCCAGTTCCTGCAGCATGTCAGAGGCCGTCGAGTTCTGGAAGCGCTGAAGCGGGAGGATAGAGACGAGTGCGGCGGAAGCGTCACATTGGATGGATCGGCGATCTGGGAACCCGATAGGGAACGGCCGGTCGGCGAATTCCTGCTCGATCGAGGGGGCGTCGATGCGTGTTGGTGTAGCGAGCCATGGGGCCACAGGGCATATCTATCCTCTGCTGGGCTTCGCCGATGTGTTGCTGGCCGCTGGTCTGGCGAACCGTTGACCCGGTGCGCGACGCCCTAGCTGGACTGACCGAGCTCCCGGTGGATGTTCTGGTCGCCATCGGGTCCTATTTCGATCAGACCCAGCTTGGTCCGCAACCCGATTCGGTCCTTGCCGCAGGGTGGCGTCACGGCGGCCGCGGTCCAAGGTGGCGTGCGACAGCTGATGGATGACCCGAGCTATCGTGCGACCGCGAGCCGGATACGCGGCGAGATCCTCGCATTGCCGACGCCGGCCGAGCGGATCGACGATCTGGTTGCGCTGCTGGCCTGACGCCCCAGCTTCTTGCTGACCTCCCAGGGACTCAGCGAAGATCAAGCGTGGGGCTGGCTAGTGTCGAAAGCATGCCGGGGGGAGTGGTGAGCCCGACCCTGTTGCAGCTGCTCGCCGCCGAAGTTGACCCGGAGTCGCCGCTGCCGCCATTCAGCGGGCTGCAGCGGCTTCCTGACCCGTCAGCGTCTCCCGGGCTGCCAGCCGACATGCGCGAGCGCATCGCCTACGGCCGGCTGGCCAATCCGCTGCCGTATGCGTTGCAGAACGGCTATTCACGTGAGTTGTGGCCACGGGACATCCCTGCGCTTCGGCTGGCGAATGCTCGGCTGGAGGCGCTCGTGCTTCCGGGCCTAGGAGGCCGGCTCTGGTCGCTGCGCGACCTGGTGGCCGATCGGGATCTGGTGTTCACTAACCGGCGCCGGCAGTTCGCCAACTTCGGACTTACCGACGCCTGGTTCGCCGGCGGGATCGAGTGGAACCTGGGCTCCACCGGCCACTCGGCCACGACGAGCCGACCGGTCTTCGCGGGCAGTGTGGCGTCCAGCCGTGGAGCCGTGCTGCGGATCTGGGAGTGGGAACGCACTCGAGATCTGGTGTTCTCGGTCGATCTGCTGATGCCGGCGGACCGTGCACTGCTGCTGGCCTTCGTCCGCGTCCGCAACCCCGACCCCGAGCCGAAACCGCTCTACTGGTGGACGAATATTGCGGCTCCGGAGGAACCGGGCGTGCGGGTCTTGGCCCCCGCTGCTCGAGCCTGGCGGACCGGGTACGACGGATCCATCGCGCGCGTCGACATCCCCTTCGCCGACGACTCGGCCACCGATGTCAGTCATCCACTACTGGCGCAGCGGGCGGCGGATTACTTCTTTCAGGTGCCTTCGGACCGACGGCCCTGGATCGCCGCCGTGCAGGCCGACGGTCGCGGGCTGGTCCAGACCTCGACGGCTCGGTTACGCGGCCGCAAGCTGTTCTGTTGGGGCACGGCCGCCGGCGGCCGGCACTGGCAGGAGTGGCTGTGCGGGCCAGGGTCTCGCTACCTGGAGATCCAGGCCGGCCTGGCCACGACGCAACTGGAGCACCTGCGGTTGGAGGCGGGTGCCGAGATCAGCTGGGCGGAGGCCTACGCGCCGATCGAAGCGGCGCCGGGGGTGGTCCATGGTTCTTGGTCGGACGCGCTCGACAAGGTCGCCGAGCTGGTGGCGCGGGCCGTTCCTGAGGTGGAGCTCGATGCGTGGCACCGCTGGTGGCGAGCCGAGGTAGCCGATCGGGCGCCGCAGCAGCTGATGGCCGGCTCTGGCGCCGGCGAGGCTGAACTTGTCGTACGTGGTGAGGATCCCGACGGCCTGTCGGGCACCCCGTTCGGACAGCCGCTCCTCGACGGCTTCCGCCATCTTGTCGCGCTGGCTCGCACGGGTGAGGTCGACCAGGACGCAGTGGGTGCGGAGGTCCTGGTGCCACCGACTACGGATCGCTGGGATGCGGTGCTCGACCGCGCTGCGGACGGCTGGTGGGGCCGACTCATGATCGCGATTCGGTCCCACGCTCGCGGTGATCTTGAGGAGGCGCGGCTCGGCTACCTGCGCTCCGACCAGCTCACGTCGACACCCTGGGCGGCCCGTGGTTTGGCCCTGCTTGCCGGTACCCGTGGCGACCATATAAGCGCCGCGGCCCTGTACGACCGCGCCGTTGCCCAAGCGCCGACCTGCCTGCCGCTGCTGGTCGAGGCCACCGACCAACTGCTGGCCGCGGGTCGACCCGCCGCCTGCCTGGCGATGATCAACGCAGCGCCGGAGCGGATTGCTGTGCATGGCCGGCTGGTGCTGCAACGGGCCCGCGCCCTGCTGGCCGACGGGCAGGTCGACGCGGCCCGTGCCCTCCTCGAAGCCGGGATCGAGGTGCCCGATCTTCGTGAGGGGGAGACGCTGGGGGAACTGTGGCGTACGGCGTTCGAGGACCGGCCGTTGCCGTACCACTACGACTTCCGGATGCGTCCCGACCTCGACCGCTGAGGTTGGGGAAGGATGACCACAACGAACCACCCCGTCCGAGTCGGCTTTAGCTTGCGATGATGGCCCAGCCGTGTGGGGGGACGGCTTGGTCGGTGATGTCTGGTTCGGCTTCGAGCATCTTGGTGTT
>Ga0307286_10000608_pt1 | contig 10281 bp, 10 predicted proteins | sample ER_DNA_140_FD_194478 | JGI IMG/M metagenome (GOLD analysis project Ga0307286, IMG submission 194478) | Bulk soil microbial communities from the East River watershed near Crested Butte, Colorado, United States - ER_DNA_140 | ecosystem: Environmental > Terrestrial > Soil > Floodplain | place... | reverse complement strand
CGCACGGTTCGCCGACCACGGAGGCCGAGACGATCAACGCGGACCTCCTGGCCTTCGTGCAGTCCTGACCATGACGCCGTGACGTAGCAAGCAGCGAAACGGCGGCCGGCTCATATCGGCGAGACGTAGGAAAGCCTCCGTTTGGGGTGTGGCGTGCCAGGGCCCGTTCCAACCGGAATCCCCGATTGAGGCGCCCGGGCGCGTGGCGGCGATTGAAGGCCGGGTTGATGGACGATGGCGTGGTGACCGGCACCCGGGCCCCGCGCTGGGGGGTCGCACCAAGCCCTGGCGGGGCCCCGCCGCGCGGAGGCCGCGCTCGTCGGGGGAACGGCTGATCCAGCCGCATTCCGACGCGCCGCCGCGCAACGCGGTCAAGGGTTGACTTCGCCCAGCGGGCGATCATGCGCGGCTGCCTCCACAGCCTGCCGGGAGGCAGTCGTGACCGCCGTCAATACCCCCGTCGCACGGGTGGACGGCCCAGCCAAGGTCACCGGGGCGCGGCCGGCTACTCGGCGGAGATCAGCCTGCCTGCAATGGCACCTGTCTGGCGGTCGTCGGGCCGTGCTGGCGTGTGCTCACCCACGAGGACCTCCCGAAAATCGCTGCCCACCGAGTCTGCTGCCATGGCTGGCTGGCGGTGCGGCACGGGCCGAGAGCTTTGTCCCGATGCAGGACGACGTGGTGCACTACGCGGGACGGCCGGTTGGCCATAATCGTCGCCGAGGAGTACGGATAAGCCAGTACGCCGCCTCGCTGGTGCGCGTGGCGTACGAACGGCCCCCTCCGTGACCGGAATCGAATGGCGGCGAAACTGACGACGCTCAGGCAGGCTGCGTGAAGCCGGTCATGGGAGTGCTACCTAGGCCGCTGCGGCCCGCACGTTGTCCCGCCGGCCAGTCGCGCTGGCCGATGAAGAGCTAAGGCGTGCGATGACCCCACAACTCGTGTTGTATTGGTTCGACTTCATTTGCCCGTTTTGCTACATCGCTCAAGATCGCAACCGGATCCTGCGCAAGAGGGGAGTGACCGTATCGGCCTGCTGATGCAGATTCATCCGGAGATCGGCCCCGGCGGAGCGCCCGCACGGCCACGGACGGCCGCGATCTACGAGCAACTCGCCGAGGCGGCCCATGAAGCAGAACTGGAGCTGAACTGGTCCCGCCGCCTTCCCTTCTCCCGGTTCGCACTGGCCGCCGCCGAAAGGGTCCGCATCCACCAGCCAGAGTCTCACCGAGCATTCACCGCCGCGATCTTTCCATGCCTACTTCGCGCTCGGCAAGGACATCAAGACTGGGCGGTCATCGCGGGATGCGCCGAGGATTTTGGCATCGACCCGTTGGTCGTCAAGGACGAGACGACCTCCGGGGAGGCCGAGAACGACCTGCGCCATGCCGAAAGGCGAGCTCGCTGGGCCGACGTCACCGCAACTCCCAGCTCTCTGGTGGCTGATCAGCTGATCGTCGGGCTGCGGCCACGCGCGTTCTTGATCGCCCTAGGCGATGGCTTAACCGCCGCAGATCATCGCAACCGATCAAGCAACGATGGGACTGCCCGACCATGACCCACGTGACGGTGGAGACCCATGACTTCGCCACCATCGGTGAGACCACGCTAGGGCTGGATCTCTACCGTGCGCCACAGACCGATGCACCGCTCGTGCTCTACGTGCATGGTGGCGGCTGGCGCAGCGGCGACAAGGCAGACGCGCACACCGAACGGCTTGCACCGCTTGCCGCCTATGGCGTCACGGTGGCATCCGTCGACTACCGGCTGGTGCCGGGCGCAGCCTTTCCCGATCAGGTGCATGACCTGAAGGGAGCTGTCCGCTGGCTACGCAGCCAGGCGCCAAGTCTGGGCCTGCGCAGCGACCGGCTCGGCATCTGGGGTGCCTCGGCGGGAGCATATCTGGGCTCACTGGTCGCACTCACCGCAGGCGATGACGACTGGGAAGGCGCCGTGGGTGGGAACCTTGAGCAGTCCAGCGAGGTTCAGGCCGTCGTCCATTGGTTCGGTCAGTCCGACCTGCTGGTCTCCGGTTCCCGCACCGACGTGGAAGCCGGCCTCCTGCCGTTCGCCTTCGAAGCGGGTCTACTCGGCGTGAGGTCTGTCGTTGACGCCGCCGACCGCGCCCGGGGCCTCAGCCTGATCACCCGAGTCTCGGCCCAGGCGCCACCCTTCCTCATCGCCCACGGTGACCGTGATCACGTCGTCGCACCATCCGAAGGGGAAGCTCTGCATCACGCGCTTAGCCGAGCCGGCGCGGACACCCAGTTCATGCTGTTGGGAGGCGCCGGCCACGAAGGACCTGAATTCAACCGACCCGCCACGCTCGCCATGACGGCAGCATGGCTGCGCGAGAGGTTGATGACCAGCTCCGCCCCCTCATGATGCCTCTGCCACAGTGGAAGCTTCGCAAGCAGGTTGCACCACCGACGCCGTCGCCGGCCGATGGTGCCGGCCGATGGTGCCGGCTGCCTCGGTCCCAGCCCGCCACCTCACCCAATCGGAGTCGTCATGACCGCCGCGTAGCACCGCAGCCTCAGTCTTCCCATAGGCCGCCTACATGGTGATCGCCTGTTTGGGAGCCTGAACCTGTTCGCACAACATCGCGAGTCCGTAGCGCTGGTGTTCGCGGTGCGCGAGCCGGTCGACAACCAGCCTCTCGCAGGCCTGCCGCAGTCTACGGAGATCTGCGCTGTGGCCCCGGGCAACGCTCAGAAGTGGCGGCAATTCCGATCAGCAAGCATGTCGAGTGCCTGCAAGTCCATCGGCGAGTTCAGAACGCGCTAACTGAGCCCCGATGAGGACGTCGCCGCCGACCTGGAACCGGCGTGGTCTCGCTGTAGAACGTCGACGGACGGCCGTTGGGCCGAAAGCTTGGCGACATCCAGCAGGTCGACATCGAGCAAAACCTGCGAACGCTGCGGATCCAGTTCACGGGCCCACTTCAGATGGGTGTTCCCGCAGGTCAGCAAGTCCCACCCACGAGCACAGCGACCTCTACCTGTGCGCTCACTACTCCACCGCGGGTGAGCGTCGGCTGCTCACGACCAGCATCATCCACCTGGCTCACACTATTGATCAGCACCAAGAATCCGTCTGTGACAGTGCAGGCCGACGCCAGCTGGTAACGAGGAGCTTTCCGGTTAGCGTTGGCGGGACGGCTCCCGGCCGGGCGGTTGCGGCGGGCGGGGCAACAGTGGACGCCGCTTACTGATCGGCTGAGTGACGGGGTTTCCGGCGGTCACGGTGATCTCTTTTCCGTGATGGCGTAACGCCAACGTGGAATCTGTCTTGTCGCGCAACCCGTAGGTTGCCCGGCCCGATTCGATGTCGACATCAAGCCGTAGGCCGCGCCGCCGCACGGTGAAGCTAAGCCGGGTGATGCGGTCGGGAAGCTGAGGGGCGAACGATAGCTGGCCTTCGTGCTCGCGCAAACCACCGAATCCGGCGACCAGCGCCGTCCAGACGCTAGCGAGGGAGGCGATGTGCATCCCGTCCCCGCTATCGTGCTCGATGTCCCGTAAATCGATCTGCGCCGCCTCGCAAACATAGTCGTAGGCGAGCTCAAGATGGCCCACTTCAGCGGCAGTCACGGCCTGGACTGCGGCAGACAGCGACGAGTCGCGGACCGTACGCCGCTCGTAGTAGTCAACATTGCGTGCCTTGTCCTCGTCGTGGAAGAGGCGGTCGAACCAGTACTGGGCTAGCAGGAGGTCAGCCTGTTTAATCACTTGACGGCGGTACAGGTCGAAGTACGGCGCGTGTAGTAGCAACGGGTACCTGTCACGGGAGGCCTCGAAGTCCCACGGCGGCAACCGGGTGAACCCCGCGCTTTGCTGATGCACACGCAGGTCGTTGTCATACGGGACGTTGACCGCGTCGGCTGCGTGTCGCCAGGCCGCGACTTCCTCGACCGTGACGCCGAGGTCGCGGGCGCGGCTAGGGTGGCGTTCTGCGGCCTGCGCTGCGCTGCGCAGGTTATGGGCGGCGGCGAGGTTGGTGAACACGTTGTCGTTGACGATTGCGGTGTACTCGTCCGGTCCTGTGACACCGGCGATATGCCAGACGCCGTTGAGGTCGTGGTGCCCCAGCGATATCCAGAGGCGGGCGGTTTCCACCAGTAGCTCCAGCCCGACCTCGATCTCCAGTGTCTCGTCGCCGGTCACTGACCGGTAGCGGGTTACCGCGGCTGCGATGTCGGCGTTGATGTGGAACGCGGCGGTGCTGGCCGGCCAGTAGCCCGAACACTCCTCCCCACCGATGGTGCGCCAGGGGAACGCGGCTCCCCGCAGCCCGAGCGTGGCGGCACGCTCCTTGGCCAGGTCCAACGCGGAATGTCGCCAGCGCAGCGCGTCGGCGACCGCCTGCGGCTGGGTGTAGATGAGCACCGGCAATACATAGGCCTCGCTGTCCCAGAACGTGTGCCCGTCATAGCCCGGCCCGGTCAACCCCTTGGCGGGCAGGCAGCGGCGCTCCGCACGAGCAGCGGCCTGCAGGACGTGGAACAACGCGAACCGGACCGCCTGCTGGAGCCGCGGATCGCCATCGATTCGCACGTCAGCGCCGGCCCAGAACTCATCGAGGTATGACCGCTGCTCATCGAGCAGCTCCTCAAAGCCGGTGTGCCGGGCTCCCGTCAACGCGGCGGCGACCTGGTCACGCAGCGCCGCGGTGGACCTCATGCTGGACCACCCGTAGGCGACGAACTTCACAATGCGCAGCGCCTGTCCCGGCTGGAGCCTGCAGACAAATGTGATCCGCGCCCAGTCGTCCATAGCCGCGCTATCCACGCTCACCTCGGCCGGCGCTTCGACGAGGTGATCCATGCCAGCTGCCATCTGCAGTCCCGACAGGCGGGTGCGGTGCAACAGCACCGCACCCCGATCGTGCAAATCCTGGTCCAGCGCTGACAGCGGGTTCTCTAGGACGGCCGCCATCCGCGGGTCACCGGAGCGTGGCGGGATCGGTTCGTTCGCCACTAGCTCCGACTGCACGACCAACCGTGCCGACGCTTCGATCGGCTCGACGACGTACTCGATGACGGCGACTGCCCGCTGTGTGAATGACACCAGCCGGGTCGACCGCACCCGCACCCGGCAACCGCTCGGCGACTCCCAGTCCGCTTCACGTGTCAGCGTGCCCTCGCGGAAGTCCAACACGCGCTCGTGTCGCAATAGTCGCCCGTACCGGACGTCGAACGGCGCGTCGTCGACCAGCAGCCGGATCAGCTTGGCGTTGGTGACGTTCACGACCTCCTGGCTGGACTCAGGGGAGCCGTAGCTAAGTTCGGCGTACGGCAATGGCCGCACCTCGTAGAATGAGTTGAGGTACGTGCCGGGAATCCCATATGGTTCTCCCTCGTCGAGATTCCCACGCAGTCCGATGTGGCCGTTGGAAAGCGCGAACAGCGACTCCGACCGGGCCAGCAGATCGAGATTAAGCCCTCGCTCCCGCAGACACCAGGGCTCGACCGGAGATTCGGCCCTCTCTGTCACCGGCCGGCCTTCCCACTTGTCCCGCCCAACAGCTCGGCCAGGTCGCTGACCACGACGTCGGCGCCGTTCTCCCGAAGCGCGTCCGACTCGCCCGTCCGGTCAACTCCCACCACGAACCCGAACCCCCCGGCCCGCCCGGCCGCGACACCGGCAAGGGCGTCCTCGAAGACCGCGGCTCTCGCCGGCTCCACTCCGACGCACTTCGCACCGGCCAGAAACGAGTCCGGCGCAGGCTTGCCCTTCAGCCCTTGAGCGGCAATTGCGAGGCCGTCGATCCAGCCCTCGACCAGGTGCGCCAGCCCGGTAACCCGGAGGATCTCCGCCGTGTTGGCGCTGGAGGAGACTACGACGCGGCGCAAGCCGGCTTTCCGGGCGGCCTCCAGGTACCGTCGGGAGCCGGAGAACACCTCGACGCCTTCGTCGTGGATCCGCCGCAGCAGCGCCTCGTTCTTCCGGTTTGCCAAGCCGTTAACACTCTCCGCCCGCGGGTTATCGTCCCAGTTCCCCTCGGGCAGTGTGGTACCGCGACTGGCTAGGAAGTCCCGTACTCCATCTGCGCGCGGCTTGCCGTCAACGTAGCTGAGGTAGTCCGCCACCGGGTCGAACGCAACGAATGGCTCTCCCGTTCGGTCGGCCCGCTCCCGCAGGAAGGCGTCGAATATCTCCTTCCACGCCTTGTCGTGCACGGCGGCGGTGTTCGTCAGGACGCCGTCCAGATCGAACAAGCCGGCGGTCACCGCATCGGGTAGTCCCAGCACAGCAGCCTTACCAGTCCAACATTGGCATCAGCCTCACCGGCCACGTCCCCTCCACGTTTCCCCCACGCTTGCAATCCACGTCGTCTCCAGGGTCGCTGGGCCGCGCGGCGATGCATCACTGGCAGCGGGGCTTCCGACACCCTGCCAACAGAAACTCTAACGGTGGTTGCCCTACGCTCGCCGGCCAGATTATTAGCAGGGCTGTCCTGTCTGGCTGCTCGCCGGTTCCCAGTTCCTCCTGCTGGGGGGGAAACTCGCGCTGCCAGTGAAGATACCGGGCAGTTGTTTCCCGCCTAGCCCAGTGGCCCCTATGTCGAGAGTGAGCCGTCGCCCAACCCGAGGTCGCCGCGAACCTGCTCATGACGCCAGGTGCAAGGAGCCCCGATCCGGCCGGATTGGGACGGCCGGACCGTGGCCCAGTTCCCAACGGAGCGACGCTGTCATACGGTGGTTGATGTAGTCCCAGAGGCGTCAGTCGAAGCAGTCATGATGTCTGCCAGAGGAAGCAACGTCGACGCGGTCAACACGTCGGTCAGACCAGCGAGCCGATTGAGCTGATCAGCATGGTCTGGCCACATGAACATACCGGCTCTGCGCCGGACGCTCCGAGGTCGTTCCCGATAGGAGAACAAAATCATGAGCCGTCCACGAGTCGTCGTCGTCGGAACCGGCTTCGCCGGCTACCAGGCTGCGCGAACGCTATCTCGGTTGTGCCGGGACACGGCCGAAATCGTGATCATCAACCCCAGGGACTACTTCCTGTACATGTCGCTGCTACCCGAGGTCATGGCCGGCGTCCTTGAACCACGGCGAATCACCGTCTCACTGCCGGACACCCTGCCCGGGACACGGCTGATCCTCGGGGAGGTTGACGGGTTGGACCTGCAGCAGCGTCAGGTGACCTGGCGCGACCCCGACGATCGGCCCGGCGAGATCACCTATCACCAACTGGTCCTGGCGCTCGGCAGCGTCAACAGGCTGCTGCCGATCCCGGGCGTTGCCGAGCAGGCGCACGGGTTCCGAGGCATCGCCGAGGCGCTCTATCTGCGCGACCACATGACTCGGCAGATCGAGCTGGCCGACGCGAGCGACGACCCGGCCGAGCGGGCCGCGCGCAGCACCTTTGTGGTGGTCGGTGCCGGATACACCGGCACAGAGGTGGCCGCGCAAGGAGTGCTTTATACCGACGCGCTGCACAAGCGGCACCCGCGCATCCCGGAACGGCCGAGGTGGTTGCTGCTCGACTTGGGCAAGCGGGTACTGCCCGGCCTGGACTACCGGCTCGCCGGCACCGCCGAACGCGTCCTGCGCCAACGCGGCGTCGAGCTGCGCATGGGCGTCTCGGTGGCCGAGGCCACCACCGATGGTGTCAAGCTCACCGACGGGTCGTTCGTGCCTACCCGCTCGCTGATCTGGTGCGTCGGAGTTCGCCCGGACCCGGTGGTCAACGAGCTGGGCTTGGAGATGGCAGAGGGCCGGCTGCTCGTGGACCGATACCTCACAGTCCCGGGACGGCCCGAGGTGTATGCCGTCGGCGACGCCGCCGCCGTCTCCGACCTCACCCGCCCCGGCCAGCTCACCCCAATGACTGCGCAGCACGCTGTGCGGCAGGGCAAGCGGGCCGCGTACAACATCGCCGCTTCGTACGGCAAAGGCCGGCGCCGGCCGTACGAACACCACGACCTCGGGTTCGTCGTCGACCTGGGCGGCCTTCAGGCCGCGGCCAACCCGCTGCACGTACCGCTGTCCGGGTTCCCCGCGAAGGTCGTTACACGCGGCTACCACCTGCTAGCGCTGCCCGGCAACCGGGCCCGCACTGCCGCCGACTGGCTGCTCGGCGCCGTCATGTCGCGGCAGACCGTCCAGCTCGGCCTAGTCTCGCCAGCGGCGGTACCGCTTGAGACTGCATCGCCGGAACCACCCGCACGGCTTTCCACGGCCGGCTAACTGCCTAGACCGATATGCCGGTCCGGGCAGGCACGAAATCGGCGACCCGGCTCTCCCACGCTGAAGTTGAGGTGGCTCGCAAGATGAGGACGTACCGCAATCTGCGGTACTACAACTTGCGACGTACCTGCTCACCCATGCCGTCTGAGGGCAGAGTCCGGCGCGGCGTCTCGTAGGGGAACGTCTTTGCCGGATACGGAATCGAAACCGGTGCTCGCACCCACTGACTGTTCCCGCACCCTGTTGGTGTGGTTGGGAAGTGCTGGCCTGGATCGACCAGCGCTGTCGCAGTTGTGTCTACAGCGGCTGGGTGGCCAACCTGAGCAGGTCGTGTTCGAAGCGGGCTATCTGTCGCAGGTGATCGATCTGCGGCTGACCGACGGTCGGGACGTCGTTGTGAAGGTGCGCGCTTGGCAGGGTGCCACCGCATGGTCGGCACGGGTCGCCGCCTCGCTCCGCAGGCTGGGCGTTCGACAGGGCGCGCGGGGCCGCCGTCGCCGGGCGGAAAAGGGCTGGGAGAGTCTCACCGCAAGCGAACGGTCCGTCTCCGAGCTGGTGGCCCAGGGTCTGACCAACCGACAGGCGGCCCGACGGCCGCACATCTCACCGCACACCGTGAACACACATCTTCGCCATGTCTTCCAGAAGCTTTCGGTGACGACCCGGGCGGAGCTGGCTGCGATGATCGCCAGACGAGCCGGCAATGACAAGATCATGCAATCAAGTGATGTTTCACCAGGCAACGGGCGCACATCCTGAACGCAAAGGACTTTTCTACGGAAAGGACGCGTCATGCCGTCAATCGGATTCATCGCTCCTCTGCTTCCTGGCAAGACCGAGATCGATCGGTCTGCCATGATCTCCTCTTGGCGCGGGGATCGTCGCAACGCCCACCAGGCTTCGCGCCAGCGACTTGGTACCACCCGAGAGGCCATCTTTATCCAGCCAACACCCAACGGCGACGTCGCCGTCGTGTACTGGGAGAGCGACGACCTCGACGTAACGTTCAAAGGCATCGCCACATCTACTGATGCGTACGACCGCTGGTTCCGCGATCACGTTCGGGACGTCCATGGCATGAACGTTGAGGACGGATTCCCGCCGCCCGAGCCTGACACTTCGAGGTCGAACGTCTCGGTCTCGCTGAGGTAACCGAGCCAGATCGTCGCCAGCCGCGTGAAGACGAAGAAGAACCAGGCAGATGATCAGCGGTGCGGGGGCGTCACGGTTGGCTGGCTAGGTCACTGCACTCGGCGGATCCCTTATCGACCACTAGAAGTGTTCATCGGTGTCCTGGGCTCAGGACAGGGCGTCGAGCAGTTGCGCCTTCGACTTGTTCGACGTCCCCACGAGTCCACGAGCGCGGGCCTCGGCCCGAAGCTGCACAACGGTCCACGTCTCGTCCGGGACGGTGAGCCCATCGGCCGCTGTGGGCTCGCCCACCGTAAGGCCTGAGGCAGCTGCCTCCAGCGGACCTACGGCCTGGACCGGCTCCAGGGCAGCCGCGGCGCGGTCCAACTTCTTCTGCAACTTCTCCGCCCGGGCATCGGAGCGTGAGGCGGCCGTGCGCTGGGCCGCCGTTTCCTTCTTCCAGCGCTCCGCCTTTTGATTCGCCTTGGTGAGCTTTGTCTCGGTCTTGGTCAGCTGACCCCGGACGCCGGACAAGGTCTTCTTGAGCGCCTTGTTCGTTGCGGTGAGCTCTTTGATCGTCTGTGCCTTCTTCTTGCTGTTCATCGGGTCCCGTTCGTCGGTGGTTGCCTGGCTCGAAGCCGAATCCCACAACTATTGCAGTGTGGATGTTTGGTTGTCTCCCCTGGTGACCCCTTCCAGTGACTTGGCTAGAGTTCGTGGCTGGCTAGGGCCGTTGCGATCCTCAGGAGCAACCAAGACCGATGAATCAGATGACGTTCGCGATCGTCGCCGCGATCATTCTCGGAGCGGGAACGACGATCGCTCTCACCATTGAGGTGGTACGAGTCAAGACGAGAGGAATGCGACCCCATCACAATCACGAGGCTTCACCCTAGTAACAAAAGGCCTGCTCCCGGCACGCCTCTCTCCGCGGTAGCGCGGGTTTG
>Ga0307286_10000607_pt1 | contig 10288 bp, 8 predicted proteins | sample ER_DNA_140_FD_194478 | JGI IMG/M metagenome (GOLD analysis project Ga0307286, IMG submission 194478) | Bulk soil microbial communities from the East River watershed near Crested Butte, Colorado, United States - ER_DNA_140 | ecosystem: Environmental > Terrestrial > Soil > Floodplain | place: USA... | reverse complement strand
TCAACAACTTCGAAGCCGTGATGCCAAGACGACCGGCTGCCTTCCCAGGCGAGAATGCGGCGGGTTGCTGACGAACCTCGAACTGCAGCGATGGTGTCTTCGATGGCGGCAGCCGCCAGCAGCGCTGCACCGCTCAGGTCGAAGGCCGGTTGCAGCCGGGTCTTGACCCGACCAGGCACTGGCTCCTTGGCCAACACGATGACAGTCCCCGCATGATCGCTCATGGCAGCCGTGGAGCGAGGTTGATCATGCAGTCGACGCTAGGGTCATGCGTCGCAACTGGGCAGTCGCGATCGCTTTCGGCTCGCTTACGCCATGTGCCACGGCGAATACTGATGTGGCAACCCCCATCTAGCCTGCCTAGGCTGATGATCATGGCAGCGCGGGTTCTGGTCGTCGAGGACGACGTGACCATGGCAGAGGTGCTCAAGGCCTATCTGACCAAGGCGGGATACCAGGTCGACTGGAGCGGCGACGGCAGCGAGGCCGTCCAGCTGTGGCAGCGAAGCAGTCCCGACGTCGTCATCCTTGACATCATGTTGCCCGGCCTCTCGGGCTTGGAGGTGCTGCGCCGCCGGCGACGGAGCGGTGACCAGGCGTTCGTCATCGTGCTGTCTGCGCGGGGCGAGGAAGAGGATCGTCTGGTTGGCCTGGAGACCGGTGCCGACGACTACGTGGTCAAGCCCTTCTCGCCGCGCGAAGTCGTGTTGCGAGTCGAGGCACTGTTGCGGCGCACCGAGCGACTTGCCGGGACGCCGCTGCTGAATTCGACGGTGACCCTGGGGCCGGTGACGATCGACTCGGCTGCCCGCGAGGCCAGCCGATCCGGACGACCGCTGGCCTTGACCATGCGGGAGTTTGATCTGCTGGCATTCCTCGCCAGCCACGCCGGCCAGACATTCAGCAAAGATCAGCTGCTGCGAAGGGTATGGGGATGGGATTTCGGTGACACATCGACAGTCACCGTGCACGTGCGACGGCTCCGGGAGAAGTTGGAGCGGGATCCCTCTGATCCGACGCTGCTGTTGACGGTCGGACGCTTCGGCTACCGAATGGTGCGCGAGGACGAGCTCGTTGCCGAGGACGAGCTGATTGAGGACGACAAGCTGATTGATGAGGACAAGCGACCATGACAGATCTCATGATCATCATCGGCCTCACGCTGGCAACCTGCTTAGCCGTCGGCTTGATCGGCTTGGCACTGTTGCATCTGGTGCGTTATCGATCACTACGCCAGCAGCTGACGATCGCCACCCTGCTGCCCGTGGTAGCAGTGGCAGCCACGGTGTTGATCAACGTGCAGCTGATGTTCCTGTCCGCTCACGACTCCTTGGTGATCTTGATCGCACTGCTGGTCTCGCTAGTGCTGGCGGCGCTCGGCGCGTGGCTGGTGGTGCGCCGGATCTCACGGGCATCCCTCCGAGTGGGCGCCGGCCTGCATCAACTGGTATCGGACTCGGCGAGCGGTTCGTCCGTGACACCTTCGGCGCCACAGGCCGAGGTCGCGGCGCCGCGGGAGCTGGCTCAGGTACTGGAGGACCTGGCCGAAACCCGTAAGACGCTCGCAGAATCCCGTGCGCGGGCACGGGCCGCCGAACAGTCGCGGCAAGAGCTCGTCAGCTTCATGTCCCACGACCTGCGTACGCCGCTGGCCGGGCTGCGGGCCCTGTCGGAGGGGCTGGAAGACGGCGTCATTACCGATGTGCCGCGGGCGTTGTCCCACCTGCGGGCCACGGTGGCTCGGATGAGCATTCTGGTGGACGATCTGTTCGCGCTGTCCCGCGTCCAGGGCCCCCGTAGAGCCAAACCTCAAACGATGGTGTCGCTGACCGAGCTGATCAGCGACGTCGCCTCCGAGTCCACCGTCTCGGCTAGCAGCCGAGGCGTACAGCTGGAGGTCGATCTCCCCGAGGACGACCGGCTGGCTGTTCTCGGCTCGTCTGACGATCTGGCCCGGGCCTTGAGCAACCTGACCAGCAACGCGATTCGCCACACCGATGCCGGACTGGTGGTACGGCTCGAGGGCCGACGCGCCGACGACGGTCATATCCGGGTTGCAGTCATCGACAGCTGCGGCGGCATTCCGGAAACCAGCCTTGCCCGGGTCTTCGACGCCGGCTGGCGAGGCACCCCGTCGCGCGGCGGCGATGATGGCGGAGCTGGCCTTGGATTGGCCATCGCCCGCGGAGTCGTCGAGTCACACGATGGCGCTATCTCGGTGTGCAACGTGCAGGGCGGTTGCCGGTTCGAGGTATCGCTGCCGGTTCCCCGTCCGACGAATCACGTCGCATGACGATCTTGGTCACTGGCGGCGCTGGTTTCATCGGGCGTGCCGTTCATGATCAACTCGAGGCAGCGGGCCACGCGGTTCGAGTGTTTGATCGAGCCGTCGACATACGTGACGACATTCTCGATCATGATCGACTCCGAATGGCAGCGGATGGCTGCGAGGCCGTCATCCATCTGGCAGCCAAGGTTGGACTTGGCATCGACATCTTCGACATCGATGCGTACGCACTACACAACGACGTCGGGACCGCGATGACGCTTCGAGTAGCGGCGGAGCACAAGATCACGCGTTTCGTCTATGCGTCATCAATGGTCGTCTACGGCGAGGGGCGGTACCGCTGTAATCGGCACGGATCGATGAGCCCGCCACCTCGGGACCGGAATGATCTTGACAAGCGGTGCTTCGATCCGCGGTGCCGCTACTGCGGTGAGGATCTGGTTCCAGAACTGGTGCCTGAGTCGGCGCCACTGGATCCGCGCAACACCTATGCGGCAACGAAAGTCCACGGGGAGCAGCTGGCAACGATCTGGAGTCGGGAAACCGGCGGGACTGTAGCTGCGCTGCGATTTCACAATGTCTACGGTCCTGGCATGCCGCGCGATACCCCGTACGCGGGAGTGGCATCGATCTTCACCGACAGTCTGCTGCGGGGGGAGCCGCCGCGAGTCTTCGAGGATGGCTGCCAGCGACGCAACTTCATCCATGTCACTGACGTGGCCGCGGCTGTGGTCGCCGCACTTCACGCACCGCTGCCAGCGCAGCTGACGCCGTTGAATATCGGGACACCGTGGGTAACGACAGTCGGTGAGATGGCCAGCGAGCTCAGTCGAACTCTCACTGGACCGGCTCCGATCGTGACGGGTGCCTATCGGCTGGGGGACGTACGGCACATCACCGCCGACTGCTCGGCCGCCGAACACGTGCTGGGCTGGCGAGCTCGGATCGATCTCCGCACCGGCCTCGCCGACTTGTCAGAATCTCAGCACCATATTTGGTGCTGAGATTCTGACAAGTCGGCGTAAAGAAGAACTTAGGGGACGAGGACGAGCTTGCCCCTAGCGTGGCCGTCCTGACTGATCTGGTGCGCCTCGGCGGCCCGGTTGAAGGGGAACGTCTGAATCTTGATCACCAGCTTGCTCTGTTCCAGCAGCTCAGCCGCCTCGGTGAGGGCCTTCAGGGGTTGACTTTCGGCGCCGCCGCCTCCGCTTACCCGCGCGCCCGAGGCAGCGGCTCCCCAGTTGGCGATGGTGACGACCTGAGAGGGCTCGGTGGTAAGGCTGATCAGATCGTCGATCGGTGTTTTGCCAACAGCGTCGAGCACCGCGTCGACCTTCCCGATCTGGAGCGCTTTGACCCGTTCAACCATGCCTTCGCCATAGATCACCGGGATTGCGCCGATTTCGCGGAGGTAGTCCTGATTGGCCTCGCTCGCCGACGCGATCACCGTGGCTCCCCTCACCTTGGCCATCTGGGTCGCGACCGAACCCACTCCGCCGGCGCCGCCGTCGATGAAGAGCTTGGTACCTTCTCCCACCCCCAGAAGTCGCAACACCCGCTCGGATGTCTCCACAACGACGCCCGCTGCGGCTGCCACCGCCCAGTCCACCGAGGCCGGCTTGCGCACCCACGACGTAAGCACCGCATATTCCGCCTGGGTGTTCTGGCCCTTGCCGAACACGTCATCGCCAACGGCGACATCGGTGACGCCCTCTCCGACCTCGTCGACGACACCGGCCGCATCGAAGCCCAAGTAGGCCGTATCCTCAAGCGGCTTGCCCTGAGCCACCATCCCGGAGCGGATCTTCCAGTCCATGGGATTGACGCCTGCCGCCCGTACCGCAATGCGAATCTGGCCCGGCCCCGCGTGCGGCTCGGGCGCCTCACCGAGGCTGATCACCTCAGGGCCGCCGTATTCCGTGAACTGCAGTGCATACATAACCGCTCCCCTTCTGTTGGCTCTGCCCGCGTCAAGAATCCGACGCTCGCAGAGCGATTGTCCTAGCAGACTATTTCCTGTCGGATTTTGACCCCTCGGTGACGCCGGAGAGGGCAGCGATGAATGCTTCCGGCGGCACCTCGACTCTGCCCACCATTTTCATCCGCTTCTTGCCCTCTTTCTGCCTCTCGAGCAGTTTGCGCTTTCGGGTGATGTCGCCGCCGTAGCACTTGGCCAGTACGTCCTTGCGGACGGCGCGAATCGTCTCACGCGCAATCACCCGCGCCCCGATGGCCGCCTGTACCGGAACTTCGAATTGCTGCCGCGGGATCAGCTCCTTCAACTTGGCCGTCATCATGACGCCGTAGGAGTAGGCCTTGTCCTTGTGCACAATGGCGGAGAAGGCGTCGACCGGCTCACCATGCAACAAGATGTCGACCTTCACCAGATCGGCTGGTTGTTCTCCAGACGGCTCGTAGTCGAGACTGGCGTAACCCCTGGTCCGCGACTTGAGCGCATCAAAGAAATCAAACACGATCTCGGCCAGGGGCAGCGTGTAGCGGATTTCGACCCGGTCCTCGGACAAATAGTCCATCCCATGCTGAATACCGCGACGGCTCTGACACAGCTCCAAGATCGTGCCTATGTAGGTTGCGGGAGCCAGAATTGTCGCCCTGACAACTGGTTCGTACACTTCGGCGATCTTGCCATCTGCTGGATACTCGGACGGATTCGTCACTTCTCCTTGGGTGCCACTTTCCATGATCACGCGATACACCACATTCGGTGCAGTGGAAATCAGGTCAAGATCGAATTCGCGTTCCAACCGCTCCCGCACGATCTCCATATGGAGTAGGCCAAGAAAGCCGATGCGAAATCCAAAGCCGAGCGCGCTGGAGGTTTCAGGTTCAAAGCTCAACGCTGCGTCGTTGAGCTGCAGCTTGTCCAAGGCTTCGCGCAGTTCGGGATAGTCGGCTCCATCGATGGGATAGAGGCCTGCGAACACCATCGGCTTCGGCGGCCGATAGCCACCCAGAGCCTGGGCAGCGGGCCGATACAGCGATGTGACGGTGTCGCCGACTCGAGACTGGCGGACGTCCTTGACGCCCGTGATCAGATAGCCCACCTCACCGACGCCCAACGACGCGGCCTTGGTCGGCTCGGGTGAGATCACACCGACTTCCAACGTCTCGTGAGCAGCCTTGGTTGACATCATCAACACGCGTTCGCGATGCGATAACCCCCCGTCGATGACGCGAACGTAGGTGATAACCCCACGGTAGGTGTCATAAACCGAGTCGAAGATCAACGCTCGGGCGGGAGCCGCGGGATCACCCACCGGCGGAGATACCTGGGCGACGATCTCATTCAGTAGCTCAGCCACACCTTCGCCAGTCTTCGCCGATACCTGAAGCACCTCACCCGGATCACAGCCAACGACTTTGGCGATCTCGGCGGTGTACTTCTCCGGCTGCGCGCTTGGCAAGTCGATCTTGTTCAGGACGGGAATGACGTGGAGATCCGCTTCCAGCGCGAGATACAGGTTGGCCAGGGTTTGCGCCTCGATGCCCTGCGCTGCGTCGACGAGGAGCACCGCACCCTCACAGGCTGCGAGGGATCGGGAAACCTCGTACGTGAAGTCGACGTGGCCCGGCGTATCGATCATGTTCAAGACATAGGTGGTGCTGGTTCCCGAGTGCGCTCCCCTGAGTTCTGGCGCCCGCCTCGCGGGTTCAAGCGGGCCGTCCCCCACGCTCTGCGCGCGCACCGGGGGTTCAAGAGGGCCGTCCGTCGTGCCCTCCACGCGCCACGGCATCCGGACCGCCTGGGACTTGATCGTGATGCCGCGTTCTCGCTCGATGTCCATCCGATCCAGATACTGGGCCCGCATGGACCGCTCGTCCACGACGCCGGTCAGCTGCAGCATCCGGTCAGCCAGGGTCGACTTGCCATGATCGATGTGGGCGATGATGCAGAAGTTGCGGATGATCGAGGGGTCAGTGCGCCCCGGCGGCGGCGCGAACACTGGACTCACAACACCCATCCTCGCCTGGCAAAGTGAATTTGGCCCGCTCATGACACCGCTGGTAGCGTGGTCCGTTGCGTCTGCACAGCGGCGCACCACACATCACAGAGGAGTTCCAGAGGCCTGCCGTGGCGAATATCAAGTCCCAGCTCAAGAGAATCAAGACCAACGAGAAGGCTCGTCAGCGTAACAAGGCGACGAAGTCAGCACTGAAGACCTCGATTCGTCGGTTCCGCGACGCTGCCGATTCTGGCGATAACGCCAAGGCCACTCAGCTGGCGTACGCCGCCTCCCGCGCCCTCGACAAGGCTGCCTCGAAGGGGATCATTCATAAGAACCAGGCGGCCAACCGCAAGTCCGCGATAGCAGCCAAGGCAGCGCATCTGGAGAGCTCCGGCAAGAAGGGCTGATCAAAAGCACCAAGGGCTCAGGCCCAAGCGCGCCGAAGACCAATCAGCGGCGCAGCCGCGAGACACTCAGCACGGCCCGCTCGAGAGCGAACGCTGGGTCGTCCGCCGCGCCCTTGACGTCAGCGTCTGCCACCGCGACTGCCTTGAGAGCTGTCGCGAGTTTGCCTTGATCCCAGCCGCGAGCTTGCGAGCGCATTGACTTCAGCTTCCACGGCGGGACACCAACCTCACGCGCCAGATCCGCTTCTCGCTGGCCGCCGCCCGCCGTAATCAGTTTCCCCAGCCCACGGATGCCCGATGCCATGGCGCTGGTGATCAGCACCGGTGCTACCCCGGTCGCAAGAGCCCAGCGCAACTGCTCCATCGCGACGCCCGTACGTCCCCCGAGCGCGGCATCTGCCACCACAAAGCTGGTCACCTCAGCGCGGCCACCGAAGTAGCGACGGACTTGATCGACGCTGAGCGGCCCACCCTGCCCGTCGGAGATCAGCTGCGTGACGGCCGCAGCCAACGCTCGTAGGTCATGACCGACCGCATCGACGAGCGCAGCTGCCGCGCCCGCCTCGATTGAGCTGCCGGCTTGCTTTACCTCTGCCGAGACGAACTGTGGCAGTTCCCACGTCTTGACAGCCGCGCATTCGATGACATCGGCGCCAGCTGACTTGACCTTGTCGACTAAACCTTTGCCTTTCGCACCGCCGCCATGCACGAGGATGATGGCAAGATCGGACAGCTTCTCGGTGGCAAGGTCAACAAGATCTTGACCTAAATCGGGACTCACATTCTCCAGCTCGTAGATGACGGCAGCCCGACGGCTGGAAAACAACGAGGGCCCAGTGATCTCAACAAGCGTGCCTCGATCGAGCCGCGCTGCTTCGATTTCGGAGATTTCGACCTCAGGAGCCTCAGATCGCATCTGCACACACAGGTCTGCAACTGCACGATCAATCAAAAGCCCCTCGGGCCCGCTGATCAGAATCAGCCGACCGAAGGGGGACTTCGCTGCCGCCACGCTCACAGCATGCCAGCCTCGGCCGACACCAGTTCATACCGAACGCAACTCAAGCAGCCAGTTCAGAATCCGGTATGCGCATGTTCCGTGTCGCAACACAAATCAGATTCGCGTGTCGCTCGGATTGGTGTTGATATACATGAGCGAGACACTAGGTACAAGGTGAAAGGGGTGTCGGTGGTCGGCAAATTGTGGACCTCCCTGTTCGGTCGGGTCGTGACTGATCGGCAGTCGTCGACTACTCCCAGCGAGCCCGAGCCGGCGCTCGCTGAAGTGCCGACGCTCGGCATGAAGCTCACCGGCGAGCCTCATCCCTTGGACCGCATGGTGACCGTCCAGCCGAACACCATCGCTGTCCTGTTTGAGCAGGACGGCGCGCCGCGACTCAAGTTCCCGGGCGAATACTTGACGCCGGGCCTGCTTCCATCGCTTCGCCCGGTTCGGGTGCTCGCAGTCAACACCTCGCCAGTTGAGCTTGACGTCACGGTCGATCACCTCGTCACGATGGACGGCCACAACATCGAGCGCTGCACCGTACGAGTGACAGTCCAGTTGAGCGACCGGGACAGGTACGGCTCCGTGGCCGGCTTGGCAGCAGAGCACGGGACAGACCTCGAGGCCTACTTGCTACAGCGGGTCGAGACCGACGTGGCAATGGGAATGCACGCGGCGGTGAAGATGAATCGGCTTGCTGACTTGCGCCGCTCCACGGTGCAACAAGAGCTTGCTGAGCAGTGGCTGCCTCGAACCTTTGCCAACGGCACTCTGGTGCGCCGTAATTTCGATGTTCGTGAAATTGCGTGGCCCAAAGAGGGTCCTATTTCCGTCCCCATTCCACAGACCAAGTCTCCGAGGATCGTGCCTGCATCGCCGTCGTTGCGAGCGCTGCCGACGCCGCCTCCGTCCATGAGTTCGAGATCAACCGTCATGGAACTGACCATGGATGCCCGTTTACGGCGCATGTGGCGGCAGTTCGCCGAACCAGAGCTGCGCGGCATTGCCGGTGCGAAAGTAGGCAATTCGGCCACAGTCGTGGCCGCGGTAAACCGCGCGCCCGGGGCCTACGAGGGCAGCCGGTTGCGAGAAACCTTTGGCGACTACTTCGAGGACCGGGGCGTGCATTTCGTTGCCGCGGTGGCTGACTCCTACGAGGACCTGGTTCGTGCCTGGTTCAAGCAGGTCGACGGCAGCCCCGGCCGCCTTGTCTGGGTCAGGTCGTTGGAGGACGACTCGGTGCTTCGGGTTGGCGTTGATCAAGCGCTGAGATCGGCCGAGGAGCGGGCTCGAGGCCTGTCAGTTGGCTCCCAGTCCGATCGAGAGGCGCTGCGTCGACTGGTCCCACATGAGCGTGTCGAATTCGTGGCGGCGGACACGACGGGCTGATCACATGAGTCTGAGCGGCGCGCCGTCGTGAGCAAGATCGCCTACACCAATCCGCAGGCGGCGCGACCGGACGTCGGATCGCTCGGACCGAAGTCTCCCGAGCGGGCGGAAGTCTCTCGAAAGATCCGGCAGGCTGCGACCATCCCGTTGGTGATTTCCCTCGGCGCCCAATGGGTCTTCTTCATCGTGTATTGGATTCCTGAAGTCAGCCATTTTCCGGCACACGAGTTGTGGCTCACCCAGCTTGCTCCGCTGGCCTCCGTTGCTTTGACTAGCGATGGGCAGCCTCAGGTCCAGGCTCAGAACGGTCAATGGGGCCTACCGGCCCTTGTCCTGCTGGTGTGTGCGTTTGCGCTGTTCTGGTTATCTCGTACCCGCCACTGGCTCGGTAGGACCGCGATGCTCGCCCCCGCCGCCCTTGGTCTGGTAGCTGCGCTGACCATCATCATCGGGCTCGCGGTGAGCGGGACCCTATCCTCCTCGATGGTCGGCGTTTTGCTGTTGATCACATGGGTGTTCAGCGCCGGTTATGCGGCGCTACACGGATTCCTCGACAACCTGGGCCCGCTGCCGCCGAAGACCTGGCACAGCGGTCTGCCTCTCCTCGCCGTGTATGCAGTAGTTGCGGCCGCCCCGGCGGCGGTCGGACGCTGGCTTTTCGCTCCCGAGTTGCGCGAGGCCGGTGCGAGGCTGCAAAGCAACACGGTGGCATTGAGCGGGGCCGCACTGTGGACGTCCAGCACGGTCTTGCTCTACCTCACTGGCCTATTGGTCGGGGTAGCCGTTTGGGTGGCGTACCAGGCGTGGCCGCCACGCCGCGAGATGGCGTTTATCGGACGAGGTCTGATCGTGGTCGGCATCTTGATCATCACCGCCGCGATCGGCTGGCCAGCAACCACACAGGCCAGCAAGCGGGTGACGGAATTGACCTACGCCAGTCCAGCTGAGGAAGTGCACTTCACCTGTGGCTCGTGGATCCTCGATCAGCCCGCCACCGTCTCCCAGCAGGCAGAACCGGCGAAAACGCTGGTGATTACGGGCTTCTCGTGTCGGACAGTGACAGCCTTCTCCGGTTACCAGCAGCTCTCAACCCACACGCTGCCTGTCTCGCTCTCGCCCGTCATCGCCCACACACCCGATGGAGCCAGGATCTCCGGGCGCATCGTCGCCGCGCAGTACGGGGATGTCCTGGTTGTCGCTGGAACTAACCGGTTCGACGGCAATACCAACA
>Ga0307286_10000604_pt1 | contig 10334 bp, 6 predicted proteins | sample ER_DNA_140_FD_194478 | JGI IMG/M metagenome (GOLD analysis project Ga0307286, IMG submission 194478) | Bulk soil microbial communities from the East River watershed near Crested Butte, Colorado, United States - ER_DNA_140 | ecosystem: Environmental > Terrestrial > Soil > Floodplain | place: USA... | reverse complement strand
TTTTCTTCCACAGGATCGACCGCCTCGTGCCGGCGAGACACCGCCGCTACGCGATGCACCTCCTCGCGACGGTCGTCCGGTCGCAGCGGTGGGGTGTCGGGCGGGTTCCGCACGGCCCGTGGAGCGTCTACTTCAAGGGAGGCTGGGGCTCGGGCACAGGCCTCGTCGACCACCAGGTGGCGCTCTATCGCGTGGGTGCCGAGCGCTTCTCCCTCGCGCTCTTCACGCGTTTCGACCCGAATCACGAGTACGGGAAGGAAACGCTGCGCGGCCTTGCCACTCGCCTGCTCCGCGGCGTGCCCGCCCCGGGCGGCCGCCTTCCCCGGGCCGGCCGCGTTGCACTGAGTCGAGCGGCGGTCGTCACGGCACGATCCGACTGCGCCGCCGTGACGATCCGCCCGCACGGGGGCGGGAAGCGCACGTTCGCCACGGGAGCGGCCTCGTGCTCCGGTTTCCGGCTCGTCTCCGCGGGCTCGCGGGCGCTCTGGTCCTGGCCCGGAGGGGGCGAGTCGCATCTGGCCACCGCGGACTACGGATCCCCTTCGCCTCTCGACCTGGGCGACTTCGACTCCTTGGATCCGCTCGGGCCTCTCGCCGCGAACGGCAAGACCCTCGCCTTTGCGCATGGGAACGACGTGTCGAGGCTGGGCGGACCCGACTGCCCGGTGAGCGCAGACGTTCTCGGGGCGGGGAGAGACCGCCTGGCGGCCGGCGCGAGAAGCACGATCGAGATCCTCGATCCGGACACGTGTGCCGTCGAGCGAACCCTGGACGCCTCGGGCGCAACGGCGGCGGTCGCGCTCGAAGCCGGCCTGGCCGCCGTCCTCTCGCATGGCTCGGCGGGCCGCACCTGGCTCGAGTGGTTCCGGATCTCGACCGGAAAGCGCCTCGGCAAGAAGGAGGTCGCCGGCACAACGCGTCCCGCGCTCTCCGTTCAGGAGCCCTGGATTTTCTACCGCTCGTCGCACGCGCTGCGGGTGCTCGCGACCGGATCGGGCCGCACGTGGACCGTGTGGCGGCCGGCCGAGGCGCAGCTCGGCGCGCGGCTTCTCGGGAGGAACATCTCCTGGGCGGAGGCCGATGGCGGCAGATCCCGACTCTGGGCCTTGCACCTTCCGGCGGACGACTAAGCTCTTCGGCGTGCGGCGGATCGAGCTTCGGGACGAAGCGGCGGGCCTGGACGCCCTCATCGTCATCGACCACGACCTTTTTCCGGTTTCGGCCGGCGGGACGCGGATGCTGCCGGACGTGGACGCGCGCGAGGTCGCCCGCCTCGCCCGCGCGATGACCTGGAAGTTCGCGGTCTGCGGCGTCCGCTACGCGGGCGCAAAGGCCGGGATCCGGTTCGAGGGAGGCGATCGCGACGCCGTCCTCGCTGCCTACCGGCGGGCGCTGACACCCTTCCGAGACGTTTTCCTGACCGGTCCGGACATGGGCACCCGACCGTCCGACTTCGTCACCCCGGACCTCGTCGAGAACCTGCCTCTGTGGGCGCAGAGCCATGAGGGGCTCGGCATGGACGACCTGGCGACCGGCCACGGCGTCAAGGCGGCCGCCGAGGCCGCACTTGCTCACCTCGGGCGCGGGCTCGAAGGAGCGACCGTTGCGATCGAGGGCTTCGGCAAGGTCGGCGCCGGAACCGCCCGTGCCTGCCGCCGGGCCGGCGCCCGCGTCGTTGCGATCAGCACTGTGCACGGTCTCCTCTCCGACCCCGCCGGCCTCGACGTCGAGCAGCTGCTGGAGCTACGCGGGCGCGTCGGCGACCGGCTTGTCGAGAACGCTGCGCGGGAGGCACGGCCGCGCGAGGACCTCTTCGAGCTGGAAGTAGACGTGCTTGTCCCCGGCGCGCGCCCCGACTCGATCACGCGGAAGGTGGCGGAGCGCGTCCGTTGTGCTGTCGTCTCGCCCGGGGCCAACATCCCTTACGCCCCCGGAGCTGTCGAGACCCTGCACCGCCGCGGAGTCGTCGCGATGCCTGACTTCATCTCGAACTCCGGCGGCGTGCACCTGTACGAGAGCGTCGAGCAGGACGACGATCCGGAGGCGGCGCTCGCGAAGATCGAAGAGCTGATCGCCGGAACGGTGGCGAGGACCCTGGCCGCAGCGGACGCCGAGGGCGTGACGCCGCTCGAGGCCGCACTCCGCGATGTGCGCGCCTACCTCGCCGCGGAGACGGGAGCTGCAGACAAGGTCCTGGATGAGCTCGTCGCCGCTTAGCCGGCGACCTCGTCCAGCATCTGCGCCCAGCGCGCGAGGAGGCTCTGCAGCTCGTCGCGGGCCGCGCGGTGCTCGGCGACCGTGTCGGCATCGCCCCAGTCCTCCGCGAGCTTGCCCTCGATGCGGGCGATGAGCGCCTCTTGCTCCTCGATCTCGCGTTCGAGAAGCTCGAGCGGCTCCCGCTCCCGCGACGCCTTCGGCGGCCGCGACTTCGACTCTTTCTTCGGCTTGGGCTCCGGAGGCGGCGCCTCGCGCTCCTCCCGTGCTCGCAGGAGATCGGCCCAGCCGCCGTCGTAGACACGCACGGTTCCGTCCTCGACCGCCGCGGTTCGGTGCGCGAACGCGTCGAGGAGCGCGCGGTCGTGTGAGACGAGCAGCACGGTTCCCGGGAACGCTTCGAGCGCCGCCTCGAGTGCCTCCCGGCTTTCCAGGTCGAGGTGGTTCGTCGGCTCGTCGAGGACGAGGAAATTCGCGCCCGAGGCGACGAGGACGGCGAGCGCGAGGCGCCGCCGCTCCCCGCCGGAGAGCGCGGTGACCGGCTTCTCGTGCGCCTCCCAGCCGGAGAAGAGGAAGCGCCCGAGGAGCGACTGTGCGCGCGGCCTCGTCAGCCCGGTCATCGCCTGCATGCAGTCGAGGACGCTGCCGCGCGCGTCCAGATGGACCTCCTGCTGCGGGAAGTAGCCGAGCTCGACGCCGTAGCCGAGCTTGAAGTCCTCGGCAACGATCCGCTCGAGGAGCGTGGTCTTGCCGCTGCCATTCGGGCCGACGAACGCGACATGCTCTCCCCGTTCGAGTGCGAGCGAGACGTCGTGGAGCAGCTCGATGTCCGCTACGCCCACGTCAGCGTGCTCGATCTCAAGGACAGTTCGGCCGGTCCGCTTCGGGTCGCCGAAGTCGAAGCCGAGCCGCTTGGAGCGGCGGGTGAGAAGGTCGTGCTCGGCCCGGACGCCCGAGCGCTCCTTCTCCAGGCGCGAGATCTGCGTCAGCTTTGCCTGCGCCTGCTTGGCCTTCGACTTCTTGTACCGGAAGCGCGCAACGAACCGCTCGAGACGGTCGATGTCGACCGAGATGCGGTCGGCGGTCTTCGCGGCGTGGGCAGCGCGCTCGGCCTTCTCCCGCCGCCACGCGTGCCACGGGCCTGCGAAATAGGTCGCCTTCCCGGCCTCGAGCTCGAGCGTCGCGTTCGTGACCGCCTCAAGGAACCAGCGGTCGTGCGCGACGAGGATCACGCCTGCGTCGAGCGACGAGAGCTCTCGCTCGAGCCATTCGATGCTCGTCACGTCGAGGTGGTTCGTGGGCTCGTCGAGGAGGAGCAGGTCCGGGTCTCCGGCGAGAGCCCGCGCCAGCGAAGCGCGTGTCAGCTCCCCTCCGGAGAACGTCCGGAGGCTGCGGTCGAGATCGTCGTCCGAGAACCCGAGGCCGCGCACGACCGACGTGGCGTGATCGCGCCAGCCGTAGCCGCCCGCGTGCTCGAGCCTGGCCTGGGCAGCCGAGTAGGCGGAGAGCGTGTCGGCGCCGTGGTTGCCGGCGGCCATCGCGGACTCGAGTCGCCGCAGCTCCTCTTCGGCCGCGACGAGATCCTTGGCGCCGTCGAGGACGTATTCGCGCAGCGACAACCCGCGCTCTAGCGGAGGGCGCTGGTCGTGCAGCGCGACCCGTGTTCCCTTCTCGAAGGCGAGCTCGCCGCCGTCGAGACGGGTCTCGCCCATGAGCATCCGGAGCAGGGTCGTCTTGCCCGCCCCGTTGGGGCCGGCCAGCGCGAGACGGTCGCGCCGCTCGACCTTGAAGCTCACTCCGTCGAACAACGCGTCGCCCGCGATCTCCTTTCTCAGGCGCGAGGCGATAAGAACAGCCATGTGGGTATGGTTGCAGTGACGTGGCGAAGGACACGAAAACGGTCGAGCAGCTGTCGATCGAGACGATTCGCACGCTCGCGATGGACGCCGTCCAGCAGGCCAACGCAGGCCACCCCGGGACCGCGATGGCCCTCGCTCCAGTGGCCTACGTCCTCTACCGGGACGTCATGCGGGCGAACCCCTCGAGCCCCGACTGGCCGGACCGCGACCGCTTCGTCCTCTCCGCTGGGCATGCCTGCATCCTCCAGTACGCCGCGCTGCACCTGACCGGGTACAACCTGGCCCTCGAGGAGATCAAGCGCTTTCGCCAGTGGGAGTCGCTTACACCGGGGCACCCGGAGCACTTCCTCACCCCCGGCATCGAGACCACCACCGGCCCGCTCGGCCAGGGGATCTCGAACGCGGTCGGCATGGCGATGGCGGAGAAATTCCTCGGCCAGCGATACAACCGCCCGGGCCACACCGTCGTCGACCACTGCGTCTACGGCATCGCTTCCGACGGGGATCTGATGGAGGGCGTCTCCCAGGAGGCCGCCTCGCTCGCGGGCGCCTTCGGGCTCGGGAAGCTCATCTTTTTCTACGACGACAACCGCATCACGATCGACGGGACGACCGCGCTCTCCTTCGACTCCGAGGACAAGGGCAGGCGGTTCGAGGCCTACGGCTGGCATGTCCAGCACGTCGCCGACGTCAATGACCTCGCCGCGATTCGGCGCGCGGTCACGAACGCGCAGAAGGAGAACGAGCGCCCGTCGCTCGTCGTCGTACGCAGCCACATCGCCTACCCGGCCCCGCACGCCCAGGACACGGCGAAGGCGCACGGCGCTCCCCTGGGGGAGGACGAGGTGCGCGCGACCAAGGAGATCATGGGCTGGGATCCCGACGCGCACTTCGTCGTCCCGGACGAGGTCTACGAGCACATGAACCTGCGCGACAAGGGTCAGGAGCTCGAGGAGGAATGGCACAACCGCTGGGAGGCCTGGCGGAACACCTATCCCGACATGGCCGAGGACTGGGACCGCGCCTTTGCCGGCGAGCTGAAGCCGGGCTGGGCCGAGGCGCTTCCCGTGTTCGACCCCGCCGAGACGGGGAAGATGGCCACCCGGGCGGCCGGCGCCAAGGTGATGGAGGCGTTCAAGAACTACGCGCCCACGATGCTCGGCGGGGCCGCCGACCTCGTCGAGTCCACGAAGACGAATTTCGACGGTGCGGGCGTCTTCGCCCAGGACTTCGCAGGGCGCAACATCCCGTTCGGCGTTCGGGAGCATGCGATGGGCTCGATCGTGAACGGCCTCGCCGTTCACGGCGGGATCGTGAAGCCGTACGGCTCGACATTCCTCATCTTCAGCGACTACATGCGGCCGGCCGTGCGTCTCTCGGCGCTGATGGGGCTGCCGGTCGTCTGGGCGTGGACGCACGACTCGGTCGGCCTCGGCGAGGACGGTCCGACCCATCAGCCCGTTGAGCACTACATGGCGCTCCGGGCGATCCCGAACTTCTGGTTCATGCGCCCGGCCGACGCCAACGAGACGTCGTATGCCTGGAAGGTCGCGCTCGAGCGGAAGGACGGGCCCGTTGGCATGGCGCTCAGCCGGCAGGACCTGCCGGTGCTCGACCGTTCCGAGCTCGGCGAGGCCTCGGGGGTCGAGCGCGGCGCCTATGTTCTCTGGGACGGAGACGGAAACGGCGCGCCGGATCTTCTGCTCCTCGCCACGGGCTCGGAGGTCTGGATCGCGCTCGAGGCTGCGAAGCGGCTGCAGGACGAAGGCATCACCACGCGCGTCGTGTCCATGCCGTGCTGGGAGCTTTTCGAGAAACAGCCGGTCGAATACCGGGACTCGGTGCTCCCGCCGGAAACCGAGGCGCGCCTGTCCGTGGAGGCGGGCGTCGGGCTCGGCTGGTGGAAATGGGTCGGCCAGGAAGGCGACGTCCTCTCCCTGGAGCGTTTCGGCGCCTCGGCGCCGGGGACCACAGTCCTCGAGAAGCTCGGCTTCACATCTGAGAACGTCGTCGCCCGCGCCCAGGCGCTGATGCGCAAGCGGCAGCGCGTCGGCTGAGGGAAAGGAAAGGCATGGCTGAAAAGAGCAACTTGCACAAGCTCTCCGGGCTTGGTCAGAGCGTCTGGATCGACTATCTCTCCCGAGACTCGCTTCACTCGGGCGACCTCGCGCGCATGATGCGAGAGGATGCTGTCGTCGGCGTCACGTCCAACCCGACGATCTTCCAGAAGGCGATCGCCGCCGGCGAGGCGTACGACGAACAGCTCCGCGAGGTGCTCGCGGAGGAGCGCGACCCGAAGGAGATCTTCCTCAGGCTCGCCATCCAGGACGTGAGCGATGCGCTCGACCTCTTGCGACCGGTATGGGACGAGGGCTCCGGCCAGGACGGGTACGTCTCGCTCGAGGTCGACCCGACTCTTGCCTACGACACCGAGGGGACGACGGCGGAGGCCGTTCGGCTACACAAGGAGGTCGACAAGCCGAACCTCTTCGTGAAGATCCCGGCGACCAAGCCGGGCCTTCCCGCGATCGAGGACATGATCGCGAAGGGCAAGTCCATCAACGTCACGCTGATCTTCTCGCTCGAGCGCTACGAGGAGGTCGCGCGCGCTTACATCCGCGGCCTCGAGCGGCTCGTTGCCGGTGGCGGCGACCCGAGCACGGTCGCCTCCGTGGCGAGCTTCTTCGTCAGCCGCGTCGACACCGAGACCGACAAGCGCCTCGACGAGATGGGCGGGCACGACCGCCTCAAGGGGAAGCTAGCGATCGCGAACGCGAAGCTCGCCTACCAGCGCTACAAGGAGCTCTTCTCCGGCGAGAAGTGGGACTTCCTCGTCTCGAAGGGGGCGACGCCGCAGCGGCCGCTCTGGGCCTCGACGTCGACCAAGAACCCCAAGTACCGCGACGTCATGTACGTCGAGGAGCTCATCGGTCCGATGACGGTGAACACGATGCCCGAGGAGACGATCCAGGCCTTTCAGGACCACGGCAAGGCGGCGCTCACACTCGAGGAGGGGACCGACGAGGCGGAGAAGGTCTTCGCCGACCTCGCACAGGCGGGGATCGACTACGACGACGTGACCGAGACGCTCGAGCGGGAGGGCGTGGAGAAGTTCGCCGACTCCTTCGCGGAGCTCCTCGAAGGCATTCGCGTGAAGTCGGGCGAGCTCGTCCCGGCGTAGACCCTTGGCCTCGCTCGCGCCCGCCGAGCTGGTCGAGCGCCTCTGGGCTCGCGACGCCACGCTCTGGACCGGGCGCGACGAAAACCGCTGGCTCGGCTGGCTCGACGAGCCGCTCCGGATGCGCCAGAGGGTGGCTGAGCTCGAGGAGTTCGCTGCCGGCACCGTAGGCCAGTTCGACTCCGTGGTCCTCCTGGGCATGGGCGGGTCGAGCCTCGCGCCGGAGGTGCTTCGGCGAACGTTCGAGAGCGACCACCTGCAGGTCCTGGACACGACGCATCCCGCGGCCATCCGCCGCGCGGCCGGCGCACTCGACCCCGCCCGCACGCTCTTCCTCGTCTCCTCCAAGTCGGGCACGACGCTCGAGACGCGCTGCCACCTCGATTTCTTCTGGCACTGGACGGGCGGCCGCGCGGATGCGTTCGCGGCCATCACCGACCCCGGCTCGGAGCTCGAGTCGCTGGCCCGAAAGCGCAGCTTCCGCGCGGTCTTCGCCGGTGAGCTGACCATCGGTGGGCGCTACTCGGCGCTCTCGGCCTTCGGGATGGTTCCGGCGGCGCTCCTCGGCGTCGACCTCGAGCGCTTCCTCCTCCGCGTCGAGGAAATGGTCGAAGCGTGCCACCTCGACCAGGGCAACCCGGGCCTCGAGCTCGGCGAGCGACTGTGCGAGGGCTGGAAGGACGGACGTGACAAGGTGCAGATCAGCCCGATCCCGGGAGGCTTCGGCCTCTGGGTCGAGCAGCTGGTCGCGGAGTCGACCGGGAAGCAGGGGAAAGGCCTCGTGCCTGTCCCCGTCGACGAGCCCGCGGACGGCCTCGACCGGCAAAGCGAAGAGGCCCGGGTCACCGATCCGTACGAGCTCGGGCAGGAGTTCTATCGCTGGGAGTTCGCCACTGCGGTGGCCGGGGCGATCATCGGCATCAATCCGTTCGACCAGCCGAACGTGCAGGAGGCGAAGGACCGGACAAACAAGGTACTGGCCGGCCAGGATCCACCGCCCGGCGACGAAGGGCCGAGCCTCGAGGAGCTCCTCGAGGCGGCCTCGCCGCCGGACTACGTCTGCATCCAGGCCTTCATCGACCCTGCGCGCGAGGCGGAGCTCGAGCCGCTCGTCGACCGCGCGTGGGAGACCGGCTGTGTCGTCACACACGGCCTCGGGCCGCGGTATCTCCATTCCACGGGCCAGTTGCACAAGGGCGGCCCGCCGGAGGGCCGCTTCGTCCAGGTCGTCGACGATTCGGGCGACGAGCTGGCGATCCCGGACCGTCCCTTCGGCTTCGGCAAGCTGATCAGAGCCCAGGCCGACGGCGACCTCGCCTCGCTTCGCGAGCGCGGCAGGCCTATCGTTCGCATCAACCTCGAGGAGGTTTAATGCCGATCTCCCTTCTCACGCCTCGAACGCCCTTGCCGCCTGCAAAGCGTCGCCTCGCGGCGTCCTCAGTCGCGCCCGTAACCTCCGGCTACGCGCGCTCCTTGCGTCCTTGCGATGCTTGCTTTTCGCCGCTAGGACGTGCGATCCGTTCGGAGGCTGATCTTTCATGAAGCTCGGGATGGTCGGTCTCGGCCGCATGGGCGGCAACATGACGAAGCGGCTGGAGAACGACGGCCACGTCGTCCAGACCTATGCGCGGAGCGGAGGAGGCACCGCGGGCTCCCTCGAGGAGCTCGTGAGCCAGCTCGAGCCGAAGCGCGCCGTGTGGCTCATGATCCCGGCCGGCGAGCCGACCGAGCAGGCGGTGCAGGAGCTCCTCGGCCTGCTCGACCAGGGCGATGTGATCGTCGACGGCGGAAACTCCAACTTCAGGGACTCGCAGCGGCGCGCCGGCCTCGGGGCCGAGAAGGGCATCGGCTACGTCGACGCCGGCGTCTCCGGCGGGATCTGGGGCCTTGCGAACGGTTACTGCCTCATGGTCGGCGGCGAGGACGATGCCGTGTCGTTCCTCGAGCCTGCGTTCACGACCTTGGCGCCCGACGACGGGTACGCCCACGTCGGCCCGTCCGGCGCGGGCCACTTCGTGAAGATGGTGCACAACGGGATCGAGTACGGCCTCATGCAGGCCTACGCGGAGGGGTTCGACATCATGAACTCGTCCGAGTTCGACCTAGATCTCCATGACATCGCAGGAATCTGGCGCTACGGCTCGGTCGTGCGCAGCTGGCTGCTCGAGCTCCTGCACACTGCGCTCGAGAACGAGGGCAACGACCTCGAGCACATCGCCGGCTACGTCGAGGACTCGGGGGAAGGTCGCTGGACCGTCTTCGAGGCGATCAACGAGAGCGTTCCCGCCCCGGTGATCAGCGCGGCCCTCTTCGCCCGCTTCGCCTCCCGCGAGGACGAGTCGTTCGCCGCCAAGATCAACGCTGCGCTCCGCAACCAGTTCGGCGGCCACGCCGTGAAGAGCGAATGAGCATCTCGGAGCGAGTCGAGGCGCCGAACCCGCTCGAAGAGGGGCTGCGCCGCAGACGCACGCCCGAGCCGTGTGCGCTGACGATCTTCGGCGCTTCCGGCGACCTGACGCAGCGCAAGCTCTTCCCGGCGCTCTACGCGCTCGCGGTCCGCGACCTGCTGCCGCCGAAGTTCGGCGTCGTCGGCGTGGCGCGCACCGAGATGACCGACGAGGCGTTCCGGGAGAAGATGAAGCAGGCGATCCAGGACCATGCGCGTGACGAGTTCCGCCAGGACGTCTGGGACGATTTCGCCGAGTCGGTCCGCTACGTGGCGACCGACTTCGCCGACCAGGGCGGCGAGGAGCACGTCGTCCAGTGCCTGAACGAGCTCGACGAGAAGTTCGGCACCGCCTCCAATCGCATCTACTACCTCGCCGTGCCTCCCTCGGCAATCGAGACGATCGTCGTCGAGATGGGCAAGCGCCGCGCCGCCGAGGGCTGGACCCGCGTGATCGTCGAGAAGCCGTTCGGCTACGACCTCGAGACCGCGCAGCACCTGAACGAGGTCGTCCACCGTCACTTCGCCGAGGAGGAGATCTTCCGGATCGACCACTACCTCGGCAAGGAGACGGTCCAGAACATGCTGGTCCTGCGCTTCGCGAACGGGATCTTCGAGCCGATCTGGAACCGCCAGT
>Ga0307286_10000603_pt1 | contig 10335 bp, 9 predicted proteins | sample ER_DNA_140_FD_194478 | JGI IMG/M metagenome (GOLD analysis project Ga0307286, IMG submission 194478) | Bulk soil microbial communities from the East River watershed near Crested Butte, Colorado, United States - ER_DNA_140 | ecosystem: Environmental > Terrestrial > Soil > Floodplain | place: USA... | reverse complement strand
GAAGGCGATGCGTTGCCAGCGTGGCCGCATCCGGCGCTGCCAGCGGAGGTCCTGGAGCGGACCACGGCCGCTCGACACCGGGCCCGCGGACGGCCACAGCGGGTCGGTGTTCTGGCTGTCCGGGTGGCCGGCGGGGAACCAGTCGGTGTCGGTGGGCATGGATCGTTCTCCTTGGCCGTCACGGGTCACGGCCGCCGCCTCTGCCCGTAATACCCCTCCCCTGCGACACCGGGCCGCTGTCAGCCCTTGACCTCATCGGTGCGTTCTGGGTCCGGGTTGGCGACCAGCGGGCGGCATGGCGGTGCTCGTTAGGGAAGGGGAACCATGTCGACGGCGCAGTCGGGGCAGCGGCCGGGGCTGCCGGGGGCTGGGCGGCCCAGCTGCCCACAGGCCGGGCAGACCAGCTCGCCGGTGAGGTGGCCGGCTCGGTCGGGATCGGCGAGGGTGGTGAACTGCTCAGTGGTTGATGATTGACTGTTCTCGAACAGGTGTTCTAGTCTGCCGGCGTGCGACTGAAGGACTGGGCAGCGCCGCAGGGCATCCGCTACCAGACGGCGTGGAAGTGGTTCCGGGACGGCAAGCTCCCGGTCCCCGCGCCGCTGACCCCCTCCGGTACGATCCTGGTCCAGGCACCTGCTGCTGCCGGGCCATCGCTTGGTGGCGGCCTTGGCGTGTACGCCCGAGTGTCCTCCCACCAGCAGCGGGCCGACCTTGACCGGCAGGTCTACCGGCTCACCCGGTGGGCGACCACGGCGCGGGCGCCGTTGGTCCGGGTGGAGGCCGAGGTCGCCTCCGACATGACGGCGCGCCGGGCACAGCTGCGGCGGTTGCAGGCCGACCCGGCGGTGCAGACGGTGGTGGTGGCCCCATCGGGACCGGCTGGCGCGGATGAACGCCGAGCTCGTCGAGGCGGCGCTTTCGGGCCACGTCGGCGGTTGGTGGTGCTCGATAATGGCGAGGTGACCGACGACCTGCTCCGCGACATGGTGCAGGTGCTGACCAGCTGGTGCGCGCGGCTGTATGGGCGCCGCTCGGCGCGCAACCGCGCGCTGAAGGCGGTGCGCTGCGCCGAGCGTGATCTCGGGCCGGTGGGGGTCGCCGCCGCCGCAGCTGGCGATGGCGATGGCAAAGGCGTGGTCGGCTAATGCGTCCGGTCGCTACCCCGTTTGTGGTGCCCTCACCTGCTGGTGCCCGGATCCGTACGCGCCTGCGCCCGGATCCCGACGACCAGCAGGTGCTGTGGGCGGTCGGCGCCTGGCTTGGCGGGCTGGCCAGCCAGGACCTGGCGCTACGTTGCCGGCTTGGCGCCGGCGATGACCAGCGGGCCGAGCGCAAGCGTGCCCTGACGCCCGCGGCCTCGTCGCGGTGGGCGGGGGCCATCACCAGGACCTCGAATGATCAATGGGAGCGGGGCCGGCGCAACCTCCTGGACGCCCGGGTCGGGCTGAGTCGGGCCTGCCGGACGATCCGGTTGCGGCTGGCGGTGCCGGTGGGGGGCCGCTCTGGCCGGGTGCGAGGCTATGGGTCGCAGGCGGAGCGATTCCACAAGCAGGGTCGCCTCCAGCGGCTCGAGGCCCGCCTTGGGCGGGTGGAGCAGCGGCTTGCGGCCGGGCGGGTCTCGGTGTGCCGGGGTGGCCGGCGGCTTGCCAAGCTCCGCCACGCCCTCGACCGTGATGACGTGCCGCTGACCGAGGCTGAGTGGCGCGGTCGCTGGCAGGCGGCGCGACTGTTTGTGACCGCCGATGGTGAGGGCGACAAGTCCTGGGGCAACGAGACGATCAGAATTCATCCGGAGGCGGGCTGGCTGGAGTTGCGGCTGCCAACGCCGCTGGCGCACCTGGCCAACCGGCCCCACGGCCGCTACCGGCTGACCTGCCCGGTCACCTTCGGCTATCGCAGGGACGAGTGGGCCGCACAGGCGGTCAGCGGCGCAGTTCGCTACGACCTGTGGTGGGATCCAGCCCGGGGTCGCTGGTATGCCGACGGCAGCTGGCGACAGACGGCCCGGCCGGTCCCCTCCATTGAGGAGCTGCGCAGGCAGCGGGCCTTGGCCATCGACCTCAACGCCCACCATCTGGACTGCTGGGTGCTCGATCCGGCCGGTAACCCCCTTGCCGCTCCCCACACCATTCCGCTGGCGCTGGAGGGGCTTGCAACAAGCACCCGAGACGGCAGACTGCGGGCGGCGGTCGCCGAGGTGGTCCACCTCGCCAAGGCCGCCAATTGCCGGTGCATCATGGTCGAGGATCTCGACTTCGCTGACGCACGCCAGACCGGCCGGGAGACCCTGGGTCGGGGCGCTCGCGGCAAGCGCTTCCGGCGGCTGGTCGCCGGAGTGCCAACCAGACGGTTCCGTGAGCTGCTGGTGGGGATGGCCGCCAACGCCGAGCTGTGGGTGGTGGCGGTCGACCCAGCGTGGACCTCGGTGTGGGGCGCGCAATACTGGCAGACCCCGCTGGATCAATCGACCAAGACCTCGGTCACGGTGTCGCGGCATCATGCGGCGGCGGTGGTGATCGGCAGGCGTGGGCTTGGGTACCGAGCCCGGCGACGGGGATGGTGTGCCTGGCGGCGACCGGAGGATCGCCACCAGAGGGCTGCCGACCCCGCCGGGCAGGCCATGATCTGCTACGTGGCTTCGGCCGCGCAGGAGGTCGTACCCGGGCCGACGGTACAGGGACCTGATGGTCCAGGAGGACAGCGGGCAGGGCCAACGGCCCACAAGACCCTTCTGCCCGAGCGGGACGCCATTGGGGACCAGGTGGCCCAGGACCATTCGGGGCCACCCGTCAGCGCTGGCTGACAGACGCTGATGCAGCAGGAATGGTGGCTGGTGGGTCCTGGCACAAGGTGTGGGGACCACCCACACCTCCCCCCCGACGCCGGCTACGACTGGACCCCCCGCCGGGAGGTCCTGGCCGAGCGGGGCATGTGGGCGAGATCGCATCCCGCGGGCGAGCAGCCCCCATCCAGGTCGGCCGCCGCTGGGTGATCGAACCCACCCACGCCTGGGGCAACCAGGACGGCAAGCTGCGCTGGTGCACCGAGCGGCGCCGGGTGGTCGTGGGGTTCTGGCTGGCGCTGGCCGATGCCGCCATCGTCGGTGGCCGCCTGCTCCGCCGCGCCTGGACCTGCTACCGCTGGCAGGTCGCCCTCCCCGCCGCCCATGACCACTGCTGGCGCAACCTGTAAATTGGTTTATAGGCAAGTAGCTACTTGCCTATACTGGGGCCGTGACCGACGTGTACAAGGCGCTCGCCGACCCCACGAGGAGGGCGATCCTCGATGAGCTCAGCGAGCGGGACGGGCAGACCCTGTTCGAGCTCTGCACCCGGCTCGCGGCCAAGCACGGGCTGGGCTCGTCGCGGCAGGCCATCTCCCAGCACCTCGACGTCCTGGAGTCGGCCGGCCTGGTCAGGACCAGGAGGGAGGGCAGGTACAAGTTCCACCACCTCGACACCACCCCGCTCGAGACGATCCTCGAGCGGTGGCAATCACCCCGCGGAAGGAGGAGCAGATGAGGATCTACCTCACCTCGGTGCTGGTGGACGACCAGGACAAGGCGCTGCGGTTCTACACCGACGTCCTCGGGTTCACGAAGAAGACCGACATCCCCGTCGGAGGTGCGCGCTGGCTCACCGTCGTGTCGCCCGACGACCCGCAAGGCCCGGAGGTGCTCCTGGAACCCGACGCCCACCCGGCCGCCGGGCCGTTCAAGGCGGCGCTGGCGGCCGATGGGATCCCGGCCACCTCGTTCGCCGTCGAGGATGTGCACGCCGAGTTCCAGCGGCTCCGCGGCCTCGGCGTCCGGTTCACCCAGGAGCCGCTCGAGATGGGCGGCGTGACGACGGCGGTGTTCGACGACACCTGCGGCAACCTGATCCAGATCGCCAAGGTGTAGCCGCACCAGCGGCCCCGGCACGAGATCCGAAGCTGCGATCACGCTTCCGATCTCGTGCCGGACCCTGGACTCGCCACCGCCCCTGACCACCTACTGGCGCAGGCCCTTAGCGAGCGCAGAGTTCTTGTCCTCCAAGGCAATGGTGAGGGTGATGCATTCGATGCCGACCCTCATGAGGCGAGCAGGGCGGCCTGCAGTGCCGACGGGACACCGTCGCTGCGCGCGTGCACCCTTCACCGCCCACGCGTGTGCGATCAGCGGGATCGAGTATCGGCGGCGACCGGCAGCCGTGCGCGCACCTCCCCGGCGGCCTGACATTGGATCATTCGGCGTATGCGGTCTCTCCCGGTTGCTGCGCGGTAGGCACGTCCAGCCACCGGATGCGGTAGACCTCGACCAGCTCTTGGCGTCCCTTGAGTTGCTTGCGGCCGACCGGCTCCGCCCGGTCCGTGCCCGCCTGCAGCACGGTCACGGCGGCGGCGAGGATCTCGCCACCGGCGGCCTCGCTCTGCAGCCGTTGGGCGATGTTCACCGCGTCGCCGAGCACCGTGTAGTCCAGCCGGCCCGGCCCGCCAAGGGTTCCCGCGATCACCGTTCCGGTGTTGATCCCGATCCCGATCTGGAATGCCGGCAGCGCCGTGTGCTCCGCGGCGTCGTTGAGGGCGAGCTGGCGGCGTTGCATGGCGGCCGCGCACTCCAGCGCCCGCTTGGCGTGGTCGGGCGCCGGTCGGGGCGCGCCGAACACCGCCATCACCGCGTCGCCGGCGAACTTGTCCAACACCCCGCCGTGGGCGGTGACGACTTCGACCATGGCCGCCAGGTGGCGCCCGACCACCTCGGCCACCTCCCGTGGGGGGAGCCGTTCGGCCAGGGAGGAGAACCCTCGGATGTCGGAGAACACGATGGTGGCCTCCAGCTCCTCCCGCAGCGACAGCGCCGACGGCGAGGCCTCGACGAGCTCGGCGACCTCCGGCGGGAGGAAGGACGCCAGCGCCCTGGCGAACAGGGCCCGCTCCTTCATGCGCTGGAACCGGAGGCCGAGGGCGGTCTGGGCGGCCAGGTCGGCGATCAGCTTCTCACCGGCGAGGGTGAGCGGCTCGGCCGGGGAGATCGTCACCGTCAGCGCGCCGAGCAGCTCCTCCTCGTGCCCGACCGGAAACGCCATGCTCGTGGCCTGCGTCGCGGCCAGGGTCTCCTCCACGCCGCGGCCCCGGAGCGCGACGGGCTCGGGCAACGGCCCACGCTGGGGCCAGCGAGCTTGCGGCTGCAGGGTGTCGCCGAGCCGCAGCCACACGGTCGCCTGCACCGCGCCGGTCGCCTCCACCACCAGGCGGGCCATCCGCTGCAGCGAGTCGTCGGTGGAAGCCCCGGCCACGCCCCGCGAGAACGCCGACAGGACCTCATACGGCGTGGCCCTCCTGCCATAGACCAGCCGGTTGGCCAGGCGCCGGCTGCGTTCGCGTGCGGGCTGGAACGCCACCGCGATGACGGCGGTGGCCGCGATCGGTAACAGGCTTGGTCTCCCGCGCGAGCCGACGAGCGTGCCGATCCCCACCACGATGGTCAGGTAGAGCACCGTGAACGCGGCGGTCAGCAGCCCATAGGCGAGCGTGCGCGTCAGCAGCAGGTCGATGTCGTACAGGCGGTGCCTGAGGACCGCGATGCCGATGGCGGCGTACATGGCCGAGAACAGCAGGGCGATGACGACCGCGTCCAACAGGCGGTTCTGCCAGATGGGTCCGAACACCAGCGCGACGAAGAAGCCAAGCACCGGGATGCTCACGGCCGCTAACCACTTGAGCTGCTGGCGCTCCTGCCCCCTGGCGCGCCGGAACCGCACCGCCAGCGACACCGCCGAGAGCGTCAAGATCACGATGAACGCGAGCACCACCACGTTGGCGAAGTCGCTCAGAAACAGCCACTCGACGAGCTCACCGGCCGTCCCGACGAACCTGACCGGGTTGTCCACGAACGGGAAGTCGTAGATCGGCCCGGGCTGGACCGCCACCAGCATGATCTGCACCACGCCCACCAGGCCGGCCGCCCAGGCCACCGGGCGCCAGCGGCCAGCGGGCAGCCGGCCGTCGGGAAACAGCAGGAAGACGAACGGCAGCAGCCCGAGGACGAGGTAGGTGGTCACGCTGGAGACCCACGCCGCCGCCAGGCCACCGGGCAGGGCGCCGGGCTCCACCACCAGTGCATAGGCGCCATAGCCGACCGCGAGAAAGGTCACCCCCAGGCTGAGGCCGATCGCGCACCACAGCCAGCCGTAGGGGTTCTCGGGGCGGTGCGCGGCGATGACCCCCCCAAGGATCGGCGCGCCGAGGAACCCGATGACCTCGATCGCCTGGACCACCGGCGGGGGGAAGCCGGGTGGCGGCGCGGTGGTTCCCGCCAGCACCACGACCACCAGGCGCGCCGTCATCATCGCCAACGAGACCGCGCACAGCCACCAGGCGAGTCTGGCGGCGGTGCCCGCCCTCACGCGGCCACGCTGGTGCCCCGCGCGCATGGAACCGCCCCTTACACGATTGCTCCAACGGCCACCATTGTCCGCGCTCCGCCGCTCGGCTTCTACCAGCGACTCAGAGGAGGATCACCGGCGACCGTACCGAGACCGCGACGAGCTGTGTTAAGGCGTCAGCGCCGCGACCTTGCGAATCACCCTGTCTTGCGTCAAGTCGGATCCCGATCGGGCGCCGGGGCCATCAAGCTTGTCGGGGTGCCGGTGTTCGGTTCTTGAGCAGCACACCGACGGCCACCGCCCAAAAGACCAGCATGACCGTCAGCCCGGCCGCATCGGCGACGGCGGGCCCTTGCCCCAGCACCTCCGACCAGGCATTCCCCGAGGCATGCAACAACACCGTCAGCAGGATGCTGCCGCCCGAGCCGTTGTAGATCCATCCGAAGATGATCCTTGCCGGAATCAGCGTCAGCAGAAAGACCAGGAACGACGATCTGGATTGTGTCGTCCCGGGTGTGAAGAAAAAGGGCAGGTGCCAGACGGCAACGATGCACCCCACGGCGACGCCGGCCCGGAGGAACCCGTAGCGGGCCTGCAGGGTGGGGAAAGCAAATCCGCTCCAGCCGAACTCCTCCAGCATCCCCGCCAGCAGGCCGGAGATCAGCGCTGGGAGCAGCGGGTGACGGGAGGTGGCTCGGCTTCTACCGCTGCCGCAGCTGCCCAGGCGGCGCCCCAGGCCAGGCCGGGGATGATCAACACGGCCGCATACCATCGCGCGCGCCGACCCGCCATCGGGTCCCACCACGCCACAATCCCCGGACTCCCTCCCGGCCGGCGCTGAGGGCGGCGAGGACGAATGCGGTAATGCTCGGGGCGCCGATCCCCAGCACGAGCAGGAGGGTTCCCGTCGTGGATTCCGCGTGGGTGCGTCGCAGGATCAGCGGGAGGAAGGCCAACCACGTCAAGGCGAAGGTGACGCCAGAAACACCACCACCACCACCACCACCAGCAGCGGCGACTTCTTCAGCCTGGCGCTCAGCCGATCGGTCATCGAGTCATTCATGCTCCTCTCATCCCTTCCTCTCCGTTCAGGGAAGTTCCCTCACCACCGCAAGCCGCGCCGCATCCGAGGTGGCGACACCATGACCGCGAGGTCACCGCAGTGCACACGATCACCAAGCGGGCCGCGCTGTTGACGCGCTACGGGTGGCAAGGTGGCGCATGGCCGGACTCCTTTCGTGGCCTGGCAGCCGCCGGAGGCGGCCCACCTCCACCCGCTGAAGACGCTACGGGCGACGGACGGGCTGGCATCAGGGCCGTCCCTGGAGTCGGGCAGGGTTGTCCCGGCCATTCAGTGGGGTTGACCCTCGCCCCAGAGCAGGGGCAGCCCCTCTGGCGCCGTCAAAGCCGCGCTGCGACGCTGCAGTATGAAGCCAACACGGCTCATCGTCGATGACCACGCCCGGTTCCGCGCGCTACGCAGCTCAGAAGGCCTGCACGTAACTCAAGGCGTGACCGGAAGGAAACTCGCGTGCTACGGCCGAGGCTTCTGGTACCCCGTCTCTCGTTCGGGGTGGGGCATGCGGCCCTTGGCGACCTGCTCCAGCGCCTGCCGATCGATGCGGTCCTTGGGCGCGACCGCCACCCGACATGGGGTCACGGCCCGCAGCGTCGCCATCCGCCGGCCCTCACCCAGCAGCGCCATCTCGCCCACGATCGCCCCAGGGCCAACCTCGGTCACCGGCTTGCCGTCGATCTCCACCCGCAGTACCCCATCAAACAGCAGGAACAGCTCGTCACCTTGCTGGCCCTGCTCGACTAGGGTCCGGCCCGCCTGGAGCCGTCGAAACTGCGGCTTGGCGTCGATGATGGCCACCGACAGCTGGCGCTCCAACGCCGACTCCACCGCGGTCACGATCGGGGCCGAGTCCTCGGCACCCCAGGGCGTGTGGGTGCCGAACGCCTCCCGCCACCAGGTGTCGTGGTCGATGAACCCGCTCTTGACGACCAGCCGACCGGTGTGGTCGTAGACCCAGTGCCGGGGAAAGGAACTGGCGCCCACCAGCCGCTGCTCGGCGGTGCCGTCGGCGTGGATGGTCAGGGCAAGGGTCGACCACGTCACTGGCCCGGCGATCTGGACGTAGGGCTCGTGGCGGACCCGGCGGGGAGTGGGAAAGCCGGTCCGACCGCCCGCGGTCTGCACAAACCGCGCCCAGCTGGGGCCGATCTCCGGGTCGGGCCGCAGGTCGGGCAGGGCGATCGGGGTGAACGCGATGCTGGCCGACCCATAGCCCACCTTGGTGACGTTGATGCGGCCGCCGCCGCGCTGACCGGCGTCCACGATGCGCCCGTCCTGGACCTCGACCCAGGCCTCAAGGCGGTTGACGAACCGGAAGCGGTCGTGTGCTTGGAGTTCGTCCAGGTCGCCGAGCACCTCGGGTGGCGGCGGATCGTAATGGGCGACGCCGAGCCCGAACGACAGGCGGTTGAACCCCTCCACTGCTCCCTGGGGGATCCACGACAGCGAGGTGACCGAGGACTCGATGCGCATGGCAGGCCTCCCCGTCTCGCCCAGCGATCAGGCGAACCTCGATGGGCACGACGATGCTAACCGTCCCCAGCAGTCCAACGCACCCCTTGAGATTCAGCCTGCCAGGCACCTGGGACGCGATGCGGTTTCGTCCCCGCCAGGCGTACTTGGTTTCCGGCTGTACACCCACCCCTACACTCGCGCTCCTGCCGAGGTGCTAAGCAGTCACCAGAAGTCCTACCCGCAACCCCCGGAGTCCTTTCCGGACACCGCTTCCAGCTACGTGCAGGCCTTCTGAGCCGCTGCTTAGCACGCAGGCTGCCGAGAGCGGGCAGCTTCGAGGCCGTCGGGGAGGCCGCCGACGGGCACGCGGCCGTGGCCGCCGCGCGCGAACTACGGCCCGATGTGGTACTGCTGGATGGATCCACTACCGCTGGGACCGCCGCCACGACGCCGCCCGTAACGCCTACTGACGCAAATTCTAAGTCATGTCTGTGTCGTGGTCGCGTGGTGGGCCGGCCGGGGCACGCCGGCGTGGCGGTCTTCCATTTGGTCGCTGACCCAGCGGTCGGCGTTCTGCGGGCGACCGCCCAGCTTGATACGGCCGTGGCGGTCGACCCGCTGGCGGCGCAGCCGCCCTGGCGGCGATCACCCGCAGACCGATCGCGAGGTCGGTGGCCGCCCAGATCAGCTGCTCGGCCTTGCCGGTCTGGGACAGGGATCGGGGGGCCCGCTCGAGCTGTGCGGTCAGGTCGCCGACCCGAGTGAGGGCCGCAGCGGCGCTGGGGTGATCGCTGATTGTCCACGCCGTCAGGGATCCGCCCTCCCTGGCCTGGGACGGGTCAACTCGGCGCGACGGCAACAGCTGGGCGGCGACGGTGGGGCCGGCCGGTGGCGGCGCCGATACTGCACGGACGCGCCGTACACGTCGGTGAAGCTCTCGTGCTGGGCCCCTGCCGCGCAGGTCGGCGAGCACCTCACCGGTGTGTCCCGGTCCAGGTCGCTGCCGCGCACCCTCCAGCGGGCAGCCGTGACCGGCAGTGCAGGCAAGGGAACCGGGCGCGGCCACGGTGCTCGTTAGGGGACGGGAGCCAGGTCAACGGCGCAGTCGGGGCAGCGGCCGGGGCTGCCGGGGACTGGGCGGCCCAGCTGCCCACAGGCCGGGCAGACCAGCTCCCCGGCGTCGCGGCCGGCTGGGCTCGGATCGGTGCTCGTGGCTGGTGGGCCCTGGCACGAAGTGTGGGGACCACCCACACCTCCCCCCCGACCGATCCCCTCCCCCTCCCCTCTGTCGGGGGGTGCAGGCCACACTTCGTGCCAGGGCGGAGCAGCCAGAACGGCGCGGACCAGCCGCTGGTCGGGGCCGGCGAGCCGCCAGGGATGGGCCGCCCAGCGGCCGGGCTGCTCTGGGTCGTCGTCGGGATCCTCGTCTAGGCCGGG
>Ga0307286_10000602_pt1 | contig 10337 bp, 4 predicted proteins | sample ER_DNA_140_FD_194478 | JGI IMG/M metagenome (GOLD analysis project Ga0307286, IMG submission 194478) | Bulk soil microbial communities from the East River watershed near Crested Butte, Colorado, United States - ER_DNA_140 | ecosystem: Environmental > Terrestrial > Soil > Floodplain | place: USA... | reverse complement strand
GCGACACTATGACCGAGCTAGCTTCGTTCGGCCGTGGCGGGCGCCAGCCGGGACAGTTCTATGGCGTGCACAGCATCGCGGTCGATTCCAAGGGCAACATTTACACGACCGAGACCTACGAGGGTAAACGCATTCAGAAATTCGTCTTTAAGGGCATCGGCAGCGTGCCGGCCGGCGAGCAAGGCTCACTCTGGCCGAAGCGCGGAAGCTGACCGAAGCACCAAAAACGGCGTCGGGCCGCGCCCGATTGCGGCGAACCGCATCGATCTCGCGGCTCTTGCTGGCATTGAAAGTCCGGATCTGCAGTCCCATGGCACGGGCGGCCGATTCCACCTCGCGCAAGGTGGTTTGCGTGTTAAGGGTATTGGCTGGATTGACGAGCACGGCCATACGGAAAGCCCTCGGCAGCATTTCGCGCAGCAGCTCGAGCCGCTTTAGCGTCAACTCCGTATTTGGAAGATTGATGCCCGTTAGGTTGCCACCCAGCCGCGCGAGGCTGGCGACAAGACCGTGCTTGACGGGGTCGTCAGACGCGCTGAACACGATGGGGATCGTCGTCGTTGCACCCTTGGCCGCGAGTTCTGTGGCGAAGCGTCCGACCGTGGCGATTACCGCAACCTGCCGGCGAAACCAGCTCCGCCGCAAGTTCGGTGAGTCGTTCCATCTGCTCGGCCCAGCGGTAGTCGATCGCTATGTTCTTGCCCTCGACATAGCCGGTTTCTTTGAGGCCCTCGTGGAAGGGCGCGCAGCCGCTCCGCAATTGTCTCAGGTGATCTGATTTCGATGACGGGCATCGCCCGCTGCTGTGCGCGCCGCGAGCGGCCACATCGCTACCGCGCCGCCAAGTAGCGATATGAACGTGCCGAATTTCGGCTTTCAATTCAGGACAGGAAAGGATGCCGGACGAAAATGGGAAGGTAGTGTGGCAAATGTGCGCTGCAGAAACCCTGATCCATATCGCAGATGGGTCAAACTGAGAAAACCTCGATAAAAGTAAACGTGTTCCGCTGTTTCCCCAATAGCGGACATTGCCGGCTGCGGTCGCGGAACTCGTTCAAGAATCATTGAGAAGCATTCAGCGATTCGCAGAATGACAGATTATGGAATGGGGAGGGGCCGGCGAGAGCGGCCTGGCAGATTCAGCACTTCGGCCTCAACAGTGTACATCTCAGCGTCGTGGGATCGGGCGTGGATTCACGCGTCGAGCAAGTTGAGCGCGCTTGCTTAAATTAGGCGAGACCCCGCATCACCGTTTTGCCGGGCTCTGCAAGCAGGTTGGCCACCAAGAGAAAACGCAATCCAGCACCCTCACCCTGAGTCCGCGCAATCGAGCGAATTCGCCAAGCGAGGGCTAGCGAAATAGGAGGCGGCTATCGCAGCAGTGGTTTGAACGGTCTCCAGGAAATCTCCATGAAAGCTAGAGCTTGTCTTCAAGACTTTTGTCGCGGTTGTCGCTAAGTTTCCGGCGTCTGCCGTGTCAACCCTCTTCAACGCGTTCACACTAGCCAGCGCAAGCCGCAATCGTCACCGGTTATGAACCATAACCTGCGCGTCCCGCTCAGCGTGTTTGTATTTACGACTGACGGACCGCAAAGGCGGCGAGAGGCACCGCTATTGGGGACCAACTCTGGTCGACGCCGACCGAGCGTCCGGATTGCAAATTTCTCACGCGAACTCGATGCCGTGATCGTGATCTATCTCACAATCTCCGATTCTCCGATGGCTTACCCCTTCGACCGCTGCCAATGCTGGCTTTCGCATGGCCGCGGTTCTGCAAATGCCTGAACAGCTCCGGGAAGTCTGTATGCAACCAAGCCGTCTGAAGAAGAGCGCGAATGATGCGGCATCGCCGGGCACGCAGCGGCAAAGACGACAGGCATGGATTGACATGCTCGCCTCCGGCGTCTTGCTGTGCCAGGTCGGAGCCACGCCCGAAACGCCCCTTCGCGGCAAGCTCGGCGAGACATCACTCGATGGAGGATCTGTCGAGGAAAGCGTCGTGAACATGCAGGCGATGTCGCGTAGCGCGCCAAGCATCGCCGCCGACGGGCGAGACACGCTTGCCCTCCTGGTCAACATGGGCGCCGGTAAGTTGTGCCTGGCCCAGCGCGGGCGCACCGCCGAACTCGCAGTCGGCGACGCGGCGCTACGCGACAACGGGAAGCCCTGGAAACTTGCCGGCGAGCCGAACCATGTCAGTCGCGTACTCTGCATTCAGGTTCCTCGCGAGTTGGTGCGATGGCATGTGGAGGATCGTGCCGCGGTGACGATCCCGGCGGGCTCGCCGGCGCTCGCGCTGGCGCGCAATTACGTGGAAGGCTTGCTGTCGGTCGGGGGTTTTGACGACGCGGGCCTTGCGCGGCTTGCGCTCGATCACTTGGCGGATTTGGTTTCGGCCGCGCTCACTGGCACAGCGGGCGAAATCGCCGCGCAGCCGGTCGACAACAGCGGCTCCGCGCCGCTTCGGCGGCAGAACGACATCGCATATCCACGCTTGGCGTTTCCACGCGCGGCGTTGTCACGTGTAGATGCGCACGCGCTGATCTCGGCGGCGACCCTCGATGTGATGGCGATGCCGATCCTTATCCTCGATGCTGAAGGACATTGCATCGACACCAACGCCGCGGCCGATCGTCTGCTCGCGGCGACGAGGCTCATCCGGATCAGCGGCGGCGTCCTGGTCATTGCCGATCAGGATGCCCGCCGGCAAGTCGCGGACGCCGTCAAGGTCGCTGCGGCCGGCGCCGGCCCGCCGAGCAGGCGGGCGACCGTCGTGGCCCTGACGCTTGAAGAGAGCCGTCGCTACGCCGCCGAGGTGACCCCCTTGTCCCGCGAGAGTGAGCGAAACGGCGGCCTCGCCGCCCTGCTGCTGCAGGAGATCGGAAAGCTGCAACCGCTGCCCGACGAAATCCTGGTCAAGCTTTACGGTCTGACCCGCGCCGAGGCGCGGCTGGTGACGCTGCTCGCGCAAGATCTCAGCCTCGAGGATGCAGCCGCCGCTCTGGGCGTCGCCCGGACCACGGCGAAAACGCACTTGCAGCACGTGTTCGAGAAGACTGGAACGAAGCGCCAGCAGCAAGTCATCAGGCTCGCGCTCACCGCAATCGCGCCGTCTACGGCCTGATCATAAGGGCAGAGATCGCCGACGCGCCTGATTTGCGCTGGCCTCCACCATATGGCGGACGCGTGGCACTCCTTCGAAGGTTAATGTCCGGCCGCACCAAAGCCAGAGAGGTGACGTGTGGCGGTCGATGTCTATTGGTTCCTGCCGTTGCTCACCACCGGCACGTTCCGGGAGAGTTGGCCCTATGGGCCCGGCGCGACATTCCACCCCGATTTCGCCGTGCAGGTCGATCCGGGCGTGCGCACCGCGAGCCCGGTCATGGCGCCGGTGTCGGGGACGCTCGTCATCCTTCCCGATGGGTCGTTCAAGACCTGCAGCGTCTTCCTCATCCCGTCGCCCGACGTCACCAAAGCGTTCGCGCACGACGGCATCGGTGAGATCGCGTTCTTCATCCGGACTCTCGACCTCGTCGATCTCGTGACGCGCTACAAGGCGAGCGTCACCGCGAAGCTGCCCTCCGGAGTCACGGCCGACCAGCAGGTACAGAACCTAACCCAGGGCAGGCTGCCGCTGGAGGTGCTCGCCGGCGAGGACATCGCGCTGCTCGCGCCTGTCTCGGCCAGCGATCAGCACGGACTGGCGCAGTTCGAGGTGCTGTTCGCGCCGCGCCGCGGCTCCTATGTGGGCCAGGCCCGCGCCATCACCTACGCCAAGCGACTGGTCGACCCGGCGAACCAGTACCGCCGCATGGATCCGATGACGTTCTATTTCCGGGTCAAGCGCGGCGGCGCCTTCGAATCGAAGATCGCCGCCGCGCATGCGGCACATCCGTTCTGGACCGCGCCGTTCACCCGGCGCGGCCTCATCGAAGTGCGCGACGAGCGCGACCGCCCGTTCGTCACCACGGTCCAGCTCGTAACCGCCGGCGGCCCGGCGCAGACCATCACGCTCACGGCGGCCAACTGGGCCCATTACGAGGCCGCTCCCGCCGGCGCATCCGGCCTCATCGACCTGCAGCTCAGCAAGCCGTCATGGCGGCTGACCCTGCTTCCGACCTTCGGCAACTCCTTGAGCGCGCCGAGCAATCAGCAGGAGGTCCCGTTCCACTGGGCCGTGCAGGGCATCTACATGGACACTGCCGCGAATGCGGCATCCTGGTTCGTGCCCAATACGGCGCCGCTTTCGTTGTTCACCGAGAAGAACACCGTCGCGCCTCTCCTCGACGGGATCGCCACCTATGCCGAGATGGTGTCGTGGATCAAGCAGGTGCGCCGTCCCGAGCATTTCGTCTGGCTGGCCGGCTGGTGGTGCGACAACACATTCGCAATGGTGCCCGGTGACGACACGACGAAGTTCCGCGAACTCGCCAAGAGCATCGACCAGGCGCACGCCCAGATCCGGGTCCTGGTGTGGGAGCAGACAATTTTCAAAATTCCTGGAAGCGGAAGGAGGAGCGGTCGCCAGGTCAACACGCAGACCGTCAATGAGATCAATCAGCTCCCTGGCGGCAACGGAATCGCCATTCTGGACGCTCAGACGCGAGCGGTCGGATCGCATCACCAGAAATTCATGGTGGTCTATCAGGATCCGGCCAATGCGGTGGCGTTCTGCGGTGGGATCGACATCAACGACAACCGTCTCGACGTCCAGGAGCATAATCTCAAGTGGGCGTATCACGACGTGCATGCCAAGCTCACCGGCCCGGTCGTGCAGGATTTCATGCGGCTGTTCCGCGAGCGCTGGAACGACCACAACGACGTGATCGCCGACCCCGGCAAGGCCCTGGTCAGCAATGGCGACTTCTCGGTCAACCAGACCACGGGCGATTGCTTCGTTCAGCTCACGCGCACGATGCCGCGCGGGACGCATCGGTCGGTCATCAACGGCGTGCAGGGCAGCTACAACGCCGTCCGCAACGCGATACGGAAAGCGCGGCGCTACATCTACATCGAGGACCAGTACCTGGTCCCGTACTGGGGCCACGTCCCGTTCGATGCGAGCCAGGACATCGGCATCGTGCAGGACCTCCTCGACGCGCTCACGCGCATCAAGTTCCTCATCATCGTCATCCCCAACCACATGCTCACGGCGCAGATGCGCTACCGACGCCGCGAGTTCCTCGAAGCGCTCACCCGCGCCGCCGGCACCAACGCATCCAAGATCCACGTCTACTTTCTGAAGCGGAAAAAGCCCGACAAGGAACCGACCGAGATCGCCGACGACGAGGAGGTCGCCACGCGCGCCATGAACGAACAGGGCATGGTGATCCCGGCGAACGCCCCGCAGGAATATCTCGACGCACTCGGCGGATCGGGCGCATCGGGCGGCAAAGGCTTCTCCAACGAAATCTACGTCCACACCAAGCTCTGGCTCATCGACGACGTCTACGTGAAGTGCGGATCGATGAACGTGAACCGCCGCGGCTTCACGTATGACAGCGAGGCGGACTTCCACGCCGTCGACGGCGCGGTCACGCGCGGGATGCGCCGCACCGCGCTCAATTTCCGCCAGGCCTTGTTCGCCGAACACACTCGCAAGACGCCCGACGACGTTCCCGACGACGTGGACGACCTGCTCGCCTGGTGGCTCGACCGCGCCACCACGTCGGGCCGCGTCGGCGAGTACAAGTGGACCTTCGACGTGGGTCCCCCGCCCGGATTCAGGGCCGATCTCGATCTGGCATGGCAGACCATCATCGATCCCGATGGGAGATGACTCGTGAGCGATACAGGCCTTCCCATCAGCGGTCTGCTGCAGCGCTCGCCGGCGCTCGCCGGCGCGGTCAGCGCCCTGGCCCCGGCCCAGAGCCTCATCGACCGCGTGTTCTATGACGACATCACCACCAACATCGAGGGCGACAGCGTTTCCGTCTGGTTGTCGCTGATCTTCGACGGCCAGGTCGGATTCGATCTGCCCGGCGGCTTCGCCATCAAGATGGGCCGGGGTGACGGCGTCACCCCGCTCACGTTCGGCCTGCGTGCCAGCACGGCCGGGGTGCGGATCACGGTCGAGCAACTTGCCGTGGTCCTCGCCATCCCGCCATCGCTGTTGCGACCGGCGCCGCCGGGTGACGGCAGCACGACGCCGGCGAATGTCGAGCTCGTGCTGGCCGGCGAGGTCATCTTTGACGAGAACCGCAACCTGCGGGTCGAGGGCTTCGACAGCGTCTCACTGCCGCGTTCGTTCGTGGGCAGCACGTCGATCGTCGTATCGGCTACCGACGTCTCGATCGACACCGCGCACGGCCTGATGCTGCGCGAGGCAATTATCGAATTGCCGAAGGACCTGCCCCAGCTCGCCCCCGAGGAGCTGGTGCTCGACAATGCGGTGATCGGCCCAGCCGGCGTGAGCGGCAAGCTCACGGCCGTGTACACGCCGCAGTTCGACGCGCCCAACAAGCAGTTCACCGGCAATGGCAGCGGCAAGCTCGCGGGCGTGCCGTTTGCGTTTTCCTCGATCTCCATCGAGCTGCGCGACAATTCACTGGTCTCGGGGAGCCTCGCCGGCCAGCTCCTGCTGCCGTTCTTCGATCATCCAGTGGGCGTGACCATCGCGCTGCACGCGGACGGGTCTATCCTGGTCGATCTCGCCAGCGATTCTCCGCTTGCCACCATCGAGCGGTCCGGCCTGTTGCGGCTCGCGGTCGAGCACATTGGCTTCGAGGTCGCCAACGGCAAGCTCACCGTCCACACCGGCGGCACCGTGACGCTGCTCGTGGGCGGCACCGAGTGGCCGACCTTCCGCGCTTCCGACATTACGATCGACACCGACGGCAACATATCGGTTCACGGCGCCGGCCTTGTTCTCAAAAACGGCAAGCCGCTCAACCTCGGCTCCTCTCCGGCGGGTGGTCTGCTCCCGGGCGTGACGGTCGACAAGCTCGAGGTCTCGGGCTCGCCGCTCGATTCCGGCCTCGTGGTCGACGCCGAATTGTCCACCACCGGGAGCATCGGGCCGTTTACCGCCACGCTGCAGCAGGTCGGTGCGCACGCACGCCTCGCGGTGGCGCCGTCGGGCGGGGGAGCGGTCGCCGGCGATCTGACGCTGCGACCGCCGTCGGGCATCGGCCTCTCGGTCGACGCCCAGGGCGTGATCAGCGGCGGCGGCCTCCTGTTCCATGACGCGACGCAGAATGTCTATGGCGGTGCCATGAAGCTGTCGATCAGCGACGCATTCACGGTCACGGCGTTCGGGCTGATCGCCACCCGCGTGCCCGACGGCAGCCCGGGCTACTCGCTCATCGTCTTCGTCACCGCGGAGGACTTCCGCCCGATCCCGCTCGGCATGGGCTTCACACTCCTGGGCGTCGGCGGCATGGTGGCCTATAACCGCACCTTCGACCAGGACGTGCTGCGCGCCGGCATGCAGAACGACACACTCAAGGCGCTGTTGTTCCCGCGCGACCCGGTCACCAACGCCCAGACCATCATCCGCTCGCTGGCGGCCGCCTTCCCGGCCAAGCGCGGCAGCTACCTGCTCGGCGTCCTGGCGCGTATCGGCTGGTTCACCCCGACGCTGATCACGCTCGACCTCGCGCTGATCCTGGAGTTCGGCGCGCGCCGGCGCCTCCTCGTGCTCGGGCGCGTGAGCGCGCTCCTGCCCTCCCCCGACAACGACCTGGTGCGCATCAACCTCGACTCCATCGGCGTCCTCGACTTCGACCAGAACACCGCCTCCATCGACGCCATGCTGGTCGACTCGCGGCTGGCCAAAAAATTCGTGCTGACCGGCGCGGCTGCGCTGCGCGCCGGCTGGGGCTCGGGCCCGCACCAGGGCTTCGTGCTGGCGGTGGGTGGCTTCAACCCGCACTTCGCGCCGCCGGCCGGCGTGCCGCCGCTTGCGCGCGTCGCCATCGCGCTCTGCTCCGGCAACAATCCGCGCCTGACCTGCGAGGCCTATTTCGCCATCACGGCCAACACCATCCAGTTCGGCGCCAATGCTTCGCTCTATGCCGAGGCCTATTCGTTCTCGATCTCGGGCGACATCGGCTTCGACGTGCTGATCACGCGCGCGCCGCTGCACTTCATCGCCGACTACCACGCCTCGGTGCAGCTCAAGTACGGCTCGCACAACCTGTTCAAGGTGTCGGTCGATGGCTCGCTGGAAGGCCCGCGGCCGTTGCGCGTGAGCGGCAAGGCGACGTTCGAGATCTTCTGGTGCGACTTCTCGGTGCGCTTCGACAAGAAGCTGGTGGACGGCGACCCGCCGCCGCCCCCGCCGGCGGTCGACGTGCTCGCCGAGCTCAACCGCGCGCTCTCGACGGCGCAGAGCTGGAGCACCCAGGCGCCCGCCAACCAGAGCCACGGCGTGGCGCTGCGCAAGCTGGCGCCCGGGACCGCGCTGGTGCTCGATCCGCTCGGCCGGCTCGCCATCAAGCAGGACGTGGTGCCGCTCGACACCGGGCGCGACATCGACATCTTCGGCGGCGCGCCGGTGGCAGGCGTGAAGCGCTTCGCCATCGCGGCGGTGCTCAACGCTTTCGACCTCACCCAGGTGACGATGCTGCAGGCGCCGTTCGCGCCGGCGCAGTTCTTCAAGATGAGCGACGACGACAAGATCGCGAGCCCGTCCTTCACGCAGATGGATGCCGGGCTGGTGGTCGGCAACGACGACGCGGTGACCATCGATGCCGCCCAGCTGGTGGCGGCGCCGCTGGAATACGACTCCATCATCATCGACACGCTGACCGCCGACGTGCCGCCCAAGCAGCCGGCGCCCTACGTGCTCCCCGTCGGCCAGCTCGCCGTGCATGCCGCGACCGGCGCCGCGGCGCGTGCGCCGGTGCGCAATGTCGGCCGCGCGCGCTTCCGCACGGCGGGCCTGCCGGCCGTGGAAATCGCCGAGCCGACCTGGGCCATCGCGCCGCTCGACGGCGGGCCGGCGGTGGCGGTCGCCCCCGTCATCAAGACCTGGACCGACTACCAGGGCACGCTCACCACCCTCAACCGCGCCAGCGCCCGCTTCCAGCTCGTCCCCGCCGCCGCCCTCGCGGCCTGACAAACACGCGGCGTGAAGACACGACGTGAAAACACACGGCGTGAACACAGGCAGCTCCAAAACAATATTCATCAGCGTCGTCCATATGGCGGACGCGCCGCCCTTCCCGCCCCAGTAGTGTTCGGCCCGACGTCACGCTGCGCAAGCCTGTGGGTCGGTCGATCCTCGCCGAGCGCCGCAACGTCGCTTGAGCGAGGTCTCTTCCCATGACGGACGTGACGGCGGCATCCCTCACCTTCCTGCCCTGGGTGCGCCAGGGCGTTGCGGCAGCCATCAACACGCCTGACACGCTCGGCAAGCTGCGCGGCGTCATCGATCTCACCGCCGGCGTCAAGGTCAACGGAGCGACCACGCCGTCGGTCACAATGCCTGTGCGCCTGCGCGGCCCGGCCGAAGTGGTGGGCATCGACCCCAACCAGGTCATCCGGACCGATCCGCATCCCGGCACCAGCGACTTCGAGCCGAACTGCTTTCCCTGCGTCGAGTTCGACCGCGCCGACTTCCCGTGGCTGTTCACGCCGGCTTCCGCCGGCGCCAACGCGAAGCTGCGGCCATGGCTGTGCCTGGTGGTGGTGCGCAAGCAGGACGGCATCACGCTGACCACCACGCCCGATTCGCCGCTGCCGGTCCTCCAGATCGCCGCGTCGATCCTGCCGGCCAGCGAGTTGCCCGATCTCGGCGACTGCTGGGCCTGGGTGCACGCCCAGGCGGCCAGCGACGACAGCAGCGAGGGAGCGGTGCGCAATGCGCTCAACGGATCGCCGGACCGTTCGCTCTCGCGCCTGATCTGTCCGCGCATCCTCGCGCCCAATACCGACTACATGGCATGCGTGGTGCCGACCTTCGATTTCGGCCGCCGCGCCGGCCTCGGCATCGCCATCCAGGACAAGGAACTCATCGTCGCCACCGCCCTCACGCCGGCATGGTCGGTCGCGCCGCTGCCGGCCGGGCAGACGCCGCAGCCGGTGGTGCTGCCGGTCTACTATCACTGGGAGTTCCGCACCGGAGTGGGCGGCGATTTCGCCTCGCTGGCGGCGCGCCTGCGGCCGCGGCCGGCCCCGCCCGATCTCGGGCGCCGGCCGTTCGCGATTGGCGCTCCCGGGTTCGACCTCCCGCAGGGCTTCCCTGGCGCGGCGACGCTCGCGGTTGAAGGCGCGCTCCGCGCCATGCTTCCGAAGAACACGCCGGACGTGATGCCGCCCTGGCCCGCCAACACGCTGCCGGGCTTCCAGGACAAGCTCGCCGCGATCGTCAACGCGCCCGGCGTCGCGGCCGA
>Ga0307286_10000601_pt1 | contig 10343 bp, 9 predicted proteins | sample ER_DNA_140_FD_194478 | JGI IMG/M metagenome (GOLD analysis project Ga0307286, IMG submission 194478) | Bulk soil microbial communities from the East River watershed near Crested Butte, Colorado, United States - ER_DNA_140 | ecosystem: Environmental > Terrestrial > Soil > Floodplain | place: USA... | reverse complement strand
GGCCGCTCCGGGGGGGTGTACGAGGAGATCCGGAACCCCTCCTTGATTGCCGTGACCGCCAGCGGGATCACCCACGCGCTCTGTGCGGGCGTTCGCAGCCGGGGCGCTGCTGGCGATAGTGGCCGACACGCTAGAGCAAGGAGAACCGATAGAGCACTCTGACGGCCGTTTCCCGCAGGTCAAGCGGGATATGGTGGGCCTGCCAGGACTTGAACCTGGGACCTCATCCTTAGCCGAGCAGCAGCTGCTCGGGATGGCGAAGCGACTTCAACGCTTGGGTAGGAGACGTCGGCTGTTGGCTGCCAAGCGACAGGGGAGGGCCGGGCGGAGCGCGTCAGCGAGGTCGAAGCTGCCGCCTTCGCGCCGGGCAGGTTCGGAGGCGTGACCTGCACGCCAGTCCGTACACACCAGCTCGCCGAAGCCGAGTCGTTCCGCCGAGCGTCTCTTTGCGCGACACAAGCGCCGGGCCAAATGAGCACCGAACCAATTACGCCACTACGACCGCTGATCCGAAATCTGAACCAAAACGGTTTTCTATTGACTTGCTTCTAGTAGCTGGACATGCGATTTGCGGTGTCGGTGGCGACCTCATCAGCAGCAATAGACCGGAAACGACCAGAGAGAACGGCTCTTCGGAGGTTGAGGGCGTAACAAGGGCGAGTGGCGGAACAGGCAGACGCGCATGGTTGAGGGCCATGTCCCCGAAAGGGGGTGGGGGTTCAAGTCCCCCTTCGCCCACTGGAGGCGGCACCGCAAGAGGCCGCTCGGCTCGATGGCAGGCAGGCGGTCACGGCGATGATCGGCCGCCATGCCGGGCCGGCTGACCCGGTCCCCGGTCGCGGAGCACCGGAGCGCCAGAGGCGTCCACGAGGCGAAGAGGCTCTTGGCGTCCAACGTGATCCGTTCCAGACTCTCAACTATGGTCAGCCGGTCGTGGAGAGGTGGGCCTTGGGCGATCGATCAGGCGCCCGGAATCGGGCACGGAGTTCCCGGCTGCGAAGCCGGACCGGGAGGATCGGTAGGCTGGCGGCGCTGACCCTCGCCGTGGCACTTGCAGTGGTGGGCTGCGGCGGGGATGGGTCGGGAGGTGCGTCGTCGGCGGCGCCGGGAACCACGACCGACCCGCCGGCCACAGCCACGCCGACGACTCAGGCATCGACCACGACGACCAAGCCAGCGGGCGAGCGCATCCCGGTGCTGTCGGGCAACAAGGCCTCCAAGAGTGACATCCGGTGGGTGCAGCAGCACCTCGGGCGGGTCCATCCGGATCTCAAGCGCATGGTCGGCAAGGCCGACGGCCGGATGGGTCCCGAGACCCGCCAGGCGCTGTGTGTCTACCGCACAATCAGCCGGGCGCTGCCCTCAAGCCTGTGGAAGCCCATCGGCAAGGCCGACCTGAAGTCCCTGGCCAAGACCAATACCCTGCCGGCGTTCGCCTTCGCCAAGCAAACCAAGGCCAAGACGGTGGCCTGGGTGACCAAGGACTGCCAGGCCGTGATGGAGGTGGTGCACGGCCGCTACCGGCACATCATGCCCGCCACCACCGGGAAGCCGGGCCACGAGACGCCAAGCGGGCTGCACAAGATCGAGTGGCGCTGGCCCGGCTGGCACGTGAGCACCAAGTACCAGGAGAACGGCCAGATGTACCAGTCCCAGTACTTCGGGCCGGGCATCGCGCTCCACGGGGTCCCCCGCCACGAGGTGCACAAGCAGCCCTCCAGCCACGGCTGCGTCCGGCTCTACCCTTCCGACGCCAACACCCTCTACCGCCACCTGAAGGTCGGCATCCCGGTCTGGGTGACCGGGCGGTTCCACTTCCCGTCCTAGTGCCTCGTCAGCCAACGTTGTCTGACGACTTCGCTGATCCAAAACCTGATCCGAAATGCGTTTCTACTGAGTTGCTTCGAGTGGCCGGATCCGCGATTCGCAGCATCGGTGGCGACCTGAGCAGCACTGATAGATCCTGATCAATCCGACTCGACTCGCCCTTCCCCCACCATGGAACCGTCGGACGAGGCGTGAAGAACTCGTCGTCGACCAGCGGCGAAGAGGGCCGATTCCAGCGGCCTACGGGCCAGGCACGCCTCGCGCGCAGTCAGAGGACCAGTGCGCGACTTCGCCGCCATTCCCACATTCGCACGCTAGGAATTCGCACACCTAGCGGTCGATCATCCGCATCTGCTCTTGGTTGTGGTGGTCGCCGGCTGCTGTCGTTGCCCTTGCCAGCAGCCAGGCCAGGGCGATCTGCGCTGGGGTGGTACCGACCTCGGCCGCGATGCCCGGTGGATGGTGCCGATGGACCGGCGTCGTCGCTGCCGGCGCCGGTGTCGCCGTGGGACATCCACATGCAACCGAGGCCGATGCGGGAGACATCCAGATCTCTCAGCTTGATGTGCTTCACGGTCGCGACGTTCCCATCGAGGGCGGAGGGCAGTTGTGGCTAGGGGCCGGTTGGGACGAGCCGGAGTGTGGCGGCTCGCGCTTGTGGGCTGACGATGGCGTCGATGATGCTGGGGGCGTAGCGGCGGTACTTGGTGCGGTAGGCGGCGTCGAGCTGGTCGTTCAGGTCGTCGGTCTCGACCAGGCGCACGTCCTTGTCGACCCCTCCCGCCTGGAGGTGGGCTTCGTGGCGTACCCGGGCGCCGCGGAACCAGGCGGAGGTGCGGCCGTTGACGGATCGGACATAGAGGTCGTCGCCGTGGCGGACAACCCAGATGGTCCTGGGGTTGCGGAGGGTGCCGTCGTGTCGACGCGGGGCGATCTGCAGCTCTTCTGGTGCCTCGATCCGGGCGAGTTCGTCGTTGGTCCATGCGGTCATGGCGACTCCCTTGGGGGGCGAGTGCTGTGGCGGCCGCTCAGGGTTCGATGAGGACCTTCAGGGCTTCGCGGTCGGCCATGGAGCGGTAGCCGTCGGGCACCTGGTCGAGGGTGACGGTGCGGTCGAAGACCCGGCCGGGCTCGACCCTGCCTTCCAGCACGTCGGGGAGCAGTTCCTCGATGTAAGCTCGGGCCGGGGCGGCGCCGCCGGTGATGGTGATGTTGCGCAGGACCAGGTCGGCACCGAGCGGCCCTTCGGTGTACTGGGGCAGGCCGACCCGGCTGATTGCGCCGCCGTCGCGGATCACGCCCAGGGCCATCTCCAGTGCCGGTTTGCTGCCGACGCATTCCAGCACGGCGTGGGTGCCGTCGCCGCCGGTCAGCTCCCGGACCCGTTCGATGCCCTCGGCCCCCCGCTCGGGAACGACGTCGGTGGCGCCGAACTCCCGTCCCAGGTCGGTGCGCGCCTTGTGCCGGCCCATGAGGATGATCGGTTCGGCACCGAGCCGCTTGGCGGCCAGGACGGCTGAGAGCCCGACGGCGCCGTCGCCGATCACCGTCACTGAGGTGCGCGGCCCGACCCGGGCCGTCCGGCAGGCGTGGTGACCGACACAGAACACATCCGACAGGGTGAGCAGCGACGCCAGCAGCGCCGAGTCCTCACCCACGGGCAGCTTGACCAGGGTGCCCTGAGCCTGGGGGACCCCTACGGCCTCGCCCTGGCCGCCGTCCACACCGTTGAGGCCGTAGCGGCCGCCGTGCCGGCAGGAGGTCTGGAGGCCTTGGGCGCAGAAGTCGCAGGTGTTGTCGGCCCACACAAAGGGGGTGACCACCAGGTCGCCGCGCTGGAGCCCGGTCACGTCGGCGCCGACATCCTCCACGACCCCGAGGAACTCATGGCCCATGGGCCGGCCGGGCTGGGAGGGTGGCATGGACCCGTAGGCCCACAGGTCGCTGCCGCAGATGGCCGAACGCACCACCCGGACCACGGCATCGGTCGGTTGGCGCACGGTGGCGTCGGGCCGCTGCTCTACGCGCACATCCCCGGCGCCATACATCACGGTTCATCACCGGCAGCGACGTGCTCATCGACGGTGGCGTCACCGCCTCCTGGTTCTTTGGCGACCTCGCCCCACCGTGATCGACCAAGTTGGCAGTCGTCACTGCAGCGGTCGCTTAGAGACCGCCTGGTGAGGCAACAACGGTTCGATGAACCGAGACGTAGTCGTCGCGGTGAGCCGAACGGCTCTGCGGCCACGCTGCGGCGCATCGCCCGCTGAAAGGAGCATGCCAGTATGCGCGGAGCTGTCCTCCACGCCCCGAGAGACGTTCGCGTGGAAGAGCGCGACGACCCCAAGATCATCCAACCGACCGACGCCATCATCCGGCTGTCCGCGACCTGTGTCTGCGGCTCGGACCTGTGGCCCTACCGCGGGATCGAATCGGTCGACGGGCCGTCCCCGATGGGGCACGAGTACGTCGGCATCGTTCAGGAGGTCGGCAGCCAGGTCAGGGCCATCAAGCCGGGCCAGTTCGTGGTCGGCTCGTTCTACGCCTCCGACAACACCTGCGAGCTCTGCCAGGCCGGCTACCAGACCGCCTGCATCAACAAGGAGCCCATCGGCGCCAACGGCGCCCAGGCCGAGTCTCTACGCGTCCCCCTGGCCGACGGCACCCTCGTCGCCACCCCCGACATCCCGTCCGACGACCTGCTCCCCAGCTTGCTGGCCGCCTCCGATGTGCTCGGCACCGGCTGGTTCGGCGCTGTGGCCGCCGAGGTCAGCCCACACAAGACCGTGGCGGTGGTTGGTGACGGTGCGGTTGGTCTGCTGGCCGTGCTGGCGGCCAGCCAGCTCGGCGCGGAGCGGATCATCGCGATGAGCCGCCATGCGCCGCGTCAGCAGCTCGCGGTCGAGTTCGGCGCGACCGACATCGTCACCGAGCGTGGCGACGCCGGCGTGGCCCGGGTCAAGGAGCTCACCGGCGGGCTCGGAGCGCACTCGGTCATCGAGGCGGTCGGTACCCAGGAGTCGATGCTGCAGGCCGTCCGCTCGGCCCGACCCGGCGGGCACGTCGGCTACGTCGGCGTCGCCCACGCAGTCACCCTGCCCGGCGAGGAGCTGTTCTTCTCCCACGTCCACCTGCACGGCGGCCCCGCCCCGGTGCGCCGCTTTCTGCCCGAGCTCGTCGACCTGATCTGGAACCGACAGATCGACCCCGGCAAGGTCTTCGACCTCAGCCTCCCATTGGAGCAGGCCGCCGAGGGCTACAAGGCCATGGACGAACGCCGCGCCATCAAGACCCTGCTGCGCCTATAGAACACCCACCAAACCAAATGGCCATAACGTCGACCGCTGATCCAAAATGTGATCCAGAACGGTTTTCTACGCCCCGCCGCTGCGCCCGAATGCTAACGGCTTGTTCACGGAGCGCTCTGCTGGGCGCCCGGTGTCCTCGCTCCGCGGGCGCGCGGTCGCGACGTCGCCCGCTCAGGACGGGTCGCGCCGGACCCAGCGGCGCCACTTCTGGCTGCCCTCGCCGCGGCCCACCGACAGGTCCTTGGCATCCTCGACGATGTCGTGGCGGTCGCCGCGCCGGCGGGCTGCGGTCAGCTGGCGCATGGCGGCCAGGTTCTGCCTGGCCAGCTGGGCCTGCTCGGCGTCACTGGAGTCGATCGCCACCTGGAAGGCCGCCTCGGCCTCCTCGACCTGGCCGAGGTCGTTGAACAGCACGTAGCCCAGGTTGACGGCCGCCCTGGGGCTGAGCTCGTTGTGCCGGTAGTCGATCGCCCGGCGATAGGCGGCCACGGCCAGGCCCGTCTCGCCCCGCTGCTGGTGCAGGGTGCCCAGATTGAAGTAGGCCCTGGCGGCGTGGGTGGGGTGCTCGCTGGCGATGGCCGCGCCGTAGGCCCGCATCGCCCCGCCCACGTCCTGGCGGGCGGCGCAGATCACCCCCTGGACGACCTCGGCAGCCGGGCTCCACTCGGGGTGGCCGGCAGCCACGGCCACCCCCAGGGCCGCCTCGGCCCCGCCGGGGTCGCGGACCGCCCACAGCAGCTCGCCCAGGTGGTAGGCGGCCCGCGGCGACCACTCGGCGTCGCGCATGGCGATCGCCGACTGGAAGGCGCCTCTGGCCGACTCGACGTCGCCTTGGCGGGCGAGGAGATCGCCCATGATGAAGGCGTCCTGAGCCTGACTGCGGCTTTCGTCGCTCATGTCACAAAGCCTCCCCGGGGGCCGGTGCGAGTGTCAAGCGCCCCAGGGCCGCCTGCATGGCGGCGACTCCGGCGGCCGAGTGTTCTAGTCAGCGAGGCGGCGATGCTGCACTGTCACCACAACCGTCGCCGCCTTCACCTCGACATCGTCGAACACCCAGCGCAGATTGTTGCCGTCGGGTGGCCAGCCCAGCTCGTTGACGACGAATGGCGGCATCCGTTCCCGGTCTGGCATGTCGGGGATGAACGCCATCCCGCAGAGACGACCGTGGCGGTTGAAGAAGTACCTGGTTGTCATCGGGATGCCGCAGAACGGTTCCTGCGCCAGACCGGTAGCCCATGAACGCTCAGCGGCCTCCGTGGCTTGGGGGAACCTGGCCTTGAACTCAGCAAGCGAATCGCCCCAACGTAACCCGTTCCATCCTTCGGCGAGCATCTGTCCGGTGGGCGAAGGGGATGGCGTCGATGGTTGTTGCCCGTCCAACTCTGCCAACAGCGCGAACGCTTGAGGAGCGAACTCGGGATGTCCAGACGCCGCGGCGAATTCATATGCGGCACGGGCCGCACCCAGGTCGCCCTGCAGCGCACGCGCGACGCCGAGCCTGACTGAGGCACCCGGAGCCTCGTCGGGATGTCCGGAGTCGATCGCCAGCCGCAGTGCCTCGACTGCCTCCTCCAGCCGACCTTGCATGATCAGCGCGGCCCCGAGGTTGAACGCCGCCTTGGGTGCTGCCTCCGAGTCACCCGACAACATGGCCCGACGCCACCACACGCCAGCTTCGGCGCCGTCACCGCGCTGCCATACCAGGTTTGCCAGCGCCAATGTCGACGCTGCATGAAATGGCTCGTGCGGATCGGCCTCGGCAACGACTCGGCGAAAAAGACCTTCGGCCTGCTCGAAATCCCCTCGGGACTCGACCAACTGGCCGAGGTTCGCCATGGCCAGGGTCACGGCATCGCCATCGCGGCTCCGCTCGATCGCCTCCCGCAGGGTCTGCTCGTACGCCTCGACGGTGAGTTTCCCCGCCGCATAGGCGTCACGAGCCATCACGACGTTCAAGCCCCAGATTGTTCCCTGGTGCACGGTCACGCCGTCCGGGGTGTTGATGACGGATTGGCCGAGCGCTGCCAGCTGTCGCATCGACCTGACATCACCCAACCGGAGCGCCGTGGTGTACGCCTCGATAGCGCCGGCCCGGTCGTTCCGTCGCTCCAGCATGTGCCCAAGATTGACGGCCGCCGAGCGGCTACCCCGGTCGACAGCCCGCCTGTAGGCCTCCTCAGCCTCAGCTGGCCGTCCCGTCTCCTCGAGCAGGAAGCCCAACCGGAACGCTCCCCAGTGACCGCCCAGCTGGTCGGCTCGACGCAGGTGCCGCTCCGCCGCGACCAGGTCGCCACGCTCGAACGCCGTCAGCCCGGCATCGCTCTCGGCGGTCGCCTCCGGCGATACATCCTCGAACTCATGGTCTTGCCCCATCTTGCGAGCATAGGTCATCGGTGCCTTTTGGGGACCGTTTCGGGCTGGTTGATCCCATGAGGTTGCCTGCGAACCTGCCAGCGCGGCGGTGGACAGCGAACGCCTCGACGGTCCGGGCGGCGTCGTAGCGGCGGCGGTTGAACCGTCACACGACGATGGTCGACAGCATCAACGGGTCCGGGGTGTTGGGTTGATGGTGGCTTGTGGTAGGTGTTGTCGAACCGGCGTCGTGCGCGACGCGGACCTGGAGGGAGGACACATGCGTCGCGTCATCCAGGTGCTCGGCATTGCCTTGATGGCAGCCGGGCTCCTGATTGACAACTCGACGCGAAGCCGCAACCGACGCACCGGAAGGCCGTCCGGCAAGGACCGCACGAGTCGCCTCCCGCTGTGGCTGTTCTGGATCGGTGCGGTGCTGGTGGTGCTCTCGTCCATCTGAGGTGCTGCTATGGACTGGCGGTCCCTCTATGGGTCACGCCGGCGCGGGCGAGCGGGGCCAGGGCCGGCTCCTTCACCGGCGTGTCGCCCAAGGCATCCTCGATGGCCGCCAGGGTGTCCGGCGTGACCTGCATGCCCGAGGCCTTGGCGTTGGCGTGGACCTGCTCGGGGCGCGAGGCGCCGACGATCGCCGACGCGACCTCGGGGCGGCGCAGCACCCAGGCCAGCGCGAGCTCGGCCATCGACAGACCCGCCTGGTCGGCGACCGGCCGCAGGCGGTCCACGGCCTCGAGGACATCGTCGTCCATCAGGCGGTCCATCGCGACGTTCATGTCGGTGTTGGCCGCGCGCGAGTCGGGCGGCGGCGCCTGCCCGGGACGGTACTTGCCGGTCAGCACGCCCTGGGCGAGCGGTGACCAGACGATCTGGGAGATGCCGTTGGCCGTGGACAGCCCGAACAGCTCCGCCTCGGGTGCTCGCCAGAGCATCGAGTACTGGGGCTGGGAGGAGACGAACAGGTCCGGTCCGGCGAGGTCGATCGCCGCCTGGAGCTGCTCGGCCGTCCACTCGCTGAAGCCCAGGTACCGCGCCTTGCCCGAGGCGACGACCTGCCCGAGCGCCTCGATCGTCTCCTCGATGGGGACGTCCGGGTCAAAGCGGTGCGCCTGGTACAGGTCGACGTAGTCAGTCCGCAGGCGAGCCAGCGAGGCGTCGATCTGCTTGCCGATCTGGGCCGCCGACAGGCCACGGTCGGCCGGGTCGTCCGACATCTGGCCCCACACCTTGGTCGCCAGCACATAGGAGGCCCGCGGGCGGCCGGCGAGGATCTCACCCCACGCCGATTCGGCCGCGCCGCGGCCATAGACGTTGGCGGTGTCGAAGAAGTTGATGCCGGCGTCGAATGCGGCGTCGGTGCACGCGCGGGTCTGCTCGAACCCCACGCCGCCGGCGAAGGTCAGCCACGAGCCGAGCGAGATCTCCGAGACCTCCAGGTCCGAGGAGCCAAGCCTGCGGTATCTCATGATGCTCCTTGCCGCCGGCGCGCGGCCGGCTGGAGGGCTGGGTTCTGGAAGGAGTTGTCGGCCGGGTTGATGGTCGTGCCGGGTGGGACGATGTCGTCAATGCGGTCCAGCACAGTCTGGTCCAGGACGACGTCCGCCGCCGCCAGCTGGCTCTCGAGCTGCTCCATGGTGCGCGGCCCGATGATCGGCGCGGTCACGGCGGGGTGGTTGAGGACGAACGCGATCGCCAGCTGGATGAGGGTGATCCCCGCCTCCTCGGCGAGCCGGGCGAGCTGCTCCACGGTATCGAGCTTGCGCTGGTTGGCGGGCTGGGAGAGGTCGAAGCGCTCGGGGAGCCGGCTGGCCCGGGAGGAGGGTTGCTGGCCGGCGTCCTTGCGCCAGCGGCCCGACAGCCAGCCTCCGGCCAGCGGGCTGTAGGACATGACGGCCATGCCGTGGCGGGCACAGGTGGGCAGGACGTCGGCCTCGACGGCGCGGACGAGGATTGAATACGGCGGCTGCTCGGTGACGAAGCGCGGCAGGTGGCGGTCGTGCGCGACCCACTGGGCCTCGACGATCTGGCTGGCGGGGAACGTCGAGGAGCCGACGTAGCGGACCTTGCCCTGGTATATGAGGTCGCTGAGCGCCGAAAGGGTCTCCTCGATGTCGGTGTCGGTTCGCGGCCGGTGGACCTGGTAGAGGTCGATCCAGTCGGTGCCCAGCCGCTGCAGCGAGTCCTCGACCTCGCGGATGATCCAGCGGCGCGAACTGCCCTGGCGGTTGGGGTCGTCGCCCATCGCGCCGTGGAACTTGGTGGCCAGGATGATGTCGTCGCGCCGGCCGCCGGCGAGCGCCTTGCCCACGATCTCCTCGGACTCGCCTTGGGCGTAGACGTCGGCGGTGTCGATGAAGTTGATCCCGGCATCCAGCGCGCGGTGGATGATCCGGATGCACTCGTCGTGGTCAGCGTTGCCCCAGGCGCCGAACATCATCGCGCCCAGGCAGAACTTGCTGACAGAAACGCCGGTGCGTCCGAGGGGACGGTGCTCCATTCGGTGCTCCTCTCAGCTATTCGTCAGGCGAGGTGCTGGCCGAACCAGGCGAGGACCTCGGTGTAGGCCTGGCTGGCGGCGGCCTGGTTGTAGCGGGGGCCGGTGTCGTTGAAGAAGGCGTGGGGGGCGCCCGGGTAGGTGACGATCTCGTGGGTCAGCCGCGCCCGTTCCAGGGCGGCTGTGGCCGCGTCTCGGGTGGCGTTGACGCGGTCGTCCTGCTCGGCGTAGATGCCGAGCACGGCCGCGTTCGGGGAGCCGGAGAAGTCGGCGCCGTCGGGGAGGGGGCCGTAGAACGGTGCGGACGCGGCTAGGCGGGGCTCACCTGAGGCCAGGAGCAGCCAGAC
>Ga0307286_10000599_pt1 | contig 10347 bp, 11 predicted proteins | sample ER_DNA_140_FD_194478 | JGI IMG/M metagenome (GOLD analysis project Ga0307286, IMG submission 194478) | Bulk soil microbial communities from the East River watershed near Crested Butte, Colorado, United States - ER_DNA_140 | ecosystem: Environmental > Terrestrial > Soil > Floodplain | place... | reverse complement strand
TTCTCACCTCGCGGATGGATATCGGCGCCACAATAGGTGCCGCGCGACGCGTTGCCCAGGCAGCGTGGCGAGTATGTCGCGCCTGAAGCAGAAATCGACCAAACGCGCTCACGACGCCGCACAACCGTGCGCTCCCCTCCCCCTTGTGATTCTTGGGGTGGTGTTTCCCCGAGATGGAAGGTGATTTTCGGCGGTTCATAACGCATTGATTTTCCTCGGTTCAATGCATGGATGCGCATCCCGGAGCCATAGGACAGATACGCCGGTCTCGTCCGCCCCGCCCTCAAGGGGGCGCGGCCTCGGCTACCTGCTTGTGCAGTCGATTATCGAATACGCCGCGCCGAAGGCAGCAACCCCTTGCATGTTATCGTGATGGTGGCGGTGATGCTGGCGCTGATGGCGCTCGCCATGATGATCCTGCGCTGATCGCTGAACATCGGCGTCGCCCCGACTGGTCCGACTACTGGACCCAGTCGATATCGTCGTCGTCAAGAATACGCACCGCGGCGCCATCCACGTCATCGTACTGGCCGCTTCGCAACGACCAGAGGAAGGCTGCAAGCCCGGTGAGGCCGAGCAGCAACGCCATGGGCACCAGGTAGATCAGCACGTTCATGACGATCGCGCGCCGCCCGGCGCCAATGTCCCCGGGAGAACCGCTGGTGCTGGCGCGCGATGCTCGCTCCACCGGCGCACCCGCAGCGCATTGACCGTGACCAGGATCGAGGAGCCGGACATCGCGGCCGCCGCGATCAGCGGGGTGACGAAGCCGGCGATCGCGATCGGCACCGCGATGGCGTTGTAGACCACCGCCAGCCACAGGTTCTGCTGCATCAAGCGGCGGGCCCGGCGGCCGATTCGCACCGCGTCGAGCACCGGCGCCAGCCGCTCGCCGAGAAACACCGCGTCGGCGTGCGCCTGGGCGATGTGAGCGGCGCAGATCGGCGACAGCGAGACATGGGCGGCCGCAAGGGATGGTGCGTCATTGAGACCGTCGCCGACCATGAGGACGCGGTGTCCGGCGGCCTGCAGCGCATCGATGGCGGCGATCTTCTGCGCCGGAGTGAGTCCGCCCTGCCACTGCGAAATTCCGAGCGCCGCCGCGACCGGCGCGACGGCCGATGGATGATCGCCCGACAGGATATGCAGATCGAAGCCGCGCTCCGCCAGCGACCTAGTCACCAGCGCCGCATCGGGCCGCAGCTTCTGGTGCACCGCGAACACCGCGCTGCGATCGCCGTGGGCGAACGCGATCACGGACGTGCCTGGCTCGAGGTCGGACAAATGGCCCGAAGCGCCGGCGACACCACAGAACGCGCGACTGCCGAGGCGGGCCTCCGCCCCGTCGATCAAGGCGCGGATGCCTTGCCCCGGTTCCTCGATTGCGCCTTCGTATGGCGCCCGGTCCCGGGCTTCCCGCGCCAATGCCGCAGCCAATGGGTGGCGGCTCGACAGCGCAAGCCGTGCGGCCCTTTCAAGCACGTCCGGATCGAGATCGGCGGCATTGGCGACCCGCGGCTCCGGCAGCGTCAAAGTGCCGGTCTTGTCGAATACGACGGTGTCGACCTCGGCCAGGCGCTCGATCGCGTCACCTGCATTGAGAATGACCCCGGCGCGAAACAGGGTGCCGGAGGCCACGACCTGAACCGCCGGAATCGCCAGCGCCAAAGCGCAGGGGCAGGTGATGATCAGCACCGCGATCGCGGTGATGATGGAATCATGCAAGGAGGCGCGGCGGCGAGCCATCCAATCGCCGTGATCGCGGCGGTGGCATGGACCATGGGAGCGTAGAGCCGTGCCGCGCGATCCGCGAGCCGCAGGTAGCGCGAGCGAGCAACCACCGCCCTTGCGAGCAAGCGCTCGACCTCGTCGATGAGCGTTCCGGCGCCGGCGGCGCTGACCCGCATCGTCAAGGCGCCGGAATAGTTGATGCTGCCGGCATACACCGTGACACCCGCGGCGACCTGCTTGCGGGCGGTCTCGCCGGTGATCAAGCCTTCGTCGAGCTCCGACCTGCCGGAGATCACGGTCCCATCCGCCGGCACCCGTTCGCCCGGGCGCACCAGCAGCCGGTCGCTCGGCTTGAGCGCCGCAACGGGGACCGTGACCAGCTCCCCGCCCGCCTCGAAGCGGTGTGCGACCTCCGCCTTCAGCGCGGCAAGATTGCCGGCGACGGCCCGCGTCTTGCGACGCATGGCATGGTCGAGATAGCGGCCGCACAGCAGGAATAAGAGCAGCATCACGGCGGAGTCGAAATAGGCATGCTGGGCGTGGCTGGCGGTCTCCACCACAGACATCCCGAGCGCGAGCAGGACGCCGAGCGAGATCGGGACGTCCATGTTGAGCTGCCGCACGCGGATTGCACGCAACGCGCTGCGAAAGAATGGCTGACCGGCATAAGCCACGGCGGGCAACGCGATGAGCGCCGATAGCCAGTGGAAGAAGTCGCGCGTCTCCTGCGTCATGTCGGCGGCGCCGCCGGACCAGACCGACACCGACAGCAGCATGATGTTCATGCCCGCGAAGCCCGCGACCGCGAGGCACTTCATCAAGCCGCGCGCATGGCGGGCCTCGTCGGTCTCCGCGCGCTCCGGCTCGAATGGATGGGCGTGGTAGCCGATCCGTTCAAGCGCAAGGATCACATCGCCGGCCTCGAGCGCGCCGTCGCGCCAGTCGACCGCCAGGCGGCGGTTGGTGAAGTTGAGGCGCGCATCCACAATCCCAGGAATGCGCTTCAATCCGCCTTCGATCTTGCGGATGCAGCCGGCGCAGCCGATCCCCTCGACTGCAAGATCGAGGTGCGCCAAGCCGGCATCGCGCCTCACGAAGATCGAAAGATCAAACGGTTCCTGCATGGGGTGGCTCAACGAAGGAAGACGCGGTTCTTGGAGCGAAACATGCGAGCTCCCTCGCGCGAGAGTTCGATCACGAGAGCCCATTGACCGACCAATGGCGCGCCGCGTCCCCGGAACTGTCCGGGCGCACGTTCATCGAGCACCATGATTTGGTCGGCACGCTTGTCGTTCGGATGCATAAGCCGCGCGATCGCCTGCAAACCCGAAACCGCACGGTCGGCGGCATCGGTGGCGACAACCTCGACCAGCGTCGCTCCCGCCACGCCCGAGACTTTCGCCTTCACCTGCCAGTGCAACGCGTCCTGTGCTGCGACCGCGGCGGTCTCCTGGGCAAAGGCGAGGCCGGCCTGATAGGAACTTTCGGTTTCGACACCGCCGAAGGTCGACACCGCAGCCCAAATCATGACGGCGTTCACGCCGGCGACCGCCGCGAAGAACGCGACGAGACATACGAGCACCATTCGTCCCGTCACCTCCCTCGGAGGCCGTCCGTCGCCGCTGGTCGAATCGCTTGCAGACATATGCGTTCTCAGGGTCCGCGGAAATGGTCCACCGCGCTCACCCGCTGCCCGGTCTTCGCATCGGTGAGACGAAATGTAAGCGGGACCGAAGCTGCGGGTGGCAGCGACGAATACGTGCTCACCAGGGCGCGCAATTCGTAGGTCTGATAGGGACCGACTGCGATGACCGCCAACGGCCCACTCGTCACCGTATCTCCGACGATCTTGAGATCGATATCGGCAAGGCCATCGACGGTGAGCACGAAGCTGCGCCGCTCAAGCGACTTGTTCAGGATGCGAACGGTGAAACCATTGCGCAGCTCTCCGTCGGACAACCGCACGAATATTGGGTTGCGATCGTGGATGACGCTGATCCCCTCGCTCTGGCGCGTCGCCAAGGCGTAGGCCATCACTGCGGCGACGGTCGCGATGATCGCCGCATAGAAAACCGTACGCATACGCACGACGTTGTAGAGCTCAGGCCTGCCCTCCTGCCTCCTTTTGATGTTGAGATCGGTATCGTAGGCGATGAGCCGCGCCGGGCGGTCGATCTTCGCCATCACCGCGTCGCAGGCATCGACGCAGAGCCCGCATTGGATACAGCCCAGATTCGGCCCATTTCGAATATCCACCCCGGTGGGGCAGACGTAGACGCACTGATAACAATCGACGCAATCGCCCGCCGGCATGCCCTTTGCCCGCAGCGCCGCGTTCTTCTTCACCGACCCCCGGGGCTCGCCGCGATCGTAGCGGTAGGTCACGTTGAGCGCGTGCTCGTCGGTGAGCGCTGCCTGAATGCGCGGCCAAGGGCACATGTAAAGGCAGACCTGCTCGCGCATGTGGCCGGCGAGCGCATAAGTCGTGAAGGTGAGGATGCCGATCCAGATATAGGCGACGAGCGGCGCTTCGAATGTCGCAAGCTCCTTTACCAGCGTCGGGGCATCCGCGAAATAGAGCACCCAGGCGCCGCCGGTCCACCACGCGATCATCAGCCACAGAAAGTGTTTGAGGCCGCTGCGCCAAAGCCGCTCGATCGTCCACGGCTGGCTGTCACGCTGCAGGTGTTCCCGGCGATCGCCCTCGACCCAGCGCTCGATGGTTTGGAACAGATCGGTCCATACCGTCTGCGGACAAAGATACCCGCACCATATCCGCCCGGCGACCGCGTTCATCAGGAACAGCGTCATCGCCGCCAGGATGAGCAGCCCGGTGAGGTAGTAAATCTCCTGCGGCCAGAGTTCGACGAAGAAGAAGTAGAAACGACGATTGGGAAAATCGATCAGCACGGCCTGATCGGGTGCACCCGGTCCGCGGTCCCAGCGCACGAACGGCAGCCCATAGTAGATGCCGAGGGTGACGAAGAGCACGATCCACTTGACCGTGCGGTAAGTGCCTTTGACGCGCTGCGGATAGATTTTCCGGCGCGCTACATAGAGCGGACCTTCGTCGTCGGGCTCGGGCACGTCCGGCGCCGAACGCAGTGACGCGGCCGCAGATGTTGCGTCTGCCGCCGCCTTCACGAGCTCCAGCAGCGGCGGTTGTGCCGCGTGCGCCTCATGCAGAGCCACCGTGATGTCACATCCTGGGGACATCGCTCATTTCTCGCCGCCGCCAAGCGAATGGACGTAAACCGCCAGCGCCTTGATCGTGACGTCGTCGAGCCGGCCCGCCCAAGCGGGCATCGAGCCGCCGCGACCGTTCCAGATACCATCGACGACCGACGGCTTGTCCGAGCCGTAGAGCCAGATGGCATCGCCCAGGTTCGATGCACCGAGCTCGCGATTGCCCTTGCCCGCCTCCCCATGGCAGACCGCACAATTGTCGGCAAAGATTTTTTTGCCAGCCACGAGATTGGCGTTCCGATCGACCGCAAGACCAGAGAGCGAACGAACGTAATCTGCGACGTTCTCGACATCGGCACGCTTGAGAATGCCGTCCCGGCCGAAGGCAGGCATGGCCGCGCCTTGCCGTGCGTTGGCATCCCCGGAGCGGACGCCGTGGCGAATGGTCTGCGCAATCTCGTCGAGATTTCCGCCCCAGATCCATTCATCATCGTTGAGGTTCGGATATCCCCGTCCGCCACCGCCGCCCGCACCGTGGCAAGGGGCGCAATTCTCCGCGAAAACCGGGCGTCCCTGCGCGCGCGCAAAATCTGCGAGCCGCGAATCGGCCGCGGCCTCCTGCAGCGATGCCGCGGCAAGCTTGTCGACCATCGGGCCCCGTTGCGCCTTGAGCGCCTCGAGGTCCAAAACCACCGCTTCGCGCGAATGCCAGCGGAACGCGCCCGTGGTGTAGGATGACACGAGCGGCCAGGACGGATACACGATCCAGTAACCCACAGCCCAGAGGATCGTGGCGTAGAACAGCCAAAGCCACCATCTCGGAAGCGGCGTGTTCAGCTCGCGGATGCCGTCCCACACGTGCCCGGTCGTGGCCGTTCCGGTGAAGGCATCGACATCCGGCCCTTGATCTGCCGATTTTCGCTCGAGCATGTCAGTCCTCACGAAGGGGAATGCGCGCGTCCTCGTCGAATTGCCGCTGGCGCGATGGCCACAGCGCGTAGGTCAACACGACCACGAAGACCGCGACGAAGTAGACAAGGCCCCAGGTCTGAGCGAACTCGGCGAGCGCACGGTAGGTCTGGTTCATCACCGTTCCTCAACGCATGTTTGCTTTGTCGTCGTAGAGCCTGAAGTCGACGAGCGTGCCGAGCACTTGCAGGTAGGCGATCAGCGCATCGGCTTCGGTGATTCGGTCGGGCCTGCCGTCATAGTCGCGCGCCGCCGCCTTGGGATAGCGCTTGACGAGATCCGCCGACGCGTCCGCGCCTGCTTGCGCCCTCGCGTCCGCCTGGGCGCTGGCGATCATCTCGGCCGTATAGGGGACGCCGAGCGTCGCCTGCACTCGCAAATCGTCGTCGATATGAGCGAGGTCGAGCTCCGTTTGGGCGAGCCACGGATAGGCCGGCATGACGGTTCCCGGCACCACCGACTTCGGCGCCTTGAGATGATCGCGATGCCAGTCGTCGGAGTATTTCCCGCCGACCCGCGCCAGGTCCGGGCCGGTGCGCTTCGACCCCCACTGGAACGGGCGGTCATACATGCTCTCGGCCGCGAGCGAGTAGTGTCCGTAGCGCTCCACCTCGTCGCGCAGCGGCCTGATCATTTGCGAGTGGCAGTTGTAGCACCCCTCGCGCACGTAGACGTTGCGGCCGGCAAGCTCGAGCGGCGTGTAAGGGCGGACGCCGTCGGCCTTTTCGATCGTGCTCTTCAAGTAGAACAGGGGCGTGATCTCCACCAGGCCGCCGATTGCGATCACGATCAACACGCCGATCACGAGCAGGATCGAATTGGTCTCGAAAATCGCGTGCTTCTTCCAGAGCGACATCCCAATCTCCTCACTCGGCCGGCGCGAGTGCCGGTTGGCCGGTCGGTGCAATGACCTCGCGGGGATATACGGTCCGCCACAGGTTCCAGACCATGATCAGCGCGCCGACGAGAAAGAGCGCGCCGCCAAGCGCCCGGATCACGTAGAACGGATGCATCGCCTCGACCGTTTCGATGAAGGAATATTCGAGGAAGCCGAGCTTGGTATAGGCGCGCCACATAAGTCCTTGCAGGATGCCCGACACCCACATCGCCGAGATGTAGAGCACGATGCCGATGGTCGAGATCCAGAAGTGCCAATTGACCAGCTTGAGCGAGTAAAGCCGCTCCCGGTTCCATAGCCATGGCACGAGGCAGTAGATCGCCCCGAAGGAAACGTAACCCACCCACCCGAGCGCGCCGGAATGCACGTGGCCTACCGTCCAATCGGTGTAGTGGCTGAGCGAGTTCACGGCTTTCACGGACATCAACGGACCTTCGAACGTGGCCATGCCGTAAAAGGCGACCGACACCACCAGCATGCGCAGGACCGGATCGGTGCGCAGCTTGTCCCACGCGCCCGAGAGCGTCATGATTCCGTTGATCATCCCGCCCCACGACGGCATCCACAGCATAATGGAGAACGTCATGCCGAGGGTTTGCGCCCAGTCCGGCAACGCCGTGTAGTGGAGGTGATGAGGACCGGCCCAGATGTAGAGAAAGATCAGAGCCCAGAAGTGGATGATCGAGAGCCGGTACGAATAGATCGGCCGCTCCGCCCGTTTCGGGATGAAGTAGTACATGATGGCGAGAAAGCCGGCGGTGAGGAAGAAACCCACCGCGTTGTGCCCGTACCACCACTGCACCATCGCGTCCTGCACGCCCGCCCACACGACATAGGACTTGGGCGAGTAAATCGAGACCGGAACGGCGGCGTTGTTGCCGAGATGCAGGACGGCGATCGTCAGGATGAAGGCGAGATAGAACCAGTTGGCGACGTAGATGTGCGGTTCCCTGCGCCGCATGATGGTGCCCAGGAAGACCAGAAAGTACGTGACCCAGACGACGGTCAGCCAGAGGTCGGCGTACCACTCCGGCTCGGCATATTCCTTCGACTGCGTGATGCCGAGCAGATAGCCCGTGCCGGCAATGACGATGAAGAAATTGTACCCGAGCACGACGAACCACGGCGCGATGTCACCGGCGAGCCGGGCCCGGCACGTTCGCTGTACCACATAAAAAGATGTGCCCAGCAGCACATTGCCGCCGAAGGCAAAGATCACGGCAGAGGTGTGCAGTGGCCGGATGCGTCCGAACGAGATCCAGGGCAGATCGAAATTGAGCACGGGAAATGCAAGTTCGAGCGCGGCCCACAGCCCCACGCTGAAGCCGGCGATGCCCCAGACGACCGCGGCCACGGTCGCAAACTTGACCGGACCCATATTGTAATTGGGCTTGCCCTCGATGGTCAGCGGCGGCAATTGAGCGGGACGCTCGTAGTAGCGGTTGACGATCGCGAACACCGTCGCAACGCTGGCGGCGGCGGCGAGCCACGCGTGAAAGGCATATTCGGGAGTATATGCGCGCGCGGCAACGAAGATCGAAGACACCGCGAGAGCCACGAAGGCGAGCGCCGTTCCACCCTCGCCGAGGGTCATGCTTTTTCGTGTGACGGTAGTCGGCATCATGTCCTAGCCTCGATGCACAGCCGCGGGACGCTTCAGGCGAGCGTCCCTGTTGCAAGCATGATGCGGTGCGGCAATGTCAGCTTTGATGCAGATCAAAAAGGCCGATCCCGCAACCGTTTCGAAGGAACGGCGGTGCCGTCTTCAGCGCTCGAGTGTCTTCAAATAGGCGATGATGTCGACGACTTGATCCCTCTCGAACCGGAACTGCGGCATGGTCGGGTGGCTCGCGATGATCCCCTCGGTCAGAGGCCGCTCCAGGCTTTCGATCGGATATTTCAGATGCAAGGTGCGGAACGGCGGCGCGACCGCGAGGGGACTCTCGCTGACTTTGTCGATGGCATGACATTGCTCGCAATGCGCGCGAATAAGCGTCAAGCCGCGTTGCTCATGCGGCGATTGTTGTGCGAAAGCGACATCGCCGCTCAAGCAGAACGCGATTGCGCTGAGCGCGATTGCAGACCCGCGGCAATGCGCCCGATGTCTTGGTCTCATCTAGTTAGCCTTTCATGTTCCGCCGATTGCATCAGGGCTCAAGCGTCTTGAGATAGGCCATCATTACCCTGCTTCGCCCGTTTGGAGTGCTCGGACTTCAACGCCGCAAACGTCGGGGCATTCGGGCAATATTCCCGCCACGCGGGCGCGGAGGGATCACTCGCGAGATCGTGCCGGCATCTTCGCCGGCCTGCGCACAGGCTGCACACTCTTTGCAAATCCCGGGTGACGTCCGGCTCGACGCGAGCGATTTCGCTGGCATCGAGATCGATCTGGTGCATCCGCTGGGACAGCAGATCGGACGACCCCGGCCACCTGCCGGCAAGCACGCGGAAATCCGTCTCGCTGACGCCGATATCGTGCGCCATCCGCGTCATTTCCGCAGGATCGCAGCAATCGAGGGCCATCATTGTCCTGCGCCTCCGGCTCCAGTCTCGCCACTTACGGGCAAGCCAGCCAAGCACGCTCTCAGTGGAGTGGGACATATCGCCCTCCGACCGCTCTATCCCAACCGGGTCACGAAGCGTTCGCGGACACCGCGCGGGTGTCCTGCGGGAGCACGGTCATTCCCGACACGGGTTCAACCCACACAAGGTGATCGTGCACGGCACGCACCCCGGGCACGTTTTCAGCTGCGACAACCATGGCCTGCCGCGCGCTGTCTTCGGTGATCGTGCCCTGCAGGTCTACGATACGATCACGCACGATAACGTTGATCAGATCGAGCGGCGCCCAGCTCTTCCTGCGTAATTCCGCCATCACGCGCTCGCGGATCTCCGCGTCGTTGGTGGCGACTGTCTCGGCCGCGCGCGCAAGCCTTGCGAGCGCTCGCAGCAGATCGGCGCGGCTCACGATGCCGACCAACCGGCGCCCGCACACGACGGGAACGCGCTTGATCCGATGACGCTCCATCAGCTGCACGACCTCCGTCACCGGCGTCGCTTCGGTGACCGTATAAGGGTTGGGGGTCATGATCTCTTTCACCTTGCGGCCGCAGGCATGCACGTATTCGCTCGCCAGACGCCCCGGGCCGATCAGAAACGCCAGCCACCGGGGCCGAGAGCGTTGCGTTCCGAGCTCGGCCCGTCGCAGAAAGTCGCCCTCGCTGATGATGCCGAGCAGGACTCCGCTCGAATCGACCACCGGCAGGCCGCTGATTTGATGCTTGAGCATCAGGGCACCGGCCTGCATCGCGCTCGCGTCCGACGCAACCGAGATCACCTCCCGCGTCATCACATCACCCGCCAGCATTGTGGCCTCCCTCTGTTCCCATGCTGCGACGTTGCCGTTCGCTCCAATCTAGGCGTTCAGCCGATTCAGCGCGGAAAGGTTGCGCAACACGATCCGGCGCGAGGTCGGGAGCTCGATCGCGGCGGTTTTTTCCAATTGGGTAAGCGTGCGCGAGACCGTTTCGATGGTAAGACCGAGATAGTCGGCAATGTCCTGG